>JAABUN010001429.1_pt1 | contig 52608 bp, 55 predicted proteins | sample 5559311 | NCBI WGS metagenome assembly JAABUN01 (sample SAMN10711877, study PRJNA513370) | rock metagenome | isolation source: Antarctica rocks | place: Antarctica: Victoria Land, Siegfried Peak sud
GACCACCAGGCCCACGCCGACCACCAGGCCCACGCCGACCACCAGGCCCACGCCGACCACCAGGCCCACGCCGACCACCAGGCCCACGCCGACCACCAGGGTCACGCCGACCACCAGGCCCACGCCGACCACCAGGCCCACGCCGACCACCAGACCCGCACCCAGACCCACACCGACGACCAGACCAGCCCCGGCACCGGCACCCAGACCCGCACCGGTAGCCAAACCCGCCCCGGCACCGAGCAACCAAGCACCCGGCGGCGGCGAGTCCGCCCCTCTCCCGGCGGTCTCAAGTGGAAGCAGCGGCACCGGGACGGGCGGCATCTCCCTGTGCACCGTCGGCGGCATCACCGTCAACTGCGCCATCGACGACCAGTTGCGGGCGCTGCTCAACGCAGCCCGGGGGTCGGGCCTCGCTCTCTCCGGCGGTGGCTACCGGGACCCTTCGGCGCAGATCGAGCTCCGCAAGCAGCACTGCGGCACGAGCTACTACGCCATCTACGAGATGTCGTCGTCCTCGTGCAGCCCCCCCACCGCCCAACCCGGCACCAGTCAGCACGAGCTCGGTCTGGCCGTCGACTTCAGCAACTGCCAGAGCAGGAGCTCCGCGTGTCACCAGTGGCTGCGCACGAACGGCGCCAGGTTCGGCTTGTACAACCTGCCCAGCGAGCCGTGGCACTGGAGCACGAGCGGCAACTAGCGCCGCCCCAAGGGTCGCGGGCCGCACTTGCGGCCGCTCGAAGCGATGCGACATGGTCGGAACCGGTACGGCGGCGCCGGGGGGCTGCGCTACCATCGGTGCCTCCTGGTGGTCGTAGCTCAGTTGGTTAGAGCGCCGCGTTGTGGTCGCGGAGGTCGGGGGTTCGAATCCCCTCGGTCACCCCATCGAGCGGTCGGCTGTCCCTGGGGCGGCCGGCCGTTCGCCTTCCTGGGCCTCGTTTGGCGTTGGCATCGGGCGGGGGTGGGTCGACTACGGTCACCGGGCGCCTCTAGCTCAACGGCAGAGCAATGGACTCTTAATCCACAGGTTGGGGGTTCGAATCCCCCGGGGCGCACCAGAGGTCGGACTGGTCAGGGACGGACGACGGCGCGGCCGCCGAGGGTGCCAGCTTCGAGGGCGGCGTAGGCGTCGGCCACGTCGTCGAGTGCGAACGCTTCGACGTCGACGCGCAGCCGGCCCTCCTCGGCGAGGGCGATCACGGCGCGCCCGTCGGCCAGGTCCGATCCTTGGAACGTGAACACCTCGGCGTCACGGGGCAGGCCGGCGAACCAGGGACGGCGGAAGGTGCCACCAGCAGCGCCGACCACCGCGAGGGCGCCTGACGGGGCGAGCACCGCTGCCGCCAGGGCGATGGTGGCGTCGGTGCCAACCACGTCGATCACCGCATCCACCGGATCCCGGCCCAGGAGAGAGGAGAGGTGAACCGCAGTGTCCTCGTTGACGCCTTCGAGCGCGTGGTGCGCGCCCAGGTCCAAGGCGACCGCCCGTCGAGCAGGGTCGGGGTCGACGGCCACGACGCGGGCGTCGCACAGGGCGCTCGCGAGCTGAACCACGAAAGCACCCAACCCGCCCACACCCAGCACGACGACGGTGCCGCCGGGGTGCACCCGGGGAAGGACACGAGCCACGGCGTGGTGCGACGTTGCTCCGGCATCGGTCAGCGGACCGGCCACCGCCGGGTCGAGTGACCCGAGGGGTAACGTCACCCGCCACGCATCGTCGACCAGGACGTGGTCGGCGAGGCCGCCATCTCGTCCGTACCCACGGCCGGCCAGCCCCGCCGGGCAGGAGTTCTCCACGCCCCGCCGGCACCATCGACAGGTCCCGCACGACGACGGCGAGGCCAGGGCCACGGCATCGCCCTCGGCGAGGCCGGCGACGCCCGGTCCCAGCGCATCGACCCAACCTGCTGTTTCGTGACCCAGGGTGAACGGCACCCGCCAGCCCATGGCCGCACCCACCTCGGCGGGGATCTGGCCCATCGCCAGGTCGGAGTGGCAGAGACCGCACCCGGCGACCCGCACCCGGATCTGGCCGGCCCCAGGGTCGGGCACCGCAACTTCGACCAGTCGAGCGGGCGCCAGCCACGACTCGATCCGGTAGGCCCGCATGGTCGACATCGTCCTCACCGTAGGGGCACGCGGATCCGGGAGGCCTCGACGCGAACGGAGCCGGGCGGGCGAGCCCAGCTCCGTCAGCAGTCGAGTGAGGCGCCTCGGTCGGTCAGGTGACCTCGCCCGCCAGCACCGGTCCGTGATCCGATGCCAACACGCCGGGCATCTGCTCCTCGGTGACGGCAAAGGCCTCCATCCCGTCGAGCTGGGACGGGTCGAGCTGGAAGTTCACCACGTCGGTGTCCCTGTCAAAGGTCCCGAGGGAGAGGACCACTCCATCGACCTGGCCCCAGAGCTGGTACAGCCTGTCCCGACCCGGATCGGGCAGGTCGTTGGTCACCAGGTAGCCCTTGCCCGAGGGGTTGACCACGGCGCGAGCGCCGGCATCGGCGTCGGCGCCGGTCAGCTTGACCGAGAGGTCGCCGGCGCTCTGCGGAATGGTGCCCGAGGCAAAATCGTCGCGGACCTTGTCGGCCTGACGGTTCTGGTCAACGGCCACGAAGCCGAGCGCACCCAGCAACACCGCGGCGGCACCGAGGACGGCGGCCAGCGTCCGGGTCCGGACCGATCGGGAGAGCAACGGCACGACGTTGGACGAGGCCACCGCGGGCTCGACCCTGCGGGATTCGGCCAGCGGGTCGATCGCTCCGGCGGGGCTGAACGAGATGCGAACGGGCGGGGCCGGCGGGGACAACTCGGCGACGATGCGGTCCCATACGCCCTCGGGGGCATCGGTGCCCGTGTGCGCCAGGAAGGCAGCCAGCTCGCGGCTCTCGGCCACCTCGGCGGAGCACCACGGGCAGGTGGGCAGGTGGGCCTCGATGCGGCGGTGCTCGTCGGGCTCGACGGCGTCGAGCGCGTAGGCGCCCAGCAGTTCGGTGAACTCGTCGTGGAAGTCGGTCATGGCAGGTCCCCGATGGTCGCGCCCACGGCTACCAACTCGGTGCGGAGGTGCTTCAGGCCCGATCGGATGCGGCTCTTCACCGTTCCCTCGGGCTCGCCGAGCATGGAGGCCACCTCTCGGTAGGTGTGGCCACCCAGGTAGGCCAGGCGGATCGCCTCACGTTCACCCTCGGGGAGCTTGCTGATCGCTTCGCGCACGTGGTCGGCCACGGTGAGGTCCCAGACCTCGCGCTCCAGGTCGTAACCGGCCTCGGCGGTGCGGCGGTGGTCCTTCTCCTCACGGCGCCGACGGGAGGACTCCGACCGCAAGAGGTCGACGGATCGACCGTGGCATTGGGCCAGGAGGTACGAGCGCAACGAGCCGCGCCCGGGGTCGAACTTGTCGGGATCGTTCCACAGCCGGAGGAACACCTCTTGGACGATCTCCTCGGCCAGCGAAGGTTCGGCCAGGAGGCGTCGCGAGAGCCCGAACACCGCACCGGCGTGACGCCGGTAGGCCTCGGCCAACGCGTCCTGGTTGTAGCGGCTGATCGCCACCACCAGTCCGGCGTCGCTCATCTCCCCCAGGGGGCTGGTCATGTCGGTCCCATCGCCCCCTGCTACGGAGCGATCCCGCCCGGTGGATGACGGCGCGGAGCCCGAGGCGCTGGTCACGACGCCCGAATACCCGAGACGGCGACCTTCTCGAACCCGGACACCACTTCGGTCTGCGAAGTGTGACCGAAGAGGTCTAGGACGGTGGACCCGAGGTGGCGGTACCCGGCCGAGGCCAGCAGCTGTGCGTCCCGACCCAGCGATGCAGGGTCGCAACTCACCAGCACGCACAGCCCGGCGCCGGTGGCGGCCACCGCAGCAACGCCGCTCTTGCCCAGGCCGTGGCGCGACGGGTCCGCCACCGCCACGTCCGCCGCGCTCGGACGCCATCGCTCCAGCGCCACCTTGACCAGGCGGGCACCGGTGTCGGCCAGGTTGTGGCGGGCGTCAGCTACCGCCGGGACACTGCGCTCGACGCCGATGACCGATCGGCCGGTTCCGACCGTGCCGGCGAAGAGGCCCACGCCGCAACACAGGTCGACCAGCCGGTCGGCCTCGGGTGACCAGCGGTCCACCAGAGCTGCGACCTCGGCCACCAGTGCGTCGGCACCCTCGGGGCTGGCCTGGAAGAACGATCCGGCCGACACCCGCCACCGACGCCCGGCCGCCTCCTCGTGGAGCCAGGCCCGCCGTCCCGCTGCGAGCTGGTCAGCCCCCACCACCACGACGCCGCCGGGCACCCGCACGTCGGCTGCCGATGGGCTCACCACCACGAGCCGATCACCGGTGCGGGCGCCGACCCGGATGGTGACCTCGGTGGCTTCGCCGAACCACCCATCGGCGACGATCTCCTCGACCAGCGGGTGCGAGATGAGACAGGAGTCGACGGCCACCGGGTCGTTGGTCCGACGCCGTCGGAAAGCGAACCGCCCGTCGGCGCCGGCCGTGCCCCGCACGGTGGTGCGGAGGCGCTCGGCGGGCAGGGTCGCACCATGCGCCACCAGCGGGTCGGCAACGCCCCCATGGCGGGCCAACACGTCGATCACCTGCTGGCGTCGGAGTCGACGCTGGGCGGCCACGTCCAGGTGCTGCCAGTCGCAGCCGCCGCACCCGCGTGCGACGTGCGGGCACGGCGGATCGACCCGATCCGCGGAGGCCGACACGACGTCGACGACGTGGCCGCGTGCGAACGTCCGCTTCTCCTCGGTGAGGGCCACCGTCACCGTCTCGTCGGGCGCGCCGCCGCTCACGAACACCACCCGACCTGACGCCTCGCGTCCGATGGCCTCGCCGCCGACGGCCATGGCGGTGGTCCGGAGCTCCACCACGGTCACGACGGTCGATGCTACCGGCGGACCTGGACCCGACTCGTAGGCTGATGTCGTGCCCAGCGACTCCCCGTCCCGCCCTGCCCCGTCCCGCTTCACCGAGCCCCGAGACGTCGAGATCGCTCCGTCGGTGCTGCCCGCCGACTTCTCGCGCCTCGGCGACGAGTGCCTGGCATTGGAGGACGCCGGCGTCGACCGGATCCAGTGGGACGTCATGGACGGGCAGTTCGTGCCCAACCTCACCTTCGGGCCCGACGTGATCGCCGCGTGTCGGAGCCACGTGCAGGTGCCCTTCGAGGCTCACCTCATGGTCAACACCCCCGAGGTGCTGCTGTTGCGCTACATCGAGGCCGGCTGCGAGGTGCTGATCGTGCACGCCGAGTCCACCGGGCACCTGCACCGCTGCCTGGACCAGGTGGCCGAAGGCGGTGCCCGTGCCGCGGTGGCCCTCAATCCGTCGACCCCCGTCTCGGCGGTGGAGCACGTCCTCGACCTGGTGGAGATGGTGTTGGTGATGACGGTGAACCCCGGCTTCGGGGGGCAGGCGTACCTGGCGTCGATGGAACCGAAGGTGGCCGAGCTCCGCCGGCTCATCACCGATCGGGGGCTCGACATCGACATCGAGGTCGACGGCGGCATCGGTCCCGAGACCATCGCCGGGGCGGCGGCGGCCGGCGCCAACGTGCTGGTGGCTGGTAGCTCGCTCTACCGCGACCCCGAAGGCCTGGGCCACGCGGTCAGCGACCTCCGGGCTCGGGCCGAAGCCGCCCAGCGCACGGTGCACGCAGCCTGACCAACCCTGGTGGCCCGATCGGCGCATCGCCACCGGCGATACTGGCCCCATGGGCGGCACCACGAAGCGCGCGACGACGATCGTGACGGTCTTGTTGACCGTGTTGGCGTCGGCCATCGCCGGCTGCAACGACGACGGAGGTTCCGAGGACGCGTTCTGCCGCCAGGTGCGCTCCCTGCCGCCGCTCGACTCGGTCATCAACGGGTTTTCGGAGGCCGATCCCGGTCAGCTCGACACGCGCCTCACGCGCGCCTCGTCGGCCTACGGGGACCTCCGCGCCGCCGCTCCGTCGGAGATCCGGGGCAGCGTCGGCGACATGGTGGACCTGGTAGATGCCGTGCTCGATGCCGTCGAGGCCAACCGCGACGATCCCGAAGCCGCCGTCGATGCGCTACGCACCGCAGTGGTGGAGAACCCCGACGCACCCCTGGCCTCGCGCCGGGTGGTCGACTACGCCGCCGACTCCTGCGACGTGGTCCTCAACCCGACCCTCGACGCCGAAACCACCGATGACTCCGGGACCGACACGAAACCGACGGTAGACACCGCGCCCGAACCGTCGACGGGCAACTGACCCAGCCAAGCAGCTGACCCAGCCAGACTGGGAGAGGCTGCGGTGCACGGTTGCTACTCGGAGAGGACGGCGCGGCGCGTGATGACGTCGTCGATGATGCCGTAGTCCTTGGCCTGGTCGGCCGTGAACCAACGGTCGCGCTCCGAATCGGCCTCGATCTGCTCGACGGTCTGGCCGGTGTGCTCGGCGATCCGCTCGGCCATCAGGCGCTTGATGTAGACCATGCGCTCGGCCTGGATGGCGATGTCGGACGCCTGGCCCTGGATGCCGCCCGAGGGCTGGTGCATCATGATCTGGCTGTGCGGGAGGGCGAAGCGCTTGCCGGCCGCCCCGGCGCAGAGCAGGAACTGGCCCATCGAAGCCGCCAGGCCCATGCACACCGTGGCCACGTCCGCAGTGACGAACTGCATGGTGTCGTAGATGGCCATGCCAGCCGAGATCGAGCCACCGGGCGAGTTGATGTAGACCCAGATGTCGCGCTCTTCGTCCTGGCCGTCGAGGTAGAGGATCTGGGCGGCGAGCTGGTTGGCGATGGTGTCGTTGACGTCGGTGCCGAGGAAGACGATCCGCTCCTTGAGGAGGCGGTTGTAGATGTCGGCCGCGCCCAGGTCCAACCCGGTGGGTCCCTGGGCGATGGGTGCGAGGTTCGGCAGGTCCATGGCCGGTCACGCTAGCGGCCACCTGTGGCCTTCCCGCACGGCCAGCAGCGCCGGAACAGCCGGTACCCTCGGGCTCCTGCCGGCGTAGCCCAATTGGCAGAGGCACCAGGTTTAGGTCCTGGCCAGTGCGCGTTCGAGTCGCGCCGTCGGCACTGCGAACACCGCACCCAGACCCTCCCTCGAGCGCGACGGTTGGGCCGACTGGTGCCGGTCTGGCAGCGTGGTCGGCCGTGCCCGAAGGCCACACCATCCATCGGCTGGCCCGGAACCAGAACGCGGACCTGGCCGGGCGACCGGTGGAGGCGGTAGCCGGGCAGGAGCGCTTCCGGGACGGAGCCGAACGGCTCCACGGACAGGTCCTGCTCAGCGCGGAGGCGTGGGGCAAGCACCTGTTCCACACCTACGATTCGGGCGACGTGCTCCACGTCCATCTGGGCCTCATCGGCAAGTGGCGGCGCACGACCACCGACCCCCGACCCGAGCCCACGCCCACCACCCGCCTCCGCCTGGCCGGCGACGAGGTGGCCTGGGACCTGACCGGCCCGATGGTGTGCGCAGTGGTGTCGCTCGACGACCGCGACCGGGTGGTGACCCGCCTCGGCCCCGACCCGCTGCGCCGTCGGGCCGACCCCGAGGTGATGTGGGCCAAGTTGCAGCGCAGCTCGAAGGCGATCGGCCTGCTGCTCATGGAGCAGGACGTGGTGGCGGGCATCGGCAACGTCTACCGCTCGGAGTTGCTCAACATCGTGGGCATCGACCCCCGCCGGCCGGGCCGAGCCGTGACCCGCGACGAGTTCGACCGGCTGTGGGCCGAGACCGTGCGCCAACTGCGGCTGGGCGTGCGGCGGGGCAAGATCGTGACCATGGGGGCCGACGAGCTCGGTCGGCCGATCTCCCGGCTACGGCGAGGCGAGGGGCGTTACGCCTACAAGCAGGAGGTGTGCGGGCGCTGCCACACGCCGCTCGACGTGTTCCCCCTCGCCGGCCGCACCACCTGGCGCTGCCCCCTCTGCCAGCCGTCCTGACCCGGCTGACCCCGACTGGCGGCTGGCACTGACCGAGGTGGCCACCGCTGACCGGCGTCGGTCACCAGGCCACCTCCGAGCAGCCCTCGTGGTCCTCGGGCTCCACCTGCAAGGTGGCGTGGCTGATGCCGTGACCGTCCGCCAGCAGGGCCCGGGCCCGGTCGAGCACGGTGTGCTGGTCGGTCCCGTTGGCCACCATGAGGTGCGCCGAGGCCACGTCCATGTCGGAGGTCAGGGTCCAGACGTGGAGGTCGTGGACGTCGACCACGCCGTCGACGGTGGCCAGTTCGGCCTCCAGGGCATCGAGGTCGAGGCCCGGCGGAGCGGCCTGCACCAAGATGCGCACGGCCCGGGCGGCCAGCCGCCAGGTGCGAGGCAGGATGAACACGCCGATGCCGACGCCCACCACCGGGTCGACCCAGGTCCACCCGGTGACGGCGATGACCACCGCCCCCACGATCACGCCGACCGACCCGAGCGTGTCAGCGAGGACCTCGAGGTAGGCCCCCTCCACGTTCATCGACTCCTTCGAGCCCTCCCTCAGCAGGGCGAAGGCCACCAGGTTGGCGGCCAGCCCGCCGACGGCGACCACCAGCACCGGCGTGGTGGCCACCTCGGTGGGGTCGCCGAAGCGGCTGACCGCCTCGACCAGAACCCACGTAGCCACCCCGAAGAGCAGGACGGAGTTGGCCAGGGCAGCCAGCACCTCGAGGCGGTACAGGCCGAAGGTCCGGTGCGAGCGCTGACGGCCACGCGTCGCCAGGCGGATGGCGGCGAGGGCCATGGCCAACCCGAGGACGTCGGTGAACATGTGACCGGCGTCCGACAGCAGGGCCAGCGAGCCGGTGACCAAGCCGGTGACCAGCTCGGCGACCATGAACAGCGCCAGCACCCCGAAGGCCATGGCCAACGGACGGGCGTGGCGGGCCCCGGCCGAGATCGACCCGTGCGAGTGCCCGTGGTCCCCGCTCACGGCCGACCGATCGTGCTGACGGCGGCGTCGGCCAGCTTGGCCACCAGGACGGCGAGCGCTCGGCCACGGTGGCTGACGGCGTGCTTCTCGGCTGGGGCCAGCTCGGCAAAGGTGCGGTCATCGACCGCGACGTCACCCGCGCGCCGGGCCGGCCGGTCGGGGATGAAGACCGGGTCGTACCCGAAGCCGGCGGCGCCCCGGGGCGAGCGGGCGATGTGGCCCTCGGCGGTGCCGTCGGCCACCAGCTCGGTGCCGTCGGTGCGCTGGAGCACGACGACGCAGCGGAAGCGGGCCCGACGGTCGGCGGGGTCGGGGTGGTCGGCTAGAGCGGCGAGGAGCTCGGCCACGTTGTCGGCGTCGGTGGCGCTATCGCCGGCGTAGCGGGCCGACCGCACGCCGGGGGCACCGTCGAGCGCGTCGACCTCCAGGCCGGAGTCGTCGGCCAGCGCCGTCAACCCGGTGACCGCCACCAGCGCGGCCGCCTTGAGGCGGGCGTTTCCGACAAAGGTGGCCGCGTCCTCCACCACCTCGGGCACGTCGGGCGGGCGGGCGACGAGATGGATGGCGTCGCCCAGGATCGCTCGCAGCTCGGCCACCTTCTCCGGGTTGGCCGACGCCAGGACCACCCGCTCCACGCTCAGCGCCCGAGCACCCGGGGGGTGGGCGGGGTGGCCAGCACGTCGCGTTGGAGCTCGCCGATGCGAGTGATGCCCACCTCGGCCAGGTCCAACAGGCCGTCGAGCTCGGCTCTGGTGAAGGCCGCTCCCTCGGCGGTGCCCTGGACCTCGACGAAGTGTCCCGAACCGGTCATGACCACGTTCATGTCGGTACCGGCGCGCACGTCCTCCACGTAGGGCAGGTCGAGCATCGGCGTGCCGTCGATGATTCCGACGGAGATCGCGCCGCAGCTGTCCGTGAGCGGGTTGGCCTTGAGCTTGTCGTTCTGGACGAGGCGGGTGAGGGCATCGTGGAGGGCGACGTAGCCGCCGCAGATCGACGCCGTGCGGGTGCCGCCGTCGGCCTGGAGGACATCGCAGTCCACGATGACCTGGCGCTCGCCCAACGCCTTCATGTCACACACCGACCGGAGGGACCGGCCGATGAGGCGCTGGATCTCCTGGGTGCGCCCCGACTGCTTGCCCTTGGCCGCCTCCCGGCCGATCCGCTCGGCGGAGGCACCGGGGAGCATCGAGTACTCGGCGGTGACCCAACCGTTGCCCTTGCCCTTCATCCAACGGGGGACCTGCTCGTCGATCGACGCCGTGCACAACACCCGGGTGGCGCCGAAGGAGACCAGCACCGAACCGGCGGCCTGCTCGGTGAAATCCCGCTCGAAGGTGATCGGTCGCAGTTCGTCGGGCTGACGGCCGTCGGCTCGCATGTGGGCTCCTGGGTGGTGGCCGGCAGGTCCGGTCGGGCGCCATCGTCGCAGACCGCGCCACGGGTGGACAGACCGTCCGATTCGGGAGTCAGCCTGTGGGGTCAGACCGCGAAGGTCTGGCCCGGTCGGGCCACCTCGACGGGGCCGTCAAAGGCGCCACGCTCGGATGCCTCGTCGGCCCGGTCGGCGGCCACACCTTCGTAGAGGTGGGTGAGAGCCAGCCGCCGGACCATGGCGGCATCGGCCATGGCTCCGGCCTGACGGGCGGTGAGGTGCTGGGTGGCATCGGCCTGATCGTCGGGGAGGGTGGCCTCGCACAGGGCAAGGTCGAAGCCGGTGCCGGCCGGGTCGAGCACCGAGAGCGACCACGCCGACCCGGTGTCGGCGGTGTAGCCCAGCACCCGACCACCGGCCTCGAAGCGCATGGCCAGGGTCTCCACCGGGTGGTCGGTGGCCGCGAAGCGGACGGCCAGGTCACCGATCGTGATGTCGGACCCGTCGGTGACGGTGGTCCACGCCAGGGGCTCGAGCTCGTCGCCGATGACCGCCTCGGCCAACCGTCGGGTCCCGGCGGTGCCGTAGACGGCGATGCGGTCGATGCCCAGCACGTACTTGGCACCGTTGCGGACCACCGCCAGCTCGATCCAGTGGTCGGGGTGCTCGTGGGAGATGACGATGGCGTCGACGTCGGCCAACCGAAGGTGCTGTTGCAGCGCGGCGCTCGTGCCGGGCCCGGTGTCGACCCACACCGACACCGACGGCGTCTGCACCAGGTAGCCGCTGCACGGGTTGTCGGTCTGGGGGAACGTGCCCGCCGAGCCCAGCACGGTCACCGACAGCGGAGTCCGCCTTCGATGGCTGCGGTGCAGGTCAGGAGGCACAGGTCGGAGGTTACGGCTCACCGGGCGGCCTTTGGGCTTCGCTCACCTTCCCGGTGATGTCGGTGGAGCTTCCAGGCTCCTCCCAGGCTGGGGTGGTTCCCTGCACGGTGCACGAAGCCCCAAACCAACGAGGAACGGACCCATGCCCACCCCCAAGATCCTCGGCGCCGCCGCCATGACCGTGGCTCTGGCCACCGGCGGGATCGTCGGCGCCACCGTCGGCTACCCCACCATCTCAGGAGCTGCCCAGGACCCCACCACCACGACCACCGCAGCCGACGACACGACTCCGGCCGGTCAGAAGTAGATGATGTTCTTGGCCCGGGCCTCGACCTCGTCGAGATCGGCGGTCCAGGCGCCCGTGCTCAGGTACTTCCAGCCGCCGTCGCAGACGATCATCACCACCACGCCCTCGTCGATGGCCGCCGCGCACTTGGCGGCACCTGCCGCGATGGCCCCGGAGGAGATGCCGGCGAACACCCCGACCTCGGTGAGGCGGCGGGTCCACTCGATCGACTCCCGGGGCCGCACGATCATCTTGCGGTCGAGCAGCTCGTAACCGCCCCAGTCGGTGAACACCGGCGGCACGAAGCCCTCGTCGAAGTTCTTGAGCCCGTCGACCATCTCGCCGGCCGGCGGCTCGATGGCCCAGATCTGCACGTCGGGCTTGTGCTCTTTGAGGTAGGTGCCCACGCCCATGAGGGTGCCGGCGGTGCCGAGCCCGGCCACGAAGTGGGTGATGTCGGGGACGTCGGCGAGGACCTCGGGGCCGGTGCCCTCGTAGTGGGCGCGAGGATTGGCGTCGTTGCCGTACTGGAACGGGAACCACCACTCGGGGTGATCGGCGGCCAGCTTCTGGGCCCGGACCATGGCCCCGTTGGAGCCCTCCGATGCCGGTGACGGGATGATCTCGGTACCCCACACCTCGAGGGCCTGGCGCCGCTCGATCGACACGTTCTCGGGGAGCACCACCTTGAGGGTGTAGCCCCGCAGCTTGCAGATCATGGCCAGAGCGATGCCGGTGTTGCCCGACGACGACTCGATCACCGTGGCGCCCGGCTCCAACCTGCCGTCTCGCTCAGCGGCCAGGACCATGTACTTGGCCGCCCGGTCCTTCACCGAGCCGCCCGGGTTCTGACCCTCGAGCTTGGCGTAGATGCGCACCGCCGGGTTGGGGCTCAACGGGCTGATGTCGACCGTCGGCGTGTCGCCGATGAGGTCGATCACGTTGCGGTAGAGCGCCACAGCGCCGGCTCCTGGACAAAAGACGACTCGAACGCTCGGGATTCTAGGCGGGCCGGAGGTCAGCTCCCCCCGGCCCGGCCGGGCGTCAGCCTTCGACGATCTCCACGGGGACCTCGACGATGGTGCCCTCGTCGAGCAGCCACGACCGCAACATCGGCTCGGTGTCGCGCAGCGACACGATCACGTACTGCCAGCCGACCAGGAACGGGTTGTCGGCTGCGGCCACGTCGGTCGGTGACGGGTACGGATCGGTGTGGGTGTGGGAGTGCATGACCCCCACCACGTCGAGGCCGAGCGGGCCGAGGGCGGCCTCGGCGGCGGCGAACCCGTCGGGACCGATCGAGTAGGTCCGCGCCGACCCGTCGGCGTTGCGGGTGGGCACGAACGCCTCGACCTGGTCCTGGCCGGGCCGCCCGCCGAGCAGGCCGCACGCCTCGTAGGGCAGGCCGCCGATGGCGTGGTGCACCATCGCCAGGTGGGCCGAGCGGACGATGCGCAACACGGCGTCACCGTACCTGCGGCCACTCGGAGGTTCGTCGAGGACGACGAGGACTCAGGTCGCCGCGCCCGTGACCAGCCAGCGGTCGCCGCGGAACCGCAGCAGCAACGTGGCCGCCCGCACCGCCATGAGCACGGCAAAGGCGGCCCACACCCAGCCGATGCCGAGGCCGAGGGGCAGGACCGGAGCGATGGCGATGGCCAAGCCGAGCGCAGCCAGGGCCATGGCCCGGGCCAGGAAGTGCTGGTCGCCGGCACCGATGAGGACACCGTCGAGCACGAAGGCCACTGCGCCGAGCGGTTGCAGCAGCGCCACCCACAGGAGGAGGAAGCGGGCCAGGTCGACCACGTCCTGGTCGGGTGAGAAGAATCGGGGCAGCACCGGTGAGACGACGACCACGAGCATCCCGGTGGCCGCGCTGGCCAGTAGCCCGAGCACCAGCAACCGCTTGGACGCAGCGCGGGCACCAGCGGCGTCTCCGGCGCCGAGCAGGCGGCCCACCATGGCCTGGGCGGCGATGGCCAGGGCATCGAGCGCCATGGCCAGCAGGTTCCAGACCTCGAACACGATCTGGTGGGCGGCCACGTCGTCTCGGCCGATGCGGGTGGCCACTGCGGTCAGGGCCACCAGCGAGCCACGGAGGGCGGCGGTCCGGACGACGAGGTCGCGCCCGACACGCAGGAGGGCGCGCTGCGCGGCCAGGTCGGGAGCCAGCCCGACGCCGTCGGCCCTGGCGGCGCGCCGGACGGCGGCCAGGTAGACGAGACCGCCTGCTACCTGGGCCAGGACGGTGCCGAGGGCGGAGGCGCCGATCCCCTGGTCGAAGCCCACCACGAGGACCAGTTCCAGGCCGAGGTTGAGCGCCGCGGTGCCGAGGGCCACGAGCAACGGTGTGCGGGTGTCCTGCAGGCCCCGGAGGTAGCCGGTGCCGGCCAACGTCAACAAGAGGAACGGCAGCCCCGCCAGACTGATGCGCAGGTAGACGAGCGCGTTGGTAGCCACCGCCCCCTCCGCGCCCAGCGCGTGGACCAGGGGCGACCCGACCAGTCCGAGCACGACCGCCAGGGCCACGCCCACCCCACCTCCGAGCCAGAGGCCCTGGACCGCCTGCTCCGCGGCCGCTCGGCGGTCTCCGGCGCCCAACAGGCGAGCCACCGCCGCGGTCGTGCCGTAGGCCAGGAAGATGCACAGCGAGTACGAGGTGAGGAGGATGGCACTGGCCACGGCCAGGCCGCCCAGTTGGTCGGTGCCGAGGTGGCCCACCACCGCCGTGTCGGCCAAGAGGTAGAGGGGCTCAGCCATCAGGGTGACGAAGGCCGGTCCGGCCAGCCGCACGATCTCCCGATCGAACCGGCGCGGACTCGTCACCGGTTCAGCATGGCCGCGTCCTCATCGTCGACGTTCGACCGCACTCGGCTCCGAGGGGCCGGTAGCCTGCGGCCTTCCCATGGCTGCGCAACCCCCGTCCGCCGACAAGGTGGTGGCTACCAATCGCCAGGCCCGCCGCGACTACGAGATCGTCGACGCGTGGGAGTGCGGGGTCATGTTGCAGGGCAGCGAGGTGAAGTCGTTGCGGGAGGCCAAGGTGACCCTGACCGACGCCTACGCCCGCTTCGAGATGCGCGAGCTCTACCTGGTCGGGCTGCACATCAACGCCTACACCAACGCCTCGGCCCAGGGCGGCCACGAGTTGTCGCGCACCCGCAAGCTGCTGGTCCATCGCCACGAGATGGACGAGATCCGTCAGCGGGTCGACCAGGAGCACCTGAGCCTGGTGCCGCTGTCGCTGTACTTCAAGGGCGGTCGGGCCAAGCTCGAGCTCGGACTTGGTCGCGGGCGGAAGCACTACGACAAGCGCCAGGTCATCGCCAAGCGTGATGCCGACATGGATGCTCGTCGGGCCATGGCCGCCCGCCGACGAAGCGAGTAGCGGTGACCCTCACCGACCCGTCGGCACCGGCCAAGCGGTCACGGCCGCGCGGCGCCAAGGTCCTCATGATCCTGGGCGGCGTGCTCCTGGTGGTCGGTGTGGTCGGCGCGCAGTGGGGCATCGACCGGGTGCAGGACACCGCCGATGAGATCAGCAACTCCGGTGACGAGGTCCGCAACGGGCTCCTCATCCAGCTGCCGGTGCCCGGCGATGCTGAGGTCGACCTGGAGGTGGGCCGCTACGACATCTTTGCGTTGGCGGCGACGGGCACCGGCTTCTCCCGCACGACCACCACCACCACCAGCCCGGTGGTGACCGATGCGACGGCGACCACCGATCCCGACCCCGCCGAGGTCGACGAGCCCGTGGTCACCGTGACCGGCCCGGACGGCCGACCGGTCACCACCCGGGACCCCGGCATCGAATCGCTCTTCAGCGGGGCCGCCGGCGAGCTGTACGCCATCGAGTCGTTCACGGCCACCGACGCCGGGACCTACCGGATCTCCGCCACCGGGACCGGAGCCGAGAAGGTGGGCGTCGGCCCCACCGTCGACACCGGCAACGTGGGGCGAATCGTCAGCGGTGGCCTGTTCACGTTGCTGGCGTTCCTGGGCGGTGGCCTCGGCGCCATCCTCGGCCTGGCCGGGCTGATCTGGTTCCTCGTCGCCGGCGACGGCTCGCCCAAGCCTGGCCCGGCCGGCCTGTTCCCGCCGGGGCCCCCTGCTGGGCCATACGGCGGTCCGGCGGGTTGGTCGCCTCCGCCGCCCGGACCGGGCCAGGGCGGCTGGGCCCCACCCGGCCAATGGGCGCCGCCAGGTGGGTCGCCGCCCCAGCCCGGACCGCCGGGGTGGTCGCCGGCACCTGCTCGCCCACCGGATCCCGAAGCGCGGCGTGGCACCGGTCCGGAGGCGCCAGCAGGTCCGGTCGCCGGCGGCTCCGCGCCACCCCCGAGCGGTCCGACTGGTCCCGCTCCCCCATCGCCACGCCCTGCGCCCTGGGGCGATGCCCCGCCGGAGGCCGACGGACCATCGCGTTGAAGCCGGGCGGATGGCGTCGCACCCGCACCGAGCGCGGTGGAACCGACCGGAGGGCCGGACCCGCCCACCCGGTACCCTGGTCCGGCTGCTCACCACCACGTGGACGTGGGCGGTTTTTTGACAAGGGGCTGACCGGTTTCGACGTGGGGACTGGAAGCCGGACGTGCGACCCGAGTTTCTCAGACTCGTTAAACGGGGAACCAACAGAAGCGCCGATGGCGACTTCGCTCTCGCCGCCTAATACCCATTAGGCAGTAGAGAGACACCGTGACCAGCAATGGCACACGGGGCCTGACCACTACAGCCCGGCAACAGAAGTAGAGGTTGACGGCGGGAAAGACCGCTGACGGTGGGAAAGACCACTGGCATCTCGGAAAGACGAGGCGGATGGGCGCAAGCCCGACCAACCCGGTGGTGAGCCAGCCGTGACGGCTCGAGCTCGGGAACGGTCGTAGCGCGGTCGTCAACCGCTTCGCGGACGAGGGTTCGATTCCCTCCAGCTCCACAACTGAGGATGTTTGCAAGCCCTCGGGGCGGCAGCCCACTTCGGTGTGCTCTGGGGAAGCGAGCTCGTCATGCTCCCCGCCCTCGAGGTGGTGCCACCGTCAAGACGTGGGGCCGACGGAGCTGGCCGTCGATGCTTGGCACCACCTCGTCTACGCGACTGCGACGAGCCTCGCCTAACCGCCCTCGACCGCCACAGCACCTGGGATCCGGGATGCCGGCCGAGGAGATCCTCACCGATGTGATCGATGTGCTCGTGCCCCTGATCGAGGGCTGGCGCGGTGGTGATCCTCGTCGACGCGGCAGTGGCACTGGTACGGGTCGGGTTTGTCGTCGGCCGGTCGGATCGGTTCGGTCCGATGCGCCTCGACCTCGGACGGCTCGTCGTCCTCGGCAGCAAGTTCCAGCTCGCCGGCGACCTGCTGCGCACGGCCGTGGCACCGAGTTTCACCGAGATCGGCCCGCTGGCGGCCATCGCCGCCATCCGCACGGTCCTCAACTACTTCCTCCGCCTCGAGATCCGCCAGAACGCCACGGGCTCACACGAGCCTCTGCGTGACGGTGGGCGACCCAGGGAGCCACCGAGGCGGATCGTCACTCGCTGGACGGTGCGCTGCCGTAGTTCCCGTTCGCGATCTCGACTGTCAGTCCGGGATCCGTTACCCGAGCGGCCCATCCGCCTGGTCAGGTAGCGACGAGGGTGACGACGAGATCGTCGAGGGCGCGCATGGCTGCCGGCGCACCGTCGCCGTTGACGATGACGGAGAACACCGCCTCGTGCCCGCTCGTGGTGGTGACGACCCCGGTGAGCGACGAGCCCCCGATGATCGTCCCAGTCTTGGCCATCACCCGGCCCTCAGCCGCGGTACCGCTGAACCGCCGGGCAAGCGTCCCCGACCGACCCGCGACCGGGAGCCGGGCGACCAGCTCCGGCCACCACGGCTTGGTTCGAGCGTGCTGGACGAGACGCCGCAGCTCCCTGGCCGAGCGGAGGTCGTCCCGGCTCATCCCCGACCCGTCGCCCCAACCCCCTGGCGCGATGGGGGCGCACCCGTCGAGCAGGCGGGACTCCAGGGCCGACGTGCCGACCGGCGTCGAGCCCACCCCGGCCAGCAACACGCCGGCCTCGCGGTTTGAGGGACTCGGCCACCTCGTTGTCGCTGGCCGACAGCATCCGACTGAGCAGGTCGCCGACCGCAGGTGAGTCGAGCCTGGTGACCGTCACGGCGCCGACCGGTGCCACGCCGACGGTCACCGGCCCGGCCACCGTCACCCCGGCCGCGGCCAGCCGGTCGCGGAACGCCTCACCGTGGCCGAGGGCCGGGTCGGCGAGGAAGGCGGGGTCGACGCGCCCCCGGTTGTCGTCGACGATGAGGGCTGACATCGGTCCGGCGTAGGTGGGGATGTGCCAGTCCTGCCATCCCGGCGCGAACCGGGCCAGGTCGAAGCGGGACTCGTCCACCACGAGCCCACCTCGAACCTCCCTGATGCCGGCGGCCCGCACCGACCTGGCCAGCGCGGCCAGGGAGTGGGGTCCGGTCGACGTCAGGGTCGGGTCGCCGCCGCCCACGAGAACGAGTTCGCCGGGGACCAGCCCCGCCGCCAGGTCAACGCCCTGGGCCGCCACCACCTCGGTACGGAGGGTGGCGTCGAGGGCGAAGGCGTCGAGTACGCCCATGGCGGTGAGGAGCTTCTGGTTGGACGCGATCAACAGGCGCTCGTCGCCCTGGTGCGCCAGCACCTCACCGAGCCCGTCGACCCACACCGACACGCTCACCTGGTTGCCCGCCAACCGCGGGTCGAGCAGGTGGGCGGCCAGCGCCTCGCTAAGCGCGGACGCCTCAGGCGCGACGGCGCCATCGTCCCACGGCGGGCATACCGGCGCCACGGCGCCGGGCGACGGGGCGGGGGTCGAGGTTCGGATCCTCGACTCCGCCGTCGTGGCTGGCGCCGGGTTGGCAGCCGAGCCGGAATCGACCGTGCACCCGGCAGCGAGAGCCACTGCGAGGGCGGCGGCGAGTGGGCTGCGGAGCACGGGTACCCAAGGTTACCTGCCCCAATCCGTTATCGGGCTCGGCTAGGGCCCTTGGCCGATGTTCTCGGCCAGACCGCCGTCCATGCCCAGGGGAGCGAGCTCCGGCGGACCTCGTCCGCAACGCGTCCTTGGTAGCTCCCGTGGACCGATGGAGACTCGGCGCTTCCGCTCGCTCACGGTGTCGGCGACGACCGTCTGGCGGCTCGCAGTGCTTCGCCAGCCGTCCACATCGACATGGCAACGAACGCCACATCCTTGGCCAGGAACTGGCCGGGGTCAGGCGAGAGGAACGGGATGCCGTACCCAGGCTCCCATCCGCCCGGTGTCGAGAGGACGAACGTCAGCGTCACCAGGAACAGAAGGAGCGCACCGAGGCTTCCGATGGCCGACACCTTCGGCGCGAACGGTCGCATCGCGATCATCAGCCCTAGGCCCATCTCTGCCGCACCGAGCAACCTCGAGAAGGTGCGCACGCTGAAGATGTCGTAGAGCCACGACAGCAGGGGGCTGTTGTCGACGAACTTCACGATGGCTTCGGCTTCGTAGGCGGTGAACTTCAGTGCGCCGACCCACAACAGGACGGTCACCAACCCATAGCGGAGAAGGAAGGCGCCAGACATCTCCAGACATCGCCCCCACGGGTGGTCATCAACCCCTGCCGACGTGGTCTCAGCCATGTTGATCCTCTCTCTCCTCGAAGGTGTGCCAAACGCGAAAGGCATCAAGCAGCCGCCGCCGGACATCGGGGGACATCGGCTCCAGGTCGACTCGGCCCGCCAGCCCGATCGTGGCGCTGATCTGGTCCACGTACGTTCGACAGAACGGGCACTTGGCGAGGTGCTCCGGGAATCGCTTGCCCACGGCGAGGTCGAGAGCATCCTCGAGGTAGTCGGTGACCAGCTCCACCAGCTCTTGACAGGCGAGGTCGTCGGCGATCATCAGCGTCATGTCTCAGGGATCCTCGTAGTGCTCCTCGAGCTGCCGGCGGACCTTGGAGCGGGCTCGGTGCAGGAGCACCCGTTGGTTCGTCTCTGAGAGACCTAACGCGTTACACACCTCCGCCGCTGTCCAGCACTCCACGTCGCGGAGCGTGACGACCTCTCGCTGCGCGGGAGGCAGCGCCGTGATGGCCCTCAGCACTAAGTCTACCGCCTCCTTGGTGGCCACCCGATCCTCCGGTCCCTCGGTCCACCTGCTCGGCGGGCTGCACCAGTGCCCAGGCCAGTAGGGGTGACGGGTGTCGAAAAAGCGGCCAGGGTCGACGGCATGCCCGTCCGAGCCCGCAGACCCGTTGAGCGAGGAGATGGGAACCACCCTGGCGGCGCGGCGACCCATCGTCTTGGCGCGGTTGGTCAGGATGCGGAAGATCCACGTCTTGATCGATGATCGACCGTCGAAGCGGTCGATGCCACGGATCACCGCCATCCACGTCTCCTGAACCACGTCCTCCGCCGCGTTCCGGTCAGCCACGTAGAGCCCGGCCACCTGCAGCATGGACCCCTGGTGCCGGTCGATGAGTGCCCCGAAGGTGGCCTCGTTGCCGTTACGAAGCCCTTCGACCACTGCGACATCCTCCGGATGCACGATGGCTCGCGCTTGCGGGCTCGACGGAGGGCCCGTCGCTTCCTGAATCTGTTGGTCCATGGCCCTGGCAACCCCTTCTCCGTGCGCTGGTCAGACCTTCGTGATCGAGTTACCGGAGAGCGGGGGCCGGGCTCCTCCGTCGGTGCTGCCTTCCTGGGCTACCCCGAGCACATTCCGACATACCGTGACAAACGTTCTGTTTTCAGATCTGTTAGGACCGTCCACGGCGTCAGCCAGCCTGTAACCCAATTCCCTGGTTCGGAGCACGATGAGGATGTTCTTGTTGAACCGGGCCGCCACGCCCGCCAAGTCGTCGTAAGCCGCCACTGGCTCTGTCGGATCCTTGACGAGGTCGGTGCCGAGATGCGACTGCGTTCGGCCTGGGCTCAAGAGGTCTCGCTCCCCCGCCTCGACGTCGACATCCGGTTCGAGCGAGGCGAGGAACTGTGGACCGAGATCATCGCCAAGTTCACTCCCGATCAGGTCGCCGACGAACTCCGGTCCGGCGGCTTCGCCACCGAGACGACCTTCACCAACGACCAGGGGCGCTACCTCTTTCACCCTGGCCCGGCCCCGTCTGTGATCGTGGCCGGGACCTCGAGGAGGTAGCCGGCACCCCAGACCGTCTTGATGAGGTCCGGGTGCATCGGATCGGCCTCGATCTTGGATCGGAGACGCCGGATGTGGACGGTGACCGTAGCCGTGCTGCCCGTCGTGTAGCCCCACACCCGCTCCAGGAGCTGCTCGCGATCGAAGACAACCCGCGGATGGGCCACCAGGAATGCGAGCAGGTCGTACTCGACCTTCGTCAGGCTCACCGACCGCCCCCCGACCGTCACCCGACGCGACGACGGCTCGATCCGGATCGGCCCTGCCTCCGAGGGCTGCTGGACGACCGGGTGGCCGGCCAGCTGGAGGCGGCGCACGATCGCCTCGACACGTGGTTGATCGGCCGGGAGGATGAGGCCGGCCTTGACCAACGCCTCGCCGATGGCCGACGCCAAGTGGCCGGGGTCGCGCACCGTCACGCGGTCGTCGGGCTCAGCCACAACGCCAGTATCCGGCAGGTGTCACCCAAGTGAAACCGGTCGATCCTTGTCGCGGCTTCAACCAACAGTTGATGCAAGATGGCTTTCGGGACCAGGATCAGGGTCGTGCCGCACCTCCGTCGTCTGCAAATGCTGCTGGAGGTCGTGGAGGCCGAGAGCTTCGCGGGAGCCGCTCGACGCCTGGACGTCTCTCCCGCGGCCATCGCCCAGCAGATGGCGGTGCTCGAACGAGAGCTCGATGCGGTCCTCTTCGAGCGCGTGTCCCGGGGTGTGCGTCCAACTGCAGCCGGGGCGGCTCTTGCGTCGCACGCGGCGGCCATCGACACCCGGGTCACGCAGGCGCGAGCCGATGTCGCAGCCATCAGTGCCGGCGTCGGCGGCCCGTTGGCCTTCGGTTCGTTCCCGACCGCCACGTCCGCGTTCGCGGCGCGTTGTGCGGCCCAGTTCTCGGCTCGGCGCCCCGATGTCGATCTGCGCTTCCTGGACGGAGAGCCCTACGAGAGCGCCGCCCGCCTCCGCGACCGCCTGCTCGACCTCGCCGTCGTGTTCGATTTGCCCTCGTGGCCCCTCGAGCGCAACTACGCAGGCCAAGCCGTGTGCGACGACCGCAGCGTCGAGCTCGAGCCGCTGTTCGACGACCCCTTCCACTTGGCGGTACCCCGAGGTCACCCGCTGGCCGAGCGGGAGGTCGTGACGCTCGAAGAGCTGAGCCGTCACCTGCTCCTGAGCAGCGGGCCCGGCGGGGGGCCCTGGGGCCCTGACCTCCGGCGGCTCGCAGGCGCCGGATCGGAGCCCCAGTTCGACCTGCGAACCGAGTCGACCGACTTCGCCGCCCTGATCGGCTTCGTCGCCGCCGGCACCGGGCTCACTCTGCTCCCGTCGCTCGCGCTGTCGGCGGGTTGGCACCCAGGCATTGAGATCCGCCCCCTCGACCGAGCTCCGGCACGGCGGATCCACCTCGCCTACCCGGCCGGGGCCGTCCGGTCGCCTGCCACCAACGCCATCGCCGCGCTGGTGCGCGAGGTCGTGGCCTCGCTCGGTCTGCCGCACCCGATCGACCAGATGGTGAGGCCGAGATAGACGGGTCGGTCCAAAAGCATGGGGTATCCGCAGGATGCGGAGGACGTGTAACGACCGCGGTCATCCAGAGACAGGTAAGGTATGCGGGCGCCTTGGCGAACCGGCCTTAAGATGCTGCCCACCAGCCGTCTCGATCCTGGACCCGGGGCGCCCGCAGATCCTCGATTGGACGTGGTGCGCCTGCAAACACGAAAGCGCCAGGCGCCGCCGTGACCGACCGTCCCATCGCCGACTACGGGCTTCTCGCGGACGGTCACTCCGGCGCGCTTGTGAGCGGCGACGGCTCGATCGACTGGCTGTGTCTCCCGCGATTCGACTCCCCGGCGGTGTTCGGCCGCCTCCTCGACCCGCGAGCGGGCCACTGGTCGATCGCCCCACACGACCCCTTTGACATGCAGCGGCGCTACGCGCCCGAGTCGCTCGTGCTCGAGACGCAGTTCACGACGAGCACCGGCGCGATGATGCTCACCGATGCGCTCGTGTTCGACGACGACGAGCGGGGTCACGCCATCGGTCTCGACGCCCCCCACATCCTGGCCCGGCGGATCGAGGTCACCGACGGCCAGGTCGCCATCGATGCCGAGTTCGCGCCCAGGCCCGAGTACGGGGTGGTCTTCCCTCGCCTCCAGGTCGTCGACGGGGGCGTGGTCGCCCGCGGCGGTGCCACCACGTTCCTCCTCGCCGGAGCCCCGCCGACGGCCATCGACGGGGCCACCGCGGTGTGGCGCCTGGGCCTGACGGCCGGGCAGACCCTTAGCTTCGCCCTCCAGTACGTGAGCACGGGACAGCCGGTGCCTGACGCGTGGACGGACAAGCAGATCCGCCAGCGGCTGGTCGACACCGAGAAGGGGTGGCGCTCGTGGTCCGAGCTTCACCAACGCTACGAGGGCCCGTGGCGGGACGAGGTCCACCACAGTGGCCGGGTGCTCCAGGCCCTCACCTACCAGCCGACCGGAGCGATCGTGGCCGCGGCCACCACCTCGCTCCCCGAGGAGGTCGGTGGCACTCGCAACTGGGACTACCGCTACACGTGGGTTCGCGATGCCAGCCTCACCATGCAGGCTCTGTGGGTGGCCGCCTGCCCGGATGAGGCCGGACGGTTCCTGTCGTTCCTGATCAACGCCGCCGGCACGAGCCCAGCGCGCGAGGCTGGGCTCCAGGTCATGTACGGGATCGGCGGCGAGCACGATCTCGCCGAACGGGAGCTGTCGCACCTCGAGGGTTGGCGCTCCAGCCGGCCGGTGCGCATCGGGAACGCGGCGTGGAACCAGATCCAAAATGACGGGTACGGCGCCCTTCTCGACGCGCTCTACCGGTATCGAGAGAACCTCGGAGACATCGAACCGGAGAAGGCCAAGTTCCTCGTATCGATCGCCACCGCCGCCGCGGAGGTGTGGGCGGAGCCCGACCAGGGGATCTGGGAGCTCCGCGGTGAGCCCCGCCATCACCTTCACTCGAAGCTGATGTGCTGGGTCGCCCTCGACCGGGCCGTGCGGCTGGCGGACCAGTTCGGCGTGGCCAGACACGCCCCCGGGTGGGCCGAAACGGCCGGCCAGATCCGCCAGGCGATCCTGGAGGAGGGATGGAACGACGAGCTGGGCGCCTACACGCAGTCGTTTGGGAGCGATCAGCTCGACTCGTCGACCCTCCTGTTGGCCATCACGGGGTTCCTCCCCGCCACTGATCCGAGGATGCGCTCGACCATCGAACAGATCGCCGAGCGACTCTCCGCGCCCTGCGGGTTGCTGCACCGATACCTCGACGAGGACGGCCTCGGCGGCCGCGAGGCACCCTTTCTGATCTGCTCGTACTGGCTGGCCGAGTGCTGGGCGCTCGCCGGAGACCTCGGCGCCGCCCGCGAGATCTTCGAGCGCGCTACCGCGTATGCCAACGACATTGGGTTGCTCAGCGAGGAGGCAGACCCGGCCACGGGCGAACTCCTCGGCAACTTCCCGCAAGCGTTCAGCCACATCGGGCTCGTCAACGCCGCCTGGACCATCTCTCAGGCCGAAGCCGAAAGCAAGGCTGCCGCTGAGCCGGGGGTTCGCGGCTGACGCGCGCTAACCAACTGAGTAGAGGGTTCTCGGTAGCTACTTCACGGCGGTGGGGGCGACCATGGCGCCCAGGCCGCCGGTGAGCGGGATGGGGGTGGCGGTGAGGAGGAACTCGAACTGGCCGTCGATGGCACAGTCGGCGGCCAGGTCGTCGAGGTGCCAGAGCTGGCCCTGGGCCAGGCCCATGTCGCGCAGGTGGATCATGTGCACCGGGAGCAGGACGGCGGGGTCCTCGCAGGGGAAGCACTCGAACACCAGCGTATCGGTGGCTACGCCGGCCACGTCGTGGTCGGCGAACCACTCGATCGATCGGGTGGAGAGGCCCGGTGAGACCTCGCGGTAGCGGTCCTTCTCACCGATGCGCAGGAAGTGCATGTGGCCGGTGCGCACCAGCACCAGGTCGCCGGGCTCGATCGTGAGCCCTGCGGCCCCGGCCGCGGCGTCGAGGTCGTCGCCGGTGATGGGGTAACCGTCGTCGAAGTGGTCGACCCCGTGGAGGCGGGCCACGTCGAGCAGCACCCCCCGACCGGCCACCGGACCGAACGACTCGATGCCGAGCTCCGCGGCCCCGGCTTCGGTGATGACCGTGTCGGGCACGCCGTTGTAGAGCTCGCCGCGGTATCCGACGTGGGCCAGGGCGTCCCAGTGGGTGGCCGCCTGGGCCCCCATGGCCACCCGGTCGTCGCTGGTGCAGAAGCCGTCGGGATCGCCGGTGTAGGCCACGTTGACGGCGATCATCTCCCGGCTGGGGTTGTCACGTCCCGGGAGGGCGCCGGTCTGCGGGCCATCGCCATCGAAGGGGATGGCCAACGAGAAGGCCCGGCCCTGGCGCACCGCTGCCGCGCCCCGCAACACCGCGGCTTCGTCGATGAGGTTGAGGGTGCCGCGCCGGTCGTCGTCGCCCCAACGGCCACGGTTGGAGACCCGCGCCGCCAGGTCGAGCAGGTGCGGCGGCAGAGCAGGCACCTCAGGTCGCTTCGTCGGGGGCCGGCGGGACCGCTTCGGGCGGCGCCGCGCTCGGCGACGCAACGATGGCGGGGGTCGGGCCGGGGTCGATGCCGTACTGCTCGGCCAGCAGGAGCGACACCACGTCGCCGACCAAGGCCAGGTCGAGGAGCTGGGCCAGGCGTCCCTCGCCGGCGGCGCGCACGGTGAGGATGTTGGCCATCACCTCGTCGGTCCACGCCTCGACCGAGGTGAACTGCTCGGTGATCCCGGGAGCCTCGTCGTCGTGGCGCAACAGCACCAGCGAGAGGACCTGGCGGGTGATGTCGCCGTGCTGGCCCCACCCGGCGATCTCACCGTGGACCACGTCGGGCACCTCACCGGTCCAGGCCGGTGTCTTGGCGCTCTGGTTGAGCTGCACCTTCCACCGGGTCGCGGCCACGCCACCGAGGGCGCCCCCGCCGTAGACAACCGGCATGGTGCCGGCGATCGTGCGGGCCACCAGCGCAGCTGCGCTGTCGTCGGCGACCAGCTCGTCCCGCCGGACTCGAAGCTGGTCGACGGCGGCGCCGATCCAGTCGCGTGCGCCGGGGTAGAAGCCCAAGCCTCCAAAGGCCTTGAGGATCGGGACGGCGAGGGCGCCGATGCGGGTGCGGGTGGGAATGGGAATGGGCGACTCGGCCGCCGGGAGGAACACGGTGGGCGCCTCGTGGGCATCGGCCAGGGCGCCGAGGCGCCCGCCGCTGGTCACCGCGAAGAGCTGCCCGCCGGCTTCGATGCAGGTCGCGGCGGCGGCCACCGTCTCGGGGGAGTCGCCCGAGGCCGAGATGGCCACCACCAGGGTGGACGGGTCGACGAACGACGGCGGTTCGAACCCCTTGTGGACCACGAGGGGCACCGCCATGGTCGGTCCAGCCACCGCTGCGAGCAGGTCGCCGACCCATCCTGCGGCGCCGGTGCCCAGCACCAACACGTTGGCGATGTCCTGGTGGGCCGGGAGCGGCCCGGTGACGTTGAGGCTGCGGGTGGCTGCGGCGACCTGTTCGGGCAGGCCGAAAATGGCCTCCCGGAAGCCGAGCGAATCGGGCACCGGCGGGCCTAGGAGCTCTGGGTGGAAGGCGTGCCCTCGGCGGCAGCCTTGGCCACCAGGCGCTCGTGTTCGGCGTCGTCGACGGTGGTGGCCTCATCGATCAACATGACCGGGATGTCGTCGCGGATGTCGTAGCGCAGCTGCAGGCGGGGGTTGTAGAGGACGTCGTCGGACTCGAAGTAGAGCAGCGGCCCCTTGTCGTCCGGGCAGCCGAGGATCTCGAGGAGCTTCGGGTCGAGGGCCATGTTCGTCTATCCCTTGGTGATGTGGTGGAGCAGTTCGGAGGTGTGGGTGTCGCACTCGTCGCGGGTGCGGGCCTCGAGGTTGAGCCGCAGGAGCGGCTCGGTGTTCGACGGGCGCAGGTTGAACCACCAGTCGCCCAGGTCCACGGTCAGGCCGTCGAGGCGATCCGCTGTGGCCTCGGGGTGGCGCTCGGCGTAGGCCGCGGCCACCGCGTCGATCACGGCGTGGGGATCGCCGACCTGGGTGTTGATCTCCCCGGAGTCGGCGTAGCGGTCGAACGGCCGGCGCACGACCGACATGGCCTCGGTACCGGCGCAGAGGCGCTCGAGCACCAACATGGCGGCGATCAGGCCGGAGTCGGCCCGGTAGTTGTCGCGGAAGTAGTAGTGCGCCGAGTGCTCGCCGCCGAACGCCGCGCCGGTGCGGGCCATCTCGGCCTTGATGTAGGAGTGGCCGACCTTGGTGCGCACGGGCGTGCCACCGTGCTCGCGCACCACCTCGGGCACGACCTTGGAGCAGATGAGGTTGTGCAGGACGGTGGCGCCGGGTTCCTTCTCCAGGACCCCCACGGCCACCAACGCGGTGGTGACCGAGCCGGACAGTCCGGTGCCGGTCTCGTCGACCACGAACACCCGGTCGGCGTCACCGTCGAAGGCGAAGCCCACATCCGCGCCCACCTCCCGCACCCGGGCGCACAGGTCGCGCTGGTTCTCGGGCTGGATCGGGTCGGCTGGGTGGTTGGGGAAGGTGCCGTCGAGCTCGCCGTACATGATCTCGAGGTCGAACGGCAGGGCGTCGAACACGGCTGGCACGACCAGGCCGCCCATGCCGTTGGCGGTGTCGGCCACCACCCTGAGCGGGCGGAAGGCGGAGACGTCGACAAAGGACCGGACGTGATCGGCAAAGGCGCCCAGCAGGTCGAGCGACGAGGAGGTGCCGGCCGTGGCCACCGACTCCACGCCCTGGGCGGCCAGGCCCTTCACCTGTTCGAGGCCGGTGTCGGCACCGACCGGGCGGGCGCCGGCCAGGCAGAACTTGATGCCGTTGAACTGGGCCGGGTTGTGCGACGCAGTGAACATGGCCCCGGGAGCACCCCGTGAGCCGGACGCGAAGTAGACCAGGTCGGTGGAGGCCAGGCCCAGGTCGACCACGTCCACGCCCTGGGACCGCACGCCGTCGCTGAAGGCGGCGGCCAGCTCCACCCCGGATGGGCGCATGTCGCGCGCTACCACGATCTCGGGGACCGCTCCTCCCTCGTCGAGGGCGAAGCGGGCGAAGGCGGCCCCGATGGCGTGGCACCCCTTGGCGTCGATCTGGTCGGGGAACGTTCCCCGAATGTCGTAGGCCTTGAAGATCGCATCGAGGTCGGCCATGGCGTCGGAGACCCTAGTGCCGTCGACCTTCGGGTCCGTCGACCGCGACGCCGGGTGACAGGTGGGCCAGCTCGCCAGGAGCAAGGTCGTAGGAACCGCTCGCTGCGGCCCGCCGGATGCGGACCAGGTCGACCAGGAGCCGAACCGCGTCACGGGTCACGCGGACGGTGGAGCGGTCGGAGTTCTCTACCTCTACCGGGACCTCGGTGAGCGAGAAGCCGTAGCGTTCGGCGAGCAGGTAGAGCTCGACGTCGAAGGCGAACCCGTCGACCCGACCGTGGCCGAACAGCACCTGGGCCACGTCGCTGCGAAACGCCTTGAGGCCGCACTGGGTGTCGCCGTGGCGACCCAACAGGACCAGGCGGGTACCCGAGTTGATGACCCGTCCGCCAACGTCGCGTAGCCGCCTGGCCCGCACCAAGGTGGTGGTGTCGTCGTGGTGGCGGTTGCCGACCACCACGTCCCAGCCGTCCTCGACCAGGCCAAGGAGACGGCCGATCTGCGCCGGCGAATAGGCCAGGTCGGCGTCGGTGAAGGCGATCGTGCGGCCAGTGGCTGCCCGGACACCGGCGCGCACCGCGGCACCCTTGCCCCGGTTGACGGCCCCGTCCAGCACCTGGTCGGCCCCGGCGCCACGGGCGGCATCGGCGGTGCCGTCGGTGGAGCCGTCGTCGACCACCACGATCTCGAGGCCGTCGGGGCCCACCACCGGACCGAGCTCGGCTCGGACCCGGGCCAGGGTCGAAGCCATGCGCTCCGCCTCCTGGTACGCCGGGATGACCACGCTCAGGCGGGCCTCACCGGGTGCCTCGGGGCGGGTGTGGCGCTGAGCGAGGCGTTGGCGCACGGGAGCGGCCCTCGACCGATGCGACACCTACGGGCCCTCGGGACCGGAGCGGGGACGGTCGGGCGGCCGGACCTCGTCGGCCGGCGGCGCCCATCCCGCAGGGGCCGCCCACTCCGGGTATGGCTCCCCATCCCGTGGCTCCCCATCCCGTGGCAGCTCATCCCCTGACTCGTCATCCCGTGGCAGCTCATCTCCTGGCTCGCCGTCCGATGGCTCCCCATCCCGTGGCTCCCCATCCCGTGGCAGCTCATTCCCTGACTCGCCATCCCGTGGCAGCTCATCCCCTGGCTCGCCGTCCGATGGCTGCTCGTCCCCAACAGGCCGACGATCGGCGGGCCCGATGGTGACGACCCGGTCGATCCACGCCGACAAGCGCCCTGATGCGTGGGGTACCAGCTCGGGCGCCCTGGTGCGGGCCAGGACCACCAGGCCGATGAGCCCGAGCACCGTCAGGGCGATGCCAACCAGGTCGACGGACGTGCGGCCAAAGGTCATCGACACGTCGGCCTGGCGGGGGATCACCACCATCAGGTTGGGGGTGACCCGGTAGGGGCCGTCGGCGCCGCTCACCTCCCAGTTGGGGAAGTAGGACGCCTTCACCAGCACCGGAACGCCCGGCTCGGAGACCGTGAAGGACATGGCGTCGTTGCTCTGGCGGATGTCGGTGACCTTGATGGCCGGCAGCTCGGTGCGGCTGTCGACGGGCACCTGGTCGATCGGACCAGTGAGACCGAGCTGGTCGCGGGCGTAGCGGACCGCCAGCCGCCAGTCCTCGGCCACGGGCCGGGTCTCCACCCGCTCCCAGTCGTCGGGCCCGTCGGCCGCGAGGGGCACGTCGATGCGGTCCGGGTCGAGGAACCAGGCGCTGGCGGTGGGCAGCCACTCGTCCTGGCTCTCGCCCAGCCCCTCGGCCACCACCGGCTCGTAGGCCAGCGGCGACACCAGCGGCGCATCGGCCACCCGGTACACGTGCCAAGGGCCGCTCACCGCCACCTCGGTCAGGTCGTCGTGGCCGGCGGCCGCGCCCACCGCCTGGGGGGTGACAGCCAGGTAGTACTTCACGCCCAGGAGCTGGAGGTGGCCGACGCCGGCGTCGATGTCGAAGCCGGGATAGGGCAGGAACCGCTGGGGCGACGACGGCTTGGTCGACAGCTCCGCCTGCATGAGGAAGTGGTACGGGACGGTGGTGGAGGACTCGAAGTAGAGGCCTTCCTGCGAACCGATGCACCCGTCGGTCCAGTACGGCAGCAGCATCGGCGCCATCGGGGTGCCGTAGCCGTTGATGCGATCACCGTCATACTCCCAGAAGGCCCGGCCGCACCCGTTGTCCTCATCCCCGCCGAGCGACGCCATGGTGGCCATGAGGTCGCGGTACTCGGGCCAACCGCCCGACGTACACGGCGTCGTGGCGCCCTCGGCATCACACCCGGCCGGTTGGGCCTGCTTCGCCTCGAGGCCGGCGTAGTTCCAGCCCGACCACCCGGCCACCGGGTTGGCGGCGGTGGTGTCGAAGGTGAGGTCACGGCCCAGCAGCGGGACGTCGCGCCAGCCGACCGACGAGCGGGTCCTGGTCTCGGTGGCGGTGCCGTCGCCGGAGGCCACGGTGACCGCCTCCCGCGCGATCGGCGCCCCCGGCCCCTCGAGGATCCCCGACAACGGGAGGGCGACGTAGAGCAACACGCCCAAGGCGGCGAGCACGCCCACGGTGACGGTGACGGGACGCAGGGGCCGCTCGGCCCGACCGCTGGCCAGGCCACCGGCCAGCCGAGCCACCTCGCCCAGCCCGATGGCGGCCAGCAGCGCGACCGACAGGTACTCGAAGGGCAGGATCCGGGCGTTCCACAACCGGTACTGGGGCAGCACGGCGAAGCCCACCATCGAGCCGGCCCAGGCGATCGACAAGACCATGCCGACGCGGTAGCGGCGCACGAACGAGACGATCACGCCGACGACGGCTGCGACGAGCAGCCACCGCATGCCCGACGGCCAGATGTAGTACCAAACCGACTCCTGGTCGCCGGCGAGCGTCATGGCTTGCGCAGACGCATTGGCCCCTGGGGCCGGCAGCTTCTCCCACCCCATGTCGTTGACGAAGTCGCGTCGCCACCAGAACGGCAGCACCCAGAAGGCGGTGAGCAGGCCGGCCACCGGCACCATGGTGGCCAACCACTTGAGCCGCGCCTTGTCCGGGTGGATCAGGAACAGCGCCGCGGTGCAGGCCAGCACGAAGAAGGCGGGGATGAGGTGGCACAGCCCGGCCAGGGCGAAGAGCGCGGCGGCCAGGGCGCGATGCTTGCCGGTGCGCAGCCCGCGAGCGGCGACGCCCAGGTAGAGCACGGCGAGGGTGAGGCTGATCGAGAAGGCGAACTCCCCGGCCATGGTCGACTGGAAGTTGCCGCCGATGATGTTGCCGGTGTTGTTGTAGAGCGGCTCCTGGTTGTAGATGAACAAGAGCCCGCCCACGCTGGCCAGGGGTGGGATGGGGAACGGGAGGTCGGCCAGGCGGGCGAACGCCCAGCAGGCGACGGGGATGGCCAGGAGGCCGATGGCGGTGACCAGCTTGAAGGACCGGTTGTACGACATCGGGACGGCCAAGGTGACGGCCACGGCCGCGGCGGCGGCGATGACGAAGCGATAGGGGTACAGGCGGGGCCGGATCCATCCCTGTAGGCCGACCGCTATCGACCCCAGCACCGCCGGGATGGCCAGCCACCAGACCAGGCCGACGTGGAGGGCCACGATGAACAGCGACGGGACCACCATGTAGAACTGGTAGGCCGGGAAGCCGTCGTACCAGTCGGGTGACCAGCCCGAGAGGCGGAGGTTGGGGATCAGCTCGTCGAGCAGGTAGCGGGGCCCCCACACGTGGGCCCCCATGTCGCCACCGGTCGGCGTGGAGTCGCTGAAGAGGTTGGTGGGGTGGAGGGTGGCCAGCACCAGGGCCGTCCCCACGGCCACGACCGCGAAGGACAACGCCGCTTCGGCGGCCCGCCCCGGGTCCTCGGCCACCCGGTCGACAACCCGACCCCACCAGGCGCCGATGCGCTCGCCCAGGCGAGGGAAGGGCTGGTTGTCACCAGTGGGGGCGGTCCGACCGGGGTCGGCCCCGGAGCCGCCCGAGGTGCGAGCTCCGACATCGACGAAGATGTCGTCGTCGTGGGAGACGACTGTGGTGGAGTCGGTCATGGCGGGCCCCACACGATGTAGGCCACGGTGACGGCGTTGAAGGCCATGTGGGCCAAGATCGCCGGGCCGAGCCGACCGGTGGCCACCACCAGCAGGGCGAAGACGGCGCCGGCCACGCCCAGGGCGGCGAACTGCAGGGCCTGGAAGTGGGTGGCGGCGAACACGACCGAGGAACCGACCACTGCCCAGCGGGTGCCGAAGCGGTTCTCGAACGCCCGCAGGACCAGGCCCCGGAAGAAGAGCTCCTCGGCGATCGGCGCGCCCACCACCACCATGAGGAAGAGGAGGACCACTCCCCCAGGGGTGGTGGCCCGGTCGCCGAGCTCCTGGGCGGGACGGCTGAGCTCGTCGATGTCGGTGCCCGAGAGCCACAAGATCGGCAACGACACGAGCGGGACCAGGATCAGCTGGGCCGCTACGCCGGCCGGGAGCCCGATGAGCCCGTCGACGGGTAGGATGCGCACCCGGAAGTCCCGGATCCACCCGGCCCCCTTGGTGGCAGCGGCCCACACCGGCACGCCGACGAACCCGAGCCACAGGGGTGGGAACTGCAGGGCGGTGAAGCTGAGCGAGACGTCGCCGTCGGCCAGCTGGTCGCCTGAGTAGCCGAAGGCGGCAGCCAACACCAACACGGCGACGAGGGCGCACGACTGCGCCAGCAGCCACCCGCCGGCGGCGTCGCCCAACCCCCATCGGGGTGCGCTCGGCGGTGCGGCGACGGGCGCGTGTGACGGTGCGGTCATGGCGGCGGGAGCCTACAAGTGGCACTGCCGAGCCCGTGGTCGGGCCGCCCTCGGCAGTGGTTCAGGACGCCAGCTGCGATGACGCCGAACGCCGGTCGACCAGCTCCCAGCTTCGGGGTGGCACGGTGCGGGCTGCGTGGCGGTCGCACAGGTCGTGGGTCATGGGGTGACCTTCGACCGCGAGGGGCTCCAACCACACCCGGGCCGCCCCGTAGTCGTAGGACAAGGTGACGGTGGCGGCTTCGGCGCAACCGGGGCGGGCACAACGACGGCGCATCGGCACGAAGCTACCGAGCGATACCCGAGCTGGAGCGGATGGCGGTCGCCCTGCCTGCGGCGATGTGGGAGTGGCCCCCTAGCATGGGGCGATGTCACCCGAGGGTTCGCCGCCGCCCCCACCGCCACCGCCCCCTCCACCGCGCAGCCGGGGGCCGTTGGGCCCCGGGCGGACCGGGCCCGAAGGCTCGGGTGGCGCCGGCGGCCCCGGAGCCGGACGCAACCCGTTGGCCAACAGCCGCTACCTCATCTGGGGTCTCGGCGCGGTCGTCATCCTGGTCATCCTGCTGGCCATGAACCAGGGCAAGAGCGACGGCAAGGACCTCTCCTACACCGAGTTCCGCGACCAGGTGGTCGAGGAGAAGGTCGACGAGGTCACCTACGACAACACCACCGGCAAGATCACCGGCAAGTTGAAAGGCGGCGACGACTTCACCACCACTGGGCCCCTCCCGTCGTTCTCGGAGACCGACGAGAAGCTGCTCCGAGACCAAGGGGTCGACCTGAAGCTCAAGACGCCGCAGGCGGGGTTCTTGGAGCAGTGGCTCCCGATCCTGTTGTTCCCCGTGCTGATCATCGGGTTCTTCGTGATCATGCAGCGACGGGCCCAGGGCCAGATGGGCAACATCATGTCGATCGGCCGGTCGCGGGCCAAGACCTACTCCACCGAGCGACCCGGCACCACCTTTGCCGACGTCGCCGGCTACGAGGGCGTCAAGACCGAGATCCGCGAGGTGGTCGACTTCTTGAAATACCCGGAGAAGTTCAGTCAGATCGGCGCCCGCATCCCCAAGGGCGTGCTGCTGGTCGGTCCGCCCGGCACCGGCAAGACCCTGATCGCCCGGGCGGTGGCCGGTGAGGCCGGCGTGCCGTTCCTGTCGGTCAGCGGATCGGACTTCATGGAGATGTTCGTGGGCGTCGGCGCCAGCCGGGTTCGTGACCTGTTCCAGTCGGCCAAGAAGCTGGGTCGGGCGATCATCTTCGTCGACGAGATCGACTCCATCGGCCGCAAGCGCGGCGCCGGCCTGGGAGGCGGCCACGACGAGCGTGAGCAGACCCTCAACCAGATGCTCAACGAGATGGACGGCTTCGAGGCCACCGAGGGCATCGTGATGATCGCGGCCACCAACCGGCCCGACGTGCTCGACCCGGCCCTGTTGCGCCCCGGTCGCTTCGACCGCCAGGTGGTCGTGCCGCTGCCGGAGCACGAGGAGCGCCTCGCCATCCTCCGAGTGCACGCCAAGTCCAAGCGCATCAGCCCTGATGTCGACCTCGGCGTGGTGGCCCGCGGCACTCCCGGCATGAGCGGCGCCGAGCTGGCCAACCTGGTCAACGAGTCCGCCCTCCACGCGGTGCGGCGCGGTGGCGAGATGATCACCCGCGACGACTTCGAGTACGCCCGCGACCGGGTGCTGATGGGCCAGCGACGCGAGTCGATGGCCCTGTCGGAGAAGGAGAAGGAGCTCACCGCCTACCACGAGGCCGGCCACGCGGTGTGCGCCACCGTCCTCGAGGAGGCCGACCCGGTCCACAAGGTGACCATCCTCCCCATGGGCATGGCCCTCGGCGTGACCCAGCAGCTCCCCCAGGAGGACAAGCACTCCTACAACCGCGACTACCTCGACGCCTCGATCGTGGTGGCCATGGGTGGGCGCATCGCCGAGCAGATGATCTTCGGCGTGATGTCCACCGGGGCCAGCAACGACCTGGTGGTATCCACCGAGCGGGCTCGCAAGATGGTGCGCGAGTGGGGCATGAGCGATCGCATCGGTCCCATGGCGTGGGGCTCGCAGGGCCAGGTGTTCCTGGGCGAGGACCTCATGGGCAACGCCCGCGACTACTCCGACGAGACGGCCCGGGTCATCGACGAAGAGGTCGAGAAGATCCTGCGGGTCTGTGAGAAGCAGTGCGAGGACGTGCTCACCGAGCACCGGAAGGGCCTCGACCTGGTAGCCCGGGGCCTGCTCGAGCACGAGACGCTCGACGGCGCCGAGGTCCGCCGCCTGGTCGACCTGGCCCTCGGCGCCCCCGCGCCCGCCCCAACCTCGCCCCCGCTCCACGACGAGGCCCCCGCCACCGCCGAGGACTGACGGGTCCGAGCTCCCCGGCCCACCGATGTGGGTTCAGTCGTGGGTGCAGGAGGGAGGGACCGAGCCGGGTTGGCGGAGCTCGGCGAGGGCAGCCCAGAGGTCGGTGGCGGTCGGGGGGCCGACGAAGGACCGCTTGACGGTCCCGGCGGCGTCGGCCACCAGGACCATGGGGACGGCGTCGACCCGGTAGCGGTCGTGGAGGTCCTTGCGCTCGATCGCCTCCACCTCCTGCACGGACACGGCATCCGACGCCAGCAGCTCGGCCTTGGCCCAGGTCCCCTGGCAGGACAGGCAGGTGGCCGAGGAGAACACCGCGACCAGCCATGGCGCATCGGCTCGGTCGAAGTCGTTCCGGTCCAGATGGGTGGGCACGGCCCACGACGGGCCCTGCTCGGGGGCATCGGCCCCGTGCCGGCGCAGCAAGGCCGCCATCCCCACCGCAACGGCCGTCACCACGGAGAGGATCACGACCTGGGACACGTCATCAGTCTGGCCGCGGACCGACGACCGGGTTCAGAGGGCAGGCGGAAGCTGGACCACGGTCTCGGGGAGGGGGGTGGCCAGGGACCACACGATGCCGGTGCCGCCGACCACCACCGCCGAGCGGCCGACCACCACGGCGCCGTCGGCCCGCACGAGAAGGGCGGTGTCGGCCCCGGCGTTGCTCAGGTCGAGGGTCCGGCGGTCGCCGGCAGGCACGGTCACGGTGGCGGCGGGCACCGATGAGCGCCGGCCCCGGTCGATCTCCTCAACGCGGACCGTGACCTCGTCGGCGCCCGGGTTGGCCACCACCACCGTGGCCACCTGGTCGGTGCTGGCGGCGCGACCGGCCAGCAACCACTCCGAGGCAGCCACCGGGCTGCCGGCGTGCACGGCGAACCCCGGCGACACCGCGGCCGCCTCGTCCGCGGCAGCCTCGTCCGGAGGCGCTTCCTCGACCGGGTCCCCTCCGGCCGGTCCCTCCTCCGCCGGTTCCTCCCCGTCGAGGGGTACCTCGGCCATGGGGTCCGTGACCACGGCGCCGAACACCAGTTGCTCGGCCACCACTGGCACGCCCTCCAGCGAACGGACGTCGATGGTGAACCCGCTCCCGTCGACGATGTCGGCCACGTCGGCCAGGTCGATCACCTGCTGCTCGCCGCCGCGCACGGTGAGCGGCAGCGGCTCGACTTCGCTGAAGCGCTCGGGACGCTCGTAGGCAACCACCACATCGATCACGGCGTCCGCTCGGCCCGGGTTGTAGACCGCCACCTGGGTGCGGGTGCCTACGTCCTGCACCGCGTGAGGGAACAGCCAACGGGCCACGGGGGCGGGCACGGCAGCGGTGGACGCCACCCCCTCGGGTACAGGCGTCTCGAGAGCGCCGTCGCCCGAGCCGCCGACCGGATCGCCGGAACCGTCGTAGACCTGGACCCGGTCGACCACGATGCGGCCGGTCCGGGCCACGATGCGGGTGGCGATCTCGGGTCGACGGGCCGGCAGGTCCTCGGACGAGACCACCCGCAGCGAGCGCCCGGGGACCGAGAGGCCCTGGACGGCGCGCGGTGAGCGCCGGCCCTCGTCGGTGGCGAAGCTGATGTCGACGCTGGTGGCGTCGGGGAACGGGTTGAACAACACGAGGTGCTCGCTCGCCCCTCGCACGGTGGAGCCCGAAGGCACGTACCACCGCTCCGATGCGTTGGTGGAGCACGGGCTCACGTCGAGGCCGTTGGGCCCGCTCACCTCCCGCTCGACGGTGGCCCGACCACCCAGCACCTCGACGGTCATGGCGATCCACTCGGCCGATACCAGATCGGGGCCGTCCACCCGCACCCGGCCGCTGGCCGGGACATCGATGGAAGTGGCCTCGAGCTGGCCGTCGGAACCCACCACCACCACCTCGGCTTCGGCGCCGGTGGGCGCGGCGTTGGCGATCACGACTGAAAGCTCGGCCGGGCCGTCGTCGCCCTGGGCGGTGCCGCCGGCGCAATACCACGCGGTGGACAGGGCATCGGGCTCGGCTGCCACCGGCAACAAGGTGGAGGGGAGCTCCACCGACGACGAGGCGTCCTCCGGGTCGGCCGCCTGGTTGGCAAGCACCACTGCACCGGCCGTGACCGCCACCAGGGCCACGAAGGGCAGCCACCGACGCGGCGTGGAGCGTCGGATGCGGTGACGATGGCGACCGCGGCGACGACGCGCCATCAGGAGGGACCCGTCGCCGGTTCGGCGGCCCGTCGTCGCTCGGTCACCCGCGTCAGGCGGTAGATCACCAGCACCAGGACCCACAGGCCGGCCTGGCCCCCTGCGGCCAGGCGTCGGACCAACGGGGTGTCGTAGCTGAGCTCGGCGTTGCCGCTCTGGGTGACGGCGAACTGGTTGGCCCACCCGTAGGTCTCGCTCCGGCCCATCGGGACGCCGTCGACGCGCAGCTCCCAGCCGGGGTCGCTGGCCGTCGCCACGAGGAGATCGCCCTCTACAGGAACGTAGCCACGGGCCCCGACCGCGTCGCGGTCACGCGACACCGCAGCGATGCCCGGTCGAAGGTCGTCGGCCACCGCATCGGTGAAGCTGGTGCGGTCGCCGTCGCGTGGTGGGAGCACGGCCCGCTGCGACACCCAGGCGGTGTTGCGGTAGACGAGGAGGCCGTCGCGCACCGGCACCGCCTTCAGGTCGAGCTGCTGGGCCAGGGTGTCGACGAGGTCGCTGGGCACTGGGCGCTGGTCGTCGGCCGACGACGCACTGGGAGCGAGCTGGGTGGGGATCACCAGGTAGCGAACGCCCATGGGTGCCAGCAGGTGGCCGAGCCGGTTGGTGCGGCGGCCCTCCGCCATCTCGAGGGCCTCAGCCAACAGCGGGGTGGGGCCAGGCGGCGCTCCGGGGAGGCGGTCGAGCACGGTGGGCACCCCCCGATCGGTGGTGGCGTAGGCGACGTCGTCGTCGTAGCGCCAGGCGGCGGCGGGCAACACCTCGGCCTGGCCCACCCACAGGACCCGGAAGGCGGGCCGGTCGTCGGTGTCGACCAAGGCGTCGAGCGACGAGGCGTACGCACGCTCAGGCATGCGCCACCGTCCGTCGATCAGGCCACCGGCCAGGGGAATCGCGCCCAGAACCACGCCCACCCCGGCGCCGGCGGCCAGAAGCTGGCGGCCCCCGAAGCGGTGGGCGCGCAGGTCGACCTCGAAGGCGGCCAGACCGAGGGCGGCAGCCAGGGCCAGGGCCGCGGCCACCGGCGCCAGGACCACCTCGGGGGCCGGAAGGCCGACGGGCAGGTAGCCCTCCTGGGAGGCCCACAGGACACCCCACCCGGCCAAGACCACGAACCAGGCCCGCACCGCCCATTCGAGGCGCCACGACCGGCCGATGACCACCGGCAGGACCCCCGCCAACAGGAACGCCCACCCGAGCGGTGGAGCGCCCCACGGACCGGACTCGAAGCGGAGGATGCGGCCCAGCGAGAGGGTGCCTCCGGTGGTGGGGCCGACCCCGGCCACCGCCTCCCACGGGGACTCGGCCCGCAGCAGGTCCACGCTCCACGGTGCATGGAGCGCCACGGCCACCAGGCAGGCGCCGAGGGTGACGGCGAGCAGCCGGACCACCCCGGCCACCCGGAAGCAGAACACGCCACCGAGGGCCAGGGCCACGGCAGCACCAGCGGTGATGACGATGACGAAGGGCACGAACGCGGCGACCACGGCGAGCACCAGGCCGAGGCCGGCCACCAGCGGCACCACCCGACGCCGACTGGTGCCGGAGGCCCGTTCGCTGCCAGCTGCGCCCTTGGGGCCGAAGGGCGCGATGCCGCTCGCCCGACCCATGGACAACAGCAGCCACGGTGACGCGGCGTAGAGGAGCAGACCGCTCCACGAACCGCGAGCCAGCGCGTTGTAGGGAACCGGGAGGGCGAGGTACACGGCAAAGGCGGCCACGCTGGCTCGGGCCGACCCGATGGGGCGGGCCAGGCGCCACGCGCCGATGGCGCCCAGCGGCACCGCTCCCAGGATGAGCACGCTGCGCAGCAGCCCCATGGCCCCGAAGGCGACGTAGCCGGCGATCCCGACGATGCCGTAGCCGGTGGGCTGGGCCCCTTCCGCGCCGAGGCCCGCTCGGCGCCAACCGCTCCACCAGGCGTCGACCAGGTCGCTCGGTTCAGCCGGGAACCGGGCGAACTCACCGATGGGTGGGATCCCGTCGAGGACCAGTTCCCGCGATCCGAGGACCACCAGCACGCCGAGCAGGACGGCAAAGGTCCCGGTGAGCTGGCGCGTCCCGTCGCGCATGGCGCCGACGATGTCGCGCGACGACCGGGCGATGGTGTTGACGCGGTCGTCGCGGTCGCCGAACTGGCTGCGCAGCGCGGCGCTCACGCGAGCGCTGCCGCGCAGTTGGAGGGAGCGGACCTCCTTGTCACGGACCCGCCGGACCGACTGCAGGATCCGACGGCGTCGGCGCGTCGACCGCAGCCGGCGAAAGTTCCAGGTCCAGGCGCCGGCGATGTCGCGAGCGTGGTCGGGACGTCCTGCGAGCAGGGCGTAGACGACCTCGACGAGCGCCAGGAACGCAGCCTGCGGCAGCACGCGCCAGCGGTGGAAGCGGCCATAGGCCACCAGGGAGGTCCGCAGGCGGTGCCGGGCGAGGAACCGGCGTCGGCGATCCACGGGCTGGCGCTCGCCGAGCGCTTCGAGGTGGCGGACCCGAGCAGCCGGGGCGATCATCACCCGGGCGCCCAGCACCTGGGCGCGCCAACAGAGGTCGAGGTCCTCGCCGAGGTGGACGATGGCGCCGTCGTAGCCGTCGAGCGCGTCGAACAGGTCGGCCCTCACGATCGTGCAGGCCCCGGACACCACGAAGACGTCGCGCACGGCGTCGTGCTGTTCCTGGTCGAGCTCGTGGCGCTCGGCCACCGGGGCCATCTCGCCGGTCTTGTCGGCGGCCATGCCCACCTGCAACAAGCGCCGGGGGTGGTGCCAGTCGACCAGCTTGGGCCCGATGATCCCGGCGTTGGAGCGGAAGGCCTCCTCCACCATCGAGCGGATCGCATCGGGCTCGAGGGCTATGTCGTCGTGGCAGAACGCGTAGAAGGACGCGCCCTCCACGAGCTCGCGCACCAAGTTGGCGGCGGCACCGAACCCGGGGTCGTGGTCCAGGCGGTGGATATGGGCCGTCGGGATGACGGCGTGGATCCGGTCGGTCGGATCGACCTCGCTGGCGGTATCGACCACCAGCAGCGAGAGGTCGGGATAGGTCTGGACGGCCAGGCTCTGCAGGGTCTCGGTGAACCAGGGGCCCGGATCGTGGGTGACCAGGACCGCCACCACCGCCGGTACCGCCGCCGGGTCCTCGCCGGGGCCCCCACCGGGTCCGCCGGTTTCAGGAGGTTGGCCGGCCACGATGGAGCGAGGTTACCGGACCCCCTTGATCTGGTCGGGGCACCTCCGACCGAAAGCGGCGCCTGCGACGTGTGTCACCTCTGGACCCAGGTGCTTGCAACTGTTATGCAGGATGCTTATCGTGGGCAGCACACCGGCACGCCAGTCGGCATCGTTCCCCGATCCTCAGGAGCCCCACATGGCCGAGTTGACCATCGAGACCGTGACCGACGCCGTGCGCGACGCCCTCTTCGTCGGCGTCGGCGCCGGCGTCATCGCCTTCCAGAAGCTGCAGGTGCAGCGCGTGGAGCTGACCAAGGCCGTCAACGCCCAGTTCGACGAGGCCAAGGGCTCGCTCGACATCGTGTCCGACCTGGCCCTCGACCGGGTGAAGGTCCTCGAGGAACGCCTCTCAGGCATCGAGGGTCGCCTCGAGACCGTGCTGGCCCAGTTGGAGGGGAAGCTCCCCGACCAGGCTCGCGACGTCGTCAAGACCGCACGTGAGCGGGTCCTACGGGTCGCCTGAACGGCTGCTCACCTGCCCGGCCGGTCGCCGGACTCGTACGGCCAGTTCCCCGGCGTCGGGCCCACAGGACAGCTGATCGGGCCACCTAGGCTCGGGCGCCATGCCCGCCACCAGAGCGCTCGTCACCGGGGCCCATGGCTTCGTCGGTCGGCACCTCGTCGACCACCTCACTGCGGCCGGCGACGAGGTCATCGGGGTCGACCGGACCGAGGGCGGGATGGACATCACCGATGCTGCGGCGGTGGAGGCCCTGGTGCGCCACGTGGCACCGACCGTGGTGTACCACCTGGCCGGCTGGGCCGACGTGGGCGGGTCCTGGAAGGCTCCCGTCGACGCCTTTCGGGCCAACGCCGAGGGCACCCTGAACGTGCTGACCGCCGCCGCCGAAGCTGGGGTGGAGCGGGTCCTGGCGGTCTCGAGCGCCGACGTGTATGGCATCGTCACGCCAGGCGAGCTGCCCCTCACCGAGGACTCGCCTCTGCGGCCCGCCAGCCCCTACGCCGCGTCCAAGGTGGCGGCCGACTACCTCGGCCTCCAGGCCTGGCTGGGTCGGGGGCTCCCTGTGCTGCGGGTGCGGGCGTTCAACCACCTGGGCCCGGGCCAGACCGACAAGTTCGTGGCCCCGGCCATCGCCTCGCGCATCGCCCGGGCCGAGGTCGACGGAGGCCAGGTGCTCACCGTGGGCGACCTGTCGCCGCGCCGCGACTTCACCGACGTGCGCGACGTGGTGCGGGCGTACCGGCTCCTCATGGCCCATGGCCAGCCCGGCCAGGTCTACAACGTCTGCTCCGGCGTCGACCTGGCCATCCAGGACCTGGCGGATCAGCTCGTGGCCCAGGCCAAGGTGCCGCTGCGCTTCGAGACCGACCCGTCACTCCTGCGCCCGGTCGACCTGCCCGTCCTGCGCGGCAGCCACCAGCGCCTCACCGCCGCGACCGGCTGGCAGCCTGAGATCCCGATGGCCCGGACCCTCACCGACCTCCTCGAAGACTGGCGCCACCGGGTGGCGGACGAAGCCTGACCGCCGCCGTCTCCTTGAACTTCGGGTGGGAACGCGCCGTTTTGGCGCGCTGGCACCCAAAGTTCGAGCGCGTTCACCCGATCGGGGTTCTCTCCCTACCTACCGGTAGGTAGGCTGGGCGGGATGGATCCCCACGCTCTCCTCCACGAGCTCGAACCCACCGTGGCTCGCCTGCTCGACAAGCACCTCGCATCGGCCAAGGAGTGGTTCCCCCACGAGCTGGTGCCGTGGGGCCGCGGTCGCGACTTCGACACCGAGGTGGCCTGGGACCCCGACGAGGTGGCCATGGACCCGGCGGTGCGGTCCAGCCTGTTCGTCAACCTCCTGACCGAGGACAACCTCCCGTACTACTTCCGCACCATCGAAGGCCTCTTCGGCCGCGACACCGCCTGGGGCACGTGGGCCCGCCGGTGGACCGCCGAGGAGGGACGCCACTCGATCGTGTTGCGCGACTACCTCACGGTCACCCGGATGCTCGACCCGGTTGCCCTGGAGCGGGCCCGCATGCAGCAGGTGGAGCGGGGCGAGGTGCCCGAGATGGACGACGTCACCGACGGCATCGTCTACGTGACCCTGCAGGAGCTGGCCACCCGCATCGCCCACCACAACACCGGCAAGCTCCTCGACGACAAGGCCGGCTATGAGGTCATGAAGCGGGTGGCGGCCGACGAAAACCGCCACCACCTCTTCTACCGCGACCTGGGCACCGCGGCGATCGAGCTGGATCCCTCGGCCATGGTCCTGGCCATGGAGCGCCAGGTGCGGGAGTTCGAGATGCCGGGAACCGGCATCACCGACTTCGAGAGCCACGCCTACGCCATCGCCAAGGCCGGGATCTACGACTTCACCGTGCACCACGACGCTGTGCTGGTGCCGGTGATCCTGCGCCACTGGGACGTGGAGTCGCTGGTCGGGCTCAGTCCCGAAGCGGAGCAGGCACGGGCCAAGTTGCTCAAGCGGATGGAGCGCATCGCCCGAGTCGGGCGCCGCTTCACCAGCCGGCGCGACGAGTCGGCTGCGGTCGAGTCCGACCTCGTCGGCGCGTCGGCGTGAGCACAGCGATGCACGATCGGGGTGGAAAGAAGCGATAAGACCGCGGTCGTGCCCGGTTGCCCACCGGCGCGGTGGGCCCATGATCGGACGAGCCGGACCGAACGAGTGGTCCGAGGTCCGGCGGGAACGACGACGAAACGGAAGACGGCCATGGCCGACCAGAAGCTGATCGGGAAGACGGGCCGGGTCACCGGTCGCGTCGGCCCCGGTCGCATCGGCGAGGTCATGGTCCCCGTCCGAGGAGGCACCGAGGCGTTCCACGCCTACAGCGCCGACGACGACGAGATCGCTTCGGGCACCCGTGTGCTCGTGGTGGAGCTCCAGCCGCCCCGCACCGTCGTGGTGACCCCCATCTGACCGCGCCAAAGGTGGAACCGCAATGAACTCGACCTACATCGCCGGCGGCATCGCCGTCGCCGTCATCGCCTTCCTGGTGCTGCTGTTCAAGGCCACCTGGCGAGTGGCGGAGCCCAACGAGGCCCTGATCATCTCGGGGCTCCGGCACAACCACGCCACCGACGACATCGAGGACTCCCTCGGCTTCAAGATCATCACCGGCAAGGGCGTGCTGGTGATCCCCGGCGTCCAGACCGTGCGCCGGCTCTCGCTCGACCTGCGTGAGGCCGAGCTGGCCATCGACTGCGTCACCCACCAGGGCATCCCCCTCGGGATCCGGGGCGTGGTCATCTAGAGGTGGTGGTGCAGCAGACCAAGGTGGCCGAGCTCGAAGCCGAGCGCGAGGAGCAGCACCTCCAGGCCACGGTGCGCAAGCCGGCCGACGCCCAGGCGTACCAGCAGGTCACCCTGGCCAAGGCCGAGCGCGACTCTCGCGTGTCGCAGGCCGAGGCCAAGAAGTCCGAGGTCGAGCTGGACGCGTCGGCCCAGGCCCAGAAGGTCAAGCTGGCCGCCGGCGCCGAAGCCGAGCGGGTGCGCCTCCAGGCATCGGCCGAGGCCGAACACGTGAAGCTCGAAGCCGAAGCCCGATCGCAGTCGCTGCGCCAGGTGGGCGACGCCGAGGCGTCGGCCACCCAGGCCAAGGGCCTGGCCGAAGGTGAGGCGGTGCGGGCCAGGGCCTGGCCACCGCCGAGGCCACCAAGGCCCGCGCCGACGCCCTGGCCGAGAACCAGGACGCCGTCATCGGCCAGCAGTTGGCCGAGAACTCGCCGGCCATCGTCGAGGCCGCGGCCAAGCCCTTCGGCGACGTCAACCAGATGATCCTGCTCAACGGCGCCCAGGGCCTCTCCGACGTGCTCGCCCAAGTCCTCAGCCAGGGGGGACGGGGCTGCAGATGGCCCGCAACCTGCTCGCCGGCGCCAGCCCGTCGAACCCCGATGGCATCGGCAACGGCGCCAACGGGTCCGGCGACGGAGCCAACGGGTCCACCAACGGCTCCGGTCGCACGACCAAGGCGGTACCGACGCCGACGCCGACACCTGACCACCCGGCCCCCAGGTCGCAGCAGCCCAAGCCGAACTTGTCGACCAGACTTGCGGCTGTTTCCGGCGCTGTCATCAAGTTCACGGGATGGGCTCACCCTGCGTCGGGGGCTTCAGTCGTAGGTGGCTTCGAGCCACCAGCGGCCGGCCTCCACCGAGAGGAGGTGGGCGATGCCGGTGGCGTCGACCACCTGGAAGCGGGCCCGGCGGCGGTGGCGGGCCGGGTCCCACCAGCGCTCGTCGACCGGCCACGGCCCGGTCCAGGCAGCGATGGCCACCGGTGGGCGGCCCGGCCGGGAGAGGCGGGTCGGTGCGGCGGAAACCTCGACCCGGCCGTTGACGCCCACCGGCCGGCCGTCGGCGTCGACCACCTCCACCGGTTCGGGATCGACCAGCACGGTGGCCGGCGCCGGAGCCGGGACCTGCCCGGGCCATGGGGCGGTGACCGACCCGGGACGGGCCGCCGGGCGCGGCGCGGTGAGGTCGAGGGTGGCCACCGGCACCCGGGCCACCCGGTCGGCCGGCCCCCGACCGCCCCGCAGCTCGGCCACGGTGACGGCCTCGACCCCGAGGCTGCCCTGCACCCGGGCGACCGCCCGCAGGATCCGCTCGTCCACCAGGGTCTCGCCGCCCCAGAAGCCGAGCTGGCGACCCCGGGCCGCCACCACCTCCACCGGCACCAGGGTGAGCCGGCTGATCCCGGCGGTGGGCCGCACGGTGGCCGAACCGGTCAGCCAGCCGTCGAGCTGCCAGCGGACCCGGTCGGCCAGGGCGCCGGCGGTGAGAGCACCCTCGTGACGCCAGTGTCGGGCCAGGTGCTCGCCGTGCTCGGTCTCGGCCTCCACCCGCACGTGCGTGCAGGCCAGGCCGTCGGCGCCCAGGCGGTCGTGGAGCTCGTCGGCCAGGGCCTTGGCCACGAACGCAGCCAGGTCGACCCGTTCAGCAGGCGGGTCGAGCTCGCGGGAGACGGCCAGGTCGGGCGGGGGGCGACGGGCGTCGAGCGGGCGGGGGTCCAGGCCCGAGGCCAGGCGGTGGGCGGTGACGCCGGCGTTGCCGAAGCGGGCCAGCACGTCGGCGGGGGCCAGTTCAGCCACCAGGCCCAGGGTGCGCAGGCCGAGGCGCTTCCAGACGTCGACCAGGTCGGCGTCGTCGACCACCTCCACCAGCGTGCCTACGGGTTGGTCGGCCAGGAACGACGGCGACGCCCCCGGCGCCACCACCATGGCCGGTGCCTCGCCTCCTCCCCCGGGTTCGCTTGCGGCTTGGGCCTCGGCCCGGTGGGCGGCGAGCAGGGCGGCAAAGGCCCCGTCGGCCACGCCCACCCACATCGCCACATGACGGTCGGTCCTGCCGATCGTGGCCGCCCCACCGATCCCGTCGACCACCCGGTTGACGGCGTCCACGGCCAGCTCGCTGGTGCGCCGGGCCAAGGCGTCGTCGCCGCCGAAGTAGCGCGACGGGCCCCGGGTGGCAAAGGCCAAGGTGCCGGGCCGGGTGACCTCCACCCGGGGGGTGACGCCGTCGAGCGCCGAGGCCAGCGGCTCAAAGGCCCGGACGTCGCGGCCCGGGTCGTGGTCGAGCACCGCCACCTGTGGGCAGCGCCGCTGCGCCTCCCGCCGACGCAACCCCACGGTGATCCCCGAGCGGCGGGCAGCCGATGATGCCGCCAGCACCCGGTTGGCCCGGACCACGATGGCCGGCTCGTCGGCCGGCACGCCCGCCGCGGTGACCGGCCAGTCCGGGCAGTGCACCACCAGCGTCCGGGTGGGTGGATCGCCGCTCACCCGGCGTCTCGCAACGCAGGGCTGGTGACGGGGGCGACTGCGGCGACTGCGCCCGGACGACCGGTGGCGAGGGGATCGGCCAAGGTGATGGTGCCGTCGGGACCGGGCAGCCAGAGGGTGGCCCGGCGGGGGCGGTCGGCCCCCCGGCGACCGGTGACGGTCACCTCCACGCGGCGGGCCCGGAGGCGGCCGTGACCGGGGCCCAACCCGGCCCACGTGGCGGCGGAGGCCGACACCACCAGATCGGGGGCCTGGGCCCAGGCCCCGGTGTGACCGCCCACCTGCAACAGCACCGAGCCCCGGTCCCGCGCCCGGGAGGTGAGGCGGCGCTGCACCGACACGCCGATCCGCGACGGGGGTCGGACCAGCACGATCTCCACCGCGTCGAGCAGCGCCGCCACCGTGGTGGCCCACGCCGCCGGCCCGGGATCGGCCACCAGCAGCACCCGTTCGAGGTCCACGCCCAGTTCGGCGGCGGCCAGCAGACCGACCTGGGACAGGCCCACCACCACCACCCACGACCCGGCGACGGTGACCGGCCCGGCCAGGGCCAGGGCCAGGCTGGTGGCCGCCACCCCACCGGTGGCCACCGTGGTCCCCCGGGCCAGGCCCCCGTGGGGAAGCAGGTCGCCCAGCGCCTCGGGCACCGGCAACGTCCGCTCCCCCGCCCCGGCCAGCGGCCGCACCCGATCCCCCAGCAGCCGCAACGCAGCCAGGTCGGGAGCAGAGACGGGCACGGACACCGTGCCAGTATCGAACACCTGTTCTGCCCACGCAACCAGGATCACCCGTGCGGGAACCAGACCTCGAGGTGCCAGCAGCCAGGGTCGCCATGCGTACCCAACTGCTGCCACCTTGGGCGATGTCGGCAGCCCGGGCGTTACGACGGGGCGTCGGGCGAGAGCTGGCGGAGGTAGGCGACCAGGTCGGCGACCTCGCTCTCGGTGAGGTCGTAGCTGGGCATGATGGCCACGAAGCCCTTGACCACCTCGGTGTCGGGGTCGGTGATGGCACGCGCCAGGTAGGCGTCGTCGGCGGTGACGGACCGGCCGCCGGCGAGGTCCACCTCGGAGCCGGCCAGGCCCTTCCACGTCGGCCCGGTCATCGGCTTGCCCGTGGTGGTGTGGCAGGTCTGGCAACCCTTCTCCATGGCCAGCTGCTGACCCCGCTTGGCGGCGGCGCCGGTGATGGAGGGAGCAGGGGTGCCGGCCGTGGACCCGCCGTCGCCGCAGGCGGCCACCGCTGCCCCCATCGACACGAGCACCGCCACCAACGGCAGCACCCGCCCGAGCCAGGGTCGCGACGAGGAGGACATCGACGTGGGGGATCGAACCATCAGGGATCGGTCGCCCGGACCTCGGTCACGGTCCCTGCGCCGGCGATCAGGACTGGTCGGACGTGGTGGCCAGCTCGTCGGGCGACGGCGCGGTGGCAGCCTCAGGATCCGAAGCGGGGGCGTCGGCCACCTCCGGATCGGCCTCCGTCACCGGGACGGTCGTGCCGTCGGAATCGGCCGGAACAGGTCGGGTCGCTTCCTCCGGGTCCGAGGACGGGGCGTCGGCCACCTCCGGGTCGGCCTCGGTGACCGGCTCGACCTCGGCCGGGCCGTCGGCCTCGGTCCGCGCCGGCTCGGCGGCCACGTCCGGGTCGGCCTCGGTCACCGGGTCGGCGACAGGAGCGGGATCGTCGGTCGGGGCGGTCTCGGCGGCGTCGGCGGCGCCGGTCGGGTGGTCCGGAGCAGGGGCGTCGTCGGCGGTGGCCGAAGTGCCGTCGGCGGGGACGGCGGCCTCCTCGGGAGCCTCGGCGGCGTCGGCAGACGGGGCGTCGCCGACGGCGTTGTCGCCCGATGTCGCCGGCTCGTAGGGGTAGAAGCGGTACAGGTCCTCGATGATCGACTTGAGGCCCACGGCGTCATGGCCGTCGGCCAAGTCCACGGTCACCACGTTGGCATTGATCTGCACGCCGTCGATGCCCCCATGGGCGAGGAGGCGGCGGGCGAGCTCGTCGGGGGGGCGCTCGCCCCACACCTCGGTACCGGCCCGGTAGCGCTCGTGGCCCATGCCGGTGATGGCCCGGTTGGTCTCGAAGCGGACCACCCCCGGGTACGACGACGGCTTCTCGTTGACGACGATCGGCTGGCCCATGGTCCGGCCGATGGTAGCGACACCGTCCGAGCGATCGGCCATCTCGTCGGTTGCCTCGTCGGCGTCGAACGCGCTCGTCCGAGGCCGCTCGCCGGCACGGTCACCGCCCGTCGGCAAGGGCAGTAGAACGAGCTTGCGGGGAATCGTCGAACAGGAGGAACGCGTGGCCGTCACCGAGACCTACGAGCTCGAGGGGCACATCGTCGACTCGCTGCTGCTGGCCAAGGTCCTCGACCAGGTGCTGGAGGCGGGGGCCGACTACCGCCTCGACCAGATCGACATCGGCCGCACCGCGACCGACGCCAGTCGGGTGGTCATCGAGGTCACGGCGGCTGACGACGAGCACCTCCTGCGCCTGGCCGAGGCCCTCCAGGTGCACGGCGTGAACCCGGTCGACGCGGCCGACGCCACCCTGGCCGTGGCCGACGCCGACGGCGTGTTGCCGAGCGGGTTCCACAGCACCACCAACCTGGCCACCGAGGTCCGCCTGGCCGGCCATTGGGTGGCGGTGGCCAACCCGGAGATGGACTGTGGCCTGGTGGTGCTCGGTGCCGCCGACGATGCCGTGGTCCCAGTGGACACGACCCCCGGCACCGGACCGCCCGAGGTCCGCACCGTCCCCATGCACCGGGTGCGCAAAGGCGACCGGATCGTGGTGGGCGGCCTGGGCGTGCGGGTGGTTGCCCCCCGAGTGCCTAAGGGCGTGTCCTCGTTCGAGTTCATGGACTCCGAGGTGTCGTCGGAGAAGCCCAAGGGGCTGCAGCTCACCGCCCTGGCCGACCGCCTCCGGGCCGCCAAGGCCGACGGCCAACGGGTGCTGGCGGTCTGCGGCCCCGCCGTGGTCCACACCGGCGGCGGCCCCGAGGTGGCCCGGCTGGTCCGGGGCGGCTGGATCGACGTGCTCTTCTCCGGCAACGGCTTCGCCACCCACGACATCGAGTCCAACGTGCTCGGCACCTCGCTCGGCGTCTCGGTCACGTCCGGCGCCGGTACCGAGGGCGGCCACAGCAACCACCTGCGCGTCATCAACGAGATCCGGGGCCACGGATCGATCGCGGCGGCCGTGGAGGCCGGCTACATCGGCGGGGGCGTGATGTACGAGTGCACCAGGCGGGGCGTTCCCTTCGTGCTCGGCGGCTCGATCCGAGACGACGGACCGCTCCCCGACACCATGACCGACGTGGTGGCCGCCGCCGACGCCATGCGCGAGCTGGTGCAGAACGTGAGCGTGTCGCTGATGTTGGCCACCACGCTGCACGCCATCGCCACCGGCAACGTGCTTCCCGGCGCCGTCGACACCTGGTGCATCGACATCAACCCCGCGGTGGTCACCAAGCTGGCCGACCGGGGCAGCCACCAGGCGAGGGGCGTGGTGACCGACGTCGGCCCGTTCCTGCGCCAGCTCGCCGACGCCCTCGGCGCCTGACGTGGCCGAGCTCACCTGGGGCCGCCACTACCTGATGTGCCCGCCCGAGCACTTCGGCGTGCTCTACGAGATCAACCCGTGGATGCACGCCGAGGTGGCCGTCGACATCGACCGGGCCCGCCAGCAGTGGGACGACCTGAAGGCCACCCTCGAGGCGGCCGGGGCCACCGTCGAGGTGGTCCACCAGACGGCTGAGGTGCCCGACATGGTCTTCTCGGCCAACGCCGGCATCGTCAACGCCACCGCCGAGGGCGGGCCCCGGTTCGTGCCCAGCCACTTCCGCCATCCCGAGCGCCAGGGCGAGACCGAGCAGTTCGCCGAGTGGTTCGCAGCAGCCGGCTGGGCGGTGGACCGGCTCTCCGCCGATGTGGGCCACGAGGGCGCCGGCGACGCCCTTCCCTTCGGTGGCGTGCTGGTGTCGGGCTACCGGTTCCGTTCCGACCAGAAGGCGGCCACCGAGCTGTCCCGGCTCACTGGCGGACCGGTCCGCTCGGTGGAGCTCGTCGACGAGCGGCTCTACCACGTCGACATCACGTTCTGCCCGCTGTCGGACCGCCACGCCATGGCCGCCCCCATGGGATGGGACCGCTACGGCCGCCAGGTCATCGAGGCCTTGGTGCCCGAACCGCTGTGGCTCACCGACGACGAGGCCCTCAGCTTCTGCGCCAACTCGGTGGTGGTGGGGACCACGGTGGTCATGGCGACGACGCCGGTGCGGGTCGGTCGTCAGCTCGAGGCGTGGGGCTTCGACGTCGTCACCTGCGACGTCGACGAGTTCCTCAAGGCCGGCGGCGGCTGCCGGTGCCTGACCCTCGCCCTCGACGTCGGCCTCGGCCCGGGGCCCGGTCCTGGCACGGCGACTGGCTGACCTTGCCGTCGTTTCCTGGCAGAAGGTCCGTCCTACGGAGACCTATTGCCCGCAACCCGGTCCCAGTCAGGCTGCGTCGCATTGCCGCCAGAAGGTCTACCGGACGGAGACGTACTGCCCGCAAACCGGGCGAAGGAAGGTTGCGTCAGGGCTCGACGGTGGCGTCTTCGCAGTCGGCGGGGGCGATGACGGGGTTGCAGCGGGCGGCGACGGAGCCCGGGAGGGCCACCACGTACTCGGTGCCGTAGAGATCCTGGGCGCTGTCGGGGGTGGGGTGATCGGTGCTCACCCAGTGGGCGCCGCTGGCCAAGGCGGCGTCGCGACGGGTGGTGTCACCGGTGCGGGCCTCGACGTTCGGCTCGTCGGAGCGGGTCCGCACCAGGTAGCCGGCGGCCACCAGCTCGGCGATCCTCGCGCCCTCGGCCACCGGGTCGTCGACGCCCACGAACGAGGCGTCGGGCTGGCCGGGTTCGCCGTTGGTGAACAAGGTGGCGCCCTCCAGCCCCGGGTGGGCCTGCAGGTAGATCGAGCGGTAGGGCTCGGCGTTGAGCATCAGGAACATGACCTGGCCCCGGCTCTGGCCCAACGTGGGCCAGCCGTCGTCGAGCACCGCCGCTTCGAGCGATGCGGCGGCGCCTCGCACGTCGTCGGGGGTGATGACCTCGTCGGCGTCGAACACCGAGGCGATCTCGGCGTCGAGCGTCGCCATGGCCTCCGCGGTCCACTTCTCGGGCACGGCCTGGTCCGGCACCGCGAAGATCAGCGGACCGTCCTTGAACTGGATGTCGACAGCGACCGGCACGTGGTCGGGGTTGGCGTCGGACCACTCGTGGAGCTCGGTCAGGCAGGCCACCAGCGTGGGGCAGGCCGAGTGGTAGTCGACGTCTTGTTCGTGGAGGACCTTGGTGCCGGGCTCGGCCATGTCCGGCACCTCGTCGGTAAGCGGGCCCAGCCCGGCCTGGCGACGGAGGGCAGGGTCGGCGTACAGGCCGCCGGCGGCGTCGGCGAAGATGTCGAGCTCGATCTGGCGGATGCCCTGCTCGGCGAACTGGGTGGTGAGCGACGGGTGGGTGTAGGTCCGCGCCGCCGCCTGGTCCGCGCTGAGCGCCTGCAGGAGGGCGAGCTCCTCGGGCGGCGCGACCTGGTGGAAGCTGTTGTGGGTGCCCACCACCTGGATCTCGTTCAGCCGCAGCCCGTCGCTCGCCGGGGCGGTCGTCGTGGTCGTCGAGCGCTCCGGTGCGCTCCCGTCTGCGTCCCTTTCGGAGCCGTCGCTGCTACACGACACCGCCGCCAGGGCCACCGAGGCGCCCAGGGCCAGCACAGCGAGGATCACCGACCGGCGGAGGGGCTCGTGCACCCGCGCAGCCTTCCATCCCCGGTCACCGCACGCATGCGGTCGGCTGCCGACGATCGGCGAGGCCTAGACCGAGATGCGTTCGGCGCAACTCATCGCCGAGACTCGGTCGAGCGAACGCCACGCAGCAACCGCGGCACCCACCGAGACCATCGCCAGGACGGCGTGGACGACCTTGAACGCCACCTCGTGGTCGGCCAGCAGGATCATCGGGCCCCGCACCGCCCAGAACACGATCGTGCCGGCGGCAAAGGCCCGCACCAGCCTGGCGAAGCCGGGTGCGGACCGGTGGGTGCCCCGTACCAGCAGCACCAGGACCGCCACCGCGGCGAGCACGAACAGCGTGATCGGGGTCGACCAGACCAGCTTCTCGGCGACGCTGTCGGAGTCGTTGGTCCACGCCAGCCAGATCCGATTGCCCCAGATGACCAGGGTGAGGACGGCGAACCCGGCCACCGGGTACGGCCGAAGGCGCTCCATGGCTGCACCGTACCGACGGCCTGCTCGACTGACCCAGCCGGCCGACTGACCGGCCGGCGGACCGGCGCCCTCAGACACCCCAGGGCCGGAAGAGTCAAGCAGCTTGTTGATCCGGTAGGTCGTTGCGGTGGGCCCAGGCGGTGGGTTCGTCGTAGCGGTGGTGGTGGGTGAGGCAGCCGTGGATGATGCCGA
>JAABUN010001430.1_pt1 | contig 52537 bp, 45 predicted proteins | sample 5559311 | NCBI WGS metagenome assembly JAABUN01 (sample SAMN10711877, study PRJNA513370) | rock metagenome | isolation source: Antarctica rocks | place: Antarctica: Victoria Land, Siegfried Peak sud
AGGCCGGCGTCATGGGCGCGAAGCAGCCGTTCACGGAGATCGCGGGAGTACGCGGCGGGCATACCACCAGTCTCTGCCATCCTGTCAACCCCTGTGAGAACCGCTCTAGAGAGCATGAAGTGTACGGACAGACTGGACTTGCAATGAGTGGCAACATCTCAGAGGCTCGCGGGGCATATCATCCGGCGGTCGTGAATCAGAATCCGGGTTCCGGCGACCCGTCGATGTCACAGATGCCAAAAACCTTCGCGGATTATCAAGAGGACGCTCATAGCTGGATAACGCTGGCAACCGGCGACTTCTATCCAGACATCCTCGTTGACGCCTATTTGCTCTACACCCCTGTCCTTCAGATATTTAGGCAATTACTAGAGTCGTCCGAGTCGTCTAATCGCCTCCTCCAACAAATTGCTGAAGTCCGTGAAAGCTGGATGCGTATACAGCTATGCCGTGTCTTCAAGCGCTATGTGAGTCCTAGTACACCGGTCGAGATGCTCAAGAAGAAGCGTGATGTCGACAACATCGTCCAACGTTTTGGGAGCGAATTCCGACCCATTCCTGAGGTTCATTCGAACTTCGCAGCCAGACCACTGCCAGACGAGCCGCTTTGCGCTCTGCTCTGGGAATACAAAGACCGCGGGAAGAAGGGCTATGACTTAACCGAGCGGTTCTTCGACCTGTTTCGTTCGCGCTTTCCGACTCTGCCAATCGTCGGTCCCGAGCGTGCGGGGCGAGACATCGGGCTCACCGAAATCTTCGAGGATTATCCCAACGCCAACCGTCCTGTTGACTTTATCATCCATGGTCCTGAGAAGCGTACTGTCTTGGCGATTGGTCTGGCTCGGTATGACGGGGATCGAGGTGGATCGCAGGAGGATGACCGAACTGGCGGCTACCGTGACGCTGCCCGAGAGATTCTCACCTATGCCCGTGAGCGCGGCGAACCAACGAAAGTCATCTTTGTCAACGATGGACCCGGTCTCTTGCTCGGGTCGATGTGGCGCGACTATGCTCGGCTCGAAGCGGATTGGCATGGGAAGGTGATGATCACGACCTTACGGATGGTGCCAGAGCGAATAACGTTGGACTGGTTGACGTCGAAGGAAGGCTGATCAATGGCAACTAGTATCCCGAAGGCGCGTGACACTGCCAGCTCAGCTCCACAAACCACACCTGAGACATCCCTCGATTTCCACCTGTCTTACGAGGGCAAGCGCGATAGCTCTGAGATTCTGCGGACTTCTCCCACCGAACTTACCCCATTACCCCTGCATGGAGCAGGCAGCGACGTCGCCACAACCAATCGTCTCTATTACGGTGAGAATCTCGGCGTATTGGCAACGCTGTTGTCGGATCCGTCCTTGCATGGTCAGGTTCGCCTTGTCTATATCGATCCGCCCTACGCGACCGGAGGAGTATTTGAATCACGTTCTCAGCAATCCGCCTATGAGGACTTGCTGGTAGGCGCCCACTTTATCGAATTCTTGCGTGAGCGGCTCATCCTCATACGTGAGTTATTGGCCGAGGACGGCTCGATCTATATCCATCTCGACCGAAACATGGCTTTTGCCATCAAACTGATCATGGACGAAGTCTTCGGTCCAAGGAATTTCCGCAGTTGGATTACGCGAAAGAAATGCAATCCCAAGAACTACACATCCAAGACCTATGGCAACGTCGCTGATTTTCTGCTGTTCTATTCGAAGACTGATAATTATGTTTGGAATCGTCCTACGGAGGCGTGGACTGACGAGCGGTCTAAGGAATATCAGTATGTTGACAACGACGGTCGACGCTACATGAAGGTGCCAGTACATGCGCCTGGGGTGCGCAATGGCGAGACTGGCAAGCCATGGCGTGGAAAGCTGCCGCCAGCCGGTAAACACTGGCAGTATTTGCCGTCGAAACTAGACGAGATGGATGCTCAGGGGTTGATCTATTGGTCGCCCAATGGGAATCCGCGGCGTAAGGTCTTTCTTGACACGAGTTCCGGCGTTCCGGTTCAGGACATCTGGCTTGACTTCCGTGACGCGCACAATCAGAACGTCAAGATTACCGGCTTTCCAACGGAGAAAAACCCGGCATTGCTCGAACGAATCGTTCGGGCCTCGTCCAACCCGAATGATCTCGTCCTCGACTGCTTTGGCGGCTCCGGAACGACGATGGCGGTAGCAGAAGAATTGGGGCGGCGCTGGATCGGTGTGGACAGAAGCCAAGAGGCGATTAGGACAACACTTCGACGTTTTCAACAGGGTACGGCCGCAATGGGCGACTTCGTCGGCAAGGAGATAACGCCCAGTCTACAGTTCGCCTTGCCGCTTGATACGCTCGATTCCGTTCGTCCTGTCGAGGTCCATCGTCCAATCAAGGACTTCACGGTTTATGTCCCCGCTGGCAACACTGATCTTGATGATCTAAAGACCAATGTGAAGTAGGACTAGGGGAAACCATGAATCATAAGCAAGCTATGGCTGACCTAACACTGTTTACCGAAAATATTATCCGACTCAACTCAACTCGGTTCGTTCAAGGTCTCTTGGCGAACCCGGGCGGTGTCAGTATCAAGTTCGACACCGATACACCTCTTACAGTCACTTTTCGGGGACCCGGTCAGGACGATGTGGAGGCAATTGCTGCGACTTGGCGCTTCTTCGTTCAGGACAATGATCGAATCTCATTGCGCCGGATCCATAAGATCATGTTGGATTTACACACCGAAGAGATAATTGTGGACCAAACGTGGATAGACTGGTGTGACGCTAGGAAGTCAATCAATGATTATTTGGATAGCACGGGAACCATTGCTTTCGATCTAGACCTTACAGATGAGGATGGAGCGTCTCTAGTGAAAGGCAACGTAGATAGGAGATTTGTAATGGAGACAATTCTCTATGGGGAATTGGTCCATGCTAATGAGAAGAAAGAGAAGATATTGAAGCACTGGCATAATGCAGGCGTGTATGGATTCTTTAGGAATAGCTTCGACAAGACTCTTGTAGATCTTTCGCTTACGTTAGAAAGTGTACGGACTGGGATAATCGATTCCACCTTGGAGGCCATCTCTTCTCATAAATAGTAGGAGACCTTTCAATTCAGAATGGCCATATGAGTTGAGATTGGCGCTACGCTGACGACCCTCGTCGCTGGAGACCTCGTTCTGGCTTCAACACCTGCCGCGGTCGGTGGCGGCGTCCGGGCCCAGGTCGCCCGCCAGCAGCCGGACGGGATTTGGGGCGACCCGCTCAACACCGGCGAGTCGGCCGTCTTCGCCCTCCTCGGCGAGACGACCCGCGATGTCTATCTCAACGACCGCGTCCTCTGGCAGAACGTCCCGGAGCGCGTCTGGGGCTACACGATCGGCGGCTACCAGGTCATCAAGAAGTGGCTCAGCTACCGCGAGCAGCGTGTCCTGGGCCGTGACCTGACCGTGGGCGAGGCCGAGTACGTCACCCAGATGGTCCGGCGGATCGCCGCCATCCTGCTGCTCGGCCCGCGGCTCGACGCCAGCTACCACGCCATCGCCGCCGACCCGTACCCGTGGCCAGGGCAGAGCTCGGGCGCGTCCCAGAGGTCGCTGATCTGGTGACCGCCGGACCGCCGATCGCACCCCGGCGACGCTGCTCCGCTGTCCGTCCCGGACACGCACCTATGAGAGGGAACTCCGATGGTCATCACCCCGCCCCAGGCCACGCTGGCCGACCTGGAAAACACACCGGACGACGGCCGCCGCTACGAGATCATTGACAGCCGGATCGTGGTCTCGGACTCTCCGGGCTGGGAGCACCAGAAGGTCAGCGGTCGCATCCTGCGACACCTCGACGCATGGGTCGAGCAGCGCGGCCCCGGGCAGGTGGTGCCTGGACCCGTCGCCATCGTGCTGGATCAGGCCAACGTGGTGCTGCCGGACATCGTCTACGCCTCGAACGCCAATCTCCGGAACATTCGTGAGGGCCGCTACTACGGCACCCTCGACATCGTCGTCGAAGTCGTCTCCCCGACGAGCAAGGATCACGACACCGCCACCAAGATGTTCCTCTACGCACGGGCCGGCATGACGGAGTACTGGCTGGTCGACCCCGCCACCCGGACCATCCAGATCCTCGCGCTCGTGGACGGGATCTACATCCCGCAGAAGGCGAACGACCAGGGCCACTGCGCCTCGGTCACCCTCCCTGGTCTCGTGATCGAACCCGACTCGATCTTTGGCAAAGCGGCTAGCGACGACGTCTGACCTTCCGTGCGGGTTGGGTTGGCGTGTCTACTCATTGACAGATGCGGACGCTTCGACCGAATCCGACGTTGGGTTCAGGTCGGACTCGGCCCGTCAAGCACCTCCCGTGCATCAGCAATCAGGACCGGGAGGGCTCTCTGGATGAGCTCGAAGACTTCTTCATCGGACAGACTCTCATAATCATGTGACAGGATGTTTCGCAGCCCAATAAGCCCACGAAATCCAGCGAGGCGTGAGACGGTTTCCTCATCATGATCTCGAAGACGAACCACGAGCTCCCCGATCTTGAGCAGATTTCGCTCGACGATATCCCGCAAGTCGAGATTTGCCACATAGTCGTCTGACGTCAGGCCCGTTGTTTTCTGGAGAGTACGTTCGCCATAGACCACGATATCAGTGAGCCACGTTTGAGACCGGCTGTTCATCATAGATCGTCTCCCGTGCCGCATTGACCGACGCCCAGAACACCGGGTTGTTGGTAGCGCTGGTCTTGACCAGATCGACAGATCGGCCGAACAGGAATCGCAAGTCGTCTTTGAGCATGAAGAACCGCTCATACCACAGGCCGTAGTCGTAGTCCGCCGGGTACTCGACCAGAAAATCGATGTCGCTCCGTAGCGGGTCGAACGTTCCGGTCACGGCCGACCCGAACACCTCCAGCCGCTGGACTCCGTACTGGCGGCAGAGCGCAACGATCTCCGGCTGTCGCTCCACGATTTCAGCGATCATGGCTGTCCCCTCTCCAGGCTCTTGTGTACCACACCGATCGGCACATCGATACCATCAGCGCCGCTGTCCCCGGCGTCAGTCTGCGTGACCGGAACCAGCCGGTCACGGGCCGGCGCGACCAAGGCGCGGGTGGCCTGACTCAGGAGCACGTCCCGTCGCCGGGCCAGTTCGATCCGCAACGCAACGACGCCAACGCATCGATTCCCCTCCGTAGAGAAGCACCGAACGCTCAGGACCCCGTGATCAGTCGTTCGTCAGGGGAGCTTGTGTCGCCAGGCCCGTGCTCCCGCGGCAGAGTCGCGCCCTGAAGACTGGTCAAAAGGATTAGTCGATCGACAAGGCGTGCCAACATTGGTGATCTGGCAGAGCAACAGCGCACGTATCGTCAACGGGCCGCGAAATGCGTATCCTCGATCACCAACCCGATCTCCGGATCGTTACGATTCATTCCCGGATTGATACCGACTGTTTACCGGTTCGGCTCCACCCCACTGCTACCGTTCAGTTCAGACGTTTCCCCGGCCCTTGCGGCCCCGTCCGCGGTCGATCTCTTCTCGTGCGCAACCCATCACAGGAAAGGTCCGGCCGTTGAACAGGAACGTCGATCACCTCAACCAGGGCGAGGGCGAGTCGGACGACGCAACCCGCGGCCACTCCGCCAACCCTCGGGATGCCGCCTTCCGGACCCGCACCGTCCACGCTGGCCAGAGTGGCGGACTAGTCCGTCCGGTCAGCGCACCGATCGAGTTCGGGACATCCTACGCCTTCGCCGATGCCATCACGGCCGACGCCGTCGCCCAGAGCGGCGCCCCGCTCTACGCCCGCGACGGGATGCCCAACGTCCGCGCTCTGGAGCGGGCCGTCGCCGAACTCGAAGGGGCGGACGACGCCGTCGCGACTGCCTCCGGGATGGCGGCGCTCTCCCTGACGATGCTGACACTGCTCTCGGCCGGCGACCACGTCGTCCTCAACGCCGGCTGCTACCAGGACACCGTCAGCCTGCTGGAGGGCCACTTCACCCGCTTCGGCGTCAGCGTCACCGTCGCCGCCCGGAACGACCCGGAGGGTGTCCTCGCCGCGATGACGCCGACCACCCGGATCGTCTTCAGCGAGACGATCACCAACCCCGGCATCGTCGTGACGGACATCGCCGCCATCGCCCGGGCGATCCGTCCGACCGGAGCCCTGCTCGCGATCGACAACACCTTCGCCACCCCGGTGCTCTGCCGCCCGCTCGCTCACGGCGCCGACCTCGTCCTCCACAGCGCCGGCAAGTTCCTCGGCGGCCACCACGACGCCACCGGCGGGATCGTCACCGGTCGCCACGACCTGATCGACCCGATCCGCCGGGCCGGCTACCTGTTCGGTCCACTCCTGGGCCCACTCGACGCCTGGCTGATCCTGCGCGGTATCCGCACCCTCGCTCCACGCCTGTCCTGGATGAGCGCCTCGGCCCTCCGTGTCGCCGCCGCGCTCAGCGCTCACCCCGCGATCTGCGCCGTCCACTACCCCGGCCTGCCGGACCCGGAGCGCGGCGACATCGCCGATCGGCACCTGCCCCACGGCAGCGGTGCCATGCTCGCCTTCGATCTCGTCGGCGGAACGGACGCCGCCGTCGCCTTCACCCAGCACCTCCGCACGATCCCGTACGTCGCCAGCGTCGGCGGGACGGAGACGATCATCTCCTTCCCGCCACTGCCCCCATGCGACGAGACCGGCGAGCCGGCCCGCGACTACCGGTGCGCCACCCTGCGGATGTCAGTCGGGCTGGAGGACCCCGTCGACCTGATTGCCGACATCACCCAGGCCCTCGACTGCCTGCCGACCCGATCGCCGGCGACCGCCGGTGGCATTGCCGCCGCCAACGGCCGCCTCCATGAAACGAGCCCGGACCATGACGATTAACCGCCGCCTCCTGACCCTGCTCGCCGGCCTCCTTGCCGGTCTCGTCGCGACTGCCTCACTCGCGCTGTTCATGATCGCCGGGCGGTACTTCCTGGGCGTCACACCGCCGCCCGAGGCGATTCCGGACCGGGTCGCGCCGCTCCTCAGCATCGACACGTTCTTCGGGCTCTTCAATGACTACGGCGGCTACAACGGGCTGAAGAAATTCGGCATCCGCACCGGCACGACCGGCGTCATCGTGGCCGGGCTCGTGGCCGGGCTGGTCTATCCGCTGATTGCCGAGAGCGTCCGCTCGCGCCGGGCCGGGATCTGGCGGTTCGGGCTTCCGAAGCACGGCGTCGCCTTCATCCTGGCCGCGACCCTCGTCCTCTGGGTCGCATCGGTGATCTTCCTCTGGCCAGTCCTCGTCACGAGCTACAAAGGCCTGCCGCCCTTCGATGCCCGGCTCGTGACCATGGGCTGGTATCTCCTGTCCTATGTCGTCGGGTTCGGCGTCGTCCTGCTCCTGGCCTACCGTCTCATTACCGAGCGAGTCGGCGTCGCGACGCCTGCTCTGGCCCTAACGGCAAGGGCAACGCCCGTCGAAGGCGACATCGAACTGGTGACCGCCCGGATGGACGCCGAGGACGCTGAGACGAGATCGGCGCCCGCTCCATCACCAGTAGCGCCGATTCCGGTAATCGCCCGTCACCCGCTTCCGGTCGCCCAGCCCGTCGCCCGCCGCTCGCTTCTGGCGGTGATCCTGGCCGGCCTCCTGGTCCTGCCGTCGTGGTCGCTGTTCCGCCGCCTCTACAGCATGGCGTCGTTCAGCTACGACGGTCGGCCGTACAACGGGGCGGGCATCCAGCCGATCACGCCCAACGCGGAGTTCTACTCCGTCACCAAGAACGTGATCGACCCGCGCATCTCGACCGACGTCTGGCGGCTGGAGGTCTTCGGCCTGGTCACCTATCCCCGGATCTACAGCTACGAGGACCTCCTGCAGCTCGCTCCCTATGAGCAGGAATCGACGCTGATGTGCATCAGCAACCGGGTTGGCTCCGGTCTGTTCAGCAACGCGGTCTGGGACGGCGTTCAACTCCGGACCCTCCTCAACGAGGCCGGCGTGAAGGAGGGCGCGGTCGAGGTCAAGCTCTACGGCGCCGATGGCTACATCGATACGTTCGCGATTGACAAGGCGCTGGAGTCGACGACGATGCTGGCCCACACCATGAACGGCGAGCCGCTGCCGCAAAAGCACGGCGGCCCGGTCCGGCTGATGGTGCCGGGGCTGTTCGGCGAGAAGAACATCAAGTGGATCACCGGGATCGAGGTCGTCGACTACGACGCCAAGGGCTTCTACGAACAGCAGGGCTGGGGACCGAACTTCGCCCCCTACACCCGCTCGGACTTCTATAGCCCGCAGGTCGTCGGCAACACCCGGTTCCGCGATCCGTTCCGGGCTGGTCAGCCGGCCACCGTCAAGGGCCGTGCCTTCGCCGGGGACCGCGGCATCCAGAGTATCGAGTTCAGCCCGGACGACGGCCAGACCTGGTTGCCCGTCCGCGTCACCTACCCCGGAACCGACCTGACGTGGGTGTTCTGGGAGGCCGACTGGCAGGTTCCAGCCCAGCCCGGCGAGTACGTCGTCTCATCCCGCGCGGTCGATGGCGACGGTGACCCGCAGATTCCCGAAGCCCAGGACACCGTCCCGCAGGGCGCCCACGGCTACCACCGCGTCACCGCCACCGTGCAGTAGTAGTGATCCGGGACGGTCCTCGAGTCTTGCATACGGGCTCGGTTCACATCCGCTGGACCCAAACCCGTGTGCTATCGATTGACCTGTTTCGCTTGTCGATATCCGAGAAGGAGACGTCTCGATAAACGGTCCAAACGTCGTCTGGGCTCTCGATACCGAGTGTCATCCGGATTCCCGGGAGCGGGTTGAGATTCGGGGAGAAGACTGGCGTTTTTCAGCCATCCTGCATCGACCCTAACCTCCCGACGCAGAATCGTCCCACTTACTCATTTCACGATGTCGTGAGCCTGCGAGCCCTCGCAGCAGTACGGCGAAACCTCAACGTCAAATTGCCGTATTTTCGTTACAGCGGTTCTCATTAGGCTTGTCGCGAGTGAGCGGCCAGCCCCACCCCCCGGCCCCCTCCCCAGCTCGATTCCAGGTGCGTGTCGCGAAGCTGGTGGGGAGCTGGAATCGGATGGAGAGGGGGAGAACGCTGTCAACCCTTGTGAGCCGCGCTGTAGGCTGGCCTCTGTCGTTCGAAATTCCAAGATTCGCCCTGGGTAGCATTTTGGTCCGGGGTGGTTGCTCGGCGTCTCATCTTTCAGGACCCGGTAACCCGATGATGGTGAGCAGTTCAGGGAGACGTGGTCGTACCACGTGACCCGAGCAGTCTACCGAGCGACATTCAACGGAGCGTCAATGTCATGATGCAGCGTGCGTCGATCAGATAGGCCGAATCGTCAAGCACCGCGACGCCTATCACAACTCGCCAGTGACCGCCAGATCGCCCGAAGATACGTGATCGCCTGCCCGACACCGACGCACGAACGTTTGTTGACTTCTCGATCAGATTTTGTTCATCGATCAGTCGTACCGGGTATCCTTGCCGGCAGGAATGCCGATCTGCTCCGGAAGGGACCACCATGACCGTCTACGTCCTCCACGAGAACCCCGACTGGTTCCCACCCTTTGGCCGCGCCTTCGAAGCTGCCGGGCTCGACTATCAGGAGTGGCTGCTGACCACCGGATCGATTGACCTCGACGCTGCTCCGCCCGAGGGGATCTTCTACAACCGGCTCAGCGCCTCCTCCCACACCCGCGACCACGCCTGGTCCAAGGACTACACCCGGGCCATCCTCGAGTGGCTGGAGGCCCACGGCCGCCGCGTCGTCAACGGCCGTGCCGTCGTCGAGATGGAAGTCAGCAAGGTCCGCCAGCTCACCCGGCTGAAGGCGTTCGGGATCGACGTCCCCCGGACCGTCGCCGTCGTCGGACGGGAGGATCTCGTTGCCGCGGCCGAGCGCTTCCCAATGCCGTTCATCACCAAGCACAACCAGGGCGGCAAGGGACTCGGTGTCCGACGATTCGACGACCTCGACACATTCCGGGATTATGTCGCCTCAGACGAGTTCGAGCAGCCGGTGGACGGCATCACGCTCCTGCAGGAGTACGTCGAGCCCCGCGCACCGTTCATCACCCGGGTCGAGACCGTCGGCTACCGTTACGTCTACGCCATCACTGCCGACACGGCCCGAGGCGGCTTCCAGCTCTGCCCGGCCGACGCCTGCGAGCTGGACGAGCAGGGCCGCCCGATCCAGGCCGAGAGCCTGTTCGCCCTCCGCGCCGGTTTCGACAGCCCGCTGATCGGCCAGATCGAAGCCTTCGCCGAGGCGTACCAGCTCGAGGTCGCCGGATTCGAGTTCATCGAGGCCGCCGACGGCCGCGTCCTGGTCTACGACGTCAACACCAACACCAACTACAACCCGGACGTCGAAGCCGTCGCCCCCCGCTCAGGCCCCGGCGAACTGGCCCGCTACCTCCAGGCCGTCATGGCCGAGGTCCGAGAACCGATTCGCGTCTAGCGGTGGCCGCCATTGCTCGCTCAAGGACAGGACGGCCGCTCGACCTGGAGCGGCCGTCCTGTCTTCGTCTCTCCCGGACCGTGCGGCGACGCGGGATCTGGGAGACGTGGTAAATGGCTCCTACTTAGTACCGTTCTGGGCTCCCCCGTGGGCATGGTCATGATCTACCGCCATAGGATCCATTCTCACGTGGGAAGCCTGGCACCGGCCTGGTCTGTCGCGTCCTCACCGGAACGCCCAGCCCATCACGACCGCGGGAATCATGGTCTCCCGTCGCTTGGGGAGGTGACCCTTGAAAGCGAGGCCGACGAGCATGGCCAGTGGTACAGCCGTCAGTTCCGGGCAACCCGCTGGTGCGATGCGCGATCAGCACCCGCCACACTGGACGTGATATTGCGTCTGGCCAGGGAGCATGACCATCGACTAGGCGCGACGAGACCCGAACTACCCCAGAGGACCTTCGCCATGGCCGGCCAGACCCCGGATGTCATCGTCGTCGGGGCCGGACCAGCCGGCAGCGCCGCCGCGATCAGCCTCGTCCGGGCTGGCCAGCGCGTCCTGCTGCTCGACCGGGCCGATTTCCCACGCGACAAACCCTGCGGCGACCTGATCGGCGCCCGCGCAATGGCCCTCGCCCGCCAGCTTGGGATCGCGGAGGACACCCTCGCCCCCTACTCGCGGCTGGATGGCGCCTTCCTGGTCGCGGACGGCGGCGACCTTGACCTCGCGCCCCGGACCCGAGTCGGCCGGCGCGTCCTTGCCCACTCCGACGCCCGCGTCATCCCCCGGACGGTCTTCGACGCCGCGATGGTCGGCGCCGCTGTCCGGGCCGGAGCCGAGCTGCGCCGAATGAACGTTCGCCAGATCACGCCGTGGGAGAGTGGCGAGCGGACCGTCGTCGGCAGGGGACCGGGTACCGACGGCGACGTCACGCTCAGCGCGGCAGCCGTTGTCATGGCTGGAGGCTACGGCTGCCGGCTCGCCCCGGACCTGCTCACTGGATCTGGGTCAGACTCGGACCTGGCCAGGGGACCATCCCGCGGGATCGCGATGCGCGGCTACTTCACCGGCGTCACGTCGCCGCCGGGCCGAATCGCCTTCACGCTCAACGAGTGGGTGCTACCCGGCTACGGCTGGGTGTTCCCGCTGCCGGGCGGCGGTGCCAACGTCGGCGTCGGCACGCTGACCGAGGGCGGCGCCGACGAGCATCTCCACGCCCTGTATGAGCGATTCGTCGCCGACGCGGCCTCCCCCGCCGCCGACTGGCTCCGCGACGCCCAGCCGGACGGCCGCGCCCGGACCTGGCCGCTCGACCTCGGCCCCCGCCCCCGCCGCCTCACCGCCGACGGCCTGCTCGTCGCCGGGGAGGCCGCCTCGCTGGTCGGCCCGCTGACCGGCGCCGGGATCGCCTTCGCTCTGGAATCCGGCTCCCACGCCGGCACTGTCCTCGCCTGCGCCCTCACCGCCGGCGACGTCCGCTCCGACGCCCTGGCCGCCTACCCCCGCCGCATCGCCCGTCGCTCGCTCCCCTGGCTCCGCGCCGAAGGCATTGCGCAGCGCTGGCTCACCGACCCCGCCCACATGCGAAAGATGATCCGCACCGTCCGCCCGTTGCCCCCGACGGCGACGATCGGGGCGCGGTTGCTGCTCCATCTCGGGTAGCCGTTTCGTCACATCCTCTGCCGTGATTCCCGTAATCAGTTGCACGGGGCATTAGTGCAAGGCGATGATGTCGGTTCAATGCGAACGTTCCAGACACGATGGCGTGAAGAGAGACGAGGAGACGATGTCGCGACTCACGGATCTGATCGCCCAGGTGCGTCAGTTCAATCCGACCCTCGCCAAGGACCTCGAAGCCGAGGTCAAGGTGCTGTCGAGCCGTGTCCCGTTCGGCCTGAACTTCGAGCGCCATCTGCCCGAGACCGTCCAGTTGCCCGACCGCACCGTCCGGCGCGGCGACAAGGTCATGTTCCGCGCCCCCCGTGGCGAGAGCGAGAAGGGGCTGGACCGTCGGATCTGGCGCGTCACCGGCTTCAGCGGCAGCGGCGACGACCGGACCGCCGACCTAATCGACGCCACGCCAACCGACGCCGAGCCGGAGACCGCAACCCGACGCATCGATGACCTGGTCGTCGTCGCCGAGTTCCGCGACCCGATCTACCCGGGCCTGCGCTCCACCGGCCGGGTCGAGCGTGGCGGCGACAAGCCGTTCCACACGGTCATCAACGGCGAGAACTACCACGCCCTCGAAGCGCTGCTCTTCGCCTACGAAGGCCGGGTCGATTGCATCTACATCGACCCGCCCTACAACACCCGCGACAAGGACTGGAAGTACAACAACGATTACGTCGACCGCGACGACGCCTACCGCCACAGCAAGTGGCTGGCGATGATGGAGCGTCGGCTGAAGTTGGCGAAGCGTCTCCTCAACCCGGCTGACTCCATACTGATCGTGACGATTGATGAAAACGAGGTACATCGACTCGGTCTGCTTCTTGGTCAATTATTTTTCTCAAACAGGGTACAGCTGGTCACTTCAGTCATAAATAACAAGGGCGTGTCCCGTGAAAGACAATTCTCTCGTGTCGAATAATATGTCTTCTACTTATATTTTGGCGATAATGGCCCTGCTCCAACTCCTAACGATATGCTGACAGATTCAAGCGATGATGCGAGCGATACAATATGGCTCTCGATGCTTCGTCGCGGGAGTGGTGCCCGAAGAGCCGACCGAGCCAACCTTTTCTACCCAATCTTTGTCGATGAAATTTCGAACCAGATTGTCTCAGTTGGCGAATCTCTTCTACCGGTAAGTGCTGATCGAAAGGCAGTGTCGTCTCCGAAAGGAACTGTCGCTGTCTGGCCAATTCGCACTGACTCTTCGGAGGGCCGATGGCAAATTGGACGTGAACTGTTCATATCGTCTCTGGCTAACGGTACTGCTCGCCTAGGACGAAGGAATCAGCGTTCTGGTCAATGGGCCATCAACTACTTGAATGAGGGCGCGAAGCGTCGTGTCGAAAGCGGTGACATAGTAGTAACTGGTCACGATGACAATGGCGCCATGGCGCTTGAGAATAAATCCAGCAGTCGAAAGGACCGCATGGCGCGAACGGTGTGGAACCGACCATCGCATGATGCAAGTACTTATGGCTCGTCGCTCCTTCGCAATCTCATCCCTAGCCGACGATTCCCGTTCCCCAAGTCGCTGTACGCAGTCGAAGATGCCGTGCGTTTCTTCGTCAAGAACAAACCCGATGCGCTTATCCTAGACTTCTTCGCCGGATCCGGAACAACTGCACACGCCGTCATGCGGCTCAACCGTCAGGATGGCGGCCGACGACGTAGCGTCCTCGTGACCAACAACGAGGTCAGCGCCGACGAGCAAAAGGCTCTCCGCGCCGAGGGCCTGCGGCCCGGCGATCCGGAATGGGAGCAATGGGGTATCGCCGAGTACATCACCAAGCCGCGCATCCGGGCGGCAATCATAGGGCAGACCCCGGACGGCCAGCCAATCAAGGGCGACTACCGGTTCATCGACGAGTTCCCGATGGCCGACGGCTTCGCGGAGAACGCCGAGTTCTTCGACCTGACCTATGAGGACCCATGGCAGATCGCCAACCACCGCGCCTTCGCCGCCATCGCCCCGCTGCTCTGGCTGCGAGCCGGGGCCGAAGGGAGACGGATCGAGCAGGTAGACGGTTTCGACGTCGCCGACACCTATGGCGTGCTGGTTGATCTGGACCAGGCTGGGGCGTTCGTATCGTGCATCGAGGCGTCCGACCGGGTGCGGATGGCCTTCATCGTCACCGACGACGACCGCCGCTTCCAGATGATCTGCGACGGGCTGCCGGAGCGGGTCGAGCCCGTCCGGCTCTACGAGTCCTACCTGACCAACTTCGAGATCAACACCGGGCGGGGCGAGGCATGAAGTTCATCCTGAAGGACTACCAGAGTGACGCCGTTGGCGATGTCCTCCACAACCTCCGTCGGGCGCGACGCCTCTACCATCCGGACGGCGACCGCTCGGCCTTCTCGCTGACGGCAACCACCGGCGCCGGCAAGACCGTCATGGCCGCGGCCGTCATCGAGGCCCTGTTCAATGGCGACGACGCCTTCGACTTCGAAGCCGACCCGACAGCGGTCGTCCTGTGGTTCTCCGACGACCCAAGCCTGAACGAGCAGACGCGCCACCGCCTCTCCCAGGCAGCCGACCGCCTCCATGCCGCTCGGATGGTGGTGATCGAGAACGACTTCGGCGAGGAGAGCTTCAGTCCCGGCCGGGTCTACTTCATCAACACGTCAAAGTTCAGCAAGAACTCGCTACTCGTCCGTGGCCACGTCGAGGACGAGACCCAGCCCGCTCTTCCCGGCACCGACCTGCGCCGGTTCACGATCTGGGACATCATCCGGAACACGATCGAGCGCGAGGACCGCACCCTCTATCTGATCCTCGACGAGGCGCACCGTGGTCTTGGCGCGACCACGAAGGCCGGAGCGACCGAGCGCAGCACGATCGTATCCCGGCTGATCAACGGCCACGCCGGCATTCCCCCGATCCCGGTCGTCTGGGGTATCAGCGCGACGATCCGGCGCTTCACCCAGGCGATGTCCACCGCGACCGACCGCATCACCCTCTCGCCGGTTCGCGTTGATCCGTCGCGGGTCCAGGCGTCCGGCCTGCTCAAGGACGACATCCTGCTCGACATCCCGGACGAGACCGGCACGTTCGACACCGTCCTGCTGCGCCGCGCTACCCGCAAGATCATCGCGTCCACGGCCGCCTGGCGGGACTACGCCACCGAGCAGAAGTCCGAGCCGGTCGTCCCATTGCTGGTCTTCCAGGTCCCGAACACCCCGGACCCGAAGGAGCTTGCCAACGCGCTTCAGACCATCCAGACCGAGTGGCCCGAACTCACTGGGGACGCCTTCGCCCACGTCTTCGGGGACCACACCACCCAGACCTTCGGCAACTTCAACGTGCAGTACATCGCCCCGCAGCGGGTCCAGGACGCGAGGCACATCCGGGTCCTGCTGGCCAAGGACGCCATCTCGACCGGCTGGGACTGCCCCCGGGCTGAGGTCATGGTCTCCTTCCGGCCGGCGAAGGATGAGACGCACATCACTCAGTTGCTCGGCCGCATGGTCCGGACACCGCTGGCCCGTCGGATTCCGGGAAACGATCGGCTGAACGCAGTCGAATGCCTGCTTCCGTTCTTCGACCGGACGACCGTCCGCTCCGTGATCATGGCGTTGATGGAATCCAGCGAGAACGCCACCGACGAATCGGCCACCGGTGGCGGCGAGGGTCGTCGCGTCCTGGTCGATTCCCGGGACATGTACCCCAACCCGGACATCCCCGAAGCCGTCTGGGCGGCGTTCGAGGCGCTCCCGACGCAGTCCCAGCCGAAGCGCGGACTGAAGCCCGTCAAGCGCCTGACGGCGCTCGCTCACGCCCTTGCGAAGGACGGGCTGCTGCCGGACGCTGGCAAGCTGGCTCACCGAGAGCTGCATCTCGTCCTCGATGCGCTCCAGAAGCGCTACCCGGAGCAGTACAACGCAGCTGTCAATCACGTTCTGCAGGTCAAAGGCCGGGCCATCCAGGTTGGCCTCGACGACGACAGTATCGCGACGACCTTCTTCACGGAGCAGGCCGACAACCGTGTCATCGACGAGGCCTACCGTGCTGGTGCACGGGTGCTAAGCCCCGATGTAGCGCGGTCCTATGTGTCCTATCTCGCGCCGCCCGACGACACGATGGAGGACGACGGACTGCGCAGCGCCTACATCACGGTCGCCGCACTTGGCCAGATGACGGACGTCACCACCGAGATCGATCGCGCCGCTCTGGACATAGCCGATCGCTGGTTCTCGACCTACCGGGTCGCAATGAAGGGCCTGTCGGATGATGACCAGGAGACCTATAACGACCTGCTGTCGCAGTCGACCGAGCCGCGCCAACTAAACCTCACCCGTCCCCACGTTCGCACCGCCGAGACGCATGACGTTGAGGGCAATGCGGTGCTGACCCGCCCGAAGCACCTGCTCTGCGACACTGACGGGAGCTTCCCGATTGGCGACTTCAACTCATGGGAGCGCGGCGTCCTCGATTCCGAACTCGCCCAGAAGAGCACGGTCGCCTGGTACCGCAATCCATCCCGCTCCTCGCAGGACTCGCTCGCTGTCGCCTATCTGGATGGCAAGCAGGCGTGGAAGGTGCTCCGACCCGACTTCCTGTTCTTCAGCCAGGTCAGCGACGGATCGATCCGAGCCAGTATCGTGGACCCACACGGTACGCACCTCTCCGATGCGATCCCGAAGCTGCGAGGACTCGCCGCGTTCGCCGCTGCGTTTGGCGATCAGTTCCTCCGCATCGAGGCCATCGCCCAGGTTAAGGGCAGCCTGCGCGTCCTCGACGTCACGAACGATTCGGTCCGGCAGGCAATCGCGACCGCGACAGATGCCGAAGCCCTCTTCGAGAGCAACCACGCGAAAGCGTATTGACAGGAACCCCATGAAGGCACTCGTAACCGGCGGCGCCGGCCTGATCGGCTCCCACATCGTCGACCTCGCCCAGGCCGAGGGCTGGGAGGTCCGCATCCTCGACCGGCTCGAGCCCTACACCCACCGCCAGGGCAAACCCTCGTGGGTGCCGAAGGACGCCGAGTTCATCCAGGGCGACGTCCGCGACCGCGCCGCCTGGGAGCAGGCGCTGGACGGCGTCGACATCGTCTTCCACGAGGCGGCCTACGGCGGCTACATGCCCGAGATCGCCAAGTTCATCGAGGTCAACTCCCTTGGCACCGCCCTGATGCTGGAGACCATCCGCGAGCGCGACCTGCCCATCCAGAAGATCGTCGTCGCCTCCTCGCAGGCCGTCTACAACGAGGGCGCCTACCACGGCCCGACCGCCGGCCACTTCTACGGAACCACCCGCCCGATCGCCCAGCTCGCCGCCGGCGACTACGCCATGCACGACCCCGTCTCCGGCGAGGTCGCCACCCCCGTCCCGACCGACGAGGACGCGCCGATGGGCGGCGAGAACACCTACGCCATCTCCAAGGCCGACCAGGAGAAGCTCACCCTCTCGTTCGGCCGCGCGACCGGCATCCCCGCCGTCGCCCTGCGCTACTCCTGCACCTACGGTCCGCGCCAGTCGATCTTCAACCCCTACACCGGCGTGATCGCCATCTTCTGCACCCGCCTGATGAACGACCGCCCACCGCTCGTCTACGAGGACGGCCACCAGTCCCGCGATCTGATCTTCGTCGAGGACATCGCCCGCGCCAACATGCTCGTCGCCACCGATGACCGCGCCAATGGCCGCGTCTTCAACGTCGGGACCGGCAACGCCGCCGAGATCGGCGACCTCGCCCGGCTGCTCGCCGACCGCCTCGGCAAGGACATCGAGCCGCTCATCCCCGGCGAGTATCGCCCCGGCGAGATGCGCGCCCTGATCTCCGACATCGGCCGGATCGCCGAACTCGGCTTCGCCCCACAAATCGAGCTCTCCGACGGGATCGACCGCTACCTCGACTGGATTCGCACCCAGGGCGACATCGCCGACTACTTCGCCGAGGCCGAGCGGGCGCTGCGCCAGAAGCAGATCGTCAAACGCTCCTCCAACGCCACGGAGCGTGAATCATGAGTGTGAAGGAATCCCTATACCGCTGTACCCAATCCCGGTGCAACGGACTGCTCCCCTCTCCGGGCGTGAGTGCCGCAGCGCGAAACGAGCCGGGGAGGGGCTGGGGGAGGGGTCTGCTCCGCCACCAACGCGCTTCTACTGACACCCAATTTCTGTCAACGAACCGCTCCCGCTTCAGACTCGGTTTCACCACGGCCTTCGCCACATCGTCCCTGAGCCCGGTCCCTTCAGGGCCGGGTTGGACGGCCTATGACGGCCCCCGCCTCACCGCTGCCGTCGTCATCCCGGCCCTCGATGAGGCCGCGTCGATCGAGGACTCCGTCGTCGAACTCCACGCCCATATCGACCAGCTCGCAACCGACGGCCACCCGGTCGACATCCGGCAGATCATCGTCGTCGACAACGGCTCGACCGACGACACTGCCGCCCGGGCCGAGACGGGCGGCGCCGTCGTCGTCTCCGAACCGCAGCGCGGCTACGGCCGGGCCTGCGCGACCGGCGTCCTCGCCGCCGGCGACGTCGATCTCATCATCCAGATGGACGGCGACGGCAGCGACAACCCGGCCGACCTCGCCGCCCTGCTCGCCCCGATCGTCGCCGGCACCGCCGACTTCGTCACCGGCTCCCGCACCCGCGGCACGGCCGAGCGCGGGTCGCTCCTCCCCCAGCAGGTCGTCGGCAACTGGGTTGCAACCCGCGCCCTGCGGCTCCGCTACGGCGTCCGCGCGACCGACCTCGGACCGTTCCGCGTCATCCGCCGCAAGGAGCTCCTGGCGCTCGGCATGTCCGAGATGACGTACGGCTGGTCGACCGAGATGATGGCCCGCGCCGCCCGAGCGGAGTTGCGGATGGCCGAGGTCCCGGTCTCCTACCGTGTCCGGGCCGGCGGGGAGAGCAAGGTCAGCGGCAATTTCCGCGCATCGCTCAAGGCCAGCGAGCGGATCCTGGGCACCGTCCTCCGCGCCGCCCGCGACCGCCCGGACCGAGAGACGAACCCGTTCCCGGTCCGTGATGCCGACCGGTAAACCTGCGATGGCTACATCTTCCGTGGCAACAGCATCAGATCCAGGCCGGAGACGCGAGTGTAATCCGTGTCGGTCGTGACCAGGGTCAAGCCGTGCTCCAGTGCCGTCGCGGCGATGAGCGTATCGATGTCCCCTATCAATCCCGGTCCGTGGGGAGGACGCAACTGGCGCCGAACGTCCGCGTAGCGTTCGAGGATCTCGAAGGTGGGAATGTATGGAGAGACCTCGCGCAGCAACCGGCGGAGCTGCTCCTGCCGCCGCACGACATCCGGAAAGCTCTTGTTGTATTCGGTGATCTCACCGTAGACGAGGATGCTTGTCGCGGCTTCCTGACGACGGATCCATGGCTCGATGAGGTCACGCGCCGACGCAATCCCCCTCAGATAGGCCGTCAACGGGGTCGTGTCGAGGAGATACCGTCTCACAGACCGGTGAAATCGATGGGAGGGGTCGGCTGGCTCTCGTGGCGGATCCGGTCGAGCACTTCGACCGTCTCATCCCAGTCGAGATCACTCCACACGCCGGCGAGGCTCAGGGCATCCCGCACGGAGTCAGTGAGACCGATCGGCGTAGCGGTCCCAATCTCCACCGCATAGGAGACCATCTCACGGCCGTCCTCGATCAACGGGGTCGCGACGACCGGCTGGCCGCGCTCAACCATCAAGCTCGCTCCGCGCTCAGGGTGGGATCGTCGCATCGTGAATCTCCTGCTAACTGCGCTTGGGTCTCATTATGACATCGGGAGGTCATCAAGGTCATGACGGAAGGGGAGCGGCGGTATGGAGTCAGATAGCGATCAACAATGAAGACAACGATGTCGCCAGGACAGGTCGACTCGCCCGCTCCCATGTGGGCATAAGCGCCGCCCCCCTCGGTTGACCCATTGCGTCCCTTGCGTCAACAGTCCGGTGCAACCGACACTGCGCCCGTCTCCGGCTCATCGCTCAGCCACAAACACCCGACTTCCCCGCGGTCATCACGGAACAGACGTCGCCTGACCCAATAGCGGAGCCGCCAGCATGACCGCCCCAACTGTTCCCGAATCGATCCCTGCACCTGTCATGGGGGAAAGCCCCTCTCCGTCAGTGAGCCGCGGTGAACGCAACGGGGAGGGGTTGGGGTGGGGTCTAAGGATCGCCATCCGCCACCTCCGCGCCCATCTCGCCCTGCTCCTCGTCCTCCTGGCCTTCGCCGCGACCGCCTTCATCGTCCCGACCCTGCTCGATGTCGCCACGACCGACGACTGGGGCTACACCCGCTCGGTCGAGATCCTGCTTGATGAGGGCCGCCTGACCGTCCTGCCGGCGGTCGCCGCGACGGCGGTCTTCCAGATCCTCTGGGGCGGCCTGTTCGGGACGGTCTTCGGCATGTCGCTCGGTGTGATGCGCCTCGCGACCGTCGTCATGGTCGCCCTCGGCGGCGTCGCGCTCCACGCGATGATCCGCGACCTCGGGGTCACCAAGGGACGGGCCGCCCTCGGGACCGCCGTCTACCTGTTCAACCCACTCACCTTCTCGCTCGCCTATTCCTTCATGACCGACCCGTACTTCACCTCGCTCCTCATCATCAGCACCGCGTTCTACGTCCATGGCATCCGCCGGCAGCCCGACGCCGAACCGGTGGACGGTGCTGACCCTGACACCCGGCCGGGCTTCATCGGCAGCGGCACCTGGTGGCTCGTGGCCGGCTCGTTCGTCGCGGGGCTCGCCTTCCTGACCCGGCAACAGGGCGCTTTGATCCCGGTCGGTGTCGTCCTCTACCTCCTCGCGGCCGGGCAGCTCTGGCCGTCCCGGTCCTGCCGGATGAACCTTACCAGGGTCCTGCTGCTGCTTCGCGTCGGTGGGCTGACCGCCGCGATCCTGGTTGGCTACTACGCCTGGCTGCGCTTCTCCAACGACGTACCGACTGCGCAGGAGAACTTCTTCCAGGCGGCGATCGACCTCGGCTGGGGCGGAGCCTGGACCCTGTTCCGCAACCTCTCGTACATCGAGATCACGTACCTCGGCATCCTGACGCTGCCGCTGGCTCTGCCGGCGGTCTTCGGACTATCAAGGGTCCTCGCCGGGATGCGGGTCAGCGGCTGGGTCGTGTTCTGGGCGCTGCAGGCGGTCATGCTGGTCGGCGTCGCCTCGCTCTGGTCCGGGGGCAAATACATGCCCTACATCGGCCAGTTCGTCGGCTGGAGCGGGATCGGCCCACCCGATGTCCTCGGCTCACGACCTGCGCTGTGGGATCTGGAGTTCCGGCGCTGGCTCACGGCGGCAGCGGTCCTCGGCGCCCTGCTCATGCTCGCCATCCTCGCCAGCCGGATCGGATCGACACGAACGGTGCTCCGCTCCCGGGCAGGGCTGATCGTCGCGATGCTGGCGGTACAGGTCGTCGGGATCCTGCCGCCGTCCTTCCAGTACATCAACCGCGGTTACTCGCTGGACCGCTACTTGCTCCCACTCCTCCCGCTGACGATCGTGCTGGTCCTCTGGGCATTGCGCGACCGCCGGCTCTTCCAGCCGCTGGGCTGGGCGATGATCGCCGCCGTCGCCGTCTTCTCAGTGATGGGCACGCGCGACTACCTCGTCTACATGGACTCCGTCTGGGGCTACGCCCGCTACGCCAACTCCCTCGGCATCTCTAACCAGCAACTCGATGCCGGCGCCGCCTGGGACGGCTACTACCTGTACACCTTTGGGCTGGAGAACGGCATCAGTTCGAGAACTCCGAACGGCCCCTGGTGGGTCTATTTCTACGGCGCTCCGACCGACTCGACCTTCGTCATCAGCGGCACCCCCCGCGACGGCTACCGGATCGTCGAGTCCCGCGTCTACGACACCTGGCTTCGCGACGAACCACAGCGCCTGTTCCTGCTCCGTCGCCTCTGATCCGCTCCCGGTCTCCCATCGCCTCTGGTTGCCTCCTCCATCCCTCACGCACCGCCGACCGGCGGTCCGACCCGGAGACCGCCCATGCCCCCGACCGTGTCGCCAAGCCCTCGCCGCCATGACGACCTGCTCATCATTGGCGGCAAGATGCCGCTGCCTGGCCTGGCCAAGACCCGGCTCGGGGCCAGCCTGACGGACGTGGTCGCCGTCCGGCTCTACGAAGCCTTCCTGACCGATGTCGCCCGCCGCTTCGCCCACGCCGCCGCCGACCTCGGATACGACCTCGCCTGGGGCTTCACCCCGGCCGACGCGGACTTTGTCGGGCTGATCGCCGATCTCACCCCGCACGCCCCCGCCCCAGACCACTTCATCCGGCAGGTCGGCCCGGACTGGGGCGTCCGGCAGGTCAATCTGCTCCGCTGGGGCCACGACCACGGCTACGCCCGAACAGTCCTGATCGCATCGGATTCCCCTCAGCTTCAGCCAGCAGCGGTCACCGGCGCCTTCGCGGCTCTCCATCATCATGACGTCGCCATGGGTCGCGTCCACGACGGCGGCTACTACCTGATCGGCGGCCGCGGCTTCCACGACATCATCACCGGCGCCCCAATGAGCACCGCCCAGGCCGCTGACGCCCTCGCCGCCCGCGCCGCCGAGCTCGGCCTGTCGCTGGCCGAACTGCCGGAGTCGTTCGACATCGACATCACCGACGATCTGGCGACGCTGATCGAAACTCTCCGGCCCGACGGAGCCGCCGCCCCCGCCACCTGGGCCGCCCTCCGCGAGCTCGGTCTCATCCGTGAGGCGGCAACGATGTCCGCCGGTAGCACAACACCGAGCACATGATCCCGTGAGGCGGTCACCGTATGATGACGGCCGTTCGAACCGGCAAGCTGTGTTCAGCTCGTCGATACCGACCGACTGGCACCGTGTTGTCCAGCGCAGCTCACAAGAGCTGGCGGCGGCGGCTCCCCCTCTCCATCCGGTCCAGGCGGAGTCGCCCGCAGGCGACGGAGCGGGAGCGAGATGGGGAGTTGGCCGGGGGGTGAGGTCGGCCGCTCGCCATCGACACGATTGATGAGAACCGCTTTAGCCCCCGCTCGCCAGACTCAGGAGACCAACCACTCGTGAATATCCTCTTCGTCGGCGACCTCGTCGGCCGGCCTGCCGTCGCATATGCAGTCGAGCGAATCCGACAGATCCGGGCTGACCACGCCGTCGATCTCGTCATCGTCAACGCCGAGAACGCGACCTTCGACGCCACCACCGGGAAGTACGGGACCGATCAGGCGACGGTCGAACTATTGTTCGACGCTGGCGTCGACGTCATCACCGGCGGCAATCACACCTGGGATCATTCCGAAGCTGCGGTGGTCCTTGCGCATCCCCGCGTTCTCCGGCCAGCCAACGTTCCGGCCGATCTGCCCGGCCACGGCTCCGTCACCCTCGAAGTAGGTGACGAGAACGTGACGGTCGTCAACCTCGCGATGACCGACGCCCTCGCCGCCGCGACCCCGCTCTGGCCTGTCTGGCTGTCGATCGACCGGCGCGGCACGGTCGTCATCGACCTCCACGGGATGGAACCGCTAGGCAAGCGCGGGTTCGCTCTCGCCATCGACGGGCAGGCTGCCGCCGTCCTCGGGACGCACACCCATGAGCCCAGCCTGGCGCTCGACATCCTGCCGGGCGGGACGGCGTTCGTGACCGAGGCTGGCTTCACTGGTCCATCCGGAGGCGCCGGCGGCCTCGCGACGCACGTCATCACCGCCGAGATCCGCGGAGACCGCGACCCTACGAGTCCAACCGCCCTCGCCGACGGCCCCATGGTCCTCGCCGCCGTCCTCGTTACCACCGACGCCGGCCGCGGCACCGCCATTCAGCGCCTCACCTGACCGCAATGACCGCTCTCCCCGCCAGGCGTGAGCGCCGTAGCGCGAGACGAGTCGGCCCCATGGGGGAGAAGACACCCCGCTACCCGCCTGTTCAGTCAGGTCCATACGCTCACCGGTTCACGCGAACCGGTCGGTAATGGATACTCAATCCAGAACAGCGACACTCGTCCCTACCAGGAGATCAACACAGCCAATGTCCGAGACTGACATCCAGACCCCCGCCGCCCCGGTCCGCGTTGCCGTCATCGTTGCCCACCCGGACGACGCCGAGTTCAGTTGCTCCGGCACCGTCGCCCGCTGGGTGACCGAGGGCCGCGAGGTTTACTACGTCCTGCTGACCAGCGGCGACAAGGGCAGTTCCGACCCGGCCGTCACCCCGGAGATGCTCTCCGCCACCCGGGAGGCAGAGCAGCGCGCCGCCTGCGATGTCCTCGGCGTGAAGGACGTCGTCTTCCTCCGCCGCAGCGACGCCACCCTCGTCCCGGATCTCGACCTCCGCCGCGACATCGCCCGCGTGATCCGCCAGCTCCGGCCGGACATCGTGATCTGCCAGGACCCGACCGTCCAGTTCGTCGGCACCGGCTACCTCAATCACCCCGACCACCGCGCCGCTGGCCAGGCCACGCTCGACGCGATCTACCCCGCCGCCCGTGACCGGATGACCTTCCCGGAACTGCTCGCGGAGGGGCTGGAGACACACAAGGTTCGCGAGGTCTATGTGACCGGAACCCAGACCGCCAACATCTGGATCGATATCACCGACTACTTCGACATCAAGGTTGCGTCCCTGAGGGCCCACGCCAGCCAGATGGGTGACTGGGACCCGGCGCCGATGGTTCGCGAGTGGTCCACCCGCACCGCCCAGGAGCACCCCGGTAACGGCGAGCTGGCCGAGGGTTATCGGTACCTCAAGCTGGACTGACCAGTCGACCCGGTCAGCCATCCCGCAGTGGCGGCCTCTTGTCAGGGCGACCCTTGCGGTCATCTGATCCACCGCGGGGGCGGTGCAGGAAATCGTGAGGCGCGATGTCTGGGACGCCGGGCTCCAACACGCGGCGGTGGTCCTTGCAGGAGCGCAGCGGCAGTGGACAACGATGGCCGCTGCGGCGGCCGGGCGGGGCAAGCTGCGCCCCTACGGAATGGACGACCACAAGGGTCTCCCTTACTGGGACCCATCGCCGTACCCGCCGATCAGGGAACGATCAAGATGCCGACCGCGGCGGCCACCAGCACGACCAGCCACGGCGGGACCTTCCACCACGCCAGCGCCCCGACCGCGCCGATGGCCAACGCCAGATCCTCCGGCTGTCCGATCGCGCTTGTCCAGATCGGATCGTAGAGCGCCGCCAGCAGGATCCCAACGACGGCCGCGTTCACTCCGGCAAGCGCCGCCAGCATCACCGGACGCCGCCGGACGGCCTCCCAGAACGGCACCACGCCGAAGACCAGCAGGAACGATGGCAGGAAGATCGCTACCAGGACCACGATCGCCCCGACGATGCCGTCGGTCACGGCGCCGAGGTACGCGGCGAAGGTGAACAAGGGCCCGGGGATCGCCTGCGCCAGGCCGTATCCAGCCGTGAACTCGTCGGGCGTCACCCAGCCATTGGGGACCACCTCGGATTCCAGCAGCGGCAGCACGACATGGCCACCCCCGAAGACCAGGGACCCGGAGCGATAGAAGCCGTCGAACAGGTCCACGAGTTGCGTGTCCGCGATGGTACTCACTAGCGGCAACCCGACCAGGAGCCCGGCGAACAGGGCGAGGCACGCTATGGCCAGGGGGCGCCCGATCGGCCCAGTCGTCGTAGCTGCCGCCCCCAAGGGTGCGGTGCTGGAGGAGCCTGGCAAGCCACGGGAGAGCAGCGCAATCCCAGCGACCGCCGCGGCGACGAGCACGAGGACCTGCCCGATCGCCGTCGGCCAGAGCAGGACGACGATAGCGGCGACCAGACCTACGGTTACCCGGAGCCGGTCCGACCAAAGCGTCCGGGCCATACCCCAGACCGCCAGCGCCACGACCGTCACGGCGACGACCTTGAGCCCATGAATGATCCCTTCGCCAACGGTGTTATCGAACAGGTTCAGGCCGAGCGCGAAGATGGTCATCAGCAGCGCCGAGGGAAGCGTGAAGCCGACCCATGCCGCAATCGCTCCGGCGATACCCGCCCGCTGGAGCCCGATCATGAGCCCGACCTGGCTGCTCGCCGGCCCTGGCAGGACCTGGCAGAGCGCGACGATGTCGGCGTACTCGACATCGGACAGCCAGCGTCGCCGCTGGACGATCGCTGTCTGGAAGTAGCCGAGATGCGCGATCGGGCCGCCGAACGAGGTCAGACCGAGACCGAGGAAGACCCGGAAGACCTCCATCGGTGAGCCGGGACGGCCCGTGTCGAGTGCCCTGGCGTTCGCCTGAGTCCGCCCCGCGTCCGCCCCCCTCGTCATCATCACCCCTAAACGCTCCACGCTGACGTCGTCGTTTCCTGCACGTCCGAAGCCCGGTCAGACATCATCGTCCGACCGGGCTCATGATGGTGCGCCTGGCGTGAAACCGCAAGACAAAAGGGCCGTGGGACACTCCTGTTAACGCCACAGGCCCGGCTGGGAGGGCCGGGCCTGTGAGGGGAGGGGGGATGCAAGCACCCGGTTTGGTTGTTCTGGGGGAGCGTCGTTGTTGGGGGGGCAACGCTCTTGTCTCTATATACGCCAGTGCCCCTGAATCGGATTCTCTTTGTTGCCCTCCCTCACAACGATCCCGATCCAGGCGGGGTTCCCTTGAACTTTGAGCCGGCCATTCCGCGTACGAATGCGCACCGCGCCCGTTCTGTCTCGGAATAGATCAGGTGCCAGTGGTGCGGACTATCCAACGAAGCCGGGCGCATTCGAGACTATCAGACAATATATGTCTCTGTTCTCGGCCTCGGGAGACCGGAAAGCAGGAGAGCGTCAAGATCGGCCCGGCTCCATCTGATCATGCACCAGAGGTCGATGCTGTGCTTTCGCCCGTCGCTGACCCCACCAACCCAGCCCGAAGATGACCGCTGAGGAGACCGCGACGAGACCGGCAGTCTCCCATGTCTCGAGTGGGTGCCAGTCGAGGATGAACTCTTCCTCTGCCCCAATCTCGATCGCGGTGACGATCAGGATCAGGACGCCGAGGTAGATCAGGATGGGGTACCGATTCAAAAGGTTGGAGAGGATGTCGCTACCAAACATGACGATTGGGATCGACATCGCCAGGCCAATGATCAGCAGAACGAAATCTCCATCTGCCGCCGCTGTAATCGCGACAACGTTGTCGAGGCTCATGACGGCGTCGGCGACGATGATCGTCCAGATCGCGGGCCAGAGCCCCGACGAGGCAACATCAGACTCATCGTGCGGCGTCTCTGGTTTGAGCAGACTCCAGGAGATGTAGAGCAACAGGATGCCGCCGACAAGGTGAATGAAGGGGATGTCCAGCAGAATCGTAATGATGAACGTGAAGATGATCCGCAACCCGACGGCACCGAGACCACCGGCGATGATTGCCCGGCGGCGATGCTTCTCGGAAAGACCGCGGGCCGCCAGCCCGATCACCACAGCGTTGTCGCCCGAGAGCAGGAGGTTCAGCAGCAGGATCTCACCGAGTTTGAGCGCATAGTCCATCGATGGTCCTCATGATGCTTCGGAAGGTGACGATCACCCAGATCGCTCTGGGCACGCGACAGGTAGGGACGGCCCAATGACCGCCGATTTGTCCCTACGACGCAGATCAGCGGCCATCGTATCCCGCGTGGGCGATCCATGCGTCAGGGTGATGCCAGGGAAAGGCTGTGAGATGCGGTGAGGGCTCGGCGGGACGCTCGGAGCCCGTGTCGCGAGCTGACGTTCGGCTTACTCGTCGCCGACGTGGCGGTCCTTGTCCATATCCGCCAGCCGCTGATGGGCGACGTACCCAAGCAGATCGGCGCTGGAGACGACCGCCACGACCTTGCCGGTCTGCTGGACGAGTACTGCCGTCGCCCCTCCGGTGAACAGGGGAAAGACCCGCTCCAGCTCCTCGTTCGCGTCTACCAGCCCGAATGGCGTGTCCATTACGTCACCGACCGGCCGGGTCAGGACGTCCGGGTCCCGGTAGACCCGGTCCAGCAGCGTCCGCTCGGAGATCGATCCGACGACGGCCGGAACATCGACCGGCCCGACGAACGACCCACTTACCCCAGCTGGCCGTGCCCGGACGACCGGGACCTGGCTGATCTCATGGTGGCGCAACACCTCGATCACCGCCGCGACCGACTGGTTTGCCGGGACCGCGACGACGCCCGGTGTGTCGCCGCCCCGGGCCGCGACGAGGCTGCCCATTCGCGTCGTCTGACTGAAGCGGGACAGGAAGCCGTTCTCGCGCATCCAGGTGTCGCTGTAGATCTTGCTCAGGTAGCCCCGGCCACTGTCCGGCAGCAGCACGACGACCAGCGCGTTCGGGTCGTCCAGCTCCCGGGCGACGGCCAGCGCCCCGACGACGGCCATCCCGCAGGAGCCGCCGACTAGCAGCCCCTCCTCCCGGGCCATTCGTCGGGTCATCAGGAAGCTGTCCCGGTCCGACACCTGCTCCCACTGATCGACGATCTCGCGGTCGAACGAGCCCGGCCAGAAATCCTCGCCAACGCCCTCGACCTTATAGGTGTGGATGTCGTTCGAGGTGTAGATACTGCCCTCGGGATCGACACCGACGACGCGCAACGCCGGGTTCTGTTCCTTCAGGAATCGGCCCGTCCCGGAGATCGTCCCGCCTGTCCCGACGCCAGCGACGAAGTGGGTCACGGTCCCGGCGGTCTGTCGCCAGATCTCCGGGCCAGTCGCGTCATAATGCGTCTGCGGGTTCATCGGGTTGAAGTACTGGTTGGGCTGGAAGGCCTTCGGCGTCTCCCGCGTCAGCCGCTCAGCGACGGAGTAGTAGCTCTGCGGGTCGTCCCGCTCGACCGCCGTCGGGCAGATCACGACCTCCGCGCCATAGCCGCGCAGCAGGGCGACTTTCTCCGCCGCGACCTTGTCCGGGACGGTGAAGATGCAGCGGTAGCCCCGGACCGCGGCGGCCATCGCCAACCCCACGCCCGTGTTACCCGAGGTCGGCTCGACGATCGTGCCACCCGGTACCAGCCAGCCCTGCCGCTCGGCCTCCTCGATCATCCGGATCCCGATCCGGTCCTTGACGCTGCCGCCAGGGTTGGTCATCTCGACCTTGGCGACGACCGGGGTCCGGATCCCGCGGGTGACGCTGTGCAGCCGGATCAGGGGCGTATTGCCGAGCGCATCCAGCACCGTGTCCCGGATATCGTAGCCGTCCATCTGAGTCGGGATCGTGCCAACCGATACCTGCGTCTTCGTGGTCATCACGATCACTCCCTGCTGCCGTCGATCGAGGCATGTGTCATCGGCCGTTGCCGATCATGCGCTTTCAATGCTGCGTCCCATTATGTCCCCATAGCGGCAGGCGGGCCACCGTAGCTCATTCCGACTCGAAATCATGTGCGAACCGGTTGAACCCAGCGGGATGGTCGAGCAGGTCCGCTACACAAATCGACAGACCGCATCCCGGCCCGCAACTGTCTTGCCAGTCGAATGTGGTGCCCGGTCCGTGTCGCGAGTTCCCGCCGATGCTCACGGAATGAAACCCGCCCAGCGGCGAGTTGACCGGATCGGATCTCACCGGAAGCGCGTTGCGGCAGCGCCCCAGACCACGATTTCCGGACGAATCAGGACACCCACTCGTCATGGATCCACTCGGTGATTCGATCCCAGCGCCGGTGAAGCGTCCGCCGGTTCTGCCCCAGACGTTGGGCGATCGTGGTCATCGTCTCACCGTCACGGACTCGCCAGATCAGCAGCAGCCGGTCGGGCTCGTTCAGCGGCTCAGCGAGCGCCTCGAGCAGATAGACCGCCTGCTCGGCCAGCCAGGACTGTTCGGCCGCCAGGCCAGTGGTCGGCGTCTCCCCGGTCCGCTCGCGGAGGGTGAGGGATCCGGACCAGCCCCCGTGTCCCACGGCCTGTCGCAGTCGGACCGGCAGCCCGGCCTGCTCCCGGACGGCGGCCCGCAGCCGCCAGGGGAAGACGCGCATGACGTAGGCGCCAAAGCCACCATCGCCGGGCCACTGGTCGATCAGGTCCGCCAGTACCACGAATGCCTCGCCATGCACATCGCCCGGCTCCACCACCAGGCTCCGATCACGGATTGCCAGCCACTCCCGGTCCACCCAGCGCCCGATCTTGACGTGGAGCAGCCAGTAGATATCGTTTCGCGCCGCCGCACTGCCAGTCTGCGCGGCCAGCACCAGCCGTGAAAGGTCCTCTTCGATCTCCTCGCTGAGATCGGCATCGAGCGCCAGTGAGCGCACCACCGGCGCGCTGGCGCCGCATCGTTCATTCCGGTTCCGCCTCTGAGACGGGCGGCGTCCCGTGAGGGCCGTTCCGACATCGTCCACCGCGTCGCCCTGCATCGGCAATGACCGCTCCCTGTCCCCATACCGATCTCGCCGTGGGCTAGCGCGTCCTGAGTGGACGAGCCAGTCCGGTTCATCAGAATACGAACACTTGTTCTATTCTAATCCCCAGTCTAGGAATGGGTCGGAGCGTCTGTCAAGGCAAAGACTCCCGAAATGGCGGGGTGACACACGGGCAACGGGTCCGGCAGCCCAGCCGGCTGTCAGACATCCGGCATGGAGTGCACATTGCGTTCTCTCGGTGGAACAGGCGGCGTGGGACTATGCGGCAGGATAGAACGAGGCCGTGTCACCGCGGGAGCGTGGTATCGTGCACCGCCTCATCCGCGATCGTGCGTGGGGAGCCAGATGCGTCGTGAGGGACGGGACCGTGTCGCCTGACGAACGCCACGACCACGCCGGGACCGACGGACTCCCGCCCATTACCTGGTCTCCGACGGCGCCCGGCATCCCGCTCGGGGTCGTCAGCCAGCAATCGGTCACCCGGGAGGAAGCGTTTGCCCGAATAGAAGCGGGCGGCATCGAGGTCCGCCGTGTCCGGCTGCGGGAGATCCTGCAGGTCGGCCGGATCCAGCGCCGCGCCTTCCCACCCCGGCTCGCCTACCCGATCGCGACCCTGCTCACCCTCTCGTTCCTCCCGGTCGTCCAGTTCGTCGTCGCCGTCCGCGACGGTCGGGTGCTTGGCTGCGCGATCGGCGACCGAAGCGGCCTCGACGCCCGGGTGATCAACATCGCCGTTGATCCTGCCGCCCGCCGTCTCGGGGTGGGCGCCGCCCTCCTGTTCGAGCTGGAGACGAAGCTCTCCGGCGGTGACATGGTCCTGATGGTCCAGCGGGAGAACATCGACGCCCACGCCCTCTACCTTCGCGTCGGCTACGTCGATGTCGGGACGGCCATCGACTACTACGGCCGCGGCCGCCACGGGATCTGGATGCGCAAGCACCGCCCGACGAAGTTTCCCAATCGACCATAGTACTGGATGCAGAGAAGGCGGCAGGGGGGCGGGGCAGTGTCATCCCCCAGCCGCTCTCCAGTCGTGAGCGCCAAAGCGACGAATCGAGTCGAGGTCTGCGACGAATCCGACCCAAGCACCCCACATGGTTATCGACCGACAAGTCACTCGCAACCGTCGCCCCGACGGAACGGGCGCCGCAGCGAGTGACCTGTCGGTCGCCGAAGCGACCATTGCTCCGCAGGGCGATAACTCGCCCTTCTGGATCAATCCTGTCAGCGGGGACCGATGCCGACCTTGTCATCCCGATCACCACTATAGAGCGGTTGGCATGCGTCTCGTCGTGGGCGAGCGGCTAGGCCCACCCCCCGACCCCCTTCTCTCCCCAACACTTTGTGTCCGGACACGCGAAAGGTCACGGCGGCCCGCAGTCATGGGGCAGTTGGGGTCGGTGCTCGTCGTGCCGCAGCCGTCCGACCGCCCGCAAGCATCCGCGCCGTCGTCCGTTGTGCGCCTGCCGATCGACTCGTTCACGAGGTGCTGACGACCAAACGTAGCCAGGGGGTGGGACCAGGGGGTCGACCCACGGTGTACGTACGAAAACTATCGGGGACAGAAGGGGTTGGGCCAGCTTAGGAAGGCGAAGCCGACATACGGAGGCCCGACCCCAACTGGCGATGAGGAGGGTCCTCCACTCGCCCGACTACTCCGCCCGGCGACCGAGGGCGCTCGGCCACCAGATCCTCGGGCCGATGTCCAGCGTCAGGGCCGGGACAAGGATCGAGCGAACCAGCAACGTGTCGAGGAGCACCCCGAAGGCGACCAGGAACCCGACCTCCGCCAGCACGACCAGCGGCAGCAGCCCGAGGACCGCGAACGTCGCCGCCAGCACGACGCCGGCCAACGTGATCACGCCACCGGTCACTGTCAGTCCGTGCAGCATCCCGCGTCGCGTACCCATCGTGGCGCTCTCCTCGTGGACACGGCCCATCAGGAAGATGTTGTAATCCACCCCAAGCGCGACGAGGAAGACGAACCCGAGCAACGGCACCGACGAGCCGACGGCCTCGAACCCGAACAGGTACTCGAAGACGAAGACCGACACCCCGAGCGCCGCGAAGTACGACAGCACCACGGTCAGGATCAGCATCACCGGGGCCAGCAGCGATCGCAGGAGCAGGCAGAGCACCAGGAAGACGACGAGCAGGATCAGCGGCATCACGACCGTCCGGTCTCGGGCATCGGACTCCTGGACGTCGTAAGCCTCGGCGTCTGGCCCACCGACGAGCGCCTCGGCCCCAGGCAACGTCCCGACCCGCTCGCGCAGTTCCTGAATGGCGTTGAATGAGGCTGTCGTCGCTGGCTGCGTCGTCAGTGTGACCGCGAACGAGATCAGTCCATTGGCCCGGCCGGCCTCCACGACGCTGGCGACGGTTGGCACGTCGCCGATCGCGGCCATCGTCTCGCCGGCCGCCGCCTCGTTGGCAATCACCGTCGTCGGCGCGGAGGCGCCGGCCGGGAAGCTCTCGGCCAGCATCTGCTGCCCGACCACTGAGTCCGGCGTCGTCGTGAACTGGTCGTTCTGGCTGAGGTTTGTGTCGATCCGGGTAACGCCCAGTGCGAGCGCGACCAGCAGGATGACCATCCCGATCCAGATCGGCCGCGGCGCACCGGAGATCCAGCGACCGATTCGGGCCCAGATCGACGCCTCTTCGTTCGCAATCGTCCCGAAGTGCGGCACGAACGGCCAGAACACGCGGCGCCCGACGATGACGAGGACGGCCGGCAACAGCGTCAGCATCGCCAGGACGGCAGCGATGATTCCGGCCGCGCCGATCGGCCCGAGACTCCTGTTGGAGTTCAGATCGGCCACCAGCAGACAGAGCAGCCCGATCGTGACCGTCGCGGCCGAGGCAAGGATCGCCGGTCCCGCCCGGCGAAGCGCAATGGCCATCGCCGTCGAGGCCCGCTCGTGGCGACGCAATTCCTCCCGGTAGCGGGAGATCAGCAAGAGGGCATAGTCGGTCCCGGCCCCGAAGACCAGGACTGGCAGGATGCCCGTGCTCTGGCCGTCGGCCTGGACGCCGAGGAGCTCGACCAGCCCGTAGGCGCCCGCCGTCGCGAGCCGGTCGGCCAGCGCGACGGTCACCAGCGGGATCAGCCAGAGGAACGGACTCCGGTACGTGATCAGCAGGATGATCGCGACGACGATAGCAGCAGCCCCGAGCAGGCGCCCGTTAATTCCGCTGAAGACATCGACGAGGTCGACGGTGAACCCGGCGGAGCCGGTCACGCTGGCCTCGAGCCCGTCGGGTGATGTGCCAATGATGTCCCGCATCAACGGGACATCGTCGTACATGTTCTCCTCGGCGTCCGGGATCGTGACCGAGACCAGTGCGGTCCGACCATCCTCCGAAGGAATGACTGGCCCGACCGGCTGGTCGTTGGGCAACTGCTGAGCGATCTGCTGGCGCTGCGTCTCGATCACCGCCAGGTCGTCGCTGGTCAACCCACCGTCTCGCCGGTAGACGAGCACCGCGGTCTGCGTGTCGTCGGACTGGAAGGTCGATTGCAGCTCGGCGACCCGGGCGGAGTCGGCGCTATCAGGCAGGAACGCCAGAGCGCCGTTCTCCTGAACATCGGTCAGGCGAGCGGCCAGGGGCGTCGTCGCCGCAATCAGAACGACCCAGAAGACGACCATGGCCCAGCGGATCGGGGCGCTGGCCAGGGGCCGGATCAGCCGCCGGACGAGCGGGTGCTGCGTGTCACCCTGTGGGGATGAAGGATCGATCGGCGGGGGTCCGGCGTTTCGGTCAGTCATGGATGGTCATACTCCCTTGTCCCCGCTCCGTTCGGATGCTCCGTTACCGGTGGCGGCGCGATGAGATTCCCGTCGTCGCTCTCGGATGTGGATTCGGATGATCGTGTGTCAGTCATCCACCGCGGACGCAGATGACGGCGCACCGTTCATCAGCCGATTGGCGGCCTGCATGTCCAGAACCTCCACCGGCCAGGTGATCTCGCCGGCTTCGACCTCTTGAATGGTTCGTCGTACCCAGTCCAGTTCCGCCTGACGCATCGCAAGTGCGTACTCATCCTCGACCCGGAACAGCCGCGGGACGTGTCGGACATCGTCCTGCTCCCAGGTCTCGGTGTGCTGAACGATGAGACCGATCAGGCGCTGCTCCCGCTCGCGCAGGAGTCCCGTCAACTCGTCAGGGCTTAGGTGCGCGATGAACGTAATTGCCGACCCAAACCATGGGTACTCGTGGACGGGATCGACGATCAGGTGCTGAAGCCAGGTCATGAATTCGGTCCTCCCCTCATCGGTCAGCGCGTAGGTCGTCCGCTCGGGACGGTTCCCCTCCCGGCTGGTTCCGGTCGCTTCGACCAGGCTGCCAGCCATGAGCCGCTCGATCGTGCTGTAGAGCGCCCCGCCACTGACCCGGACGGCCGAAGACAACCCACGCTGGGCCATCAACTGCTTCATCTCGTAGGGGTGCATCGGCCGCTCATGCAGAAAGCTCAGGATCGCCAAAGCAAGCGGTGTCCGTACACTGCGTACCATAGTTTTCTCCGACTAGTATACGTAGACTATATGGGCTGGGAGGCGATCCGTCAATACCCCGTCATGTCCCTCGCGTCAGTCCCACTGGAGCGGTACTCATTGGTCTTGCCTGGCGGCGGAGCAGACCTCTCCCTCGGCCCCTCTCCGGCTCACCTGCTTCGCTCATCCGCTGAAGCGGCTTCAGCTCCGCAGGTGCCCGGAGAGGAGAGCAGCGCCCCCATCGAGCGCAGGTAATCCAGATGAAAGCCGCTATACCACGAGAGACAAGCGATCAGCCCCCGGAATGGAACGGCGGAACATCAGAATGACCGCCCTGGAAGTTCGGAGCGGTCGTCCTGCAATGGCGGTCCTGAATCCTGGATGAGGCGACGGATCAATCCGCCGCGATCGTCGCCGGCTGTTCCGCAAACTGGGTCCGGTACAGCTCCTCGTACCGCCCGCCCTTGACCAGCAACTCGTCGTGGCTGCCCCGCTCGATGATCTGGCCGGCTTCAAGGACGAGGATCAGGTCGGCCGCCCGGACCGTCGAGAGCCGGTGGGCGATCACGACCGCCGTCCGGCCGGTCAGCGCCTCGGCCAGCGCCGCCTGAACCGCGGCCTCCGATGTCGAATCCAGCGAGGCCGTCGCCTCGTCCAGGATCACGACCCACGGCTGAGCCAGCAGCATCCGCGCGATCGTCAGGCGCTGGCGCTCGCCCCCGGAGAACCGGTAGCCGCGCTCGCCGACGACCGTCTCCAGTCCGTCCGGCAACTCCTGAATCAGGTCGACCAGCCGGGCCCGGCGGAGCGCCTCCCAGAGCTCATCGTCGGTCGACTCCGGCCGGGCGAGCAGCAGGTTGGCGCGGAGCGTGTCGTGGAACAGGTGCCCGTCCTGCGTCACCATCCCAATCGTCCGTCGGATCGACTCCGCGGAGAGCTCTCGGACATCGACGCCAGACAGCCGGACCGCACCCTCATCGACGTCGTAGAGCCTGGGAACGAGCTGGGCGATCGTGGACTTGCCGGCACCCGACGAGCCGACCAGCGCAACGAGTTGGCCCGGTTCGACCCGGAAGGAGATGTCGTGCAGCACCTCGACACCGCCGCGCGTGTCGAGAATCGCGACCTCCTCCAGCGATGCCAGCGAGACCTTGTCGGCCGACGGGTAGGCGAAGGAGACGTGCTCGAACTCCACCGAGACCGGACCATTCGGGACAGTCCGGGCATCGGGCCGATCGGCGATCAGCGGCTTGAGGTCCAGCACCTCGAAGACCCGCTCGAAGCTGACCAGAGCACTCATGACCGCGACCCGGGCGCTGGCGAGGGCAATCAGCGGCGCGTAGAGCCGGGTCAGCAGCAGCGCGAGGGCGACGACGGATCCAGTCTCCAGCTGTCCGCGAAGCGCGTAGAACCCGCCAAGCCCGTAAACGGCCGCCAGCGCCAGCGCCGAGACCAGCGTCAGGGCGGTGACGAAGACGAACTGGACCATCGCCGCGCGGACGCCGATGTCCCGCACCCGTCGCGCGCGGGTGGCGAACTCGGCGGACTCTTCCGTCGGTCGGCCGAACAGCTTCACGAGCGTCGCACCGGGGGCCGAGAACCGCTCCGTCATCTGCGAGCTCATCATGGCGTTGTAGTCGGCCGACTCGCGCTGGAGCTTCGCCAGCAACGAGCCCATCCGCCGGGCCGGCAATACGAAGACTGGCAACAGGATCAGCGCGACCAGCGTAATCTGCCAGGAGATTCCGATCATGACGACCAGCGTCAGGGCGAGCATGACGACGTTGCTGACCACTCCCGACAGCGTGTCGCTGAAGGCCCGCTGGGCTCCGATGACGTCGTTGTTCAATCGGCTGACGAGCGCACCGGTCCGGGTCCGGGTGAAGAACGCGATCGGCATACTCTGAACGTGGTCGAAGACGGCCGTCCGCAGTTGCAGGATCAGACTCTCGCCGATGTTGGCCGACAGCCAGCGAACCAGGATGCCGAGGCCCGCCTCCGCGATGGCGATCACGCCGATGATCGCTGCCAGACGGAGAACGACCTCCCGCGAGCCGTTGTCGTCGATCTCGTTGACGACCCGCCCGGCCAGCGTTGGCGTCGCGACCGCAAGGATCGCGGTCGCGACACTTAACAAGAGGAACAGGACCAGTCTCCGGCGGTGGGGACGGGCGAACGTGCCGATTCGCCGGAGGGTCGCTCGGGAGAACGGGCGCTGCTCTCCTTTGCCATGCATCGCATAGCGCAACGATGAGTGAGCGGCAGATTCCATACGTGGGATGTCCTGTCAGTTGGCCGATTGACTGGTGGGTTGGTTTGGCGAGCGAGACGCGGACGAAACGCCTCAGTGACGATTCCATGTTCGTGCATAGGGGACTGCCGGCGCATCACCCTTCCGGGCAGGCCATGCCGGTCGCCCCCACGCCGCATGACTGCTCAACGCCAGTTCGGGGCAAGTCCGCGTTACGACGCTGGACGGCGGTCCAGCCGCATGACCGGCATGGTCCGGGCGAGGCGGCGCTGATCGTCGGCGAAGATCGGGAACCGGGCCGCCTGACGGCCGACGATCGTCTCCCGCTCCTTGCCGCTGAGCTCGACCACGCGGAAGGCCACGCTCTCCGACCCGATCTCGATGGTGATCTCCGAGTGGACAATGAGGTGGTGAAACGAGGCCGGGTGCCGCTCGCTCCCGTGGGCCGACGAGAAGACGTAGAGGGCGTCGCCGTCCGTCTGCGCTCGCATCGGGACGTAGTGCGGCCGGCCGCTTCGTCCCCCGACGGGGTGGAGCAGGACCATCGACGGTGGGTCGTCATATGGGGCCGTCACCTCGCCCCTGTTGGCACGAAAGACGGCGATTACGGCGGCATTAGTCGGCCGACACGTCCAGCAGCGACCGCATCCCTTCATCTCATGTCATGGTCGATCCTGGAGCGGATCGACAGGCATGATGAGACGATACAACCCGAACATTGATCGAGGTCAAGGGAATCATGGTCGGACCTGGCGAGGTCGACAGTCCTCGTTACTCCCGATCGGCCAGCCCGAGCATGGCAGCGTACGCGGCTTTCAGCGCCTCTGCCGGGTCCGTGCAAACTCCGGTGTGGATCGGGCCAGCCTGCACGACCGTGCTCTGGGGCGCGACCACCCAGTGGAACCGCTCTGGCTGCGTGAGCTCGCCGATCGGCCCGGAACCGGGCCCCCCGGAGCAGATCAGTGGGATGATCTCCAGTCGCTCCCGAATCACGTCCAGATCGATGTCCGGCGCGATCGCCCGCAGCGCCACCTCTCGCGCCTCGCCCAGCCCGACGTGCGCCCCGAGGAAGCGCCGCGCCCGGCAGAACAGCACGACCCCGGCGTTGATCGCCTCACCCCGCTCCACCCGTGGGATCACCCGAATGACGGCGTACTCGAACCGGACCCACGGCTGTTCCAGGATCACGTACGCCACACCTGACGGCAAGGGCTTCGGTGAGCTCCGGTTCCCGCCTCGCTCACCGTCGTCCCCCATCTCCGGTCGGGCGGTTGAGCAGGGTAATCAGGCCGCCAAGGACGAGCGCCAACGGGACGGACCAGAGAATGAAGAGGCGGATGACCCGCTCCGTCTCGAAGCGGCCGAAGGCGATCGCGACGAACAGCCCCAGCACCGCCGCCATGATGATGGCTCGCGTCCAGATCTGCCGGACGGTGGGCGGAATGACGGGGGTCCGCCGGGGTGGCTCAGCTGGACTGGATGGTCGCTCGGACACGGTCGGCCTCCTCGACGAAGCGGTCTGCCGCCGCCAGCCGCTGGGTGAAATAGTCGACGTAGGCCGTCCGGTGGGTATCGGCGTCCGCGAACCCGGCCTGGTCGCCCAGCCAATCATCGGGCACCAGCCCGAGGATGCGGGTCAGCTCTCCGGCCAGTGTCGACCGCGGCGATCGGCCCGGCGAACGGCAGCAGGACGTGGTCCACGATGCGGGTGAACGGCGAGCGCGCCTGCGTCGGGACATCGTTCCAGGTATGGTGGAAGTACATCGCCGCTCCGTGGTCGATCATCCAAAGCGCACGATGCCAGCGCAGCAGGTTGGTGTTGCGGGCCGTCCGGTCGACGTTCGTCACGAAGGCGTCGAACCAGACGATCCGGGCGGCGAGGTCCGGGTCCGGCGGCGACTTCGCCACCGGGTCGAAGGTCAGTGATCCGGGCAGGTAATCCATGCCGAGGTTCAGCCCGACACTCCGCATCAACAGTTCCTGGATCTCCTGATGCGGCTCGGCCCGACCGAATTCAGGGTCGATCTCGACCAGCACGAGCTCCGGAACCGGCAGGCCGAGCGTCCTGCCGATCTCCCCGGCGACGACTTCGGCAACCAGCGCCCGTGGCCCCTGAGCGGCCGCCCGGAACTTGACCACGTAGGTGCCGTCGTCGTTGGCCTCAGCGATGGCGGGCAGCGAGCCCCCTCGCGCAGCGGCGTCACATAGCGGGTCGCGATCACCTTACGGAGCGGCATCGCAGGTTCCTCGTCGTTGACGTAGCCGGGAATGGACCGGCCGACCAGTCTGGTCAGGACCTGTTCAGGCAGGCTGACGTACGCTGCCAGGACGCGGGAGATCGAATCGAACGCGATTCGATCTCCCGCGTCAGTGCTTCGGCAGGTGCATGACCCGGTTGCTGAGTTCGATCAGGTTGCCGTCCGGGTCGCGCAGATAGACCGACCGGAGCAGACCGGCGGCACCCTTCCGCTTGACGATCCCGCTCTCCAGCGCGATGCCGAGGGTGGTCAGGTGAGAGACCACATCCTCCAGCGGGACATCGACGAGGAAGCAGAGGTCGGCGCTGCCCGGTGTCGGTGCCGTGGCTCTAGGCAGAATCGGTTCCCCCGGACCGTGCAGGTTGATCCGCTGGTCGCCGAAGCGTATCGCCGTCCGGCTATTCCCGAACGTGACTCGCTCCATGCCGAGCAGACTCGTGTAGATGGCCACGCTCAACTCGATGTCGGCCACAGTCAGGACGAGGTGGTCGAGACTCCGCACACCCACAGCGACACCAGCCTTCCAACTCACTACAGCGGTTCTCATCGGAATACCCCGTCCCGATGCTACGGCGTGCTCCGCTCTTCGGGCACCTGCGGAGCCGAAGCCGCTTCAGCAGGTGAGCAAGCAGGTGAGGAGCCGGGGAAGAGGTCTTCTCCGAGGCAGCCAATCAGCCTTTCCCGACCGCTATGCGGAGACCGTCCCGGCCCGGATCATCAGGTCGACCAGATGGACCATGCCCAGCCGGATCGACGGGACGAAGACCCGCTCGTTGACGGTGTGCGCCTCCTCGCCGTCGTAGATCCCGACGCAGACGGCCGGGATACCGCGCGAGATCGGGATGTTGGCGTCAGTGCTGGACGTGTTGAAGCGGGGCTCATGACCGATCAACCGGGCGCTGTCAGCCGCCAGCTGGATCAGCGGCGTCTCGACGGGCAGGACACCGGCCGGGCGCTCACCGAGGATCTCGATCGTCGCCGTCAAACCCTGGCCACTCTCGCCGAGCCGCTCGACGACGGCCCGGGCGTTGGCAACCAGTTCCGCCAGGGAGTCGGCGCTCTCCGACCGCAGATCGACGATCGCCTCGGCAGTCGCCGCGATCGTGTTCACCGAGGTGCCGCCGCTGATCATGCCGACGTTGAGCGTCGTCTTTGGCTCCTTCGGCACCGGGATCGCGGCGATCCCGGCGATGATCTCGGCCAGACCGTGGACCGCGCTCGGCCGGCCGAAATGCATGTACGAGTGGCCGCCGGGACCAGCGACCGTGACCCGCCAGCGGCTGGACCCGACCCCGCCATTGGTGACGTGGCCGATCTTGCCGTCGATCACCAGCACGCCGGAGACGTCGCCGGCGAAGCGGTCGGTCGCGACCCGTGCGCCCCGCAGATTGCCGAGGCCCTCCTCACCGACGTTGAAGACGACGATCAGGTCGGCTGGCGTCGCCACCTCGTGCTCGTCCAGGATCGTGAGTGCCGTCATGACGGCCGCGACCGAGGTGCTGTTGTCGCCGATGCCTGGGCCACTCAGCCAGTCGCCGTCGCGCTCGGCCCGCAGTGGGACGCCGAACGGGAAGACGGTGTCGGTGTGCGCCATCATCAGGATCGCCGGCCCACCCTGCCGCCCGCGCCGGACGATGACGTTGCTGACCTCGTCGATCTCCGGCTCATAGCCCATCTCCCGGAGCCGGTCGGCGACGAACCGGGCCCGGTCGACCTCGTGATTGGACGGGGCGGCGACCAGCGCCACCTCGCCAGCCAGCGTCGCGACCCGCTCGACGGATGCCTCCGCCGCGGCCCGCAGGTCCGTCGTTAGGCTGGTCGTCAGATTTGCCGCCGTGCCGTTGATCTTCGCAGTGGTCATCGCGCCGGATCCCTCTCTCTGGTCTGATCGCATCTGGCCGCCATTGTGCCATTGTCGCCCCGCCGCCGCCCGCCATGTCCTCCTCCACCACCATGGGTTGTGGAATGAACCCCTCCCTATTTGCGGATGGAGAGGGGCTCCGCGGATCGGCTTCGACTTCCTGACGATGTCGGGGAGGAGTACAGCGAACGGCTTGGCCATCATGGGACAAAGGGAGGGAACAACCGCCCCGCGAGAAATGACGACACGGCCCTGGTTCGTCAGGCGTTTTCCCAACGGACCAAGGCCGTGCCAATCGTTTCAGTTGCGTCGCTCACCCCGACATCACCGGATCAGACTCAGGAGCCCCGGACGGGCTTGACGGACTCTGGCATCGTTGTCCAGCCGTAGGCGGCCGGGTCGGTACCACGCATGGCAAGGAACGCCGAGCGGGTGTCGGGATAGACATCAGCCACCGCGTCGACCGGAATCCAGATCTGGCGGGCGTTACCATCGAAGCCGGCAGCGTAGAAATAGCCGCCTTGCCCTCGGCGACCCGGAACCGTCCCGATGACGTAGGCCAGCGGGGTGTCCTTCGCGAACAGCGTGTAACCCGCAGCGACCTGAGCGACGGACCCGGTGCTCCCACTTCGGGCGATCGCCGCCGGACCCGGAGACGGCGGCGCGAAGATCGGCTCCTTGCCGATCAACTGACTGCGCTCGAGGAATGCGAAGCGGCCCGGGGGGCTGTAGGCGATCAGCCCGGCGACGACCACGATCGCGGCGCTGGAGATGATCGCCACCCAGACTTCACGACGGGCGAACGAGTCCTTGTCGATCGATGAATCCGTCACCGTTAGCAGCCACTCGCCGTAACCGATGACGAAGCCAACCACGAACGCGAAGACGATCACGAGGAGGATGATCGGCCGGAGGAAGAGTTTGCCGAAATTTGCCTGCTGTTTCACGAACTGTCTCCCGGACGTCGTCGACGGTCAGTGTCGCCACCGGCCAAAGCAACTGTTCCGCGTGATCTTCGCCGCTTGGCCGGTCACTTGTCCAGCGATCCGGCGTCTCTGCCACATCATGTCACGACCTGCGAGCACGAATCACCGATCGCCAGTGAACTGGCCCACAACAGGTCGTGACGACAAGGGGTGGCGGTCAGTCCGTTCCGGGGCTGACTCGATCGGCATCCATCAGCCACTCCGACCGCCGGAGCGCGGCCCGCTGCCGGCGGACCTTCCACAGCCGCCGCCGGAATGCGATCGGTCCGGCGACCGCGAACGCCGGGATGATCAGCCAGAACCACGTCGTCGCCAGAACCAGCAAGTTGGTCGCGTGGCCCGGATGGCTGTAGACGATCACCGCGACGATCGCCATCTTGAACCCGAACAGGGTCCAGACGAACGCCCAGACCGGCACACTGTCATCCGGTTTCGCGGGGGGGATCGGCTCGCGGTAGGTCGGTCTGACCGTCGTCGTCGGTGGCGACTGAGGTGGTGACTGGGCTACGACCATGATTCGCTCCAGCAGGGAGACCGACCGGCCATCCCTGCGCAGGATGGTTCGGGGCCACCGTGGTGACGATCGTCTCGGTTCACGATCATCGTGCGCCCGGGGCAGGGAACACCGCAAGTATAGGCACCCGTGCGCCGATTCGGAAGCTCCAGGAACTGTCCTGATGGCACACATTGAGTGCCATCACGCTCCGGGTCAGTCGCCGGCGCTGCGGGGGGCTGGGGGACGGCTCTCGCCGCGGGCTTCGGCGTCCTGCCGTCCGGCCCAGCGCAGGAAGATGAACGAGAGCGGGATCAACATCCCGACCATCCCCAGGACCCACATCATCAACCCGGCTGCCTGCTGGTCCACGATCGGGTCGATATCGAACAACCCAAACGGGTGATCGGTGTACATCGGGTAGATTACCGAGTTCGCCAGGGTGATCGGCGCCCCGACGAGGATCATCGGCAGCATCTGGAGGAACAGGAACAGACACTGGAGCGGCTCGGTCAGCTTCGGCCACTCCGGCAGAGGCCCGACGATCGACCACCAGAACAGCAGGTAGGCGAAGACGTAGCTGAACCGCTCGACCCAGTGGAGCACCGGGTCCATGCCAGAGACCTCCATCACCGCCGGGACATGGAAGACGAGCGTAACCAGCGCCGACAGGGCCAGACCGGCGACCGGCCGGGTCAGGAAGTACCCAGCTCGTTCGACCGGCCGGAACCGGGTCAGCGCCGGGCGGATCAGCCAGGCCGGCAACCCGAGCAGCAACAACGGCGGCACGATCAGTGTGAGCAGAATGTGCTGGATCATGTGGGCGCTGAGCAGATACCAGGTCGCCCAGTCCTCGAGCGGCGGTCCGAGCGCAACCAGGAGCAGGACAATGGCGAGGAAGAATGAGACCCGCTGTCGGGGCAGCGTCCGGTATGACGTCGGAGCAGCCTGCTTCCGGACCCAGGGGCCAGTAAACCAGATGTAGGCGGCAGCGACAGCAAACACGCCGATCAGCACGAACGGGTTGATCCACCAGTGGGTGTAGAGCCCACCGCGCGGGGCCCCGGCCGACAGCTGAGCCAGCGGAATCAGGTTGGCGATGTCGGGAAGCATCGGCATGACGGTGTCCTGTCGGCGAAGCGTGACGGCGAAGCCCCACCAGAGCCAGCGGTGACGATGCCGTGAATGGTACGCCAACGGTCGCCCGTCAACGTGAGGAAGTCGTGAATGGCGCCCCGTCCGCTGCGTCGACGGACACGGCGATCCCGTCGCGGAGTCCCGCGACGGGGTACCGGCCGGTCTTCATCTGAACCGTGGGACGCCCCTACTGGTACTCATTCAGCAGGAAGAACCCGTCGACCGCCTGCATCGCGACAAGCGCCACCATGACGCTCAGGGCGATGAACAGGCAGCCGCCGAAGACCAGCGCGATCCGCTTGTCGTCGTAGCGGAGGTGGGTGAACCAGCCGACCTGGGCGACGAACTTCACCAGCAACAGGACGACCAGGATCCCGGCCCGCAGCGCGATCGAGTCAGTGATGTAGAAGACGATCACTTCGACCACGGTCAGGAGTGCGAGGAGCCCGAGCATGTTGAAGTAGACCCGATCCCTGGGATGGCCGTCCGCGGCATCCTCGGCCTGGGAATCGATATGCGTCGCTGACATGTGCCACTCCCCTCGCGCATCCCGGCGCGGACTACGAACGGATCGTCAGGTGTGCGCTCTGGCTCCTGACTGGAAAGGTCCTGTGGCCGTAGCGGCCGGCAGGGCCTAGAAGAACGGCATCGAATGGATGAGGCGCATTGCACCCTCGACGCCTTCTTGCGTCGGGACTTCCTCCGTGCCGTCGCGGTACGGGAGCAGGTAGACGAGGGTGAACAGCACGATCCAGACGATATCGATGAAGTGCCAGTACAGACCAGCGACCTCGACGTTCGTGTGGTCCTTCTTCGAGATACCGCCCCGGAACGAGACGATCGAGAGCATCGTCAGCCAGATCACGCCGACGAAGACGTGCATCCCGTGGACACCGGTCAGGGTGAAGAACGCCGCCCCGAAGATGTTCTGCTGAATGCTGAGCCCCTCGTGGAAGAACTCGGTGTACTCGAAGTACTGGCCAGCCAGGAAGATCCCGCCGAGCATCGCCGTCGCCAGCGTCCAGACCCGGAAGGCCTTGATGTTGCCACGCCCGATCGAAGCGACGGCCAGCACCATCGTGAATGAGCTGAAGAGCAGCACGCCGGCCGAGACCGCCGTGTAGAGCTGGTCCAGGATGTCGTTGGGGAACGGGCCCCCCGCCACCGCCAGACCGGAATCATCGATCCCCTGCAGATTGAAGGAGAGATCCTGGGCCCGGTTGCGGTAGATCATGAAGGTGGCGATCAGGGATCCGAACAGCACGCACTCGCTGCCCAGGAACCACCACATCAGCAGCTTCTTGCTGTCGATGCCGGTGCTCGTCGGCGGGTGGCTGGAACTGCCATGGTCGGAACCATGAGCCGTTCCGCCGCCCGCGTGCTGCACCTCGAGTGCCGTCGTTGCCAAGGTCACTGCTCCCGATGTTCGACCGGCGACACCATGCCACCGGTCCATGTGCGACGTGGCCTAGGCGTGGCCGGTGGTCCCAAGAGGCGTCGAGTCGTCGTGCTCCGGCTCCGGGTCGGCGGCCGGCTCGAACGACCAGCCCGCGATCCCGATCAGCATGACCAATACGCCGACCAGCGACAGGATCGGCAGACTCAGTCGCTCGATCTCCAGTCGTGGGTGGCTGTAGATCAGACCAAAGGCGATCAGGAAGATACCGATTGCCACGAGGAGCGGGTAGAAGGACGGATTTGGCATATGGATATGGTCCTCCTCCTCGATATTCCCCAGATCGTTCGCCTGCCGACGGGTGGCCGCCTCTTCCTCAGGCGCCTCGTCATTGGTGTCGAAGCTGCCGAGCTTGACGCCGGCGATTCGGACCTCGACGTCGCTCTCCTCTTCGTGATGGGTGCCGGTGCCGTATTTGTCCGCCCAGTACTGGTCGCGGTGGGTGACGGTCGGGATGACCTTGTAGTTGTAGACCGGTGGCGGCGACGGGATCGTCCACTCGAGGGTGGCGGCGTCCCAGGGGTCGTTGCCGACCGTCTCCTTGGAGCGCAGGGTCCTGGCGATGTTGTAGACAAACAGGACGAACGAGGCGGCCAGCGCGAACGAGCCGATCGAGACCACGACGTTCCAGAACCACCAGCCCGAGCCGGCGCCATAGGTGGCGTAGCGTCGCGGCATCCCTTCCAGCCCAAGAAAGTGCATCGGGAAGAAGGCGGCGTTGAAGGCGAAGAACGTCCACCAGAAGTGGATCTTGCCAAGCTTCTCGTTCAGCATCTTGCCCGTGATCTTCGGGAACCAGAAGTAGACCGCGCCGATCAGGGCAAAGATCGAGCCTCCAAAGAGCACGTAATGGAAGTGGGCGATGATGAAATAGGAGTCGCTCTGCTGGGTGTCGACCGGGGCCGAAGCGTGCATGACGCCGGAGATCCCGCCGATCGTGAACTGGGAGACCAGCCCGACGGCGAAGAGCATCGGCGTACTGAACCGGATCTGCCCTCCCCACATCGTTCCGACCCAGTTGAAGATTTTGACGCCGGTAGGTATCGCGATCAGCATCGTCGTGGCGGAGAAGATCGCGGTCGGAGTGGGGCCCAGACCGGTCGTGAACATGTGATGGACCCAGACGCCGAAGCCGAGGAAGGCGATCGCGGCGAGGGCGTAGACCATGACCGCGTAGCCGAACAGCGGTTTCCGGCTGAAGACCGGGATGATCTCCGAGACGATACCGAAGGCGGGCAGTACCAGGATGTACACCTCTGGGTGCCCGAAGATCCAGAACAGGTGTTGCCACAGTAACGGGTCACCGCCCGTCAGGGTTAAGACCGCCTGACCACCCCCTTCGGGAACGATGTACTGCGACGGGATGTAGAAGTGGGTGCCGAGGAAGCGGTCGAGCTGGAGCAGGACCAGGGCGATCGTGATGGCCGGGAACGCGAGGACCATCAGGATCGAGGTGATCAGCGTCGCCCAGGTGAAGATCGGCATCCGCATCAGCGTCATGCCGGGTGCGCGCAGATTGAAGATCGTCACGATCATGTTGAAGGATGCGGCCAGCGATGAGAACCCGAGCACCTGCAGCCCCAGCGCCCAGAACTCGATATTGCGGCCGTCGTTGAAGACGTTGGTCTGCCCGTAGAGGATCTCGGTGTTCGGCGCGTAGCCGTACCAACCGCCGTTCGGGGCCGCGTCGGCCAGGAAGCTCAGATTCAGGATGAGGGCACCGGCCAGTAGCAGCCAATAGCTGAGGGCATTGAGCCGTGGGAACGCCACGTCTCTCGCCCCGATCTGTAATGGCACCAGATAGTTGAACCAGGCGGTCGAAGCGGGCATGACGGCGAGGAAGATCATCGTCGTGCCGTGCATCGTGAACACGGAGTTGTAGGTGTCGAGGCTGAGGAGGCTGTTCTCCGGCCGGGCGAGCTGGAGCCGGATCAGCATCGCTTCCAGCCCGCCGATGAACAGGAAGACGATCGCCGACACCCCGTAGAGGATGCCGATCCGCTTGTGGTCGATCGTCGTCAGCCACGACCAGAGGCCGCTCTCCGACGGATAATCTGTTGTCGCAGGCCTGGCCAGGGTCTGCGGTTGCGCGAAGGTCGCCATGACGACTCCTGTTCCCACGGTAAGCGAATGCCATGACGTGTGTTGCGGTGTGTTGGCGGTGAAGGGGACGAACCGGTGATCGCTATCGTAGGCTGTGTTCCGGCGTCCGGCCACCCCTGCCGATCAAGGATGGCCGAGAGCCGGCACTACGAGGCAGTGATGGTGATAGTGCCTTCCATCCCGGCCTGCCGATGCCCGGGGACTTCGCAGTAGAAGGTGTACGTCCCCGGCGCTAAGTCCGCTGGGACGGCCCACATGACGTGCTCACCAGTAGTGGGCAGATCAACCGGCGCGGCGTCGTTGTACCCCTCGATCGCGAAGTTATGGGGTAGCACGCCGCCGTTCCACATGTCGATCGTCCCGCCGACCGGAACCGTCAGTTCCTTCTGCGTCCAGTTGATATCGATGCCTTCGAGCTGGACCGGGCCACCAGCGGCCGGAGCGCCACCCGTCGCCGCAGGCGTCCCACCGACTGGCGTCGCAGCGGGGACGACCGGGGCTGGCGTCGCGACGGGGGCGGCATTCGCTGCCAGTGCATCGGTGTTCATGTTGCCGCGCTCGGTGCCCGCCTCCGGACAGCCGGCATCCGGTCTCAGCGATTCAAGGTAAGCAACCAGAACATTGACGCTCTCTGGGGCCAACGCCCCCGGCTCACCCTGATTCTTCACGCCGGCGTCAACGGCGTACATGTAATTACCTTCCTTGACGTGGCCAGGGTTGAGCAACCAGAGCGCAAGGTTCTCAGGGGTGTTCTCCAGCAGCCCCGCGGCCAGGGTGTCGCGGCAAGCGAGCATCGTCAAGTTCGGACCGGCGCTATAGCTCGTCGGGTCTGTGGCAATTCCAGCCCCCGCCACAACGGCGTTGGTTCCAGTAATGTTGTGGCACTGAAGGCACTGACCGAACTCCCGCGGCGTCTGGGCGACATCACCATCTGGTGCGTAGCCAGCGGTCGCGACGCCCGGTGGCTGCTGCATCGCCGCCATCCACGTGTCGAACTCGGCCTGAGGTTGCACCTTGACGACGAAGCGCATCCAGGCGTGGGCCGTGCCGCAGAACTCAGCGCATTCACCGTAGTAGGTGCCGGACTCCTGTGGGGTAAAGGCGAGGCGCCGCTCGTGACCGGGGATGACATCCATCCGGCCCGTCATCTCTGGGATCCAGAAGGAGTGGATCACGTTGTTGGAGTACAGCTTGAAGACGACCTTCTGGTCCTCGGGGACCCGGATCTCGTTGGCCGTGACGACAACATCGCCCTCGGCCCCGGTCGCGCTGTCGGCCCCGGCCGCCGGGTAGTGGACTTCCCACCACCACTGCTTGCCGTAGACCTCGATGACGATCGCGTCGTCGGTGTCATCGGCGGCGGCGTAGGTGGAGTAGATCGTCGAGATCGTCGGGACGGCGATGATCAGCAGGACGATCGCCGGGATGACCGTCCAGGTGATCTCCAGTGTCCGGTGGCCGTGGACCTGATTCGGCCGTGTGTTCTGAAATCGTCGGCGCTTGAACCGCATCGCTGTGTAGACGATCAGGAACTGGATGAACACGAAGACCACGACGCCCATCCAGAAGATGAGCTTGTAGAGGTCCTGGATCTTGCCGCCTTCGGGCGACTTCGGGTCCGTCGTCGTGTAGGGGTTGGTATCCTGAATCTCGATCTGGGCCTGGGCAAACACCGGGCCGAAGACGCCGAGCATTACCACCAGCACGGCCGCGATCACGCCGAACCGGACGAGTGTCCGGCGACGTCGCGTCCGGTCCGAACCAGGGCCGGGTCGGCCAGTTGTCAGTGCGCCACCCCTGCGCGCCGCATCGATCAGATGTCGCCGCATCCCCGTTCCCTCGTTACCGGTCGCCTGAGTCCGGAGCACGCATCCCCGGCTGCCGGGGGCACCCCTGCCCCCAACCCCACGCTGACCGAGTGTCGCCGCTTCCCCACCGTCGCCGAAACCAACCACTGTTGTGACCCACGCGACAGCCATGCCGCACGGAGCGGTCCGGCTCAATGTCTAGGGCCATCTTCGCCCGTGGGTGACGGTCGGTCAAGTGCCATGGGATGGCTTCTGGCATCTGGGCACCAAACTGCCCCGGCATTCCCGGGATTCAGGCGAAAACCGCTCCGCAACGCGGAAATCGTCCCGACGTTCCGGATCGTTCGGCGGGTGAAAATCCCGACCTCAGAGGCTCCACCGGTCGTCGTCCGTGCGCCCGACACGGTTCCGTCGATCCATCGCTGACCAGGCACCCGCCAAATGTCCAGGATCGACTTGGTGGTTGTCCCAGCGCGATGCGATGTAAACCCTGGGTGCTGCCCATGCCGAAAGGGGATACTGTCTCCTGACTCCCGGCACCGGCCGGAGCGATGCGCCTTCACCAACAGGGTCCAGGCCACATGTCCAGTACTCCATCGCCTCCCGCACAGGTCCCGGAATCAGTCGCCGATCCGTCGCCAACTCGCGTCGATGATGTGCGTTCCGACGTGCCCATCGGACCGATCCCGGCCCTCGTCGTCCCCCCAGCCGGGGCCGGCACCACCCGTCAGCCCCACCCGCACCAGACGCGGCAGATCGTCTCGATCGCGATGATCCTTGCCGGGCTCGTCCTGCTGATTATCACCCTCCGGGCGCAGGATCTCGGGCTCGCCCCGACCGAGGGTGCGAGCTGGACGCAGGTGACGACCGGCGTGGTCGGAACGATCCTTCTCGTTACCGGCCTGGCCCTGATCGTCCAGGCCTTCGAGAACAGCGACGAGCCGCCGGCGGTGGAATGAGGACGGCGACCGCGCATGGTTGGTCCATGGGGACCCGACCATGAATGGATCGGTCTCAGAGACGATGTGGCGGAGACAGTTGGTTGAACTCGACCGACTATTGTGGAGGAGGTATCCGATCACCGAAGGATCGAGTTCCAATCAAACTGTCGTATTCCGCACCTCAAATCCACCGCCCGTCATCTCAGGCCCGGCAGTTCGCTCGAATCGAACCTCCACCGTGTTCTCGCGGTGATGAGTTTGCTGATTTGCGATGTACGCCTGAACCGATGCTAACCCAGTCTCATGGAACGAGATCACCCCGCATCCGCCAGATCAGGATGCCGGAGTCGAACGAGATTCGACGATCGTCCCTTGATCCGACCAACCGCGTCCGACAGGAGCACCGACGGCGGCGGTGATACGGCCACATGGACATGGTCATGCATCACCGCTACCCCATGTACCAGGCCGCGAAGAGCATGCAGATGGGAACGCATCGAGGCCTCGACGATGTCGGCGGCGTCTCCCTCGAGCCAGGGCGTCCGTCGCCTCGTGGCCCAGACGATGTGGTAGTAGAGCCGCCAATAGGGCATCGGAATCCCCTCCCACGTCGCATCTGGGCGTGACTGGCACACCCTGACTCGCTGGAACCACTCAACTCCACGACATCGTCTCTGAGCCCGACCCATTCATGGTCGGGTCTATGGGCCAAGCGGGTCGATGTCCGGCCAACACCAACGATCTGCGCAACATCGTCTCTAAGCCCGACCGCTTCGCTGCCATTCATGGTCAGGGTCTCAATGGGGCTCTGGGTCTATGGCAAACCGTCAGCTCATCCCTCGAGCAGCAGGTTCTCCGGGTCCTCCAGCAGCTCCTTGATCCTGACCAGGAACTGGACCGCCTCCCGCCCGTCGACGACGCGGTGGTCGTAGCTCAGGGCGACATACATCATCGGCCGGACGACGATCTCGCCATCCCGGACGACCGGCCGCTGCTGGATGGCGTGCATCCCGAGGATGCCGACCTGTGGCGTGTTCAGGATCGGCGTGCTCAGTAGCGACCCGAACACGCCGCCGTTGGTGATCGTGAACGTCCCGCCGGACAGTTCTTCGAGCGTCAGCTTGTTGTCCCGGGCCCGGACGGCCAGCTGGCCGATCTCGCGCTCGATCCCGGCGAACGTCTTCTGATCGGCGTTGCGGACGACCGGCACGACCAGCCCCTCCTCGACGCCGACCGCGATCCCGATGTCGTAGTACTTCTTCAGGATCAACTGGTCGCCGCGCAGTTCGGCGTTGACCTGCGGGAAGGTCCGCAGCGCGCCGATCACGGCCTTGGTGAAGAAGGACATGAAACCGAGGTTGACGCCGTTACGCTCCTTGAACGACTCCTTGCGCCGGGACCGCAGGGCCATCACGGCCGTCATGTCGATCTCGTTGAAGGTGGTCAGCATCGCGGCGGTCTGTTGCGCCTCGACCAGCCGCTGAGCGATCGTCTGGCGCCGCCGCGAGAACCGGACGACCTCCTCGGGCCGGCCGCTCGGAGCAGGGGTCGCCGCCTTCGCCGGGACGGCCGCGGCACCGGACGCGACAGGGGCAAAGCTGGCTGGGGTTGCCTGCGCCCGGGAAAGCGAGGCCGGAGCGGGCGTCGCGGCCGGGGTCTGGACTCCGGGAGCCTGTGCCTGCGCCATCGGAGCCGCCTGCCCGCGGGCCGCGACCAGCACGTCCTCCCGCGTCACCCGGCCACCGGGACCGCTACCGACGATCCGGGCCAGGTCGAGTCGGTGCTCTTCGGCCAGCCGCCGGACCATTGGCGCCGCCCGGTTGGCATCGCCGTCGGCGTGAGCCGGGGCTTCGGCCGGGGCGGGTGCCGGGGCTGCCGACGCCGCGATCGGGGCGTCGTTCGGGCCACTGTCCGCCGCGACGGTCTTCTCGTCGCTCGGTGGACCGCCGGCCGGCTCAGCGACAACCGGAGCGGCCGCTGGGGTCGTTCCATTGGACGCCCCGACCGCGCCGCCGCCGAGCATCGCCAGGATCTCGCCGACGGTGACGACGTCGCCCTCCTGCTTCGCGATACTGGAGAGGATGCCGTCCTCCGTGGCGGTCACGTCGAGGTTGACCTTGTCGGTCTCCAGCTCGACGATCGTCTCACCCCGACTGACCTCGTCGCCCTCGCCCTTGAGCCAGGTCCCCACAACCGCATCGACCAGTGACTCGCCGAGCGGTGGAACCCGGATCTCGACCGCCATTGCTGTTCCTCATTTCCTTCATGTCGCACGGAACGGGCGCTCAGCACGCCCGCCCCTCTGCCCGTTGGATGGATGATACCGGTTCCCGACGTAGGGGCGAAGCTTGCGAGTCCGGCCGCCGCAGCGGTTATC
>JAABUN010001431.1_pt1 | contig 52537 bp, 54 predicted proteins | sample 5559311 | NCBI WGS metagenome assembly JAABUN01 (sample SAMN10711877, study PRJNA513370) | rock metagenome | isolation source: Antarctica rocks | place: Antarctica: Victoria Land, Siegfried Peak sud
CACTCGACTATCTGTCACCTGCGGCATTCGAAAGGAGATGGACAAGTCTCGACCGCGTCGCGTAGGCTGTCACTGTCCACCAAACCGGGGTAACTCCATATACAAGCCAAAGCGATCTGGCATGTTCTTCAATGTCTTCTGCATTTCTTTGTTGACTTTACCTTTGTTTCCAAGGAAACGTCGCACGTTCTTTTCGTACAATTGATCCAAGTCTCCCGTTTCATCTCGATAACGCCGCAAAAAGTCGTATAGATCAAGCAAAGAAGTCGCACCCACAAGTAGATTCTCTCCAGAGGGAGCGGCATGGGTACGGAGTTCTATGCTCCGCTCCTGATTGCGTTGTGCCTGCTCGATAAGCCGTTGTCGTATTGTTTCGATGGAAACGCTATCCGTTTCGAAGATAGGAGGAGAAGGGAGACGTTGTCGTGCGATAGTGCGAACATCAATTAGCGCACGCTTTTGTGCTTCGTCAAGTGGTGCCTCTGTCGCAAAGACGAGAACTATTTTGTCGTTCTCCGAAGCACCTGCTTGAAAGTTATGCAGCCGCTCAACTAGCCCTTGCGCCAATGAGGACAAATTAGTCCTCTGACCATCAAGGGTCTCTGCGACCTTTTGCCCTTCGGCTAGCAATGTTCCTACACCCTTAAAGGCCTTACCGTACTTGCTCTGTACCAAGTACCAAGTGTTACCAACAGGATTAGCATCTTCTTCGCTATCGCGGGTATCGCTTCGGTCAAGATAAGCAATGTCAATACCACCATCGCCTGCTCCATCACAGAATACGAAACCGTCAGACTCGTCATCCACTTCAAGCCATTGTGTAACTATTTTTTGAGCGAATCGGTTCCCTAAAACAGTTGTTGAGGGGTTCCCTGCAATGACATCTTCAAGCCAAGCACTGCGAAATATCTCAAAATCAGGAAAAGTATTCAAATCACTCTCCTTCTAGAAGAACCATATGAGCAATGTGCAGCGTATTATACGTTGTCGGGTTCCGAAGTTCAACAAAAATCTTCCGAATTGCGGTTAGTAGGCGTTGCGGTCATGGAAGATCAGCACCACGGTCTTGGCGATGATCTTCAGGTCAAACAAGAGCGACCAGTTCTCCACGTAGTACAGGTCGTAGCGGGTGCGCTCCTCGATGCTGGTGTTGCCGCGCAGTCCGTTCACCACGGCCCAGCCCGTCAGCCCCGCCTTCTCCATGTGCCGCCGCTGGTAGCGCGGGATGCTCTGCGCGAACTGATCCACGAAGTGCGGTCGCTCCGGGCGGGGACCGACCACGCTCATCTCGCCCAGCAGCACATTGATGAACTGCGGGAACTCGTCGAGCGAGTAGCGGCGCATGAACGATCCCAGTTTCGTGCGTCGGGGGTCGTTCGGCGTCGCCATCACGGGGCCGGTCGTCGCCTCGGCGTCGGCCCGCATCGTGCGGAATTTCAGGCAGCCGAACACCGCGTTGTCGCGCCCCACGCGCTCCTGCACGAGGAAGACCGGCCCCGGCGAAGACATTTTCACGAGGGCCGCGAGCAGCAGCAGCAACGGCGAGAACAACACGAGCACCACGCCCGACACCGCGATGTCCAGCCCGCGTTTCAAGGCGCGATTCCAGCCGCGCAGGGCGATCTGCCGCACCTGCACCATCGGCAGCCCGCCGAAATCGCCGATGCTCAACTCGTTGTTTGTAATCAGTTGGAAGGTATCGGGATACACCGTGACATTCACGGGGTCGTCGGCGCAGCGGTTCACGAGTTCCACGAGCCGCGCCTGCGACGCCCCGGCGAGGGCAATCAGCACCTCGTCCACCTTCTCGCGCCGGATGAGCGGCACGAGATCGGCCACCGTGCCGAGCACCGGCACGCCGAGTACATCCGTGGCGCACGCCTCGTCGCCCTCGTTATCCGTGACGAGGCCGACGATCCGGTAACCGAGGTGCGGCGAGCGACGCACCGCCTCGATCACGGTATGCGCGGGCGCACCCGTGCCGACGATGAGGGCGCGTTCCACCGTGACGCCCCGCCGTCGCAGCGTGCTGACGATGCCGCTATAGAGCAGCCGTTCGCCCGTCACGAACAGGATGGCGAGACCCCACCCGGCAATCAGCAGTTGCCGGGTAAAAAAGTTGACACCGCCGCCGAAGATGAATACATTCACCGCGAGGCCAAGGACCACGCCTATCGAGGTCGCGGAGCAAATCTTGATGAATTCATCCACGCGAGAGACGCCGCGCTTCAGCGTGTAGAGTCCTGCCACGTTGAACACGACCAGCACCGTAGCGAGCAGTACCGCGAGAATGAGTTTGTAGGTGTCCTTGGAGGGCGGCTCGAAGCCGAGGTTCTTCAGGCTGTTGTCGCCCTGCCATACGATATAGAAGGCGGCAGCGACGCCAAGGAGGTCGAGCGCGAGCTGCGTACCCACAATCACGAGTGCGGGCCAGCGACGACGCACATGATAGGGGAAATCGCCCTTTTCCGAAACCGAAACCGGAACCGAAGGTGCCGAGGGTATCGTCGCGGATTCCACCGGCACGGCAACGACCGCACGCCGACCCGGTTCGTCCGGCTCGTCGGGCGCGACAGTATCCACGGCGGGGCGTGAGATGGTCATGGACGCTCGCTTCCCCGACGGCTGTGACCCATGCGGCTTCCCTTCATCATTCCCAGTTGTACCACGTCCGCATAATCCGCCGCAACCAGTACGTACGTTCGTCGGCACCGCTCACGTCCCCGCTGACGGGGCGGAGGCGACACGCCGTTTCGTTGGGGGGCGCAAGAAGTTTGCCGCAAGAGCGATTAATCCCTTGCCGATGATACCCGCATAGATGAGCAGATTCAAGGGGGGCGGCGTGCGGCGTGCGTAGTGCAGGCGGTGGAAACGCGCCATCGCGGCGTAGAAGGCGACGGTGGCCCGCAGGCTACGCTGACCGCTCGCCGCCCCCTTGCGATGCAGCACGACCACGCGGGGGAAGTATCGCGCCCGCCACCCCGCCGCCCGGATGCGGTAGGCCCAGTCGAGGTCCTCGCCGTACATAAAGAAGCGTTCGTCCAGCAGGCCCGCGTCGTCAATCGCCGCGAGGCGCACGAGGAGGCACGCCCCCATGCCGCTGTCCATCTCGCCCTCGTCGTCGGGGTCGCGGTACGTGAGGTTGTACCCCGCGAAGCGCGGATTGCGCGGGAAGCGAGCGGCGAACCCCGTGAGTTTCCAGAAACTGTTCATGGGCGTGGGGAAACCCCGGCGGCACGCGAGGTCGAGCGACCCGTCGCGCAGCACGACCTTCGGCCCGACGATGCCGTGTTCCGGCAGTGTCGCCATGCGACCGAGCAGCCCCGCGAGGCCGTCCGGCGGCAGTTCGGCGTCGCTGTTCAGCAGCAGCACCCCGACGCGGCGACGGTCGGCGTCGGCTGGTACTTCGCGGGTGATCTCGGACAGCGCGAGGTTGTTCAGTGCGGCGTAGCCCCGGTTCCATGCCGCCACCCGCAGACGCACGTCGGGGAACTCCCCGCGCACAAATTGCTCTGTGCCGTCCGCGCTGCCCGCGTCCACCACGTACACGACCGTTCGCACATCGGCGACGTGCGCCCGCGCCGCCGCCACGGAGCGCAGGCAGTCGCGCAGTAGCCCCGCCGTGTTGAACGACGAGACCACGATGTAGAGGCTGTCCATGCCGGGGGCCGTATCCGTATTCACGCCGCGAAGCATACCAGATGCATGGGAACCACATCGCTCGGTGAATGCAATGATGGCTGCGAAGATGTACAATACCCCTATGCTGGCGCGGCAAACGGAGTATATCGCCCTTGTGGTCGCTACAGCGGGTGCAAAAGGAGCCATGCATGGCAGTTGCCAAGCCCAAGCATGAGTACGACATTCACGAGACGCCAGGCGTGTGCGGGGGCTATCCTTGCGTTGGTAACACGCGCATCCCGGTGCGTACAATCGTCACGCGCTATCGTGCCACAGGGAGCGTTGCGAGTGTTGCCGAAGCTCTGCCCCAACTCACCATCGCGCAGATTGAAGAGGCTCTCGCGTATTACGGGGAGTTTTCCGCTCGCGTGGACGAAGACATCGAGACGAATGCGCGGGCGTGGGAGGAACTGCGATCCCGACCGCAGCCCCTCCCGCTACGCTGATGGCTGGCCTCGGTATTCGTATTTACACCGACGAGATGATCTCGTATGCCCTCGCCGTGGAGTTGCGCAAGCGCGGATACGATGCGCTAAGTTGCTACGAGGCGGGGCGGAGCAATCAGCGCATCTCCGACCCTGATCAGTTGGCGTTCGCGGCGAGCGAAGGTAGGGCAATCCTCACGGAGAATGTGCGCGATTACGCCCCGCTTGATGGTCGGTGGAAGCGGCGCGGCGGAATACACGCGGGTATTATGCTCTACGGAGACGATCCGCCCCTCGGTGAACTACTGCGCCGCGTGATTGCGCACCTCGACGCCTTCCCGCCCGAAGTACAACGCGACACCGTGCTCTGGATTTGAGCGGCGTCAATCGCCCTTGAGGTGGCGGTCGAACCACGCCCGCACGCGGCGCAATATGTCCCGCTGGTGCGCCCTCTCGCGGATGCCGTGCGGCTCTCGCGGGTAGCCGACGAGTTCCACCGGCACGCGCCCCCGCAACGCCCGCTCGTATCCCACCGCTTGTGACCACGGCACGCGGGCGTCTTCCTTGCCGTGCAGAATGAGCAGCGGCGTGCGCACATTCGCCGCGAACGAAATCGGCGAGAGAGCGTCGTGGCGGTGCGGGCCGGGGCCGTCCCACGGGCTATCGCCACCGAGGACTTTCTCGAAGGTCGGCAGGTCGCTCGTGAGCGTCATCATCCCCCAGTCCGAGACGCCCGCGCCCATCACGCCCGCTTTGAAACGGTTCGTCTGTGTGATCGCCCACGCCGTCATGAAGCCGCCCTGACTCCACCCGCCGATGCCGAGCCGCTCCGCGTCCGCGATGCCGCGCTCCACCGCCGCGTCCACGCCCGCCATGATGTCGGCGTAATCGGCCCCGCCCACGTCGGCCCGCGCCGCTTTCGCAAAGGCGTTGCCGTGGCCCATGCCGCCCCGACAGTTCGGCAGCAGCACGGCGTAGCCCGCCGTTGCCAGCCACTGCGCCCAGTTCAGCGGGCGCAGGTTGAAGCCGTTCCCCCACCGCCCGTACGGCCCGCCATGCACGAGAACCACCGTGGGCAACGGCCCGTCATCGTTGCGGGCGTCCGGCGGGCGAATCAGCACGCCGTCCATCTTCATGCCGTCCGGTGCATCCCAGTAGAAAGGCTCCTGCTTGCCCCAACGCACCCCCGCGAGTGCCGCGTGGTGATCGGAGACGCGGTGCAGTCGCCCCGGTGCGCCCGCCCAGAGTTCGGGCGGCGAACCGCCATCGCTCCGCACTACCGCGACGACCGGCTCTCCGTTTTGCGGTGCTGCGACCGCGAACGCGCCGAGGTCGCCCGTTGGGTGCGCGAGCAGGGCGAGCGGGGCGTACGGGGCGTTGTCGGGAGCGTTCGTCTGCACGAGCGTGGTGGTCAGGCCGTGCGCCCGCGCCGTCACCGCGAACGGCTCCCCCGCGATGGCCCGTATCCCACTCGTGCAGGCGTCCTCGTCCCGCTGTGTGCCGATGACCGCCGGTTCGCCACCGCTTGCGGCAACGGCCCACGCGGTAGATGCGCACTGCGGCTCCGGCTCGTGCGGCCCTACCCAGACGAGCGTTTCGCCGCCGTGTTCGCCCGTACTCCACGCCAGTTGGCTCGCGCCCCCCGCCGTGCCGCAGACGTGACGCGGTTCGCCGCCGTCCGGCGCAATCGTGTACACGGTCGTGTGCAAGCGGTCATCGAGGTCGGGCGTCGGCTGCGCGAGGTAGGCGACCGCCGCACCGTCAGGCGACCACGCGCATTCGGTGACATGCGTATCGCCCGTGGGGAGCGGCGTCACCGCGCCCGTTGTCGCGTCCGCGAGCCACAACCGGGCGTATTGCCAGCGTGCGCCGCGCACATCGGCGTCGTCGCGCTCGCGCTCGCGTCGCTCGTCGTCGTCGGTCGGCTCGTCGGGCGCGATGAACGCGATGCACCCGCCGTCCGGCGACCACGCGAAACCCGCGATGCCCCGCTTGCGCTGCACCAATGGGCGTGCTTCGCCGCCGCCTGCGGAGATGACGTACAGTGCCAGCGTGCCGCGCTTGTCGCGGTCGCTCAGGAAGGCGAGGTGCGAGCCGTCCGGCGACCAGCGCGGGTGTTCGTCCTGCCCATTGCCGCCCGCGAACCGCCGCCCCAAGGCACCGCCGTCAGTGGGCGCGACCCAGATACTGCGCTCCGCGTGGTCGCCCTCCTGCCCGTAGTTCGCGGCGACCCACGCGACGCGGCCCCCATCCGGCGACAATTGCGGGTCGTCCGGGGCGGCGAGCGCGACGATCAGTTCCGGCGTCAACTCCGTGGGGATGCCGTTCATCCGCCCTCCGTTTTCGCCCGCACGAGGTCGAGCCGCGCCCCGTCCGCGAGTTTCGGGTCTATGGGATGTACCGCGTCATCGCTCGCCTCGACCGTGATGCAGGCGGAGTACGGCCCGTCGCCCCGCGCCGCGAGGTGCGCCGCGAGCGGGCTGGCGTCGTCAGTCGGTTGCGCCAGTTCGAGGGCGTACTGCCCGGCGAGGAAGGTTGCGGTGTCCGCGTGCAATTCGGGGTTCGGCTTCTCGATCACCGGATTCGCGTCGAGGAGCGCACCGAACCGCCGCACGGCTTCCTGCAAATCGCCCGTGGCGAACGTGATGCTCAGCACGCCCGTGGCCCCATTCGCGTGCCGGGTTTCGGCCCCACTCGCCACGCGCAACGTTCGCGGCGTCACATCCTCGATGATGAAGGGGAGCGTCCCGGCGGGCGACGTGACGCCGTTGCGCCAGCGCACTTCCACACCGTCCGGGCGGGAGCGGCCCCCCTCCTGTGCCTCGTAGCGCACCCCCGCATTGCCGACGCGGGCCACTTCCGCCGCGAGATCGGTGGTGCCGAGGGCGAAGTCTATCAGCCCGCCGCCGCTGGCGAGGTAGCGATGCCAGCGGTGGTTGCTCGGCGCGTCGGGGTTCTGAAAGGCAATCAGTTCGACGTAGGCCCCGTCGGCGAAGGCGATCAGGGCGTTGTGCGTGCCGCCGGGGTGGACGCCGCCCGCCCGCACCGTGAAGCCGAGCTGTCCGTAGCCCGCGATGGCGCGTTCGAGGTGTGGCACGAGGATCACGAGATGATCAATGCCGGTGAGCATGGCGCGGCTCCTTTCGGTCTGGTACGCTCGTCACAACCCGTTGCGGCAAGCGTAGCAGAGGGCGGGAGCCAACGCCAGACGACGGCAAGACGGGGTTAAAAGGGGAAACGCGATGCACCTCGACTACCTCCGCCTCCTGTATGCGTACAACGACTGGGCGAACCGCCGCATCCTCGACTATGCGGAGCGGTTGACCCCGGAACAACTGCACGCCGAAGGCGTCGCCAGCTTCGGCAGCATTCACGCCACGCTCGTGCATATGCTGGCGAACCAACAGGTGTGGTTCTCCATCTGGCAGGGAACGCACGTAATGGGTGAGGATGGACTTGCGCCCGCCGATTTCGCCGATCTCGCCGCGATTCGCGTGCAATGGAGCGAGGTGGAGGCGGAGATACGGAGGTTCGTCGCCGCGCTGGAACCGGAGGGCGAGCGCAGCCCCGCTCGTATCCTTACATGGAGTTTCGAGGAAGGCGCGACGCAATCACGAGCGTTGTGGGAGATAATGCTCCACGTCGTCAACCACGGCACGCAGCACCGCAGCGAGATCGCCGCGATGCTCACGCAGTTTGGTCACTCCCCCGGCGGGTTGGACCTTTTGTACGTGGCTCTCGCGTAAGGCCGGAACAGCCGCTTCGCTTCGATGTGCAAAGGAGGAAATAGGATGCTCGACCATCTGCGCCTGCTGTACGGCTACAACGAGTGGGCGAACCGCCGCGTCCTCGATACGGCGGAGCGGCTGACGCCGGAACGGTTGCACACCGTGGGCAACGCCAGTTTCGGCAGCATCCACGCCACGCTCGTGCATACGATGAGTGCGCAGTGGATGTGGCTGATGCGGTGGAACGGCACGTCGCCTGCTGGCCCCCTCGATCCCGCCACCTTTCCCGATCTCGCCGCTGTGCGCACACGATGGGCGGAGATCGAGGCGGATACACGGGCGTTCGTCGCCGCGCTCGAACCGGAGGGCGAAAACAGCCCTGCCCGCGTCGTTGTTTACCGGAACTCGCAGGGGATAGCGGGGTCGCAACCGCTCTGGCAACTGATGCTGCATCAGGTGAACCACGGCACGCAGCACCGCAGCGAAGTCGCGGCGATGCTCACGCAGTTTGGGCATTCCCCCGGCGAACTCGACCTCATCGGCTACATCCGCGAACGGTGAGCGACGCGGGCTACGGCCTCGGCGTTGCGTCAGGGCGCGACGTGGGGAGGATGAACGGTGTCGGCGTGTTCCCCTCGACGACGCGGGTACTGAGCGACAGGCCGCAGGCGGGGTTTCCCCAGATGCCTCGTCGCATCGCCCGCGCCTCGTCATCGGCGGTTCGGAAATCCGCGAGGTAGCGGTACGGTGCGCCGTAGAGCGACACGGGAACCTCCGTTCGGGCGAGATAGTACCCCTCCGCGATCATGCGGCGGTTGAACTGCGCGTTGTCGGCGGTTGTCCAGAGGTAGACCCACTCGTCGTACGTGCTGCTCGTGGTGACGAGCGGGTCGCGGGCGATGCGTACGCGCTGACCGAGGAGCAATTCACGTTCGCGGTCGTTCGCGGGCATGTCGGCGTTGGCCACGGCGGTCGCCTCGTTCGGGCCGCAGAGCGTACTGACGAAGCCGATAGGCCGGAATCGCTTGTCTATGCGGAGCGTGGGCGACTCGGCGAGGGCGAGGCGATAGCCGCCGCCTTGGTCGTCCACGTCTGTCACCACGTACACCTGCGGGTCAGGCATCGGCAGGGGGGCGTTCGCCAGCGCGAGGGCGGTCGCTTCGCGGGCGAGGGCGGTGGACGTCGCAATAACCGCAGTGGACAAGCCCCGCCCGCCCACGCTCTGCCGCCCGACCGACGCCGCCCACGACCCGCCGCCCGCGCCAAGCAACACCCCGAAGCCGATCAGCACCACGCCCCGCAGGATGCGACCGGCTTCGTACCCCTCGCCGCGCTCGCTCTTGACGCCTTTCAGGTCGTTGCCGAACTTGGTCATCGCCCAGTCGGCGTCGGGCAGGAATAGCGCGGTCACCCCGAAGCCCGCGAACACCAGCCCGAACAGTACAAAAAACGCGATTGCCCCGCCGCTGTCCATCGCCGCCGCCCTTCTTTACGCCGGTGATACACCTTCGCCACGAGAAACGTTCGCGTCATTGCGCTTGTTCCGGGACGACGAATACGTTGTATCCGGGGCGAGACACGGTTGCGCGAATGTCCGCACGTTCGGTACCATATACGAACCACCGGGGGCGACCGGGCATCGGGCATCGGGCAACGGGACACGGTGCGGCGACGCAAGGGGGCGACGATGAAGACAACGAGAGCGGCGACGGCGGCGACAGCGGGGACGGCAGGCACGAACGCGACGACCGAACGGGGGACTCACCCTTTCCTCGAGCGCGTCGCCAACCGGGCGAAGGGGCCGGTGCTGTTCGACGGCGCGATGGGGACGCTGCTGCACACGCGAGGTAGCGAGCCGATAGATACCTGCTTCCCCGCCCTCAACCGTTCGCGCCCCGATCTCGTGTCGGCACAGCACCGGGAGTACATCGCCGCCGGGGCCGAGGCGATCAAGACGAACAGTTTCACCGCCAACCGCTTCCAATTGGAGGCCCACGGCCTCGGCGATCAGGTGCGCGACCTGAATCGCCGCGCCGCCGCCCTCGCCCGCGACGCCCGCGAGATCAGCGGTGCGCCCGTGTGGATCGCGGGCAGTGTCGGCCCGACGGGGCGGCTGCTCGCCCCCATCGGCACGAGCACGGTGGCCGAGATTCGCGCCGCCTTCCGGGAGCAGATCGCCGCCCTCGTGGAGGGCAGCGGGCGGTGGACGGGGGCGGGTGTGGACGTGCTGCTTCTGGAGACATTCTCGTCGCTGGCGGAGATAGGGGAGGCGATTGCTGCGGCGCGGGAGGTGTGCGACCTGCCGATCATCGCCAGCATGACCTTCGCAGAGGACGACCGCACGCCTGTCGGTCATGCCCCGCGAGACGTGGCCCGCGCCCTTACCGATCTCGGCGTGGACGTGATCGGCGCGAACTGCTCGGTGGGGCCGCAACTCGTCACCCGCGTCGCCCTCGCGCTGCGCGACGCGACTGACTTGCCGATCAGCGCGATGCCGAACGCCGGGTGGCCGGCGAACCTGAACGGGCGCATCGTCTACGCCTCGTCGCCGCCGTACATGGCCCTCCATGCGCGGCAGGCGGCGGAGGGCGGCGTGCGCATCGTCGGCGGCTGCTGCGGCACCGAACCGGCGCACATACGGGCGATGCGCGACGCCCTCGACGCCCTGATCGCCACCGACCCCGGAGTAGCGCAACGACCGTTGGGCGGCGGCGGCGGCAACGTCTCGATCACCGCCCTGCCCGCATTGGAGCCGGACGGCCCCATGGAGGATTCCGGGAGCGATCTGGGGCGCAAACTGGCGCGGGGGCAATTCGTGGTCTCGGTGGAGGTCGCCCCGCCGCGTGGGCTGAACCCCGCGAAGGTGATCGCGGGATCGGAGTTGCTGCGTGATGCGGGCGTGGACGCCGTGGACGTGACCGACTCTGCCCGCGCCCGCCTCGCCATGTCGCCCATCGCTACGTGCGCCATCATCCAGCAGCGCGTGGGCATCGAGACGATCATCCACCTCACCACCCGCGACCGCTCCCTGATGGGGTTGCAGGCGGACCTGCTCGGTGCGCACGCTTCGGGATTGCGGAACGTCCTTGCCCTGACCGGCGATCCGCCCGCCCTAGGCAACTACCCGAACAGCACGGCGGTGTACGACGTGGACAGCATCGGCCTGATCGGCATTCTCTCGCGCATGAACGCGGGGCAGGACGTGGGCGGCAATCCCATCGGTTCCCCGGCGGGCTTCACCATCGCCTGCGCGGTGGACCCGAACCGCGAAGATTTGGTCGAGGAGGCGGGGCGGCTGCGGCGCAAGGTGGAGGCGGGGGCGCACTTCGTGATGTCGCAGCCCGTGTTCACGGTCGAGCGGTGGCTGCAATTCCTCGAAGCGTACGGCGGCGACCTGCCGATCCCCGTGCTATTCGGCGTGGTGCCTTTGCAGAACACGCGCCACACCGAGTTCCTGCACAACGAGGTTCCCGGCTTCTCGGTGCCGGACGACATCCGCGCCCGGATGGCGGATGCGGGTGCGGACGGGCGGCATGTCGGCATCGCCCTCGCGCAGGAGTTGGTGCTCGCCGCCCGCCCGCATGTGCAGGGGCTGTACATCATGCCGGCCTTCGGGCGATACGAGCAAATCCGCGAGATCGTCTCGGTGCTGGATAATGAGCGGGCCGCAAGCGTCGCGGACTAGCAATGGATGACACGGATCGCATCGCCGAAATACGCCAGCGCGTTGAGGTGTACGACTTCGCGTACGACCGCCAGCACTGTGACCGTCACATGGTTGACGAGGATTTCGACGTGGACGATGCCGTTGCGGCAGTCGTCGAGGGTCAGACAATCGAACATGCTCCTGAACGGAACCGCTGGTTATTCTGCGGTCCTGTCTTGCGTCTGCGCCAAGACGTACGGTTTCGCGGCAAGTGGATTCATGTGAGCGTACAATATGATGAAGACAGCGCAATCATGCTCGTTACGATGTATCGTCCTACTGTTTGGCAGTGGCGTACCGAGAGACTACGGAGGTGATGCATGGTAGCGACAACCGAGACGGTTGAACGGCAAGTGATCGGCGCATACGAGGGGCAACGCATCTCCGGCACGTCTGATGATGTGGTGGAGGTGACACTGACGGTGGAATATCGCTATCCCAATTGCACCATCCGTATTCTCGGCGTCCCGGCGCGGTACGACCAGCAGACGGGGCGGGAGTACGTCGCCGCCCGCGATGGGGCGGCAATTATGCGCACTGTGAAGCGGTATGCAGCGGCAGCACGCGAGGAAGATGCGCCGCAGCACGTCGAACTTGATGCAGCGACCATTCTACAAGCCGCATGATCGTTAACCGGGAGCGTGCTATGGAGCCGGTGTTTCTGTCGGGGGTGGTGCCGCCGGAGGGGTATGCGGGGGGCGTCTGGTGGTTCGCCGTGCGCGGTGGGCAAATCCTCGTGCGCGGCGAGGGTGCGGAGACCGCCGTACCGTTCGCGGACGGCGCGGACGGCTCCGATGCCCTCGGCCTCGCGTCGCTCTCCCCGCTGCAATACCTCGGTGCGCTCGGTGACACGCCATGCTACGCGGTCACGGTCGCGGGGGAGACGCCGCCGCCCGACGGGTTCGCCTTCGTGCCGCTGCGCGAGTTGTTCGGGCGGCTGCCGGACTGGGCGTTCGCGGTGGCGGGCAAGGCGGTGCAGGTCGTGGCGTGGGAGCGCACGCACCGCTTCTGCGGGCAGTGCGGCACGCCCACGGAACAGGTTCCCGGCGAACGGGCGACGCGCTGCCCGAACTGCGGCCTGACGAACTTCCCGCGCCTCTCGCCCGCGACCATCGTACGTATCGAGCGGGGGCCGGAATTGCTGCTGGCGCGGGGCAAGAATTTCCCGCCCGGTATGTACAGCAACATCGCAGGGTTCGTGGAGCCGGGGGAGTCGCTGGAGGAGACGGTGGCGCGGGAGGTGCGCGAGGAAGTCGGCGTGGAAGTCATGGATATCCGCTACTTTGCCAGCCAGCCGTGGCCCTACCCGAACTCGCTGATGCTCGGCTTCACGGCAACGTACGTGAGTGGCGAGATTCGCGCCGACGAGACCGAGATCGCCGACGCCCGCTGGTTCCGGTGGGACGCACTGCCGAACATCCCGCCGCCCCTCAGCATCGCCCGCCGCCTGATTGACGATTTCGTGGCGCGGCAGCGGGGCGACGTATCGCTCTCGTAGGTCGTCTTTTCCCGATACCGCGCCCACCGAGAAAGGCTTGCCCGATGGACTTCGCCGCATGGGAAGCGCGATTCGCCCGGTTCCTCGCCGCGCAGGAGGGCGGGGACGCGGCGCACGACAACGCACATATCCGCCGCGTGGTGGCGAACGCACAGCGCATCGCGGCGGCGGAAGGGGCAAACCTCGCAGTCGTGCTGCCCGCCGCGTGGCTGCACGACTGCGTGACGGTGCCGAAGACCTCGCCGGAGCGGTCGCGGGCCTCGCGCATGGCGGCGGACGCGGCAGTCGCGTGGCTGCGCGACATAGGCTACCCGACCGAATATTTCGACGCGATTCACCACGCGATTGCGGCGCACAGTTGGTCGGCCCGCATCGCGCCCGAAACATTGGAAGCGAAGACCGTGCAGGACGCCGACCGGCTGGACGCCCTCGGTGCCATCGGTATCGCCCGCACGCTGCTCCTGAACGGTGCCTATGGCATCCTGCTCTACCACGCGGGCGAGCCGTTCCCGATTACGCGCCCGCCCGACGACCGCGCCTACACGGTTGACCACTTCTACGCGAAACTGCTCACCCTCGCGGAGACGATGCAGACCGCCACGGGCCGCGCCGAGGCCGAAGCCCGCACCGCGTTCATGCACCGCTATCTCGCGCAACTTGGGAGCGAAATTGCATAGAAGGGTTCGTGAACCGCCCTGTTGCGGAGGGGCGATGCCGGAACGCGGCACCGAAACGCGACGAGAGGGCGGTTCACGAACCGCCCCGACGCGGGGAGAACTACCGGCGCACCGTCGGTGTCGGTGAGGCGTTGGCGGCGGCGGCGGGGGTACCGGCAACGGCGGTGATCGTCCCGGCGACAGCGGAACCGGCGGCGGCACTCCCGGCACTTTGCGCGGCGGCGGTGACGCTCCCGGCGGGCGGCGAGACATTGCTGCCGGGGGCGGTGGCGTACGGGGTGGGGGAGGCAGTGGGGATGATCTCGGAGGCCCGCACGGCGGTCTGCGTGCCGAGCGTCGGGCGCGACGCCCCGCACGCGGTCAGGCCGATGCCGAGCAGTGCCACGCCTACCGCCGCGACGAGCAACCGGGTTCCGAACACTCGCCCCACTCGCCCGACTTGCCCAGACACGCGGCGCACCATAATGCGGTCCCTCCCTCCGACTGCCGTTCCGCCCTCTGTGCGCGGTACCTGCCATTGTAGCAGGGGACAGCGGTGGAGTATGGTGCGCCGCGCTACAGAACGCACGGCGTATTCATCGTCCCCAACTGCCCCTGCCCACTCGTGGAGAGGGGAGAACCACCGCATGTACCGGGCTTTCCCCGGAGCCGCGATGTCGCAACAGTTCTCCCCCTCTCCTGTACTCAGGAGAGGGGTGAGGGGGGTGAGGTGTGTTCGCCCACGCTCTTTTCGAGCGTGGCGTACGTGGGCCGCGAGAAGCCGGGATGCGTGCCAAAGGCGACGACGCGATAGCCGCGCCGCTCGTAATACGCCTGTTGGCGCGGCAGGGTGAGCCGTACGCTCAGGCGGGTACGCCGCAGGCCGAGGTCGCGTGCGGTCGTCTCGCACGCATCAAGCAGGGCGGCGGCGATACCCCGACGACGATACGTGGGCCGCACGGCGAGCCGGAACAGGTAGAGCGCGTCCCTCTCCACGGCGTGAAACACACACCCCACCAGCGTTTCCCCGTCCGCCTCCCCATTTCCTTCGCGCACGACCGCGACGAACACGCCCGCCGTCTCCATCGCGTCGCGCACCTTCGTGTCCGTCTCGGTGAGCGCACCGGAGGGCGGCGAGAGCGCGGCCTGCTCCGCGAACGCCTCCTTCAGGAGCCGCGTCAGGGCCGATACGTCTGTGTCGGTCGCGGGCCGCAGGGCGAATGCTTCGTCCATCATGGCGGGCAGTATATTCTGCGAGAGGGATGATACCAAGTCTGCTTTGACCAGCCGAAGAATCGCGGGTGTCCTCACCGTGTACGCCGCAGCAGTTCTTCAGACGACCAGCAGGGTTCGGCATGACTTCCATAACCGACGGGTGCGCTAAATGGCCCGCACGGCAACCGACGCGACACCTCACGGCTCCCGGATGAGCCGGTCGAGCCACTCCGCGAGCAAGCCGCGCTCGGCGGGCGTCAGGGCGTCCGATGCCTCGGGCAGCACGGCCTTGAGGGCGACAGCGTAGGCGGCGGCACGCTGCGATCCGGCCCCTGTGGTCGCCCCATCGGGAGGTGGCGTGTCCGTGGTCACCGCCGCGAGGATCGCCTCGCGTGTTAGGGGCGACACGGCGAGGTCGCGGTTCGCATCCTCGGTGGCAATGAGCGTGAGGACGACGCCGACGCCGGCGGCGTGGATCATGCACGTCGCACGGCCCACGGCGATGCGCAATCGGCCTGCCTCGGCCACGCGCCGCACCAGCCCTTCGAGAATCTCGTGCGCCTCGACGGCTGCGGTAGGCATGGCCCCCGGCTGCGACATGAGCGCATAAAGGGCGGGGTTGGCGAGGCCGAAGCCGATGTGCGCGTCCCACCCCGTGCGCAAGTCCGCCACGGGGTCATCGGTGCTGTCCCGTGTGCTCTTGTCCCGCACGTACCGCGTGAACTGATCGTCGGCGACCGCGTCGAGCAGTCCCCGCATGTCGCCGAACTGGCGGTAGATGGTCGGGGGTTGCACCCCCGCAGCGGCACTGACCGCCCGCGTGGACACCGCCTCCCGCCCGCCCTCGGCAAGCAGCAGCGCGGCGGCTCGCAATATCCGGTCGCGGGGACTCGGCAATGCGGTGGGCGTGTCGTCTGTCGTATCCGGCCCGTCGTCGGTGGTGTCCACGGTCACGATCCTTCCAGCGCGTCGGGGATGGCGATGGGCGCGTCTCCGTATCAATGGTAACACCATCCCGATATCGCGCCTTGTATTTCCGACGGTATCATGATACTGTTACCGATGTCAACAGTCTCGGAGGCACAAGGACACGGCGTTGTACGCTCGTGGTCGGGCGCACCGGCTGAGCAACTGCTGGGAGAGTTCCGCACGGTGCGCCTTCGGCTCACCATAACCAAATCAACGGGAGGTCGTCATGATCATCGTCACGGGAGCCAACGGTAAACTCGGTCGGGAGATTGCGAAGCGGCTGCTCGACCGTGTTCCCGCCGCGCAGATCGGCGTGAGCGTCCGCGACCCGGAGCAGGCGCGAGGACTGGAGGAGCGGGGCATCCGCGTCCGCCGGGGTGATTTCGCCGACGCCGCGAGCCTCGCCTACGCCTTCGAGGGGGCGTCGCAGGTGCTCATCGTGTCCGCCGGTGCCACCGGCGAGACGGCGGTCCGCCTGAATCGCACGGCGGTCGAGGCGGCAAAGGCAGTCGGCGTCCGCCGAATCCTCTACACGAGCCACATGGGCGCGAACCCGTCCTCGCCCTTCCCCCCGATGCCCACCCACGCCGCCACCGAGGCGGCACTGCGGGAGTCGGGCGTGGCCTTCACGGCACTGCGCAACGGCTTCTACGCGGCGACGGCACTCATGCTGCTCGGCGACGCCCCCAAAACGGGCGAGTTGACCGCCCCGGAGGACGGGCCGGTCGCCTGGACGGCCCACGCCGACTTGGCCGAGGCGGCGGTAATTGCCCTGACCGAGGAGAGCCTCGACGGCATTACCCCGAACCTCACGGTCTCCGAGGCGATGGACATGGCTGGCGTTGCGGCGGTCGCCTCGGAACTAACGGGCCGCCCGATCCGCCGGGTGGTCGTGCCGGACGGCGAGTATCGGGCCGGTCTGGTCGCTCGGGGCGTCCCCGCGCCGGCAGCGGACATGCTCTTGGGTCTCTTTCTGGCGGCTCGACAAGGCGAGTTCGCCCGCGTCGACCCGACGCTTGCCCGCCTGATCGGTCGCCCGCCGACGACCGTGCGAGACATGCTGAAGGGGGCGATTGCGCCGACCCCCTAATGTATCGGCGGCGGTATCGAGAACGACCCACTCGTCGAGGCCGGGGAGTATTGTCCGCCTGCGGTGTCGGCGGTGTGGCACCGCCGTTTCGTGTGGCTCCCTTCTCCCCTCTGCAAACAGGCTCTGGGATCGGTGGAACGAACCACAAAGACACAAAGGCACGGAGGAAGACGAAGGATCTCTTTTCTTCGTGTCCTTTGTGTCTTTGTGGTTCGTCCCCGGTTTCGCTTTCCCTCGTCGCGCCCTATACGTCGCGGGCCTCGTTGTCGGCGATGAGGCGGGTGTACCAGTGACCGCTCTCCTTGAGGCTGCGGTCGCCGCTGCTGTGGTCTACGTGGGCGAGGCCGAAGCGCATCGTGTAGCCGAAATTCCACTCGAAGTTGTCCATCAGCGACCAGTGGAAGTAGCCCCGGAGCGGCACGCCCGCGCCGATTGCCCGCAGCAGTTGCGGCACATGCCCGCGCAGGTAGTCGAGGCGCACGCGGTCGTGGGCCATGCCCGTGCCGTCCGGCTCGGTATTGTCCACCACGCCGTTCTCGGTGACGTAGATCGCGGGCGGGGCGTAGTCCCGGTGGACGCGGGTGAGCGTGTCGTACGACCCTTCGGGGTAGATCTCGGCACCGTTGCCGCCGCGCTCCACGCCGTCCGGCGGTTCCGGGGCGACGTGCAGCGGCGGGGCGGGGTCGTCGCGCACGACGTTGCGCGTGTAGTAGTTGATGCCGAGGAAATCGAGCGGGCGAGCGATCTTCGTCATGTCGGTGGTCTGGGTCTCCGGGGCGTCCGCCGCGTAGAGTTCCAGAAGGTCGTCCGGGTATTGCCCCTTGAAGATCGGGTCGAGGTACCAGCGGTTCGTGACGCCGTCCTGACGCACGGCGGCGCGTTCGTCCTCGGCGCGGTCGCTCGCGGGGTAGGCGGGTACGAGGTCGAGAACCACGCCGATCTGCATGTCCCCCGGCCCGTTGCCGCGCAGCACCGGCACCGCCTCGCCATGCGCCACGAGCAGGTGATGCCCCACTTGCAGGGCGGTCTTGCGGTTGCGGATGCCGGGAGCGTGTTCGCCCGTGAGGTAGCCGTGGCTCACCTCGGTCTCCGGTTCGTTGATCGTTACCCACCGCCCCACGCGGTCGCCTAAACGGCGCGAGACGGTGTCGGCGTACTGCGTGAAGGCGGAGATCGTGTCGCGGTTCAGCCAGCCGCCCCGCGCCTGCAACGCCTGCGGCAAGTCCCAGTGGTAGAGCGTCAGCACGGGGGCGATGCCTGCGGCGAGCAGGGCGTCCACGAAGCGTTCGTAGTAGTCCAGCCCGTCGCCGTTCAGCCGCCCGTACCCTTCCGGGTAGACCCGCGCCCACGCCGTCGAGAAGATGTACGCCTTGCAGCCCATCTGCGTCAGGAGCGCGATATCTTCCTCGTAGCGGTGGTACGAGTCGCACGCCACGTCGCCCGTGCCGCCATCCGTGACCCTGCCGGGGGTGCGCACGAAGCGATCCCACGTCGTCTCGCCGCGCCCGTCGGTGCGCGTCGCCCCCTCGACCTGATACGCCGAGGTTGAAGCACCCCAGAGAAAGTTTGCCGGAAACTGCCCCGCCATTCGCCCGCCTTCCGCCTTGCGCCGACCGCCCATTGCACGCATCATACGGGGAAATACCGTAATCAGCGAACCATGAAAGGGAAACCGGAGACGAACCACAGAGACACGAAGACACGAAGGAAATACAAAAGAGCATTCTTGTTATACATTTTTTAATCTTCGTGCCTTTGTGCCTTTGTGGTTCGCCCCCGGTTTCGTGTTTGGGAGGGGAAAGATGCTGCACCGGGAGGACGGCGACGGGTATATCGCGGTGGCGCAGCCCGCCCATGCGTGGGTGGCCGGGCAGTTGGCGCGGCAGTGGGGGAACGCGACCTTCGGGGCGGTGGAGCCACGCGAGGCGGTCTGTCTCGCGGCGACGCGCCACGACGACAGCTGGACGGCGTGGGAGCAGGCACCAACGCTGAACCTCGCCACGGGTCGCCCGCACACCTTCATGTCGCTGCCCACGGGGGAGCATGTGCGCCTCTGGGCGGGCGTGGGTGCGAAGATGGAGCCGCAGGGTCGCTACGCCGCATTGCTCGTGGCACTGCACGGGTGGGGGCTGTACCAGACGCACGACTACGCCCGCGACACGCCGCAGGAAGCCGAGGCCGCTCGCCGCTTCGTCGCGGACACCCGCGCTTGGATAGACGAAACGCTCGCCGCGCTGCAACGCGACCCCGCGACAGCCCCGTATGCCGCCCCGGAGGTGATCGAGCGCAACCGCCGCCTGATGTCGGTGTGGGATCGCCTGTCGCTCGCCCTGTGTGGCGGGCTGCGCGGGCCGCTCACGGTGCCGGACGTGCCGACCGCGACGGGCAGCGTCGCCCTCACCCTCGCGCCCGTGGGCGGCGACCGCGACCGCGTGACCTGTAATCCGTGGCCCTTCAAGTCGGCGACCGCGACCGCGACGTGCAAGGGGCGGCGACTTTCCGGCACCTTCGCGGACACCGAGACGATGCGAAACGCCCTCGCCGTCGCGCCCGCTGTGACGCTGGCGTTCACGCTCGTGCCTGCGTGAGAACCCCTCCCACCCGGCCCCCTGAACCCCCACCAAAAAGGAGCGACACATGCAGATCGAGTATTCGCGCATTGTGGATTTGACGCTGCCGCTCGTGCCGGGGGAGGGGAACCGCCCGCTGGAGATCGAGCGCGGGCGCACCGAGGAGCTGACCGTGCATGTGCCGGTGGATCACCCGTGGTACGTGATGCACCGTGTGCGCACGATCAGCCACATCGGCACGCACATCGAGGCTCCGTACCACTGCTTCCCGGAAGGGCGCGACCTCGGACGCATCCCCGTGGAGCAACTGATCGGGCCTGCGGTGGTTCTCGATCTCCGTACGCAGCCACCGGACGCGCTCGTCGGGGCGGCGGAGATGGCGACGATAGCGGACGCGGCGGGCGGCGTGCAAAGCGGAGATATCGTCTTCCTGCGCACCGGTTACGCGGATAAGCGCGACACCGAGGCGTTCGAACACCGACCGAGCCTGACGCGGGAGAGCATGGAATATCTCGTCGCGGCGGGCGCGAAGCTCGTCGGCACCGACCTTTCCGGGCTGGAAGGGCCGCGCACGCCGGGGCATCTCGATTGCCACCTCGCACTGCTGGGGGCGGACATCCCCTTCATCGAGAACGTGGGCTACCTCGACCGGCTGACGAGAAACCGCGTCTTCGTCTGCGCCCTGCCCGTGCCGATCATGGGCATAGACTCCTTTCCGTGCCGCATCGTCGCCTTCGAGTGACAGCGGCACGGGAGCCGATGGGTGTTCGCCGTGGGCGGCACGGGGCGTGCGAACGTGCTTCCTGTAGGCGGTACTTCGCCGCACCCAGTGGGGAATAGATCATTGCGATTGCGGGAGGTATCTCCGTGCGCTCATCAACGCCTGTCGAACGCAGATCACGGTATATGCTCACGGCGGCGAGTGCGGTGTTGCTCGCGCTCCTTGCCCTCATCGGGGGGATGCAGCCCGCGACGCCGATGGCGGCGCAGATCACCCAAGCCCCGCCCGCCATTACCGGACTGCGCGACATTACGCAAGCCCCGGTGGTGTTCCCGGCGTACCCCGATGCCCCCCGCGACCGTCCCGACCCGCTCTACCTGCCGACGCTGCCCCCCTCCGTCCGCTTCACCGACCGCCCCGATCCCCTCTACATCGCCACGCTGCCCCGCTAACAAACCGGAAGAATCCACCACAGAGACACCGAGATCACGGAGAAGAAACCGGAAGAATCTGATATGGTTCACCTTGATTTCTCTGTGCTCTCGGTGTCTCTGTGGTTCGTTCCCGGTTTTCTTCGAGGGGGTACGGGTGACGGATATTCTGCTCACGAACGACGACGGCATAGACGCGCCGGGGCTGTGGGCGGCGGCGGCGGCCCTTGCCCCCATCGGGCGGGTCACGGTGGTTGCACCGATGACGAACCAGAGCGGCATGAGTGCTGCCGTCCGGTTGCACGGCCCCGTCGCCCTGCGGCGCGGCGACGGCGCGGACTACGGCCTGCCGGGAGTGCGCTGGTATGCGGCGGATGTGCCGCCAGCCTCGTGCGTCTCCATCGGGCTGCGGCTCTACTGCCCGAAGCCGGACTTGGTCGTTTCCGGCATCAACCCCGGCTGCAATATGGGGCGCGACGTGATCGCTTCCGGTACCGTGGGGGCCGCGTGCGCCGCCGCCCTCGCGGGCTACCCCGCGATTGCCGTCTCGATGGACGTGGGCGAACCCGTCGAGTGGGAGGCGGTCGGGGGTGCGATCACCGCCACGGCCCGCGCCGCCCTGCGTCACAGCGACGCGGTGCGCGGCACGGTGCTGAACCTGAATGTGCCGAACCTGCCCGCCGCCGAGGTGCGCGACGTGCTGGTGACGCGGCTGTCGGACTGGGAGTACGGGCAGATGCTCGATATGCGCGAGTCGGACGGCGGGATTGAATTCGTCTGGGATTCCGCGTGGCGCAAGCTGACGGGCGAACCGGGTACCGATGCGTGGGCGGTGGGCGAGGGGTACGTGTCGCTCACGCTTTTGCGCCCGACACTCGCCCTGCCCCTCGCCGCGCCGATTGAGGCCGCGATGCGGGCCGAGGTGCGCGACGCCCTGCTCGGCACCGACACCCCGCCCCCGTCCGACGCCGTGCCGACAGGCGTGCCTTCCTGATTCGGTAGTGGCGGGCTGATGAAGATTCGCAACGGAATCGGGTATTGGAAGATGGGCTTCAGCTCATACTCCGGGGATGACGGGCTGAAGCCCATCCTACCCGGAAAATGCGCACTACCTGATCTCGTTCTTAACCTTCATTAGCCTGCCGTTTCTCCCTGTTCCAGTAGCGACAGATACGCGGGTAGTACTCCGTCCGCGAGCCATACCCGGTCATTACCGCGATAGAACGGATGGCCTGCGGTACTGGCTTCTGCTGCATGTACGGTGAGAATCACTGTTTGACCACGCCACCGTGCCGCCACTTGCGATGCCGTTTCCGTGTCTACGGAAAGATGCACGTACTGCCGCGCCATCGGTTTCAAGCCGTCCCTGAGAATGGCTTCGGCGGCGGTAGCCGTCGTACCGTGATAAAGCACAGCGGGCGGTATGGCGCGTTCCTTCGCCAACCGTTGCGGCACTGAATGCCCGTAGAGCGCACGGATGCGCCCATCCGTCATCTCGAAGCGGCGTTTATCCCCTCCCTCCACGACTGCTGTGAGGTCAGTTTCTTGGAGGTTGCGCCAGTCGGGTCGCTCATCGCGGAGGGCGGCAATAATCGCCCCCACCGGAACCCACCCGGCATCATCCAATTCCAGTTCGTACTCCCACGGCGCGTGGCGCAGCGCGTGGGAAAGGGTTCTGCTCAGTTGTACGTGCATCTTATCCATGCCCGCATCATAGCACCGTGCGAGAGACAGTTTCGTGCTTTCGGGTACAATGCGGCAATCAACAGTGAGCGACAGCGGGCGGCGCATCGGCCTCGTTCTGGCAACGGCCTTGCGAACCGCCCCCATACAATTGACGCACGACACCCGGCACGGGACATGAAAGGAGCAACGCACATGGCGACCGGAAAGAATCTGCTACTCGGCGGGAGCGCGATAGCGGGCGTGGGGGCCGTCCTCGCGGGGGCGAACGCTGCCCTCGCCGCCGCCGCGTCGCCCTTGTGGCCCGTGCTGCCCGGTGAGGAGAAGCGGTACTCGTGGCGCGATGGCGAGATCGGCTACGCCATGCGCGGCGACGGCCCGCCGCTGCTGCTGCTGCACGGTATCTACGCCACCTCCTGCGGCTTCGAGATGCGCCGCGTCTTCGCTCCTTTCGCGGAGCGGCACCGCGTCTACTGCCCGGATTTGCTCGGCTTCGGCCTCTCCGACCACCCCGCGATGGACTACACGCCCGAAACATACATGTCGCTGATCCGCGACTTCGTGCAAGACGTGATCGGCGGGCCGTGTACCGTGGTCGCCAGCAGCCTGACGTGCGCATACGTGGTGCAACTGGCGTACGACCGCAAGGAACTCTTCACGCGCCTCGTGCTCTCCACGCCCACGGGCATCGAGCAACTGGCGGACACCGAACGCAACTCGGCGAAAGACGCGGCCTACAACCTCGTCAAGTCGCCCGTGGTCGGGGAAGCCCTGTTCAACGCCCTCGTGTCGCGGGCGAGCATCCGCCTCTTTCTTGAGAAGCAGACCTACTACGATCCCGCGTTCGTCACCGAGGAAATGCTCGACTACTCCTACACCGCCGCGCACCAGCGCAACGCCCGCTACGCCCCCGCCGCGTTCGTGGGGCAGCAACTCTCGTGGCCCATCCGCCACCCCTTCGCGCACCTCTCGCAGCCCGTGCTGATCGTCTGGGGGGCGAACGCGGGTATCTCGCCGCCGCGCTACGCCGAGGGGTTCCGCCGCACCAACCCGCAGGCCCGCATCGAGATTCTCGACCGTTGCGGGGCGACGCCGCACGAGGAACGCGCCGAGGACTACGTGCGCCTCGTCGAGGAATGGCTCGCCCTGCCCGACGAGCAGGCCCGTGTCCATGCCCCCGCCACCGAGGGCCGCTAGTGCTTTGGCGAGTGTGCGGGGAGATGGTAGCCTGTACGTGAGCAAGGGAGGGACAGACATGGTTGCATCTGCCGAGACGTACCAGCTCGCGCCCGTCACCCGTGCGTATGCGGAGCGCATCAAGGACGATCCCCGCGTGATCGAGTTGTGGGAGCGCAAACAGGGGAACGGTGTGGAACTGTTCCTTCACACGCGCCCGCTCTCCCGCGAGGAAGACGCGGAGTTCGCGGAGATCGAGATTGCGTTACAAGAGGCGATACCGCACGCGCAATTCATGGTGTACGGCGGGGACGAGGGATTGTTCGGCCCGGAGGACACCTTTCGCCCCCCAAGCGGCGGTGTGCGCGTCTTGCCGGAATAGCCGATGGAGCAGCAGACCCCCGCGCACCTGCGTGTTGCGAACGCGAATCGCGATCTCGCCCATACCCTGAGTGCCGCCGCGCCCGCCGTCCCTGCGGAGCGATGGGTTGCGCTGATCGCGTTTTATGCGGCGGTACATTGCGTGAATGGGTATCTTTGGGAGAGCAGGCGATACAAGCCGCTCAATCATGCGCAACGGTCGGAGATGGTGCGCGATCTTTCCACGTTGAAACGCGCCTATTTCGTCTACCGTCGCCTCAGCCGGTTGGCGTACGACATGCGCTACGAGCCGTCTGCCGTACCCTCCGCCGCTGTCGCGCAGGACGCGCTGCGGAACCTGCGCGATGTGGAGCGCGTCGTGCGGGCGGCACTCCCGCCGGAAGAACCACCCGTACCGACACCGCCAGCGGCCCCGACGACGTAGCCGCGTGCCGCTACGCGAGGGCGGGGCTGGCGAGTTTGATGTACCGCTCCACGCTCATCCGGTTGCGCGAGTCCTCCGCCAAGCCGAGCAGAGCGATCAGCTTCGGGGCGTCCGCGCCCTCACGCGCCCGCTCCACGGCCCATGTGTCGCGCAAGCTCTGCGGCGTCACCTTCTTCGTCAGGGCGGCGTCGGTCGCCACGCGCTCCACGATCTTGTTGACGCTCTGCGGCGGCAGGGGGATTACGCGGTCGGCGGGGTCGTAGACCTCCAGATAATCCGCGAGGGCGGCGGCGAACGCGGCGTCGGCCTGCAACTTGCGCTCCTTGCCCCGGTAGCGCGGCTGCTCGTAGTAGACGTAGACCACGGGCCGGTTCGCGTCGGAAACGTCAATGTGGTCGCGCCGGATCGTCAGCAACTCGCCCCGCGTCAGGCCGAGGCGCAACAGCAGGTGGGCCATCAGCAGCGCACGCGGGTTCGTGTCCGCCGCCGCCGCGAGGAAGCGAATCTGTTCCTCCGCGAAGAGGGGTTGCGGTGTTTTGAGCGGGATGTGCTCCGGGTAGAAGCCCGCCGCCGGGTTGTCCTTCTCCGCCACGAGCTTGCATTGCCCGACGAGGAAGCGGAAAAAGCCGTTCAGCGAGGTCAGCCGCCGCTTGCGCGTGCTGCGCGTGCTCGAATCGCCGAGAAAGCTCGCTACGTCCCGCGCCACGATCTGGCTGATCGGCTTCGGGCCGATGCGCTCCTCGAACAGTGCGAGGTCGTACGAGTACGATTCAATCGTGTTCTTCGGGTGTCCGCTCTGTTCCAAATAGCGGCGGAACCAGAAGCGGGCCAGCGTGAGCGACGCATCGGGCGTCAGGTCGCGCATCAGGGCGATGCTCGGTGCCAGCTTGCCGTTCGTGTCCACGGTGAAAAGCGTCGGTTGCTCCGCGTGCGGCGTGGCGGGAATCGTGGCGACCGACTGCCGCCCCCCGATTGGCCCGCGCTCCGGCGCGTTCCCCAGACCCGGTGTGCTGCTCATGCTATCCTCCCCGGCCCCATCGCCGCAACTGACCGCATCGGTCGCGTTCACCCTGTCCGTACATGCGAACATCTGTCGGCAGTGTCGCATATCCCATGATGTTCTGTCAACCTGCGCGGCGAAAGGGTGGTATGGAACCGCTCTTGCTTTATACTTAAATACAAGATAAACTGCATGTGCAAGAGAGGTTTGCTCTAGGGGAGGTGTCCGATGAGTGCGATACTAGGCAGCATGATCCGTCTCGATGTGGGAACGCTCGTCGCTCTGGAGCATCTCACGACGCGCAACGAGGGCCATACACCGATGAGTACAACCGTAGGGGAGATGGTGCGTACCGACGCCGACGCGGTGTGGGTGGTGGGCCACCGGAACCCGGATACCGATTGCACGATTGCGGCGATCACCTACGCGGCCCTGCGCCAGACGCAGGAGGACGACGGCGTGCGCTACCTCCCGGCGGTGCTGGGGCCGCTGAACCCGGAGACGCGGGTCGTCCTGCGTCGCTTCGGGGTGCGCTCGCCGCTCGAATTGAAGGATGTGCGCCCCCGCGTGCGGGACGTGATGAGCCGCGATGCCCACACCCTGACCGAACACGCCACGCTCTACATGGCGGCGGGCCTGATGCACGAGGGGCAGATTCGCTCGATCCCTATCGTGGACGCAAACCGCTCCCTGAAGGGCATCGTCACGGTCGAAGACATCGCGGAGCGGTACCTGCGCGAGTTGCAACTGCGCGAGCGGCAGGACATCCCCACCACCGCCGGGGCCATCGCCGCCATCCTCGCGGGGGAAGTGATCGTGGGCGCGACCGATACGGCGGTGAACGGCAATGTCATCGTCGGGGCGATGCAGGAAGGCTCGATGCGTGCACGCATCGCCGCCGGCGACCTCGTGATTCTGGGCGACCGCGAACTGATGCAGATGTCGGCCCTCGCGTCGGGGGCGGGTTGCCTGATCGTGGTCGGCGGTTCGGCGGTGGGCGAGGAGGTGCGCGTGCTCGCGGAGGCGAGCGGGGCGGCGATCATCGTCACGCCGTACGATACCTACGCCACCGCCCGCCTCGTGAACATGGCGGTGCCGGTCACGGTGGCAATGCGCACGAATGTGGCGACGGTCAGCCCGGATGCGCTGATCGAGGATGCGCAGCAGATGCTCGTGGACACGGGCGAGCGGAGCCTCGTGGTCCTCGACGATCAGGAGCGCGTGATCGGTCTCGTCACGCGGGGCGATTTCTTGCGCGGGCATCGCAAGCAACTCGTGCTCGTGGATCACAGCCAGCGGGCGCAGAGCGTGGAGGGGTTGGACACGGCGGAGATCGTCGAGGTCGTGGATCACCACAACATCGGCGATGTGAGCACGGGTGCGCCGATCTTCTTCCTCGCCGAACCCGTGGGTGCCACCGCGACGCTGATCGCCGAGATGTACCTCGAACCGCAGCGGTGGCACCACCTGCCCCACCCGGAGCGCGTGCATCTGGACGACACCACGGCGGGGCTGCTCCTCGGCGCGGTGATCTCCGACACGCTGCTGCTGCGCTCCCCCACCACCACCGACCGCGACCGCCGCGTAGTCGCCGCCCTCGTGGCGCAGACGGGCGTGGACGCGACCGCCTTCGCGGGCGAGATGTTCGCGGCACGGTCGGACATCTCGGCCCGCACGGCGGCGGAACTGGTGCAGAACGACTACAAGCCGTACAGCTTCGGCGGCAAGTCGGTGGGCGTGGCGCAGGTAGATGTGCTCTCGCTGCCGCCGGGGCGCGACCGCTACGCCGAGCTGATCGCGGCGTTGACCGAGGCGAAGGCGCGGCAGGGGCTGGACGTGTACCTGCTGATGATGACCGACATCATCGGCGAGTCCACCGACCTGCTCCATGACCCCGACAGCGGTGGCCTCGTGGAGCGCGTCTTCGGTGTGCAACCCACCGACGGCTTTGCGCACCTGCCCGGTGTCGTCTCGCGCAAGAAGCAACTGATTCCGCCGCTTGCCTCGAATATCTGAGGCGGGCGCGGCCCTGTCCGTGATCGTGACGAGGTGTTGCCCGTGGACTACGTGCGAGCGTTGCGAGCGGTCGTCGGCAATCGTCCCTTGATTCTCGCGTGCGCGGGCGTACTCATCTTCGATGACAGACGGTGGGTGTTGCTCCAACGCCGCACGGACGGTGGGCAGTGGGGCATCCCCGGCGGCGCGATGAATCTCGGTGAGTCGCTCGAAGAAACCGCCCGCCGCGAAGTGCGCGAGGAAACGGGTCTCCGGCTCGGCACGCTCACTTTTGTGCGCGTCTATTCGGGTGCGGGCTTCGCGCATCGCTACCCGAACGGCGACGAAGCCGAGTTCGTGATGGCGATCTACGAGACCACCGAAATGTGCGGCACGCCCATCGAGCGGGGGGAAACGCTCGAAGTGCGCTTCTTCCCGCTCGACGCGCTGCCGCACCCCCTGCTCCCCGTCGCGCTTCGCGTGCTCACGGACCGCCGCGCAACGCACCCGGCATCGTGAGTGAAGTCGCCGCTCCTCCGGCATATACCGTATGATGGCCCCCATCGTACGGTTCATGTATAGGGGGAGGGCGGGAACGGGATGGCGATTACCTTCGGCATTCACATCGGGCAGCAGAACATCACGATGGACGAGTTGCGCCGCGTCTGGCGGTACGCAGACACGCACGGCTTCGGCTGGCTCTCGGTGTGGGATCATTTCTACTCCGCCACGGACGACGCCGACCCGCATTACGAGGCCGTCGCCTGCCTCGCCGCCCTCGCGTGCGACACATCCAACTTGCGCTTCGGCTGCATGGTCTTCGGCGGGGCATACCGCAACCTCGGCCTTCTGGCGAAGTCGCTCATCACGATCAATCATCTCAGCAACGGGCGGTTCGAGCCGGGGTTGGGGGCGGGCTGGCACGAGCCGGAGTACCGCGCCTTCGGCTACCAGTGGCTGCCCGTGAAGGAGCGGCTCGATCTGCTGGACGAGGCGATGCGGGCGATGCGCTCGTTCGTTGACAACGAGGTGACGGACTTCCACGGCACCTACTTCGACTTCACGAACGCCTACATGAACCCGCGCCCGGTGGGGAAGATGCCGCTCTGGATCGGCGGGCGCGGCGAACGGCGCACCGCCCGCTACGCCGCCCGCTACTCGGACGGCTGGAACATCCCCTACCCCTCGCCGGAGGGCTACACGCAGAAGATGGCGGTGCTCGACGAGTGGTGCGCGAAGGAGGGGCGCGACCCCGCCGCTGTCGCCCGCGCCACGCAACTCGGCTTCTACATGGCGGCTTCGGACGACCCCGCCGCCGTCGCAGAGGCGGAAGCCGCGATGCGCCGCAAAGTGCCGCATATTGACCCCGCCGGTCAGTTGATCGGTGGCCCGACGGCGGTGGCAGCCCGCATCCGGGAGTACGAGGCGGTGGGCGTCACCGACCTGAATATCGCCTTCCGTCCGCCTGTGGACTGGCCCGCGCTGGAAGCCTTCGTGCGCGACGTGATGCCGCAGTTCAGCCGTTAGCCGTTAGCCGTTAGCCGTTAGCGAAATGCATACGCCTTGATAGAACGCTCCCGCCTTTGCATTTTTCTAGCGACTGACGACCGACGACCGACAACCACAAGGAGGTACCGTGGCGGTCACGCAATTGGAGATTCGCGCCCGCACGCCCTACGAGGGTGGCGCGGCGTTCGGGGAGACAGGGGCATACGAGCGCATAGACGGCGTGTTGCACTTCGCCGCGCCGCCCGATCACGCCGCGAACCGGGCCATCGTGGACGTGGACAAAGCACCGCGAGACGCGGCGGGGCTTGTGCGCTTCCGGGCGGACTTCTGCCTGCTCCAGCCGATTGACCCGGAGCGCGGCAACCGCCGCCTGCTGCTGGAAGTGCCGAACCGGGGACGCAAACTGCTGCCGCAGCAGATCAACCACGCCCCGCCCGACGCCGCCCCCACCGAGCGCGTCCCCCCCGGCGACGGCTGGCTCTTTCGCCACGGCTATACCGTGGGGTGGGTCGGGTGGCAGTGGGACGTACTCCGTTCTCCGGCCCTGCTGGGCCTCGACACCCCCGAAGCGACCGAACCCGCGCCGGGACGACCGGACGAGGCCCGACCCATACAGGGGCAAATCCTCGTGCGCTTCCAGCCGAACGCCCCGTGCCGCGATTTTCTCCTCGCCGACCGCGAACATGCCCCCTACCCGACCGCGAACATCGCCGATCCCGACGCCATCCTCACGGTGCGCGATTGGCCCGCTGGCCCCGCGACGACGGTTCCCCGCGACCAGTGGCGGTTCGCCCGCGACCACAACGGCGAACCGCTGTCCGCCGACACACACGTCCGGCTCGCGGGGGGCTTCGCGGCGGGGCGCGTCTACGAGGTCTCGTACCGCACGCGCATCTGCCCCGTGGTGGGAACGGGGTTGCTGGCGGTGCGCGATACCGCGTCGTTCCTGCGGCACGGCGATGCCTTGGACAACCCGTGCGCGGGGCGGCTCGACCACGCTCTTGCGTTCGGCGTGAGCCAGAGCGGGCGGTTCCTGCGCCACTTCCTGTACCTCGGCCTGAACGTGGACGAGGGCGGGCGGCGCGTCTTCGACGGTGTACTGCCGCACGTCGCGGGCGCGTGGCGGGGCGAATTCAACCACCGATACGCGCAGCCATCGGTGATGAACACGCCGAACCCCGGTCATCTGCCGCCCTTCGCGTACGACCCGCAGGGCGACGAACCGGACGGCCTGCTCACGCGGCAACGGGCAGTCGGCGGCGTGCCAGTGATCGTCGCCACGAACACCGCCGCCGAGTATTGGCGCGGCGACTGCTCGCTCTCGCACACCGACGCGGCGGGCGAGCGCGACGCCGAACCGCCGCCGGACGTGCGCGTCTACCTCTTCGCCGCCGCGCAGCACGGCCCCGGCAGGTTGCCCCTGAGCAGCGTCAACCCGAACGACGGCTCGCGGGGGGCGCACCCCTTCGGCGCGTTGGACTACGTGCCGCTGCTCCGGGCCGCGCTCGTCAACCTCGATGCGTGGGCCACGGCGGGCGTCGAGCCGCCGCCGAGCGTTTTCCCGCGCCTCGTGGATGGCACCGCGATCCCGGTGAGCAACGCCCTCGCCGCGTACCGCGCCATTCCCGGCATGACGATCCCCGACCCCGCCCTCCGACAGACCACGCGGCGGCTCGATTTCGGCCCGCATATGGACGAAGGCGTGGGGCGATACCCGCCCGTACAGGGGGAGCCGTACCCCGCCTACGTCGCCGCCCCGGACGCGGACGGCAACGAGACCGGCGGCGTGCGGATGCCGGATGTAACCGTTCCCGTCGCCACGTACACGGGCTGGAATCCGCGCCACCCCGCGACGGGTGGCCCCGGTCAGATCGTCCCCATGCAGGGTTCGACCATGCCGTTCCCGCGCACCGCCGCCGAGCGCGAGCGCACGGGCGACCCGCGCCGCCCCCTCGACGAGCGGTACCGCGACCGGGGAGACTATCTGGCGCGGGTGCGGGCGGCGGCGGAAGGTCTCGTGGCGGCGCGGCATCTGCTCGCGGAGGATGTGCCGCTTGCCGTTGCGCTCGCGGCGGAGCGGTACGACGCTTTCACGCGGTAGGGGCGGGTTGATACCAAGGCCATGTGAACAGGATCGTTGTCGCGCCCCTACCACCGATGCAGCAGCCTTCATCCGGTCTTGGTATGGCCCTCTGTTGGCAACGACAGAGGCCGTGGCGCACGACGCTTTCACGCGGTAGGAGCGGCGGCGGCGGCGGGTTCGTGCCGCCGCACGCCGCCCCACGCCTGCACCGCGAGCCACCACAGGGCCATCACGAGGGAGAGGGCGGCGAGATAGGGCATGAGCGTGCCGAGACCCGCCGCCCCTGCCAGCACGCCCGCGAGCCACGGGAAGAAGGCGGCACCGGCACTGCCGAAGCTGGCGAGGAAGCCCACCGCCCCCGGCACGACCCGCGCCGGGACGAGCGACGGCACGAGCGCGATCACCGTGGGGAAGATCGGGCCGAGCCAGAAACCCGCGAGGAACAGGGCCGGCATCGCCGCCACGGTAGGCGCGATCCAGAGCGGCAGCAGCCCCGTGACGGCGAAGCCGCCGATGCAGAGCGCGATCAGCCGCCGCTCGCTCTGGCCCCACCGCACCGCCAGTTGCGCCAGCGAGAGCCGCCCCGCCGTGACGCCAAGCCAGTAGCCGCTCACGGCCCAGCCGGAGAGCAGCGTCGGTTGGCGGTGCAACTCGGTCAGGTAGCTGTACGACCAGTTCCCCGCCGTTATCTCGGCCCCGACGTAGAACAACAGGAACAGGGCCGCGAACCAGACCACGCGCAGCCGCAGCGTGGCGGCGAGAATATTGCCGCCCGCCGCGTCGCGCCCCGTTCTCGCGTCGGGGTGCGCGGTGCGCGGGAAGAACCGCAGCAACGCGACGAGCACCGCCGCCGCGAGTATCGCCCAGAGCAGGTACGCCTCGTTCCACGGGCGGTTCGCGGCAAGGAGCGTCGAGGCGACGAACGGCCCCAGAAACGCCCCGACGCCGAAGAATGCGTGGAGGTAATTCAGGAGCGATGTGCCGCGTGGCAGCCCCGCGAAGAAGGCGTTCAGACCCGCGTCGAGCGTGGCGATGCCGAAGCCACCCACGAGGGCGGCGGCGAGCAGGGCGGGAAAGGGCGGCGTGCGGCTGATCATCAGCGTCGCCACAAGGACGGCGACCGCGCCGAGGGCGAGCAACCGCCGCCGCCCGAAGACCTCGGTGAGCGGCCCGCTGCTGAAGGCGGCAATCGAGTAGCCCGCCGTGCTACAGAGGAAGATCAGGCTCACCGTCGCTTTGTCCACGCGGTAGAACGCCTGCAAGCTCGGCAGCAGCACGCCGACCGCCCCGTCCACCACGCCCACGAGGATGAATGCGAAGAACGACAGCGCGATCTGGGCGCGGGGCAGCGCAGTTTCGCTGGACGTGGCGGCGGTCGGCGTCTCGATCATGGGGGGATGGTATCACAGGGAGCGCGGCAGGCTCGAACATGGTGGTGGAGGGTCAGGCTTCAGCCCACCCTCCACCGTTTCTACGCCCGTGCCGTTACTCGCTCAGCCACTTCCGCAAGAGCGCACCGTCGTGGGGCAGGGCAACCTCCGGCGGCTCGATCTCCGGGTGCCACTTCTTTTCCCACTCCACGGCGATCCACTTGTCGTAGCCGACGCCCTTGAGGTAGCGCACGGCCTCCGCGACCGGCACCTCGCCCTCGCCGAGCAGCACGAGTTTCCAGCCCGTGCGCTCGCTCGCGTCCTCCACGGCGTCCTTGACGTGGACATGCATCAGGCGGCTGACGACGAGGTTGTACGCCTCCGCCACGCTCTCGCCCATGCGGTAGGGGTGGTGTGTGTCCCAGAGCACGCCGACATGCTTGCTCTCCACCTGCCCGATCACGCGCATCGCGTCCTTCGCGGCGGAGAAAGCGTCGTGCGTTTCGAGGGCGATGCCGACGCCGAGTTGCCCCGCCCGCTGCCCCATGCGACCGAGCAAATCCGCCATCGCGGGGGTCGCGTCCTCCACCGTCTGGCCTTCGGGCGGGTTGCCGCCGAAGACGCGGATCAGCGGAGCCTCGAACTGCGCCGCCATCTCCAGATACGCCGCCGCGTCGCGCTCCGCCGCCGCCCGCGTCTCGGCGTCCGCCACGCTGCTGGCGATGCGCAAGGAGGTGTCGAGGCAGCAGATCGGCACGCCCGCCGCTTTCGTCTGCGTGGCGACGCGCTCCCGCTCCCCGGCACTGAGGTCGGGCGGCACGATCTCGCCGTCCAGAAGGCGCAACTCGATGCCGTCGAAGCCGTCGCGCTTTGTCGCCTCGATCACCTGCGCGAGCGACCAGTCCGGGCAGGCGAGCGTGGAGTACGCGAGTTTGATGCTCATGCGGTTGCCTCCTTCGGCAGTGTGTGAATCTTCGCGGCGTCCGCTCCCGGTCGGTAGCCCGCCGCGACGGGCATCGTCACTTCCTTGTCGGTGAGGGCGGACTGGTAGACCGCGAGGATCAGTTCGAGCGGGTTGCGGGCCTCCTCGCCGGGGTTCGCGGTCTCGTGGTTCTCGCGGATGGCGTTCATCATGTCGCGCACCTGATAGGCATGTCCGGCCCAGCCGATGGCGGCGGGGTCGGCGGCACCGCCCCCTTGCGATGCCCCGGCGGCTTTCGCGGCCTCGGCCTCTTTCTGTTCGCGGCTGCGCCCGTACGCGCCGATCTCGCCGCCCTCGCTCTTGAGGTTCCATGCCCGGATGTTGCCGTCCTCGATGATGACCGAGCCTTCCGTGCCGACGATTTCCAGCCGCGTGGTGTAGCCGGGGTAGGCATCCGTGGTGCCGATGATCGAGCCGACAGCCCCGTTCGCAAACTCGATCACGGCGACCGCCGCGTCCTCGACCTCGATGCGGTCGTGCGCGAGCATCCCCATCTTCGCCGTGACCGACTTCACCGGCCCCATGATCCAGCGCAACTGATCCACCCAATGCACGCCCTGATTCATCAACGCCCCGCCGCCGTCGAGTTCCCATGTGCCGCGCCAGCCGCCGCTGTCGTAGTACGACTGGGCGCGGTACCAGAGGATGTTCGCGTTGCCCATCACGAGGCGACCGAGTTTGCCGCCGTCCACCGCCTCTTTCAGTTGTTGCATCGCGTTCGAGAAGCGGTGCTGCGAGATCACTTGCAGCTTGACGCCCGCCTCCTTGCACGCGGCGGTGAGGCGGTCGGCGGCTTCCAAGGTAATGTCAATCGGCTTTTCGCAGATGACGTGCTTGCCCGCGAGGGCCGCCTTGATGCCGATCTCGGCGTGCGCCCCGCTCGGCACGCAGATGTCAACGACATGGATGTCGTCGCGGGCGAGCATCGCGTCGAGGTCGGTGTATGCCTCGCAGCCGAACTCCGCCGCCCGCTTCTCCGCCTCCTCCGGCACGATGTCCATCACCGCGACGAGCCGTGCGTCCGGTTGGGCCGTGATTGCCTTGTGATGGAACGGCGCGATCACGCCGCATCCCACGATAGCGAAGCCGAGTGTTCCCGTGTGTGCCATTGCTCCCTCACTCTCCGTTGTCGTCGTCTCCATCGTATGATCCCGGCGATCTTGTGCTGCCGATGATGTCCACCTCCACCGGCTCCCCGTCGCGGAATAGCACCTCCGCGCCGCCTTCCGTTTCCCACGCCACTTCGAATTGCAGCACGAAGTAGCGGTGCTGTAGGGTCTCGTGATCCGGGATGCTCAGTTTAATGGGCGCGACGTGCGCCCACACCTCGGCGGGCGCGTCAATCGGCGGCAGATCATCCGGGCCGACCGCGTCGAGCGTCATCAGGTAGTCGGCGTGCAACGTTTCCGCCAGCCGCCCTTGCGCCTCCGATGTGAGGCCGATGGCATATCGCGCCGCCTCCCGCTGCGCGTCCGAAAACCCGCCGATGCTCTCCATCTCGGCGGAAAGAGCGACGGATTCCCCGCCGGGGAGCGGCAGTGCCACGGCCCCTTCCCAGTCCCCCGAACGGCGGGCGAGCGTGCCGAACTCCGGGTCTTCGATGCGCGTCTCGCTCATGTACCCGTGCCTCCTGCCGCCTTGCGCTCCTGCTCGTCGCGCCACCCCGGCAGGCTCGTGCCGCCGCGCCGGGTGAGTTGCACGGGCCTGCCGTCCCGGAACAGCACCTCGCATCCGTGCTCGGCCTCCCAGTCGCACTCGAAACCGAGGCGGAAGTATCGCCCGCGTGCGTTCCCATGTTCCGGGATTTCGAGATACGTCAGCGTGACGTGTTCCCAGACGGCATCCGGGGTCGAGATGTCGGGCGGCTCCGGGAACATCGGGTCGTCCATCTCCAGTAGATCGTCCCTGACCTCTTCGTAGTTGTCGTGGAGCATCGTCTCCAGCCGTGCGCGGGCAGCGTCGTCGCGGGCGAGGGCGGCACGGCCCGCTTCCCGTCGCGCCTCCGAGGGGACGCGCTCACCCTCCGGGGACAGGTGCAGTTCGGTCGCGCCCCCCGGCAGCGGCAGCGGCAATGTCACCTGCCCGCTCCACCAGAGGCCGTAGTGCCGTTCCTTCACCAGCACGCCAAACACCGGGTCGTCCATGTGCGTCTCGCTCATCCTCATACCGCACCCCCGTTCGCATCGAGCGTTTGCGGGGCGGTGGTGCTGCCGAAGGGCGCACGTTCGATTGGCACGCCGTCGCGGAAGAGGATTTCCGTCCCGTGTCCCTCCCAATCTATGCGGAACTCGACGCTGAAATGGCGGTGCCGCACGTCGCCGTGTTCGGGGATGCCGAGGCCGATAGGTCGGGCGTGCGCCCACACATCGGCGGGCGCGGCAATCTCCGGCATGGCCCCCGGATCGAGCAGGTCGCGTATCTGCACGTAGTCCTCGTACAGCATCGCCTCCACCGAGCCGCGCACCGCCGGGGTGAGCGCGAGGGCGCGGCGCAGGGCTTCGCGTCGCCCGTCGGTAGCCGCCGCTTCGAGGTACGTGAAGATGACGAGCGGCACGTCGTCGCCGCCGGGGATCGGCAGCGAGACGCGCCCCGTCCACCACTCCCCGGTGTCGTAGGGCGGAATTACTTCGTACGCCACGCCCTCGATCTGTTCGGGTGTCGCCATGCCGCGCCTCCCTGTCCCTTTGTCCCGGTAAAGACCTTCTGCGGCGTCCTTCATGCCCCGGACGCGGCCCACGCCCGCCGCAGGTACTGGTTCGCCGCCGCGTACTCGGCACCGCGTGCGGCGCGGTCGTCCGCGTCGCTCTCCCAGCGGCACTCGACACTCACGGTGCCGGCGTAGCCGATCTCGCGCAGCGTGCGGAAGAAGCCGGGGTAGTCCGCGACCTCGCCCATCCCCGGCGGCGTGCGGTCAACATCCGCGACGTGCGCGTGCCGCAGACGCGGCCCCGCCGCCCGCATCCCGTCGTACGTCTCGCCTTCCTGCGCCATGTGGTAGAGGTCGGCGAGCACGTAGATGCCGGGAACGCCCCGCGACAGCGCGAATTGATCGCTCTCCGCCACGCTCGTAAAGATGTTCGATTCCTTCAGATTGAGCGGCTCGATGACAACCGCCACGCCCGTCGCGGCACTCTCGCGTTCGAGGTGCGCGAGGAAGGCGGCGAGCTGGTCCTCCGCCCGTGTGCGCTCGAACCCCGCCGGGATGCTCCGCGCCCCGCCGCTGCCGAAGACAACGACGCGCACGCCGTTTTCCGACATACGGTACATCGCAAGAGCTACGTACGTGTAGAGTTCACGTTGCAAAGCGGAAGCGTCTGGCCCTGTCACTTTCAAGTGACGGGGCAGGAAGACATTCATCGCTTCTACGGGCAGCCCGCGCTCCGCGAGGTCGAACAGTTCCGACTTGGCCTGCTCCCACAGCACGTCGTCTTCGTACTCTGGCTTCATCACTGTGGCGACGTGCGGCTCGAGATAGTCGAAGCCCGCCGCTCGCACGAGGTCGGCGTCCGGCAGTTGGGCGCAGCAGCCGAAGCGCATGGTGTTCGTGGTGTTCGCGGTGTTCGCAGTTGTCGCGCTCATCCGGCCTTGCCTCCCACGTCCGCGAGGCAGGTGTTCAAGGCGGCGACGGCGGTACCGAACAGCTCCGGCCCGGAGAAGCCGCCGAACGGCCCCGCCGCTTTCAGGTGCGGTTCCAGCGTCAGGTAGCCCCGGTAGTTGCGCTCCATCAGGGTCTTCAGCAGGTCGCGTATCTGCCCGTCGCCCTCCCCGGCGGGGACGACGTGCTTGTCCGCCATCACCGCATCCTTGATGTGGATATGCGACGAGAATTCCGCGAGCATCGGCCACGCCTCCGCCATCGGCTGCACGCCGCACTGGATGAAGTTCGCGGGGTCGAAGGCGGCTCGCAGGTGCGGCGAGGGGATGCTGTGGTGCAGGTCGGCGCAGCGCGTGGCGATGTCGCCGTAGATGTCCTTCTCGTTCTCGTGGTAGAGCGTCACGCCCGCCTCCGCCGCGAGATCGGTGAGCATCGTCATCCGGTCGAGTACCGCCGTGCGATACTGCGCCGGGTCCTCGCCGTGCGGGTAGAAGAACGAGAAGACGCGGATGCGCGGCGCGTCGAGCATCGCCGCCACCGCGAGGGCGCGGCGGAAGCGGACGAGGTGCGCCGCGAAGTCGTCGGTGATCTTCACCTTGCCGATGGGCGACCCGATGGCGGAGACGTGCATCTCGCGCTCGTCGAGCAGCCCCTTCGCACGGCGCACGTCGTCGTCCGCGAGGTCGAGGATGTTCTGCCCCCACGCGCCGCGAAACTCCAGTGCCGGGATGTGATGCGCCCGCATCGTGTCGAGTTGTTCCGCCAAGTCCGCCGCGATCTCGTCCCCGAACGCGGCGAGCGTGAACCGATACCCCGTCGCCGTCATAGGCCCTCCTGCAAAGAATCGAACCACAAAGACACGAAGACACAGAGAACGCCAAGGGGAATGGAAACGAAGGTGAAAGCGATCATAGCACGCTTCGTGCTGCCCTTTCACCGCCCTTCCGTGTTTTCTCCATGCATTTGTGTCTTCGTGGTTCGATTCTCTCGACGGACAAGGCGATCAGTCGGCGGCACCGGCGACGGCGTGCATCGCCAATTCCGCGAGCGCGTCCCCCTCCGCGATGAGCAGAAAATCCTCGTCGCGTTCGCCATCACGAGCAAATGCCCAATGAGCGACGGCTTTCCGTGCCTTCGCTCCATATTGCTTGATATATTGGGAGACAAACCGTAGTCCTTCCTCCTCGGTCGGCCAATCGCCAACCATATTTGCGCTGTCCATGTCCATGATCTCGTACCACACATTCATTTCGCACCTCCGTAGCGTTCGCTATCACGGGCCGCAGCAGCGCGACTGCGCTTCGGATCACATCGGCGTTGCCCCACACCGTGTGATGCCCCGGCATGCTGAGCGTGCGCTCAATTTGACATTCGCCATCAAGCGGCACATCTACTGCAGCAAGGAACGAGCCGAGACTTCGATAATGGCGGGCGTTCCGCCGTGCTTGCGCTTCTGTAGCATATTTAGAAAGCCCCCGTCCAAGGCGAGCTACCTCTGGATCATTGGGCGGTGATTCGCCTTTTTCTGCGGGCGAAACGAAGTCGTCGCGGGTGGGTGGGTCTGTCTTCACAATGGGCCAGAGGCGACGAGTGTTCGGTGTCTCGCTCACGGCGTTACCCTTCCCCGTTGCGGACGCGGAGGGCGGCGGACATGAGCGCGTCCACCACGCCAGCAGGGAACGGCGTACTGCCCATCACGGCCCCGCCGTGTACGTCGCCGTGGAAGTCGCTGCCCACGGTGGTGAGCAGGCCGTGCTGCGCGGCGAGGGCGGCGAGGGCTTCGCGTTGTTCGAGGGTGTAGGAGCCGTAGTGCGCCTCTAAGCCCATCAGCCCTGCCGCGACCATCTCCGCGAGCGTGGCGGGCAAATCCGCGACGCTGAACGGGTGCGCCAACACCGGCACGCCCCCCGCCGCCCGCACGAGGCGCACGGCATCCGGCGGCATCAACCTCTCGCGCTCCGCATACCCCGGCTTGCCCCGCGTCAGGTAGCGGTCGAAGGCGTCCGCGATGCTCGTTGCCGCGCCGACTTCGATCAGGGCGCGGGCGATGTGCGGGCGCGTGACGACGGCACCGTCCGCGATCTGCCGCACGCGCTCCCATGTGAGGGGGACGCCGACCGCGTGTAGTTGCGCGACCATCGCCTGCCCACGGGTGTCGCGCCCCTCGCGGAAGCGGTCGAGGGCGGCGAGAAAGGCGGCGTCGCCCGTGCGGACGAAGTAGCCGAGCAAGTGGACCTCGCCCGCGTCCACGGAACACGAGAGTTCCACGCCGGGGATGAGGGCCATGCCGTGCCGTGCGGCTGCCGCCGCCGCTTCGGGGACGCCCGCCACGGTGTCGTGGTCGGTGAGGGCGAGCACGCGCACCCCCCGTGCGGCGGCCATCGCTACCACCTGCGCGGGGGGATACGAGCCGTCCGACGCGACCGAGTGGCAGTGCAACTCGACGGGGTAGCGGGGTAGGGAGTGTGTCGCGTCGGTCGCGTCGGTCATCGCCGTGTCCTCTCCTTTCGCACAAGGAATGGGGGTGGCAGATGCCACCCCCGCAGGATATACGTTGTCGAACCGTCCGTGAAAGGTGAAAGGCGTTCGCATGAATACGCCGTGCGTCAGCGCGGCTCCACGACCATGCTGAGGGCGGTGCGGTCTTCCTCGTCTATCACCACGTCAATGAACGAGGGCAGGCACACGGCGTTGATGCCCGTCTCCGCGAGGTAGTCGCGGGCAATCGCCACCGCCTTGATCGCCTGATTGGCGGCCCCGGCCCCGATGGCCTGCACTTCCGCCCGCCCGCTCTCCCGCACCACGCCCGCGATGGCCCCCGCGACCGCACTGGGGCGGCTCCGGCTCGACACCTTGAGGATGTCGCTGCGCTTCGCCGGCACGCCCATCGCGGCGAGTGTGGCGGGGACGAAGGCGGAATCGTCCGTCTCGATCTCCTCTGCACTCGCCGTAATGGGGGCGTAGTGGGTCGGTGCGGTGTACATGGTCGGTGCCTCCTGATCGAGATGCGCGTCGGGTGCGTGCGAGGTCGTCGCCGTCGTCGTCGTGTCGCCGCCGAGTCGGATACCGCGTAGAATTCGGTCCATTCCTCTCCTCTACCTTCCCTGTGCAGTGTGCGGGATGCCCCGCCCCGGTGTCGCACGGGCGACCGCCACTTCTACCCGTGCGAGAGCAGGACATCCCAGTAGTCGCGTCGCCAGATACCCCGCGCCCGCCGCGTCTGGCGATCCACCTCCATGATCAGCGAGTTGAACGTGACGGGGCCGGACGCCACCGCGAGGCGCGTGGGCATCCCCGTCAGGAACCGTTGGAGCACCTCCGGCACGGCACTACCGATCACCGAGTTCTGCGGGCCGGTCATGCCGAGGTCGGTGACGAACCCCGTGCTGTGCGGCAACAGGCGAGCGTCCGCCGTGGGGATATGCGTGTGCGTTCCCCAGACGCCCGCGACACGCCCGTCGAGATGCCAGCCCATCGCCACCTTCTCGCTCGTCGCCTCGGCGTGGAAGTCCACGAAGACGATGGTGTCGTTCGGCGTCTGCGCCAACAGTTCGTCCACGGCGCGGAAGGGATCGTCCAGACTCTCGCCCATGAACACGCGCCCCATGAGCGAGACGACGCGCACGCGCATTCCCCGCACATGCAGGTCGTAGTACCCCCGTCCCGGCACGCCGGACGGGTAATTGAGCGGGCGCACGATGGGCAACGACTCGTCCTTCAGCACCGTCTCCATCTCCCGCTGCGACCACGTATGGTTGCCGAGCGTAATCACGTCCACGCCCGCACGCAGCAGTTCGTCCGCCAACTTCCGGGTGATCCCGCGCCCTCCCGCCGCGTTCTCGCCGTTGGCGATTACGACATCAATCGCCCGTTCTTGCCGCAATCGCGGGATGATCGCCACTGCCGCGTTCCGACCGGGTTCGCCGAAGATATCGCCAACCGCGAGAATACGCAAGGGCAAGGGGACGCCGGGGGGGATGGGTTGCGGTGCGGGGCGCGTGGCACTCGGCACGTAGCCGAAGTCGTTGACCGGGCCGCGCCAGTCGCGCTCGACGGGCGGACTCCCGCCGTCCGCGTCGGTGTCGTCATCGAACCACGGGTCGCCCTCGATACGAAAGGTGCCGTCGTCGCTACCGGGCATAATCAACGACCCGCATTTCCCGGATCACTGTGACCTTAATCTGACCGGGGTACTGCATGGTCTCCTCGATCTGTTTCACCACGTCGCGGGCGATGCGCGTCGCCGTCAGGTCGTCCACGATGTCCGGCTTCACGGCGATGCGCACCTCGCGCCCCGCCTGAATGGCGAAGCTGCGCTCCACCCCCGGCATCGAGTTGGCGATGCTTTCCAACGCCTCCAGCCGCTTGATATAGAGGTCCACCATTTCGCGCCGCGCCCCCGGCCTGCCGCCCGAAATCGAGTCCGCCGTGGCGACGATGAATGCCTCCACGGTTTCGGGTGCCACCTCGCCGTGGTGCGCCGCGATGGCGTGCACGATGCGGCTGCTCCGCCCCAACCGCTGCGCAATCTCCGCGCCAATGAGCGCGTGCGGCCCCTCGACCTCGTGGTCAACCGCCTTGCCGATGTCGTGCAGGAATCCGGCGGTCTTGGCGACGTTCACGTCCGCCCCGATCTCCGCCGCGATCCCCGCCGCGATGATCGAGACTTCCAGCGAGTGCTGCAAGACATTCTGCCCATAGCTGGTGCGGAACTTCAGCCGCCCCATGAGGCGGATCAGTTCGGGGTGCAGCCCCGCGACGCCCGCCTCGTAGGCGACCGTCTCCCCTTCCTCCTTGATGACCGTCTCCATGTCGGCGGTGACGCGCTCGGTCACTTCCTCGATGCGGGCGGGGTGGATGCGCCCGTCTTGCAGGAGCTTGGCGAGGACGCGGCGGGCCGTCTCGCGCCGTACGGGATCGAACGACGAGACCATGATCAGTTCGGGCGTGTCGTCAATGATGAGGTCCACGCCCAACGCCTGTTCGAGGGCGCGGATGTTCCGCCCCTCGCGCCCGATGATGCGCCCCTTCATGTCGTCCGAGGGCAGCGGCACGGCGGTGACGAGGTTCTCCGCCACGTAATCCGGGGCGCACCGCTGGATCGCTGTCGCCAGAATGTGGCGGGCGCGACGGTCGGAATCCTCCTTGATCTCGGCCTCGATCTCGCGGGTGCGGCGGTTCGCGGCGTCGCGTACCTCCTCCTCCACGCTCGTGAGGAGCACTTGCCGCGCTTCCTCCCGCGTGAGGGACGACACGCGCTCCAATTCCGCGACCTGCTGCCCCCGGAATTGCTCGGCCTCGGCCTTCAGCCCCTCGACCTCGCGGGCGCGAACGACGAGTTGCGCGTCGCGCCCGTCGAGGGCGTCGTCCCGCTGTTCGAGCGTGGCGGTCTTGCGGTCGAGCGATTCTTCCTTCTGCTGGATGCGCCGCTCCTGCCGCGAGATATTCGCCCGCTGCTCCTTCATCTCGCGCTCGATCTCTTCCCGGAGTTGCAACGACTCATCCTTGGCGGCGAGCGTCATCTCGCGCTCTCTCGCCCGCGCATCCTCCAGAATACGCTCGGCCTCGGCCTCGGCCCGCGCCCGCTCGTCCCGCACTTCGAGTGCCTTCGCCTGTGTCGCCTGATTCCGTAGCACGACCGCCACGACCGCCCCAATCGCAAGGCCGACGAGCAGCCCCACGACGCCAAACAGTATGCCATCCATGATGCTTCATCCTCTCGTGTCGCCGCGTCCGCTTCCCCACCCCGGCAGCGCGACGAACACCCATACGGCAACGAAAGATAGTTGGTTGGTATGCGAGATTCGCCCGCCGGGGAGGAACCTGTCGCCGTGCAATAACAAAGAAGACTCCCGTGTAACCACACGAGAGCCGACACAGACTGCAAAGCAGGCTGGGCAGCATTGCGGCGTTTCCTCCCCAACGGTGAAACCGGTCCACACCATATCTTCAAGCACATATCCGTCACTGTCAAGGATGCTTTTTCCGCCCGCGTCGCGTTTGTCCCATCCCGATGGCATACGCATTGTGGGCAATATGTGAACACCCCGTGAAGGGGTCTGGGCAGGCGGTTTCGTGGCGTGGTACGATTAAGGGCGAAAAAAGGGAGGCGCGAACGTGGCGATACGCGAACTGATACAGATAGACACGCCAGAGGGCGAGGCGGTACTGCGGGCAAAGGCCCGGAAGATCACGCGCATGGACGACGAGATGCGTGCGCTGGCGCGGGATTTGGTGGACACGGTGATCGGCGTCGGCAACGGCCTCGCTATCGCGGCACCGCAGGTTGGGGAATCGGTGCGCATGATCGCTATCAACGTGCCGAAGGACTACATCGAGGAGGGCGACCCCGGCTTCCAGCGGGTGCTCTACAACCCGCAGATCGTGCGGCGGCGCGGCGGCAAGGTGGCGGACGAGGAGGGGTGCCTCTCCTTGCGCAACTGGTACGGCCCCGTGGAGCGCGACCGAACCGTGATCGTGCGGGCCTACGACCTGCAAGATCAGGAATTGCGCATCGAGGCCCACGGCTTCACCGCCCGCGTGCTGCAACACGAGATAGACCACCTCGACGGCATCATGTTCACCGACCGGATGACCGACCCCGCGACCGACCTTCGCTACGTCGAACCCCGCGACCCGGATGCCCCCGAAGACGACGCGACCGAGGCCGAAGGGCCGCACGCCGCCGACTAACTCTATTTGACCGCCAATACCGCCGAGAAAACACGGAAGGATTCACCACAGAGACACAAAGATCACGGAGATAAAAACTCTATTTTCCTCCGTATTCTCTGAGTCTTTGTGGCGAAAACCTTTCTCCTTCTTGGCGATCTTGGCGATCTTGCGGGTGTTCTCTGGGCGGTATTGGCGGTTCAATCCTCTTTCGGTTCGGGAGGTACAATGCCGGAGATGGACGAGGCGACGACGCGACGTACGGCCCTCGTGTGGCACCTCGTGCATACGGGGGTGTTGCGCGATGTGCGCGTGCGCGGCGCGATGCTCGCGGTGCCGCGCCATCTCTTTTTGCCCGGTGAATCCCTCGCCCGTGCGTATGCCGACGACGCGGTTGCCACGAAGCGCACGGCGGATGGTGTCGCCATATCGAGTGCGTCGCAGCCCGCGATGGTCGCCCTGATGCTCGAACAGTTGGCGGTGCAGCCGGGGATGCGCGTGCTGGAGATCGGCGCGGGGACGGGCTACAACGCGGCCCTGCTCCGCGCCCTCGTGGGCGACGCGGGCCGCGTGACCACCGTGGATATAGACGCCGACATCACCGACGGGGTGAAGCGGCACCTCGAAGCGGCGGGTGTCACGGGCGTACGCATCGTCACCGCAGACGGCGCGAGCGGTCACGCCCCCGATGCCCCGTACGACCGCGTGATCCTCACCGTGGGCGCGGGCGACATCGCCCCCGCGTGGGTGGAACACCTGACGCCGAATGGCCTGCTCGTGCTGCCGTTGCGCATTGGCGCGGGGCAATTCGCCGTTGCCTTTGCGCGGGAAGGCAACCAGTTGCGGAGCCGGTCGGTGCTGCCGTGCGGCTTCATGCCCCTGCGCGGCGCGATGGACGACCGCGAGCGGGTGTACACGGCGGCAAACCTGCGGCTCACCGCGCCCGCAGGCGTCATGCTCGACATGGAGAGCGTCGCGGCCTTGCTCCGAACGCCCCCGGAACGGCGCACGCTCGCGGTCGCAACCGGGTGGCAGGGGCTGAACGCGCTGGCACTCGCGGGGCAGGGGCTGGTGTCCGCCTCGTCGGGGGATGCTCGGTATGGCTTCGAGGGGAGCGGGTACGGCTACTTCGCCCCTGACGGCACGAGTGCCTGCATACTTGCCGCATCCGAGCAGCGGCGCGGTTCGTTCGATACCGCTCTCGTCTACGGCACCGCCGCAACGGCGGATCGCCTCGATGCCGCCCTCGCCGCGTGGCGGGAGGCGGGCGCACCGGAGCCGGAGGCATTCACGATCATCGCCGCGCCACTCGACGCGCCTGCCCCGCAGGACGCCGCGACGGTGACGCTGACCCACTGGCGGTTGTTCGTTGCCCCCACCGCGTCGCAGGCACCGTGAGGGGTGGCGAACGGTGGGGTTGTGGCACTTGTGGCGCGGGCTTCAGCCCGTGATTCGCTAGGTGGAGCAGGAATCGCGGGCTGAAGCCCGCGCCACAGGAATACATTCCTTGCTCGATTCGCTCTGCCTGCGGCAGTGTACCGGCCTACATTCTCCCGTTACACTCCGCTGATCGCTGTATTGCGCGTCATATGGCGCGACAAAGGGCGGCGGGAATGCTCCCGCCGCCCTTCCGTGTACGTCCTGTACCTGTCGCCGCCGGTTAGCGGCGTGCGCTCACGCAGCCGCGCTCGCCGTAGCCGAGGTTGCAATAACCGTCGTTCGGGTTCGTGGAGCGGGTGATGCCGGGGCTGTAGACGAACTGCCCGTTGGTGTTATTGTAATAGAAGATGCCGTTGCCGTTGAAGTTCTGACCGGCCCCGATACCGTAGCCGTAGAAGTACGGGTTGTAGCCGTAGCCGAACTGCGCGGTGTTGTAGCCAATGCCGTAGAAGTACGGGTTGTAGCCGGGGCCGTAGTACCCGAAGTCGCCGCTGCGGAACCGCGAGTAATCAATCTGCACCGCATTCGGGTTGACGTTGTTGCGGGCGAAGAGGCAGTTGTAGTCGTTGATCTGGCACCCGACCTGCGTGAAGGCATCGGCGGCCCCCACGGATTGCGGGGCCACACCCACGGTCGCAAGCAGGAGAGCCGCGAGGCCGAACGCCCCCACGGCGAACCGGCGAATCATCTGACGCATACGTCTCTGTTCCTTTCTGCATCCGCCCACCACGACACGAATCGCGGCGCACACGGCGGTGCGTTTCGTCACTGCGGCCCACACGAGCCGCGATCACACGCCCCGGTACGTCACTTCCAGCATAGCACGAATAATGCCCAGATGCCGGATGCGCGAACCGTTCGTTTCCTCCATGATAACACCGTCGCACCACGAAAAATGTCCGTTAGTCGTGCGCAATTATCGCGGAGTCCCGGAGGTGGCGAAGAGACGGCGAAGGGGCGGCATACGCTGCCGCCCCTTCGCACTCCCGCTGCGTTCTCTGTCCGCGACCCGCCATCACAGGCTAAGGAAGCGAATACGACGCGGGACGGATTACTCATCCGTCCCGCGTCTCCAACCTCCCATCACACGAGACGCGACGGGACGGCGGGCGAGACGCCCGGAACGGATCAGGTCTTGTTGAAGAGGCAGGTGTAGTTGCCCACGTTGCAGCCTACCGAGGTGAAGAAGCGATCCGGCACGCCACCGAAGCGGTAGCCGAAGTAGGTGCGGTTGCCGTAATTGGACGGGTAGTAGCTGCCGTTGAAGAACAACTGGTTGTTGTTGTTGAACGCCGGGATGTACGCATTGCTGTAGAACGCCGGGGTGTAGGCGTTGTTGAAGCCCGCGTACTGGTAGTTGAAGGTGTTGTAGCCCGTGTTGTAGCCGCTGTTATAGCCGAAGTTGTTGTAGCCCGTGTTGTACCCGAACGGCTGGTACGAGGTCACGGCGTAGCCCTGCGTGGCGACGCCCGTGCGGTTGTAGTAGCAGGCGTAGTCGCCGTACGTGCAGCCGACGCGGGTGAAGATGTCCTGCGCGGCCACTTCCGTGGCCTGCGTGCCGAACACCGAGAAGAGCACAGCGGCGAAACCGAGCACACCGACAGCGGTGCGGCGCAGAAGCGAACGAAGCATGATTCCCCTCACCTTTCCGAAACGATCATTCCCACCGAATTGAACAATTGACCCATGAACGAATACCACATACTACTCAACATCGCCTCATCTCGATACGCTACCCCCTCTACTAGGAGCTACCGGTGTGCCACGCTACCCACTCGTATTCTACGCCGAATGCGACGGAATAGTTCCCCCGAATGTGCAAAAAAGTGTAAAAAACTGCGATGAATAGATTATTCGATCTGTACATGGGGTTGCGCCTACAGCCGCACCTCGCGGGGGTGGACGCGCAGTTTCTCCACGCCCACAATCGCCCCGATCTGCCGCACCGCTTCGTCCACCTTCTCGCTCTCGTTGATGACGAAGTAGTCGAAGAACTCGCTCGTCACGATCTCGCGGCTGGCGATGGCGATGCGCAAGTCGAGCACCTCGCGGTTCTCGGTCTTGCGGCTGCGCAACCGCCGCGCCAGTTCGCCCATGTCGGGCGGCAACAGGAAGATCAGCAACGCCTCCGGCGCGAGGTGGCGGATCGTCATCGCCCCTTGCGGGTCCACCTTCACCACCACGTCCTGCCCCCGGTCGAGCGCACGGCGGATGGGAGCCTTCGGCACGCCGTAGGAGTTGCCGTACACCGTGGCGTGTTCGAGGAACTCCCCCGCCGCTCGCGTCTCCGCGAATTCCTCCGCCGTGTAGAACAGGTAGTGAACGCCCTGCATCTCGCCGGGACGGCGCGGGCGCGTGGTCGCGGTCACGGCGTAGTATGCGTCCGGCATCACCGCCCGCATCTGCTCGATGATCGTGTCCTTGCCCACGCCCGAAGGCCCGGAGATCACAACGAGCAACGGGCGCACCGCCCCCCGCAGTTGGTCAATCAATTCGTTCGCGTGGGAGTTGACGCCCGCGTCGCCTGCCGTCATCGCCCCCGCCTCCCCACCTCGCTACACACCGCCCCGCCCCGTTTCCGGTGGTACACTTTGCCCCTGACGACCTTCATACCCCGAAAGGATCACCCCCGGTGTTCGACACCCTCACGATGCGTGCAGTCGCGGACGAACTGCGGCGGGCCGTGGTCGGGGGCCGCGTGCAACGGCTCGGCCTCACCGACGAGCGCACCCTGATACTGGAAATCTTCAACCGTGGCACGCGGCACCAGTTGCTCGTCAGCGACCACCCGCAGCAGGCCCGCGTGCATCTCGTCCCCGGTCGCCTCACCGCAGACGCCATTCGCGTCACACCCTTCACGCTGCTGCTGCGCAAGTACGTGCGCGGCGGTCGCGTCGAGGCGGTCGCGCACCCCGATCTGGATCGCATCCTCACGCTGAGTATCGTCAAGGTGTACCCCGCCGTCAAGGATGACGAAAGCGACGCCCTGCCATTGGGGGGCATGAGCATCGCGTCCGACGCCAACGACGAACCGGGCGACGAGGGAGACCCCGACCCCGACGCGCCCTTCGACGCTCTGCCCCCCGGCTGGATGCGCGAGCGCACCACGCTGTACATCGAGATCATGGGCCGTCACTCGAACGCCGTGCTCGTGGACGCACGCGGCGTGGTTCTCGATGCCCTGAAGCGCGTGCCGCCCTCCCTGAGCCGCGTGCGCCCCGTGCTGCCGCACCTCCCGTTCACCGCCCCGCCGCCGCAGGAGAAGGCCGATCCGCGCACGATCACGGCGGCGCGGTTGTATCACTACCTCGCGCTTGCGGGGGAACGGACGAAACTGGCGGACGCCCTCGTCGGTTCGCTGCGCGGTCTCAGCCCGCAGATCGCACGCGAGGTCGCCTACCGCACGACGGGCGACGCGAAAGCCCCCGCCCTGCCCGCCGACCCCGCCGCCGCCGTCGCCGCCTTGCGTGACCTCTTCGCGCCGTACAACGGGGACGACGGGCGCGGCGGCGAGCGCGACGCACGCGGCACATGGCGACCCGTGCGCTACTTGCGGGAGGGCATCGCGGTCGCCTTCTCGCCCGTGCCGCTGCGCCTGTTCGCGGACGACCCCGACATCACCGCCGAGGAAGACGCGAGCATTTCGGCGGTCACGTCCCGCTTCTACGGCGAGACGGGGCGGGCCGTGGCGCACGGCGAGCGGCGCGAACGGCTGTTGCGGAGCGTGGCGGAGGCGGTGGGTAAACTCGACACGCGCCTTGCCGCCCTGCGCGGCGAACTGCGGCGGGCCGAGGAACTGGAGACGCTGCGCCTCAAGGGGGAGGCGATCTATGCCGCCGCGCACACCCTCGCGCCGCGTGCGACGGGCTTCACGACGGAGGATGGCCTCGCCGTCGCCCTCGACCCCGCCCTGACGCCGAGCGAGAACGCCCAACGCTACTTCGAGCAGTACCGCAAGGCGCAACGGGCGGTGGAGGGCGTGCCGGAGCGCGTCATTGCCGGCGAGACCGAGCGCGGCTACCTCGCGCAACTGACCGCCCTGATCGAGACCGCCACCGCCTTCGACGACCTGCAAGCCCTCGAACGCGAGTGGCGCGACTACACGAACGGCAACCCCCCCGCGATGCAGGAGCCGGGAAAGCAGGTGCGGGCGCACGGGCGGGCGAACAGCCACGGGCGCGTCTCCCCGCAGGGACAGAAGGGGCAACAGGGGCAAAAAGGTCAACAGGGCAGGCGACCACAGGCCGTGCGCCGTGCGAAGGCGTATCCCCTGCCGGGGGGCGACCGCGTGCTCGTCGGGCGGAGCGGCCCGCAGAACGAACATCTCACCTTCACCCTCTCGCGCCCCGAAGACCTCTGGCTCCACGCACGCGGCGTCGGCGGGGCGCACGTCATCGTACAGTGGGCGCGGGCCGACGGGCAGATCACGCCCGCCACGCTGGAAGTCGCCGCCCGCCTCGCGGCGTTCTACAGCAATGCCCGCGCCGCCGGTGCCGTGGAGGTGGACTACGCCCCCCGGCGGCAGGTGCGCAAGATCGCCGGGGCCGGTCCCGGCATGGTCACGTACCGCGACGAGCGCACCGTGCGTGTCGCCCCCGCCAGCGTCGAGGAACTGACGGCGGCGGGTAAGCTCGTCGTCGGTCGTCAGTCGTCAGTCGGCGGCGGGGAGGAATTGCCCTGACGGGTAGCCGCGTTGCGCGAAGTCCGAAACAGTGCGTACGTGCCGCTGTTCCTGCCGACCGCCGACGATTCCCGTTTGCGCGAAGCCGGAAACGGGACTATCCTTCCATTGGCGAAATGGCGAAACAGCGTGCGCCCGCCGCGATCATCCGAGATTAGCCGAACCACCTAGACGGAGCCTGCATGTCGCTGCTCGCCGCCACCCAGCTCACCATGACGGACGTGTTTATCATCTCGATGGGAATGAAAGTGATGCTGCTCGGTGGCGTCTGGTGGATGGTCTCGACCATCAAGCACGACGAACGCCGCGCCCAGCACGCCGCGCAACCCGCGCACCTGCTCGAAACCGTCGCCCCCACGAAGCGGGTCGCGGTGGTTTTCTGCCCCTTCTGCGAGGCGGAACACACCGCGTCGGTGCGCATGGAGCGCGTGAACGACGACACGCTGTACGAACTGATCTGCTGGAACTGTCGCGCCGCCCTGCCCGACACCGCCCTTATCAGCATCGTGGACCCCGCCGAGTGGCTGGCGAAGCACGATGCGAAGGTCGCACGAACCTGAGGCGACAGAGGCGACAGAGGCAGTAGAGGCATCAATGGGGCGCAGGGAGAGGTATGCGTATTCCCGCTGTACCGGCCCGATGTACTGGGTGCCACAATCTCCCTGCGCCCTGTTTTGCATACCGTTGAAATAGTTTCAAGACTAAACAAACAATTGCTTTTGTGTCGCGTCTCGCGTACTATGTAGACACGGAACATTCCGCATGCCCTAGAAAGGGCCGCTCCGCTCCCGCAGGAGGTAATTTGTCATGCCCCGACCACGGTTCGCGCCCCCGGTGCGGTGCGCCCTCGCCCTGTGTGTCGCCCTCGCGCTGCTGCCCCCGGTTCCCGCCGCCTTCGCGGTGCGGGCGGCGATCCGCGTCGTCACCTCGCTCGCGGACAACTTTGTGGTGGGGACGCTGCGCTCCGAGATCGCCAATGCGCAACCGGGTGACACGATCACCTTCGCGCTGGGGCTGACTGGCACGATCACCCTTGCCAACGGTGCCGGACAGATCCTTATAGACAAGGACGTGACGATACAGGGGTCGGGGGCGGCGAACCTCACGATCAACGGCAACAACGCGAGTCGCGTGTTCGAGGTGACGACGGGCAAGACCGTGACGATCAGCGGCGTCACCGTCGCCAACGGACGTGCCGGGTCCGATGACGGTGGCGGCATCCGCAATTTCGGCAACCTCACGGTGGTGGGTTGCACGGTACGCGGCAACTACTCCGGTAGTGCCGGCGGTGGCATCTACTCCAGTGACGTCAATCTCGGCGGTGGCATCTACAGCGGCGGCACGCTCATAGTGAGGAACAGTACCATAGCCGACAATGCCGCTCCCAACGGCAGCAGCGGCGGCGGCATCACGATGACCGGGTCCGGTACCGCCCATCTCGAGGTGACGAACAGCACCATCGCCAACAACACCGCCCGTAGTCTCGGCGGCGGCATTTCTGCTGTTGGTGGCAGCGTTACGATCACGGGCAGCACGATCCGCGACAACACCATCACCGGTATCAGCTCAACCCTTGGCGGCGGCGGCATCGGTACCTACACCACCACGACAATCACGGGCAGCACGATCAGCGGCAACCGCGCCTTCAATAGTGTCGGCGGTGGCATCGCCGGTTTCCCCAACGGCGGTGTCACGATCACGAACAGCACAATCAGCGGCAATACCGCCTCTCTGGGCGGGGGCATCCACGGCGGTGTCACGATCACGAATAGCACGATCAGCGGCAACACCGCCACGGGTAGCGATGGCGGCGGCGGCATGTTCGGCAGTGGCACGATCACGAACAGCACATTCAGCGGCAATGTCGCCATGGTTGGCAACGGCGGCGGCTTCCGCAGCGACTTCAGGTACGGATCCGCCAACACGATCACGATCACGAACAGCACATTCAGCGGCAACGCCGCCTCCGGTGGCAGCGGCGGCGGCCTCTACAACAGCGGGTGGGATACCACCGTGACGCGCAGCACCTTCGCCAACAATGGCGCGGCGAACGGCGGCGGCCTCGGCAATGGTGGGAGCAGCTCCACCAATGCGCAGTTGGCGAACGTCACGTTTAGCGGTAACCCCGCCACGGTGAACGGCGGTGGCATCCACAATGCCGACGGCGTGCTGACCGCCTACAATATCACGGTGGCGAGCAACACGGCACCCAGAGGCAGGGGCGGCGGTATCTATCAACTCAGTGGCACCATGATCTTCGGCAACTCTCTGCTCGCCCTCAACGAGGCCCGCGAGGTGGGCCGCGACTACAATCGCGGCGGTGGTAACGTTGCCACGATTGGCAACAACTTCGTCTCCGACCCGGCGGGCTACGCCTTCCCCGGCGACATCTTGGGGAACTCCGCGCCGGGTCTGGGGCCGCTGGCGGACAACGGCGGCCCGACGCAGACACGCGCCCTGCTCCCCGGCAGTCCGGCGGTGGACGCGGGTAGAAACGATCTCTGCGCCGACCTCCTTGTGGGCAACCGCGACGGGCGCGGGCTGCCGCGCCCGCCGCCGGGGCAATGCGACATCGGGGCGTTCGAGGTGCAGCCGTTCGCCGCTCCCACGCCCCCGCGTCCAGCCGGTGCTCCCGTGGGCCAGCCCGCACCTGCGCCGATAGCCCCGCGTGCTGCGGCTCCGACGCCTGCATCGCCCGCACCTACCCCGCTCACCGCCCCGGCGCGGCGATAAACCGTTTATACCGATTCCCGATGAAGAGTGCGCGTTCGACATCGTAGGGGCGGTTCGTGAACCGCCCGCCCTCGGTGGCTCGGTGCCTGCTTCTCAGCATCGAGGCGGGGCAAAAGGGCGGTT
>JAABUN010001432.1_pt1 | contig 52530 bp, 51 predicted proteins | sample 5559311 | NCBI WGS metagenome assembly JAABUN01 (sample SAMN10711877, study PRJNA513370) | rock metagenome | isolation source: Antarctica rocks | place: Antarctica: Victoria Land, Siegfried Peak sud
GTTTTTGCTCACGCACAGTGCTGAAGGGACTACGAGAAGCAGCGTGCGCGGGCGCAAGAAGACCGCCGCATGGAGCCGAGCCTACCTGCTACGAACTCTCGCTATTTAGATGCGCTCGCCCTGCGTCGCAACCCGGCTTCCTTGCACGCGGAGCGGTTGTCCGGTATCCTGAGGCCACGCGTTCGGGTGCGAAGAAGTGTCCGACGACGGCGCAGCGCCGCCTCTCTTGATCGCCGTTTCCTCGTCCTTTGCCGCCTTTTGTTCCGTCGAACAAACGCGCGCGCATGCGAAGCGGCGACAACCGCCCGCCGGGGTTTGCTACGTCGCTCCGGCTTTTTGTTTGCGCGCCGCTTCCGGCACGCAGGAGAGAGGTAAAAGTGAAGACTTCGCGAAACCGTTCTGGCTTTACCCGCAGTGAAAGCCCGGCTTTCACTTTGATCGAGTTGCTCGTCGTGATCGCCATCATCGCCATTTTGGCGGCGATTTTGTTCCCCGTTTTCGCCCAGGCCCGCGAAAAAGCGCGCCAAGCGTCCTGCTTGTCAAACACGAAGCAGATCGGCACGGCGGTGATGATGTACGCCCAGGACTACGACGAAACGCTGGTGCCGTACCGCGTTCAAACCACCAGCAGCGGCGTAAACCTGAACCCGTATGCCGCCGAACCGTTTGTCGAGCCAAGCGCCAAAAAGCCGATCTTTTTCAACCAACTGCTGAACCCGTACATCAAAAACGACGGCGTTTGGAAATGCCCGTCCAAGCCGAACGGCTGGGTGAACGTGGACCCAAGCGGCGCGGACACGGACCCCGGCTTCCGCTCCTATGGCGGCCAAAATTCGTATGCGGCCAACAGCTACCTTTTCAAAAAGGTGGATGAAAACAACACCGCCACCGTTTCGCTCGCGGCCCTTGCCGCCCCAGCCGACACGGTCGGGTTCGTGGACGGTTCGTATTACAACACGCTGCCGCGCGGCCCGAAGGGTGCGCCGTGCGCTTTGGCCGGCGACCCGAGCGGAACGGCGTTCGTCACGACCAGCACCTATCCCGAATATTGGAAGAACATCGGCAACGCCTACCTATTTAACCGGCAGGGCAAACTCATGGGCAGCGCCAAGGACGAAGAAGCGATTCGTCAGGGCAAGGCCCGCCATTCTGGTTTCATCAACGTGACCTGGCTGGACGGCCACAGCAAGGCCATGAATTACGAAAAACTGGTCAAGGACGAGGGGCTGGTCCAGGGCGGCACGACGAGCCTGTGGGACCCGTACAAGCAGGGCTGCCAGTAAACCGAAATCGCGCCGCGAGCGTGACGAAAAAGGCCGAGGACCCGTGAAGGTCCCCGGCCCTTTTTGTTTTTGCCCGTCCGGGCGTTACAGCCGAACGTCAATCAGGGCCGACACGCCCACGCCCTTGATGCGCGACAGCGATTCCAGGCTTTTCGGTTCGCGGTTGCCGATGGGGATCAGGCCCCGCACGCGCACTTCGCGCCCGATCTTGGTGCTGCCCTCAACCTGCGCGACCGCGCGCACCTGATCCACCAGGTTGCGCGGGCCGCTCACCTGAACAGCGCCCACGTAGCCCCCTTTGCCGACCGACAAGATCGGCACGACCTTGGTGACTTCGCGCACGCTGTCGGTTTTGTTGCCCGTGACCGTGCTGACGAAGCGGTCAATCTGGGGCGCGAACTTGTCCACCAGAATCAGCACGCCGCCGCCCAGCAAGATGTCGCTCAAACCCTGCGCCCGCGCCACGCGGATCGTTTGGCCGACCAGCAGGCCGCCCAGCGCGCTCGTTGCGGCAAGCAGGGCCGCCCCTTTTTTGCTGATGCCGTTGTTCTTCATTCGTTCGTTTCCTTTCGCCGGAAGCCGCCTCCGGCTCTTGTTCGTTTATATTCGTTTATACGAGTAAAGACGGAGCGTCGTGCGCGCGAGTTCATCGCGCCGAGACCGCCAGCCCGTCTTCCCCTTTGGGTACCCAGCTCGTTTGACCGCCAAGCCGAACAAAGGCTTCGCTGCGATTCAGGCGGCGGCCGATTCGCGGCGGCGGGCGGCGGCGAGGTGGATGGAAAGCGCGCTCACGTCGGCGGGCGTGACGCCGGGCACGCGCGCGGCCTGACCGAGTGAAACGGGCCGCACGCGCGCCCACTTTTCGCGCGCCTCGGTTGAAAGCGACGGCACGACCGCGAAGTCAACGTCAAACGGCAAAACAACGTGATCCTGGCGGCGGGCCGACTCGACCTGGGACGCCTCGCGCGTGATGTAACCCTGATAGCGTGCCTGAACGGCGATCTGTTCAAGCGCGAAACGGTCGTTTGGCGAAAGGTCGCCGCCGCCCAGAAAAAGGGCGATTTGCGCCTCCGTGGTTTCCGGGCGGCGAAGCAGCTCCAAAAGAGAAACGCGGCCCGTGACCGGAGCGAGACCGAGGACCGCAAGTCGGTGATTGTCCGCGCCCGAAACGAAGGTGGCGGCCACACGCGCGGCAAGCGCTCTTTGGCGGCGCATTTTTTCCGTGAATTGCTCCCATTGATCGTTGGCGACGAGGCCAAGCGCGCGGCCCATTTCGGTGAGGCGCGCGTCGGCGTTGTCGTGGCGCAGCGTCAGGCGAAATTCGGCGCGGGAGGTGAGAAGGCGGTACGGATCGCTGACGCCTTTCGTGACTAGGTCGTCAATCATCACGCCGATGTAGGCGTCCGCCCGGCCCAAAATCCATGGGGAACAATTCTGGACGAACAGAGCCGCGTTCGCGCCTGCGATCAGGCCCTGCCCGGCCGCCTCTTCGTAGCCGGACGTGCCGTTGATCTGACCGGCCAAAAACAGGCCCGCAATACGTTTGGTCATCAGCGCGGGCGTCAGTTCGGTGGGCGGCACGAAGTCGTACTCGACCGCATAGCCTGCCCGGATCATGCGGCAGTCTTCCAGGCCGGGAAGCGTGCGCAGAAAGTCGAGTTGCACGTCGGCGGGCAGGCTGGTGCTCATGCCCTGGACGTACATTTCGTTTGTTTGCCAACCCTCCTGTTCGAGGAAAACCTGGTGCGCGTCCCGGTCAGCAAAACGAACGACTTTGTCCTCGATGGAGGGGCAGTAGCGCGGCCCGACACCCTCGATCTGCCCGCCGTACACGGCCGAGCGATGCAGGTTCTTTTTAATAACCGCGTGCGTGCGTGCGTTCGTGTAGGTCAGCCACGAGGGCAGCAGATGCCCGTGATCGCGCGGCGCGCGCGTGCGCAGCGAAAAAGGCGGCGCGTTTGCGTCGGATGCGTGCGCGACGGTTTTGTCGAAGTCAATCGTTTCCTTGGCGACGCGCGGGGTCGTGCCGGTCTTGAGCCGTCCGAGCGGGAAGCCGAGGCGGGCGAGGGATGCGGAAAGGCCGTACGCGGCGGCCTCGCCCAGCCGCCCGGCCTCCCATTTTTCGTCTCCCCGGTGGCACAGGCCGCGCAAAAACGTGCCCGTGGTGACGATAACGGCCGGCGCGAAAAACTCGACGCCGTCGTCGCTTCGCACGCCCACGGCCCGGCCGTCCTGGGCAAGAATCTCGTCCGCCATCGCCTCGATGACCGTCAGGCCCGGCGTGGCGGCAAGCAACGCCTGCATGACTTGCGGATAAAGCGTTTTGTCCACATGGGCGCGCAATGCGCGCACGGCCGGCCCCTTGCTCGTGTTGAGAAGGCGCAAATGCGTCAGCGTCGCGTCCGTCACGACGGCCATCGCGCCGCCCAGCGCGTCCACCTCGCGCACGACGTGCCCCTTTGCCGGGCCGCCGATGGAGCAGTTGCAGGGCAGATGCCCGATGCGCGCCGCGTCGCCCGTCACGAGCAAAACGGAGCAGCCCACGCGGACGGCGGCCAGCGCGGCCTCGCAGCCCGCGTGCCCGCCCCCGATCACGATCACGTCGGCGGTCTTGTTGTTGCGCGAACCAGGAAGAAAAGCAGTCATCAACCCGCATTATACCGACGCGTTTTGCGTTAAGTTCGCGCCGCCGGATGCGTCTCACAAGCCCGACCTCGGCCAGGAAAAGGGTCATTGCCGGCCGCCCCGGTTATACTAATTTTACGAAATGAGCCGCGAGCGCGCGTGGTCGGGCAGAACATTTTCACGCGCCTGGAGCCAGGCAGGAAGGAATCGTAAATGGGTACCGCGTGCCGAGGTCGCCGCGAACGACGGCGCAGGACGAGGACGGGTGAACTCCCGGCATTTACCCGCAGTGAAAGCCCGGCTTTCACTTTGATCGATTTGCTCGTCGTCATCGCCATCATCGCCATTCTGGCCGCTATTCTGTTCCCAGTCTTCGCCCAGGCCCGCGAAAAGGCGCGGCAAACCGTTTGCCTGTCCAATGAACGGCAATTGGGCCTTGCCCTGCTTCAATACGCGCAGGATTATGACGAAACGCTGCCCAGCGGCCTGGACCGTAACTAGAGCGGCAGCAAGGGTAAGTGGGGCGGCCGGGTCTGGCCGGGCGAAGGCTGGGCCGGTCCCGTTTTCCCGTATGAGATGCCCGGTGCGCTGTACGGCACCTATGCCAATGAGGTGTCCGGCGACGGCAAGGTCGTGGTCGGCTACGCCTGGACCTCATCCCAGTTCACGCGCGCCTTTCGCTGGTCGCTCGCCGGCGGCTACCAGGGCTTGGGCATTCCGTCCGGTGGGGGCAGCGAAGCCAGTTCGGTCAGATTCGACGGTTCGGTCGTGGTCGGACATTCAACGACCCGGCCGGCGATTTTCTGGCAACCTACGCCCGCCCGAAAAACGGCGACCTGGACGTGCTGCGCGCCGACGTTTACTTCGACGGGACGGATTTCCTTTTCACCAGCACGCAGGCCGGGGCGGTCGGAAGCACAGCCGGCGCATTCTACGTGTGGGGCATCGATCGCGGTGCGGGCACGGCCCGCTTCGGCGCGCTTGCGACCGGCGTGCTGTTCGACTCGGTCGTGGTCATCCGGCCGGGCGGCGTGAGCAACGTCAACACGCTCGTACCCTCGGTCGTCTCGCTGGTCCTGCCCCATGCGAACATCACGATCCGGGGCAATGACCTGAGCGTGCGGATGCCGGCCGCCCTGCTGCCGTCTGTGGGATTCGCACCCGGCCAGTACACCACTAACTTATGGCCGCGCTTCAGCGGGGCGGGCGTCGTGGGCGACGCGCAGATATCGGACTTCGCGCCAAACAATACCAACGTGCGCGTCATGGCGATTCCCGAGCCGGGCACGCTCGCCTTTTTGGCGGCTCCCGTCGTTCTGAGCCTGCTCGGCCGACGGCGGCGGCAAGCGTAATCTCAACCCGACGAAGGAGGTTGTCTCGCCAGCCAGCCGTTCAGTCGCGCCCGCTCGTCATTGTTGAGCGGGCCTCGGCCGAGCGAGCGCAGGTTTGTTTCGACCCAGGCAGCGTTACGAATGGAAACGTCCACATAATCCACGAACGGCGCGAACGCGGCCCACCTCAGCAGCAGGTCGGCAACATCCGCGTTGTCCGCGCCCGTCGCGCGAACTATCTCGTCCATCTTCCAGCCGCGCACGAACGGCGACATGGCGACAGTCGTCAGGTTTGCCGCCTTCGTTTTCTCGAACGTGCTCGCGGCGGCCGGATTGAAGGCGTTGAAAGGCGCGAGAACGTGCGTGACTGGGTGGCCGTCCGGCAGCCTGTCCAGGTGCCGTGCCTCCGCCATGCCCAGACCGACGTTTCGGACCACGCCCGCCGCCTGCCACGCGGCGGCAAGCGCGAGTTCCTGGTTCAGCCCGGCCGCGTCGTCGTGCGCGTGAACGACGAGCAGATCAAGGTTGTCGGTTTGGAGTTCCGCGAGCAGGACGGCCAGGTGATCCGGCTGGTACGGCGCCGGGCCGACGAGATCGTTTTCGCGGCCGGGCTGGCGAAAGAAATTCCAGGCCAGGACTCGCGCCTCGTCACGTCGTCCCAGATGGCGCAGAACGCGGCCGAGCGCGACCCGCTCCTGGTAGTAGGTGGTGTCTATCCACCGCGCGCCCCCATCCAGAAACGCGGCGACGATGGCGCACTGTTCGTCGAACGACGCTTCGGGGTCGTTGCCCAGCGGCGCGATGAACGAGTGGCCGCCCAGAATCAGGCGCTCACCCTCCGTCACGGCTGCGCACTCCGTCCACGAATACCGTCGTATTCGCGCCAGATGTCGTTCATGGCTTCCCACTTCTGCGTGTCGTGGTCTACGTGCGTCAAACGAAAGAAAAGCGCGTAGCGGATGTGCGGCGAGGCCGTGTTCAGGGCGGCGGCGTGCGCGAGTTGGTAATGCACCAGAACGGCGTCGCCCGGCGCGGCCGTGATCTGATGCGCTTCAGGCAATGCAACGGGCGGCATGCCGCTTAGCAGCGACTGCGGGCCGTGCTCCTGGAAATACTTTTCGTACTGGTGGTGCGTGCCCGGCCAGACAGTGAAATTACCGCTGAACGGCTGCGTGACCGCGCTCAGGAACACGCCGACAAGCATCGTGAAGTTGCCGATGGTGCCCGCCGGGACGCCGTTGGTGGGCGTGTGCATGCCGTCGAGGTGGGGCGCGGGCGGCTTGGCCGGGCCGGACGAGGGAAACCGGAGCGCGATCTGCACGCCCGAAACCGGCTGAACCTTGCCGTGCCCGATGGCCGACTCGGCGTAGTCGCGCACCGGGGAGGCGTTGTACAGGTCGGTGAGGACCGGTTCGCGCCCCAGGCCGGCACAGTACGGCGCGTTCCCCTTGCCCGCGTGCTGATCCCAGTCAATGCCCTTCGTACCGAGGGAGCCGTTGATGGCCGCGAGCGCGTCATGAACCATTTGCTGAGGAACCGCGCCCGGCAGGTGGGCGAAGCCCTGGTCGTAAAACGTGCGCCGCTGTTCGTCGGTGAGTTCGTGCATTTTCAGCGTGTCTTTCCGTTCGCAAAGTGCTCGCCGTAGAGTTCGGCGCAGTCGAGGGCGGTTGAGCGTTTGGACGACCCGGCGAGGTAGTTGGCAAGCGCGATCAGCGCCCAGTGCCGCTGGCTGCGCGCCGTCGTTTGCTCAAATTCCTCGATAGTCGAGCCGCAGAACCGTTGAATGTGTGGGTCGTTCTGGAAGCGGGATGCGCCGCGCGCGAGCGTGGTGAGCAGGCGAGCACGTGACGCGCGCGTTTGTAAGTAGAACGTCGTGGCGGCGACGGCATCGCGCCCGTTCTGGTCGGCGATGGCATGGGCGAGGCGGCGCAGCAGTTCTTCGCCGGTCATGTTCTCGCGGACGCTGAGCGGCGGCAGGTCAACGGGCGTGTTGATCGGGAACTGGCGCGCGACCGTCGCCACGTCGTTGAGGAAAATGGCCTGGTGGTACAGCGCCTTGAGCGCGTGCGGGCTGCGGTACGTGCGTATCCAGAAGTTGACCACGTTCAAATAATCGTGGACGTGGCCGGGCAGGAAAAAGCCGTTCGGATGCGCGATCTGCGCCATCCACTTCTGGCACGCGGCCGTGATCGCGTCCGCGATGGCGATGACCGATTTGCCTCCCTTGAGCAGATTAGTGACGTGGTTAATGACCTGCTCGCGGCTGTCCTCGATCACGCGCGTCATCGTCGCGGCGATCTCGTCCTCGGTCAGCAAACGGCGGCTTCGCAGGATCGCGGGCACGTCATCTTTGAGCCGTTGCGCGCAAATAGACGAAACGTAATCGTAGAGTTCGTAGAACAGCGGCGCGGTCGGGATGTCGGGCACGACGGCCCAATGCAGGCTGTGGCTGTTTTCCCAGCCCAAAAACTGGCCGATCTCGACCATCGCGCGCGCGCGCAGCGCCTTGTGACCGGTCGAGCGCGTGCGGCGGTTGGCGATGGTTTCCTGCATCTCGAAGATGCCGGCCATCAGAATGGCATCCTCTAACTTCGTCTGGTAGCCGGGTTCGTCGGTCAGGCCGAGGAACAGGCGGTAAGCCTCGATGCGGTCGCCGCGCAGCAGGGCGTCGTTCATGCCTTCCAAACGCTCTTCGGGCGTGCCGTCCCTCAGCGGCTCCTGGTCGGGGAAGTAGACCGTGGGCGGGTGCGGGATAGGGAAGTCGTAGCCGGTCTTGCCCTGGTAGTGGCCGGGAAAGCGGCCGTGGACCTGCCCCCACACGTCCAGCCCTTGCGGAACGTACCACATGGCCTGCGCCATCGGAAGCAAATCCTCGCCGGGCGGCAAATAGCGCATCAGGCGCAGCGAGCCGCGCCAGGCGAGGACAGTGTGGTCGTAGTTGACGAGCGCGGGTTCGCCGTTCTTGCTCCGAATGTGCGCGGGCACGTTCAGGTACGGCGCGGAGGCGTCAATCGCGCTTTGCACCACACTCGGCAGGCTTTCGCCCTGCGCGAGCAGGCCGCAGAACGACTCGGTCGCGTGCTTGTGGCGTGCGCGCAGCACGTCGTCGGCCATCTGCTCACGGGTGTAGGGCATCGTTGCTTCCTTTTCGTCGTTGCCGCCGGGGCTATGAAAAGCCCCGTCTGGGGAGCGCTTCGCGCTAACCGTCCTGCGGACGGAAGAGCCAGAACGGGATGCAGGCCGCGCTCTGGGTCCACAAAAGTATTTCCGTCCGCAGGACGGTTAGCGCGAAGCGCTCCCCAGACGGGGCTTTTCATAGCCCCGGCGGCTATGCGGTCGCGGTGTCCAAACGCCGTTTGGCCTCTTCGTACACGTCGGCGGGCAGCGGTCCCATTTCGGCGATACGAACGTTTTCTTCCAGGTGCTTCGGGATCAGCGTACCCACGATGGTCGTGTGCATATGGGGGTGCGACAAAGTGAAGCGCAGCAAAAAGGCCGTGCGCGATTCGCCGTCCTGACGCAGTTCGTCCAGGTTCGCCTTTTCAAACGCGGCCCAGCGGTCCTGGTTGCCCAGGCCCTCGCCCGGCTCGCCGCGCGCCACGCCGCCCCGAATGATCGTGCCCGCGCCGGACTTGGCTGCGTCGCTGATCGCCTGCTCGTGCTGACGCTCTAGTGCGGAATACGGAATTTGGAACACGTCGAAGACGCCCATGCCGATGTATGTTTCGATGTGCGGGTGCGTGGCCGAGCAGCCGATCCAGCGCACCTTGCCCTGCTGCTTCATCTCCTGCAACACGGCGACCAGGTCGCCCTGCTGCGTCTGCTCGACGCTGGGATTGTGCAGTTGCATCACGTCCACGTAGTCCGTTTTCATGCGCTCCAAAGACTCGTGCAGGCCCCGGAACAGGTTTTCGCGGGTCCAGACGTGGGGCGTGTCGTCCGTGTTCTCGTCCTTGTGAACGACCGTGCAGCCGCATTTCGTGGCGACGTAGAACTCGCTCCGGCGATGGCTCAAATACTTGCCGATGAACTCCTCGCTGCGGCCGTAGTCGTTGGCGGTGTCAATGAAGTTGATGCCGTCGTCCAGCACGGCGTTCAGGATCGTCTGCGACTGCTCCTCGGTAACGGGCCGGCCGCCCCAAATGCGCGAGCCGCGCACCTCCATCGCGCCGTAGGACAGATCAGTGACATCAAGGCCGGTGCGGCCCAGCGTCCGTTTGGTCAGTGCCATTGGTAAGAAACTCCTTTGTGGGTGGTTGAAATCAGATTTGGTGCATCGTGTCCGCCATCGTTTTGCCGTGGCGGCCCAGTTCATTCAGGGCCGAGCGGAAGCCGCGCGCGAGCGTGGTTGCCGGGCCACGGCCGTAGTAGTGCAGGAAAATAACGCGCGGTTGCTCGCCCAGCATGTGATTATGCACGGCGACGACGTTGAGGTTCGCGCGCCGCAGCGCCCGAACGACCGGGTTGACCTCCGGCTCCAGCATGGCGAAGTCGCCCGCGATGTGTGCGTCGTCCGCGCTTCCGGCAAACGAAGCCCAGGTGTTCAGGCCGATGGCGGCGGTCAGGTGCGCGCCCATCGCCGTCACGGTCAGGTCGTCGCGCCCGATGGTGTATTTATAGGTCGGGCCGTTGACCACGCCGGTGGCCCCGACGATCTGATCGAGCGCGGGCAGGTCGAAGATTTCCCGGCCGGTTCGGGCCGGAGGCGGGCCTGCGGGCGGCTGGTTGGCCGGAAAGAGTTTGGTCGCCCGGATCGCGTCGGCGTAGCGGCGTGCGAGGTCGTCCACGCGGCTGCTCATGCCGTGGACGTGCATGTAAAAGATGCGCGGCTCCTCGAAAAAGAAGTGGTTGTGGATCGCGCTGATTTCGAGGCCGTTCGCGTGCGCGGCCGAGATGAGCGGATTTACCTCGTCCTGCAACAAAACGGTGTCGCTCATCAGCACGGCGGCCCGGCCGTCCAGGGTCTTCTTAACGGACACCCAGCCGCCGAAGCCAAACGGGATCGGCACGGGTGCGCCGGCCACGGTTATTTTCAAATCGTTGCGCGGGAGCGGCGTGGTGTAAGTCGCCTGCGGCTCAACGTAGGCCCCCTTTTTGCCCAGAGCGGCATCAATCGCCGCCATCTCGTCCAGCGTCAGCGGCGGCGTTTTCTTCATCCGGGGCGCGGCCTCGGTGCGCGCGGCGACGCCCGATGCGGCCCCGATAACGGCGGCCGTGCGAAGCAGCCGGCGTCGGCTCCATCCATGTTCGTGCATTAGGTTTATTCCTTCATTCCTTAATAGGGGCAGCGCAGGGCGCGGACGGCTTCCGGGCCGCCCTCGGCGTCCATACGGCGCAGGTCGTCGAGGAAGGTTCCGAAGTGGCGTTTGGGTTCGTAGCCGACGGCTCGCGCGCCCTCGCCAACGTCGCTCAGGCCCGGCTTGCGCGTGATGTTGATCGCGTATTTTTCTATCAGCGTGCGGGAGCCGGGAAACACGCGCTCGCAGGCGGCCAGCGGGTCGGCGTCCCAGCCCTCGATCTGTTCGGCGGTGAACGCGTTGGCCCGCACAGCGTTGACGATCAAGCCCTCCGGTTCCGTGCCCTCGGTCTGGTCACGAGCGAGCGTTTCAATCGAGCGTTCGATGCTGTCGAGCACGTCCTCACGGTCCACGCCGCCGTACAAAAGACGCGCGCCGTAGCGGTTTACCCAGTCGTCGCCCCACGGCGTCAGGTCGGCGGGGCGAATGCTGGCATAGCGAACGCCGTGCGCGCGCCGGTTGTATTCGCACAACTCCTCGCCCACGCGCTTGGTGAAGCCGTATTTGTCGTAATGCCCGTGCCAGGCTTGCGAGGACAAAAACACGACGCGCTTCACGCCCGCGCCCTGCGCGGCCTGGAACATCCAGAACGTGCCGTCCACGTTGAGCCGCCAGAAGTCGGCCTCGGTCTTTGCCCGCCAGTGAATACCGTGCCAGGCGGGCGTGTGCAGGATCAGGTCGCAGCCCTGCGCGGCCCGTTCCAGCCCGAAGCCCGCCTGCACGTCGCACTGCACGAACGGCAAGCCGGCAAAGGGTTCCGCGTCCGGCACCCGGTTCACGTCAGACAAAACAAGATCGTGGCCGGCGGCGAGCAGGCGGGGCACGATGCCCTTGCCGATGTTGCCGCCCGCCCCGGTGAGGAGAATTCGCACGTAAAATCCTTCTTTTCTGTCGAACTACACGCCCCACCAGGGCAGCCCGGCGAAGGGGTAGTAATTGGTGTCGTTGTCTTTGAGGGCGCGCAGAAAGCCGTTGAAGTTGTAGCGGGGTTGGTAGCCCAGCAGACGCTTTCCCTTTTCGACCGACCAGAGGGTGCGGCCCCAAAGGAGTTCGGCCGGCTTCAGCGCGCGCGCCTGGAACAGGTCGGTGCAGCCGGGAAAGTAGCGTTCCAGCACGGCGGCCGGGTCCGCTTTCAACGCGCGGGCGTCGGCGGGCGTGAAGGGCACGTCCGCCATGACGTTGAAGGCGTCGAAGCCGCCGTTTTCCGGTTCGTGGGTCAGGGCGCGCACAACGGCCTGGGCCACGTCGCGGTCGTCCACGCCGCCGAACAGCAGGCGGAAGCCGTAGCGTTCCAGGTTCGGTTCGGGCACGAACATGCCCAGACGCAGCGCAACTGTGGTCACGCCCCAGCGCCGCCCGTACGTGCGGCCCATGTCCTCGCACAGCAACTTGGACATCCCGTACACGTCGCCGGGCAGGCAGGGCAAGTCTTCGGTCACGACGTTCCAGGCGTCTTCTTTGGGGCGCGCGCTGTCGCCGTAAACGCCCATCGTGCTGCACAGCACCAGCCGTTGGATGGCCTGCTCGCGGGCGGCCTCGAAGACGTTGAACGTGCCCGTCACGTTGACCGCCCAAAAGTCCTGCGGCGACCACTTGCTCAGGTGAATACCGTGCAGCGCGGCGGCATGAACGATGGCGTCCACGCCCTCCGACGCCCGCCGCACGTCGTCGGCATTGCGGACATCACCCTGAACAAACTCGTGGGGCGTTTCGAGGGGCCGAAAGTCCATCAATCGCGGCGTGTGCCCCTGCTCGACCAGCAACGGCGCGAGTGCCCGCCCCAGATTGCCGCCCGCCCCCGTAATCAAAATTCGCAAACGAATACGTCCTTTCTGCCGAACAAACAACCTCAACCGCCTCCAAGTGATTGGTCCTCAACAACGGCTTTGAAGGAATGCCATTCAACGTCAGCCGGTAAGGTGTTTTCTGATTGATGGCTGTATTTACCGTCGCTACGAAACGTAAGGACCATCTTGGACGGTTCGTACAGAAGCCACTGGTCACGCAGCCAACCGTGACGTGCCTCATCGTCGTAGGGCCGTGTGACGAGGCGCGCTCCCAGGTCAAACTCGAACGCTGAGCGACCCGGCAACTGGTTGACCTTGATTGCGACCAGTTTTTGCCCGGCGAGAACGCGAACTGCCTCTTGAACCGATTTCTTGGTGCTGCTATCGCCGGCACGAGCGCCGTTCGCATACACGAACCAGTGGCAACAATACAGCCAAAGGTGCCAGTCGCCGTGTACCGTGACCAGGCGACGGCCGAGCTGCCGCCGTGTTTTCTCCGAAGCGCCGTCCGGAATCGGGCGCGGTTCGACCACTTCCAGATGCGGCTGTCCGAACTCCAAAGTCAGAAACGAGCCGTAACCACACTGCACGCCCCAGCAAGGCAGGCCAAGCACCGGCTGAAATGCGGCTTCGACAGCGTTCAACGTAATAACATCCTTGCGGCCCCTTATACCTCTGGCAACTGGCCGGGCGCCCAAAGGTTTGCCACGTCCTCCAGCAGCGGCGCGAGCGCCCGCCCCAAATTGCCGCCCGCCCCCGTAATCAAAATTCGCAAAACAGAACTTCCTTTCGTCAGCCGCCTGCCCGCTACGGGGTCGTGAGCAGAATTACAAAACCAGTAATTGCGAGAAGAGCCGCCCACACGGTAGCGGCAGTGAATCCCCATCTGCCGAACTTCGTGTTCCGTGCGTTGTAACCAAACTTCAAGGCAGCAACTTCCAGAAAGGCGTAAGCAAGCAACATTCCCCATCCAACATCGGCGGAGATGTCAAATCCGATTCGTCGGCTCAGTAGAAACGTCGCCAGGGTCAAAATGCTGCCCACCGCCGCGACCAGTGAAAAAATGCCTTCTGCCTCCGCATTGCGTGGGATGGTTGCCCTCTTCATTGGCACATTACTTTTCCGGCAATTGGCCGGGTGCCCACAGGTTTGCCACGTCCTCGCTGCGGGCGTCGCGGGCTTGCAGGTCGCGCAGGAATTCGAGGAAGCCGATTTGGGGCGTCCAGCCAAGTTGTTTTTCGGCCTCGCTCAGGTCGTGCTGCTCGACGCGCGCGGGCAGGTCAAGCGCGTATTTGTGCAGCAACTTTTGCGCGCCTGGAACGTACTGCTCACACCAGTCCGGGCCGTGGGCGTGAAAATCCGACACGACTTCGGGCGGCATGTTGTGGTTCGTGTGAACGATGGTGCGGAACAAGCCGACGCGCTTTTCGCTTGTGGCATGGAGCGCGGCGACGGTCGCGGATGCCACGTCGCGGGCGTCCACGCCGTTGCGGAGCAGTTTCACGCCGAACGCGAGATACGGCTTGGGCACGAAATCGTGGTAGCGCAGCATGGCGACGCTCATGCCGGTCATCTCGTGGTACGAGCGGCACAAATCCTCGCCGATAACTTTGGTGACGCCGTAGACGCCGCCCCAGCCGAACGCCATCGAAGAGGCGTACACGACGCTTTGGACGCCCTCGGCGCGGCAAGCCTCGAAGACGTTGAACGTCCCGTCCACGTTGACCGCGAAGATAGTCGGGTCGGAAACGGGCGGATTGTGGCCGCAGTGCCAGGCGGCCAGATGAACAACGCCGTCTATGCCCGCGACCGCTTTTCGCACGTCGTCCGGCGTGCGCGTGTCGCAGCGCTGGTATTCCGCGCCCTCGAAGCCGCGCGGCTGCGGGCCGACGTCGGCCATGCGAACAAAATGCCCCACGTCCAACAATTGACGGCTGACGGCCAGGCCGGCAACGCCCGCGCCGCCGGTCACAAGAACTCGCATGGATTTTCCTTTTCTTGTTGCCCTGGCGGCCTACGCCGTGGGCAAATCGTTCTTCAACGTTTCGTACACGCGGCGGGGCACGTCCGGCCCGACCGGGTTGTTTTCAACGGCATCGCAAACCTGGTCCACCTGCGCCTCCGTGTTGAGGCCGACGACCAGGCTGGTGACGCGCGGGTCGGCGAGGCAGAACTGAAGCGCGAAGTCGGTCCACGACGCGGGTTCGTGCCCGACGGCCTGCCGGGCCTTGTCCAGAAGCGCGTAGCGGGACGCCCAGGCCGGGCTGCGGGCGCGGTCGCCTTCGGGCGTTCGGGCCGGGTCAATCCGGGCGTCCGTCAGCATCCCTTCGAGGAACGGCCGGATCGGGATAACGCCGTAGCCTTGCCGCGCGACCGCGTCGAACAGCGGAAACATCTCCATCTCCAGCAGGTTGTAGTAGACGACCAGCCCTTCCATCTTGCCTGTGTCCAGGATGGCCTTTGCGAAGCCGGGCGTGTACGGGAACGGCGCGAGGTAGCCGACCTTGCCTTCGGATTTCAGCGCGTGGAAGATGTCGAGCGTGGCGTCCAAACATTCGGCGATGCGCGGGATGCGGTGCGCGTCGTCGTTCGGGTCGGCGCGCAGCAGCCATTGGACGACGTGAATCTGGTCCGTGTGCAGTTCGCGCAGCGCCTCCTCGACGCGCAGGCGGAACTTGTCTTTAGAAAAGGCGGCGTCCTTGAAGTCGGGCACGGGCACCTTGATGATGTGCTTGATGTCCGCCCGTTTGGGATGGTCGCGGAGCACCTTTTCCATCATCCAGCGCGTGCCGTATTCATACGACGAGTGCAGAAAATCCACGCCCCGGTCGAGGGCATGGCGAAGCGCCCGCTCGCCTGCGGCGGACCGGGGATCGTCGTTGCCCGGTGTTTTTCCGGAAGAGCGCATCGGGCCGAAGCAGATCGGGCTGACGGTAAGGTCGGTGCGCCCGTAGCGTCGTGGCTGCATGGTTACTTTGGAACTTTCCATTAGGTTTTTGTGTTACGCGGCCCCCTCCCCCGCGACGGGAGAGGGGCAGGGGGAGGGGGCTGAAGGTGAGGTTAATGCTTCGCCTCGTTGAGGCTCGCGCCGAGCGTCTTCTCGGCGCTGTTGAACAGCGTATCCTTGTCCTTGATGACGGCCTGGGCGGGCAGCGTGGGGCTGAGGGTTCGCGCGCCCTCCATCTTTTTAACCGCCGTGCCGACCGCCATGAACTCGATGATGCCGCCGCCCAAACTGTACACGTAGGTTTTGATGCCCACCACGTCGTCCGCGCCGCACAGTTCGGCGTCGGCCCGGATGCGGCGCAGTGCGTTGTCGCGCGCCTCGTAAAGAAGCGTGCTCAAGGTCGTGATCTCGCCCCGCGTGAGCGCCTTGAAGCCCGCCAGGATTCCGCCTACGAAGCCGAGCGAGTAGACCGACACGCCCAGTACCAACTGAACGGGCATGTAGCCCATGTGGATCACGTTCCACATCTCCTCACAGGTCAGGTCGCTCGTGATCGGACTTTCCTTTGCGGTTTCCGGCAGCGCATTATGGCGCGACGCGGTCCCGATCATCACCATTTCCTGCATCCCGCCGAACGGCAAAATCGTCGTCTGGATGCCCACGACCGCGTTCGCGTTCGCCCGCCGCGCCTCTTCCGTAATGCGCCACAGCGCGCGGTGCCGGGTCTCGTTGAATACATTCGAGAACTCCGTTACCTCGCCCCTTTTCAGGCTGCGAAAGCCGCCGATAATGCCGCCGCCCAGTCCAATCGAATACGCCACATTGCCGAACACGAAACGCAGGGGCAGAAAGCCGGCGTCTAACTGGCAGTACAGTTCCTGACCGTCCGCCGAGGTGGAAAAGCCGAGCGTTTCGGCTGACTTTGCCTCGTGGTGGATGCACGAACCGACGGACAAAAACTCGATGCTTCCTCCCTGTTGCACCAGCTCGCTGGAAACGCCCGTGATGCCGATGCCACCGTGGTGTTCGGCCTCGCGCACCATGCGGGCGAGCGCCTGCGCCCGGCCGTCGTGGATCACCTGGGTGGCCGGTTGCACCTCGCCGCCGGCGATGGTTTGCAGGCCCGCGCCGAGCGTGCCAAAAAAGCCCATCGCGTACACGCTGTTGCCGATCACCAGTTCGCCGGGCGCGAAGCCCTTCAGATGCAGGCAGTACATTTCGTTGCCGGAAAGACCGGTCAAAATCGCCATGTTTTCGTCCTCCGGGTTAGCGACCGACCGTCATCCGTTTGGTTGCCCTGCCTGCGACCGTGCGCGCGCGTGGCGCGCTGGTAGGGGCAAGGCATGCCTCGCCCCTACGTTGAATGAGCGCTCGGTCGCCTACTTCGCCTCCTCCGGGCTGTGCTCCTTGAGCCAGCCGCGCAGCGGAACGTCCTCGTCGCTGGGTGAAAAGAAGCCGTTGGCGTTGACGCCCCAGCCGAGCATCTGCTTGCGGATCGGGTCGCTCGTTTCCCACAAACTGCTCACGGTCATGTCGTCCTTGGTGCGAATCCAGCGGTAGCCGTAGCCGTAGAACAGGATTTTGCGCGTTACGTCCGACCAGTTCGGGCTGGCCGTGTGCCAGAGGCGTCGGTCGAAGAAAACGGCCGAGCCGGGCGGGACGCGCACGGGGATCGCGCCTTCCGGCTGGCCCATGCCGCCTTCGGGCCGCTGAAGCGTGTCGTCTTTATGGCTGCCCGGAATGATCCAGAAGTTGCCCCGGCCGGCCTCCGAGGTATCGCTCAGGAAGTAGGCAACCTTGAGCGAGAGACGCGGGCGCGGGTGGCTTTCGATCTCCTGGTTCACCCGGCCGCTGTCCTGGTGCCAGCCGAACGTCTTGTCGTCCTTTTCCTGGCCGGACGGGGGCGTGACGATCAGGTGGGCGTGATAAAGGAAAATATTCCAGCCCAGGATGCCCCAGACTTTGGGCAGTATTTTTTCGTAGTCCACCAGGTCGGTGAACAGCGGGTTGTCGGGGATGAAGTTGGGATAAAACAACGCCTTTTTCGCGTCGAAGCCCTCGGCGATACGCTTCTGGTGAATGCCGTCCACAACCTCAGTGAGCGCGCTCACCTGGCCGGGCGACAAAGCGTCGCTAACGATCAGGTAGCCCTGCTCGTCGAAGTGTTTTCGTTCCTCGTCGGTTAATCGGTACTGCAAACTCGACGGATTCATGGTGGTTGGTTCCTTTCAGGAAACGCGGTCGGCCGGAACGTTTGTCCAGGCGGCGCGCGCGGCCTCGATGCTGTCTTCGTAGGTATGCGCGGCCCCGGACAGGATGTCGGCGACCGCAACGCTTCGCCCGGTCTGCGACGATTCCAGGCAGGCGTAGATGACGGCGAGGGCTTCAAGGGCGCGCTCGCCGCTGCTGATGGGCGGCGTGTTGTTGATGATGAGGTCGCGCAGTTCGCCGAACGAGTGCGCCATCGCGTCGCCGGGAAGGTTTTCGTTTGCGAACGGGGCTGTGAGGTCGGCCAGTTTGCGCGCCTCGCCGCCGTCCTTTTGGGCCGTGCCGCCGGACAGGTCGGCGACGCCCTCGCTGCCGTATACGCGCACGGCCCCGAAGCCCGCGCCGTGGCCGGCCGAAGCCACCAGGAAGTGGCCCAGCACGCCGTTTGCGAAGCGCAGAACGGTCATCGCGGCGTCCTCAGTGTCTACTGTGAACGCGCCGTGTTTTTCATCGCGCCGCTCCGGCTCAATAGTTTTGGCCGCACCAAAGGCTTCGGCAACTGAACCGAAGGCGTCCAGAAACCAGTGCGTGCGGTGGACGCCGTGGTCCAGAAACCAGCCCGCGCCGGCCATGCCCTTCAGGTGCCGCCAGGGCGTGTTCATGAAGAAGCCGCCGTTCAGGGTTGTCACGGCGTAGTCAAGCAGCAGGGTGGGCGTTCCAACGAGGGCGCCCGCGCGCAAAGCCGCGAAAAAAGCGCGCGTGCCCCGGCCCAGAACCGACGGCTCGGACACGACCAGGGCGCGCTGTTTTTGCGCCGCGTAGTCAATGATGCGCCGCCCGTCCGCGATGGTGATCGCAATGGGCTTCTGGACCTGAAGGTGCAGGCCGGCGTCCAAACAGTCGCGCGCGATGGACCAGTGCCGGTCGTGCGGCACGAGCAGGCTGGCCGCATCCAGTTGCTCGCGTTCCAGCATTTCGCGGTAATCCGCGTACACGGCGGGCCGGCGGCCCATTTTTGCCTCGGCCTGGGCGGCGAGGGCGTCGCGCGCTTCGGGGCGCGGGTCGGCGAGGGCGATCAGTTCGTAGGCCGGCTGATCGCCGCCGACGTGTGCGTTCAGGCCGGCAAGCCCGTTCAGGTGCCAGCCGGCGATCTGGCCCGTGCCGATAAAGCCGATGCGAAGTGTCATGGAAAAACTTTCTTTGGGGCGGGCGGCGGCCCGACGCTGGTTCGCTCGATCAAAACGGGTCGCAGGCGATGCGTCACGGCGGCGGTTTCGGTCGCGGTCCCCGACGCGAGCCGCTCCAGGGTCACGCGCGCGACCGCCTCGCCCAGCGCCTCGGTCGGGCGCTCAATGGTCGTCAGGCCGGCCAGCAGCGCGCCGGGGTCGTTGTCGAAGCCGACCAGGGAAAAATCGTCGGGAACGGAAAAACCGTCGGCGCGGGCGGCTTCCAGAAAACCGAGCGCGATCACATCGTTGGCGGCGACGATGCCGGTCGGGCGTTCGGGCGGCGGCAGCGCTTGCCAGCGGGCAAAGGCAAACGCGCCGTCGCCGGGCTGGGCGGGTCGCTCGGCGTCGCTTGGCAGCCAGGTCCAGGCGTCGGGAGCGTCCCGGTCCGCCGCTTCCAGCGCGCTTGCGTAGGCAGCGGCGCGTTCGCGCACCCATTCGTTGCCAAACGGCCCGCCCGCGAACCCGATGCGCCGGTGCCCACTTTGCAGCAAATGCCGCGTCGCCAGATACGCGCCCCAGGCCGAATCGAAGTAGACCTGGCTGGCAAGGCCGGGATACGTGCGCGAAGAAACCAGGAACGGCGGGACGCCCGCCTCGTGCAGCAGGGTGAGCGCGTGCCCGATCTTCGCGCGCGTGCCGACCGGGTGCAGCAAAATAGCGGCCCCGGCGCGGGCGTCAATGGCTTCGCGGGCCAAATCCTTGATCGAGCATGGGTCGCCCGCGCGCGGCGACTGATCGAGCAGGCGCAGCGTCGCCCCGGCCGGCGCGACCGTTCGCTCGAAGGCGGAAACGACGCGGTGCAGCCAGACGGGATCGGATTCACGGCCTGGCTCGCCCGTTCCCCCGAACGGCGCGATCAGGGCGATTGTCGCTCCGTGGGCGCGGGCGGCGGGCACGGCGGTCAAAAACGTGCCGGACTGCGGCCGCCGTTTCAGCACGCCCTCGGCCTCCAGCGCGTCCAGAACCGGGCGCAGGGCCGCGCGCCCCGCCCCGACGGCGGCGGCGAGTTCGCGCTCGCCGGGCAGCCGGTCGCCGGGCCGAAAGCCGCGTTCCCGCAAATGCGCGCGAACGCGGCTTTGGAGGTCCTGATGTTGGTTCGTTCCGCTGCTGCCCACGCGCGCGCCACCTTTTCGCCGACTGTCACTGGTTTAAAACTGGTTGATTATGAACCAACAAGAAACCAATGTCAATCCGAAAACGCAGTCAAGCGGGAGGAGCCGGGCTGGGGCCGCGTAAAATGGCAACGCCGGGTAAAAACCAAACACGATGACGCTACGCAAAATGCTCGTTCTGGCGCTGCTGGTTGGGGGGCTGGTCGGAATCGCGCCCCCGGCACGGGCACAGGAAACCGATCTTCTCCTTCATGACCCGTCCGCCCTACTCAAGCGCGGCGACACTTACTGGGTGTTCGGGACCGGGCGCGGCATCGCGTCGTTTTCTTCGACCGACCGCGTTCACTGGACCTTTCGGGGCGAGGTTCTTCCCCAATCCCTCGCCTGGGTCAAAGACGTGGTTCCCGGCAACACCAACAATCACCTTTGGGCGCCCGACGTGGTGCGCGTGGGCGGCACGTACTACCTGTACTATTCCGTGTCCACGTTCGGCAGCAACGTTTCCGCCATCGGCCTGGCGACAAGCCGCACGCTCGAACCCGGCTCGTGGACGGACGAAGGCGTGGTCATTCGTTCGCAGCGCAGCGACAACTTCAACGCGATTGATCCGGCCGCCCTCCGGACGCCGGACGGCAAACTGTATCTGTCGTTCGGCTCGTTTTGGAGCGGCATCCGCATGGTCGAACTCGATCCCACGACGGGCAAGCGGCTTGCGCCCGACGCGGCCCCCCTCGCCCTGGCCGCCCACCCGCAGGACCGGGCCAACGCCATCGAGGCCCCGTTCATTCACTACCGCGACGGTTACTACTATCTGTTCGTAAACTGGGACGTTTGCTGCCGGGGGCCGCGCAGCACCTACAACATCCGCGTCGGGCGGTCCCGAAGCGTCACCGGGCCTTACCGTGACAAGACGGGCATGGACCTGCTTCGGGGCGGCGGCACGCCCCTGCTCGATTCCCGGCCCGACAAGGGAGACGGCAAACCGTTCGATGCTAAAGTCGGGCCGGGCCACGCGGGCATTCTGAACGATCAGGGCGTGGACCGGTTCAGTTTTCACTACGAGTACGTGCGCGACAACAACGGCCGCTCCACGCTCGAAATCGGGACGGTCGCCTGGGGCAAAACCGGCTGGCCGCGCATCGTGCTGGAAACGCCGCGGCAGCCCGCTCCGGCAACGCCCGCGCCCGTGAAAGGGAGATAGCCATGAGCGTTTTTCGGGTCGCCCTGGTCGGCTGCGGCCTTATCAGTGACGCGCATATCCGCGCCTACCAGCAGCACGCCGACCGCGCGCGCATCACCGTTTGCTGCGACCTTGACGAAGCAAAGGCCATTCGGGCCGCGCAACAGGTCGGCGCGGGCGCGCGCGTCGTTTCCGACTACGCCACCGTGCTGGCCGACCCCGATGTGGACGCCATCGAACTCTGCACGCCCCACCACCTGCACCCCGAAGCGGTAATCGCGGCGGCGCGGGCCGGCAAGCACGTTCTTTGCCAGAAGCCGCTCGCCAAAACGCTGGCCGACTGCGACGCGATGATCAAGGCCGCAAGCGATGCCGGCGTCGTGCTTTACTACGGCGAAACCAACCGCACCCTGCCGTCCGTGGTTGCGATGAAGCGCGCCATCGAGGACGGTCGCATCGGGCGGCTGATCGGCCTTCAAGCCACCTACGCGCACTGGCAGGGCGGCGAATACCTCTCGACCGCCTGGCGCTACGACCCGGCCGTCACCGGCGGCGGCCAGTTGCTGGACGGCGGCATTCACTACGTGGACGTGCTGCTCCACCTGGGCGGTCCGGCCGAATCCGTGACCGCCTTCACCACGCGCTTTCGCCCCGAACTCGGCGGCGAGGACACGGCCGTCGTCAACATCCGCTTCGCCGAAGACGGAAGGCTGGGGACGCTGTTCGCCTCCCAGGCCGCCGGCATCTGGTTCCCGGACTGCACCGTGGCCGCGTTCGGAATCGAAGGCGTGCTTACGCTCGGCGGCCCGCACGGCGCGCTCGCCCTGCACCGCCCCGACCTGCCCGGCCGCCACGAAGTTCTCCTCGCTGACGGCGGTGACGGCTTCGTTGCCATGACCACCTGTTACCTGGAAACTGTCCTTGACGGCGCCCCCAATCCCTCGCCCGGATTAATCGGCCGCGACGACCTGCGCCTCGTTCTGGCCGCCTACGAATCCGCCCGCACGGGCCGCGAAGTCCGCCTGGCGGCGGTTTAGCCCGGCCGCCGCGTTTGTTGACACCACGGGCAGGGCGCATTAAACTGCTTGCGGGGCGCGCGAGCGAGCGCGCGTGACGCCTTTACCTTGATCCCGGCTTGCTTTCCACGCACAAAAAGACATCTGTTATGCGTTTCCCCCCTGGCGTCGTTGTTCTTGCCGCCTGCGGCGCGGCGGCCGTTTTGTGCGCGGCGGCACGCACCGTTCGGGGCAGCGGCGGCGACGCGGATCACGTTTTGTTCCGCGTTTCGCGTGACATCGCCGCGACGCACCGTTGGCTCGTTTTTCCGGTTAAAAACGGGGCCGCGAAACGCGGCGTCACGGTCAGCGGCGCGGACGGGAAAATCCTGCGCCGCTTCGAAGTCGAGCTGGCCGACGATGCCGAGCCGCCGGATTGGTGGGCGCCGCTTGACGTGAGCGCGTGGCGCGGCGGGACGCTGCGCGTCACCGTGGACCAACTCCCGGAAAACTCGCGCGCGCTGCTCGACCGAATCGCGTCCAGCGACCGCGTTCCGCGCCCCGAAAATCTTTACCGCGAGCCGCTGCGCCCTCAGTTTCACTTTTCCGCGCAGCGCGGCTGGCTGAACGACCCCAACGGTCTCGCGTTTTACAACGGCGAGTACCATCTGTTTTTCCAGCACAGCCCCTTTAGTTGGGGCGATGCGGCCAAACACTGGGGGCAGGCCGTCAGCCACGACCTGGTGAACTGGACAGAAATCGGGGAAGCGCTTTACCCGGATGAATGGGGCGATATGTGGAGCGGCAGCGGCGTGGTGGATGAAAAAAACACCAGCGGCTTCGGCAAAAACAACAAGCCGCCGCTCGTTTTGATCTACACCGCCGCCGGAAATCCGTTCGTACAGTGCGTCGCCTATAGCAACGATGGGCGCACCTTCACCAAGTTCGCGGGTAATCCCGTGGTGAAAAACGTGTCCGGCGGCAACCGCGATCCGAAAGTGTTCTGGCACGCCCCGACCAAACGCTGGGTTCAGGCGCTGTACGTGGAAAAGGATCGGCGTCACACCATCCACTTTTTCACCTCGCCCAACCTGCGCGATTGGACGCTTGCAAGCGTCGCGGAGGGCACGCCGGGCACCAACTTCCTGTACGAGTGCCCCGACCTCTTCGAACTGCCCCTCGACGGCGATGCGAAACGAAAAAAATGGGTGCTCACGGCCGCGAACGGCGAATACGCCGTGGGAACCTTTGACGGCAAGCGGTTCACGGCCGAAACGCCTCCGCTGCCCGGCCAGCGCGGGCGCGGTTTCTACGCCGCGCAAACGTTCAGCAACGAGCCGAAGAACCGCCGCGTCCAGATCGGCTGGTTCCAAACCGAAACGCGCGAAATGCCGTTCAACCAGTCCCTGAGCCTGCCGCTCGAACTGCATCTGGTGACGACGCCAAGCGGTCCGCGCTTGACGTGGACGCCGGTAAAGGAACTCGAATCGCTGCGGGCGCGATCCCGCGCGGCGCGGCGCGCTTTCGCGCTCCGCGAGGGTGACAAAAACCCGCTCGCCGCCGTTCAAGGCGAGTTGTTCGAGATTCGCGCCGAATTCGCGCCGGGCGGGGTGGGCGAGGTCGCTTTTTTTGTGCGTGGCGTGCCCATCGTTTTCGACGCGCTCAAACAGGAAATCATCGTCAATGGGCACCACGCCCCGGCTCCCTTGCCGCGCGACGGCAAGCAGCGTTTGACGATTTTCGCCGACCGCACCGGCCTGGAAGTTTTCGCCAGCGACGGCCTTTCGTTCGCGCCGATGCCGGTCAACCTGAAGCCGGACCAGCAATCCCTCGTTGTTTCGGTAAAAGGCAACGGAGCGGCAAAATTTAGCCGGCTCGACGTTCACGAACTGCGTAGTGCGTGGCGGCTGCCGGTACGAGAAAGAAACACCCCATGAAACACGACCGACGACGGTTCTTGAAAAACACGGCGGCCATCGCGGGCGGCCTGGCTGCCGCCCTGCATGCAACCCCGAATGAGGCGCGAGCGGCCGGCGTACTGCCCCGGCGAATTCTGGGCCGCACGCGAGCAAACGTTTCGATTCTGGGCATCGGCATGGCGCCGCTGGGCAGCTCGAACACCACGACCGTTCAGGCCGAGGCCGTCGTGAACGCTGCGCTCGACAGCGGCATCACCTACGTAGACGTTTCCCCGGATTACGGCGACGCCGAGCGCAAGCTGCAAGGCGTGCTCAAAACGCGCCGGTCCGAGGTTTTTCTGGTCACCAAGGTCAACCCCGACCGGCCGGACCGGCAAGGCGTGCAGGCGCAGATCGAGGAAAGCCTGAAGCGCCTCGGCACGGACCACCTGGACGCCGTTCACATCCACAATTTGGGCGACTTCGACATGAGCACGGTTTTCACGCCAAACGGCGCGCTCGCCGGGCTGAAGGAAGCGCGCAAGCGCGGCCTGGTGCGTTTTTTGGGAACCAGCGGCCACATGCGGCCCGCCCGCTTCGTTCAGGTCATCGAGACCGGCGACATAGACCTGACCATGAACGCGCTCAACTTCGCGGACCGGAACAACTACGCCTTCGAGGAACTCGTTCTTCCGGCCGCGCGCAAGCAGAACACGGCGATTGTCGCCATGAAGGTGTTGGGCGGCGCGACCGGCTGGCGTTACGACGGAAAAACCGAGGCGACGCTTGCCAAATACCACGAGCGCGCGATCCGGTACGCGCTCGGCCTGCCCGGCGTGGCCTGCGCGGTGATCGGCTTCAGCAACACGGACGAAGTGCGGCAGGCAGTCGCGGTCGCCCGCGCCTACAAGCCCTTGCCTGTTGCGGAGCGAAACGCCCTGATCGAAGAGGGCAAGCAACTTGCCCAGGCGCGCGGCCTGTATTACGGCCCCGTAACCGGTTAACGCCGCTTCGGAAATAAGGAGGGCGCTGCTTTGCGCACCACGGTTATGCTGCGTCGTGTCTTTTTCCCCGCGCTGCTCGTCGGCGCGCTGGTTGGCGGCGGAATTGTTTCCGCGCAAACGCCCCCCGCCGAGAATGGCGTACGGCCGATTCCGCCCCCCGGCGTCGCCCTTCCCGACGCCGACCGCGCGGAACTGAGCGCGGGCGTCGCCGTTCTGGGCCGCGAGATCGAGTCGCTGAAAAGCGATCTGAAGAACAAGCCCGGCCTTTCGCGGTTCCTGCCCGACGTACAGATTTTTTATAACGCCGTACGCTACCCGCTCGCCTACAACGAGTTTTACAACGTTCGGGAGGCGGCGACGGCCAAAAGTCTGCTGCAACAGGGGACGGAGCGGGCACGAGCGCTGCGAACGGGAAGTGCGCCGTGGACAAAGGAAACCGGCCTGCTAATTCTGGGCTACGTCAGCCGAATTGACGAGTCGGTGCAGCCCTATGGCCTGGTCGTGCCGCCGACCTGGGTGCCGGGCGAAACCCGGCCGCACCGCCTCGACTTCTTTTTGCACGGGCGCGGCGAAACGCTGACGGAACTGGCGTTCCTGAACGAGCGGCGGCGCTCGCCCGGCGAGTTCACCCCGCCCGACACGTTCGTGCTGCACCCCTACGGACGCTACTGCAACGCCAACCGTTTTGCCGGCGAGGTGGACCTTTTTGAAGCCCTCGCCGACGCGAAAACGCGCTACCCGATTGACGACGACCGGATCGTCGTGCGCGGCTTTTCGATGGGCGGGGCGTCCGCCTGGCAGTACGCCACGCACCACGCGGATAAATGGGCCGCCGCCGCGCCCGGCGCGGGCTTTTCGGAAACGGCGGAGTTCCTGCGCATCTTCGGGCCGGGAAAAACGCCGCCCCCGTGGTACGAGCAAAAACTGTGGCACTGGTACGACGCGATTGATTATGCCGCGAACCTGTATCAGTGTCCGGTCGTGGCCTACAACGGGGACAAGGACGGTCAAAAGCAGGCCGCCGACCGCATGCGGGACGCGATGGCAAGCGAAGGGCTGACTCTGACGCGCATCGTCGGCCCCGATACGGGCCACGCGTACCACCCGGACAGCAAAAAGGACATTGACGCGCGCCTTACCGTGTTCGCCGCCCAGGGCCGCGATACGCTGCCCAAGAAAATTAACTTCACGACCTGGACGCTGCGCTACAACACGATGGCCTGGCTGACGGTGACAGGCCTGGAACGGCACTGGGAACGTGCCCGCGTCAATGCGGAACGTACCGACAAGGCCGTCGTTCTTCAAACGCAAAACGTTTCGCGCCTCACCCTGTCCGCGCGCGCGGCGGCGGGCAAATCCATCGTCCTTGACGGGCAACGACTGGCCGGGCTGCGGTTCGTCAAAACCCCGGCGGGCCGGTGGGCCGCGGCGGACAGGAACGCGGACGATCCACGGCGCATTCGCAAAACGCCCGGATTGCAAGGCCCGATTGACGATGCCTTTCTGGATCGCTTCGTCATGGTGCGGCCCACGGGCACGCCGCTGAACCCGCAGATCGGCGCATGGGTGGAGGCGGAAATGACGCGGGCCATGCGCGCGTGGCGTGCCCAGTTTCGGGGCGAGGCGCTGGTAAAGGACGACAAAAGCATCACCGGCGCGGACATGGCGGCGGGCAATCTGGTGCTGTGGGGCGACCCGTCCAGCAACGCCGTTTTGGCCCGAATCGCGCCGCGCCTTCCCGTGCGCTGGGACAAGAACGGCGCGGTTCACGTCGGCGCGAAGACGTACGCGGCGGGAACCAGCGTTCCGATCCTGATCTATCCGAACCCGCTCAACCCGCGCCGCTACGTCGTTCTCAACAGCGGAATCACCTGGCGCGAAGGCCACTACGACAACAACGCCAAGCAGTACCCGCACCTCCCAGATTGGGTAATCGTGGACATCACGACCCCACCAGATCCGTTCGCGCCGGGCCGCATTGCCGACGCCGGCTTCTTCGACGAGGATTGGCAAATTAAACCCAGTGGGGAACGGCCATGAGCACCTGCTGCGCCCGTTGATGGACGTCAGTATGCCGAGATCGCGCCGCCGTCCACGTACAAAATCTGGCCCGTGACGTAACTCGCGGCCGGCGATGCCAGAAAAACGACCGCGCCGTCCAAATCCGTGGCCGGGTCGCCGAATCTGCCCTGCGGGATGCGGCGCAGGCGCACGGCGGCCTTTTCCGGGTCGTTCAAAACCGCCTCGGTCGTGCGGGTGACGAACGTGCCGGGCGCGATGCAGTTGACGCGAACGCCTTTGGGGGACCATTCGGCCGACAGCGTGCGCGTGAGTTGGGCAATCCCGCCGTTGGCGACCGCGTACACGGCGACGCCCGCCAGCCCGATGCCGCACGTCAGCGAGCCGACGTTGATGATCGCGCCGCCATTTTCTTGTTGGAGCATGACGCGCCCGACGGCCTGGCAGGTGAAAAAACGCCCCTTTAAATTGATCGCCATCAGCCGGTCAAACTCTTCTTCGGTGTAATTCTCGGCCTGGTTACGCACGATGATGCCCGCCGCCGTGACCAGAATATCAATGTGGCTGAACGTTTCCGCCACCGTGTCCACCATCCGCTCGATGTCGGGCACGCGGCCCACGTCGGCGGGCACGGCCAGCGCGCGCCGGCCCGTCGCCTCGATCTCGCCGGCGACGTCCTTCAGGTCGTCCGGGGAGCGGGCGACCACGGCAACGTCCGCGCCCGCGCGGGCGAGCGCGACGGCCATGCCGCGCCCCATGCCGCGCCCCGCGCCGGTCACGAGCGCGGTTTTGTTGGTCAGCGTCAGGGAAAAAAGGCCGGGGGTGTCGCCGGCCGTGTTTTCGTCGTTCATGTTCCTGTCTTCGTGGCTGCAGGGGAAAGTCCCTGCGCCCCGCCTCGTTCCCGCAAAGGGAAAAGGCGTCGGGGCCGCGGCCCACGCCCCTTTGCAGGATTTTTCGGCGTTCGGGCGGCAGGGCCGGCCGCTCGAACAAATGATTCAGGACCGGGGGCCGCAGCCCCAAACGCTTCGACAAATGTTTTCCTGCCGGGGGCTGCGTCCCCTGTCCCTTCTCAAGATTTTCAAGACCGGGGGCCGCAGCCTTTGCCGCACGGGGCATAATACACACTAAAGGAAAAGGAGCAGCAACGACGACGATGACGAACGATGACATTGCCGACGAATTGGCGCACGAGGCGGACCGGCCGTACGTGACCGCGTTCACGGTCGAGGTGTGCGTGCAGGCGAGCGACGAGGCCGATGCCCAGAAACGAGCCGTCGCCTGGGGCGTGGACAACCTGAGCGAAACGGTTGTTCTGACGCCCGGAGTGGCCGTTTTGCCCGACTGCGAGCCGGGCGCGTTCCCGGTCTCGCTGACCGGGACGCTTAACTTCATCGGGCCGGATCAGGCGGCCGTGGAGGAAATGGTGCGCGAAACGCTCGCGGCCGTGCGGGGCGCGCAGCCTTCGTGGTTCGTCCATCTGGGGGATTTTCGCACCGTTCCCGTGCCCCACGACGACAGCCGCGTCGCAAGCGCGGCAAGCACCCTTTGAAAGGAACGCGCCCCGCCCATGACACCGATTGTTTCCGACGAACAGCGAAAACAGATAAACGAGCAGGGCTACTTCGTTTTGAAAAACGTTTTCACCAGAGACGAGATGGACGCGCTGGCCGAAAAGATTGAGACGCACCAGCGCAAGCACGAAGAAGCCGTGCGGGCGCGCGGCGGGACGGAAGGCATTTCGCGGGCCGACGAGATCACCTTCACCAGCCACCTGGCCGAGGGCGACCCCCACATCCGCGCGTTCGTGACGCGGCCGGAGTTCGTCGCCCTCGCCACCCAACTGCTCGGCCCCGACGTGGATTTGTATTGGAACCAGAGCGTGTTCAAGCAGCCGGAGGGCAAGAAAATCTTTCCCTGGCACCAGGACGACGGCTACACGCCGGTGGACCCGTCGCCGTACCTGACGCTGTGGCTTGCCCTGAACGACGCCACTCCCGAAAACGGCTGTATTTCCGTGCTGCCCGGCGCGTACAAACGGGGCTTGCTGCCCCACAAGCAGACCGACATCGGCCTGGTCTGCCACGAAGCCGATGACCCCGATCAGGGCGTGCTCGTGCCCGTTTCGGCCGGCTCGCTCGCCGTGTTCTGGTCGCTCACGCCGCACAAATCGGGCGCAAACGCTTCAAGCGGCCCGCGCAAAGCCTACGTCATCCAGTACGCGCACGCCGGCCTGAAAAACGCCCGCACCGGCGAGGTTCTCACGGGCAAAATTCCGCTCGCCCGCGACGGTCAGGCCACGCAAACGCCCGCCGGCTGACCGCCGCTTGCTATGCTGCCGGGCGCAGGAAGTCGGCGATAACGCTTCGCAAGCGCTCTCGCCCCGCCCCGTCGCTGGGGCGTAGCAGCAGGGCGCCGATCTCGCCGTCGCCGAAGGGGCGTTGGGGATCGGCGGGCGGGTAGGCGATGACGGGCAGGTTGGGATGGTCGCGCCGGCCTGCGTACAGAAGCCAGGCCGCGCAAACGACGCGCTGCGCGCCAAGCCGCAGGGCGTCGCGGTAAGCGTGGGCCTGGTTGATGTCGAGCGCGAGCGGCAGATTTGCGCGCTCGTCGGGGAGGTTCCGGTCCGCCTCGGCGTACGCCTTGAACTTGGCGTCGAAGACGAGGACCCGGCTGTCGTCGCCGCGCTGCAAGACAATGTCGGGGCGCATGGTGTGCGAACGAGCGTGGCAGCCGTTCGCGTTCGGCCCGCCGGTCGGGAACAAGATGTTGTAGCCGAGCGTGACGGCCGGGCCGCGCGCGCCGGGGCGCGCGAAGCGCAGGCGTGCGGCGTTTCCTTTGGCGAGCGCGAACGTCAAGCCCGCGCGGTTCAGCGTCCAGGCATCGGCGGAAACGGCCCGCAGGCCCAGGTCATGCAGGGCGGCGGCTGCCTGAAAAAACGTCCAATACTCGTACAAAAGCCACGACTCGCGGGCCGGAAGCGTGAACAGCGGATGGTCCCAGCAAAACGCGAACGCACGCCGGTAGCGCGAAAACGTGTCGCCGATGAAGCGGTACAGCGCGGGTGCGGTGGGTCTTTGAAGCGCGACCGTTGCCGGAATCGCGACGCCGCCGTTACTCGCGGTGGGTAACAGCGATTGCCACGGTTCCCGCCGCAGGTGCCGCTGGACGCGCGTTCGAAGATGTATCGCCGCCTCGCTTACGTCAGGCACGTCCAATGCGTTTGCCAGAGCCGCGATGGCTTCCAGGTCCCGCGCCCAGGTCGTCAGGCAGGCGGCGACCGCCTTGTTAAGCGGCGTGTCGGCAAGGGGCACGGCCACAATCTCCTCGATGTGCCGCGGCCGTCCGTCCGAAGCGCGAAGGGCGGCAAGAACCGATTGCGGCGTGACCCGGCGCGCACGCTCGACGGGCACGAGCCGGGTTTGCACGGCGATACGCGCGGCCGGGGCGGCCTCGATGCGCGAAAGCGCGCTTGCAAGCAACGGCCACGCCTGTTGCAAAAAAGCAAGTCGCTCGCGCGGGCAGGGATCGTCCCCGGCAACGCTGCCGAGCGCCGGCGGAGCGATGTCCAGGTCGGCGAGGCCGCCCGTCGGGCCGAACAGGTCCTGCCCGACGGCGAGCGCGACGCGCGCGATGTCGCCGAGCAGCACGCGCCGTTCGTCCTCGCCGATCAGTTTCCCGTCGTGGCCGGCCTTTTCCGCTATGCACGGCGGGTCGGCGGGAAGCGGGTACGGCTCGGCGAGGTCTGAAACGCTCATGCGGCCATTGTACCGAACGCCTCCAGGCCGAAAGGGTGCGGCGCGGCGCGGCGCAGGATTGCCACGGGTCGGCCGAACCGTTATAATGGCGCGTATGCCTGCCGCCCCCGTCGCCGACCGTTTGGCGACTTTTCCGCCGAAAAACGCCCGCGCCGCTGCCGCGCCAAACCCGGACCGGGCCGCGTGGGTGTGTGACCGTCTCGACGCCGCGCAGGGCGAACCGGCCTGGCAGCCCCACGGCGACCCGCTCGATGCGCTCGTTTTGACCATGCTGTCCCAGCACACGTCCGACCGCAACTCCGAGCGCGCGTTCGACAATTTGCGACGCGCGTTTCCCACCTGGGATGCGGTGCGCGAGGCTGGGGTCGGCGAGGTCACAAACGCGATTCGCTGCGGCGGCTTGGCGGACAGCAAGGCGCCGCGCATCCAAACGGTTCTGCGGAGCATCTTCGAGCGAACGGGCGCGACCGACCTGGCGTTTTTACGCGACCTGCCCACCGAGGAGACGCGTGTTTACCTGCAAGGTTTTCCCGGCGTCGGCCCGAAAACGGCGGCGTGCGTGCTGCTGTTTTCGCTCGGCCGGCCCATCCTGCCCGTGGACACGCACGTTTTCCGCGTCTCGCACCGGCTCGGCTTGATCCCCAAGCGTTTGGGCGAGGCCCGCGCGCATGACGCCCTTCAGTCGCAACTGCCGCCCGGCCGCGTGTACGCGTTCCACGTTCACCTGATCCGCCACGGCCGGCGTGTTTGCACCGCGCTCCGGCCGATTTGTTCTGCCTGCGTACTGCGCTCGCGCTGCGACTTTGGGAGCGCCGTGTTTTCCGCAAACGCATGATTACCGAAAAATGATGAACGAACCAACCGCCGCCCCGGCCGCAACCGACGTAGAAATGACCGTGGCCGTGTACGCCGCGCCGGATCAGCCGACCGCCGAAGTCGTGCGGGGCGCGCTCGAAGGTGAGGGCATCCCCGCCGTCATCGGCGAACAGGTGGCCGGCTGGCTTGCCGGGCAACTCGCGGTCGGCGAAGGGTACTACGCCGAGGTGCGCGTCCCTCCCGCTTACGAGACGCAGGCCCGCGCCGTTCTCGCCGATTTCGAGCAGGAGCAGGGCGGCGTGTCCGACGAAGAACTGTTCGCGCAGGCCGAAGCCGCCTCCGACCCGCGCGTGTAGCGGAAAAAAGCGACATGGCGTTTCCTGTAAGCAATTTTCGTTCGTGTGCCCCCCTTTTGGCGAGCGTCGCCGTGTTGTTGCCGGCCGGGTCGGGCCGCGCCGCCGCGCCGACGTTTTCGCGGTCGAGTTTGGCGAACACGGCTTCCTTTACGGTCACCAACACGGTCGCGCCCAGCGGCGGTGGATCGAAGAGCGTGACGGTAATGCGAGTCGAAGTCAAAGGCAACCGGGCGCGGCTCGAATACAACAACCCCGCTCTGGGCGCGGTAACGTATCTGGCAAGCGAAAAGGGAATGTTTTTATACGTGCCCGCCAACAAGGTGGCGCAAAAGCAGAATTTTCAGGGCGGGGTGGACCGGGCATTGCGGTTCGCCTTTGCCCAGGTCAGCCAGCAGCTGCGAACGGCGAAGAAAACCGGAACGGCAACGGTTTCTGGCCAGCCGACTGACGTGTACAAGGACGCCGCAGCCGGCGCGACCGTTTACGTCGGTCGCGCACCCGGCTTCCGGCTGCCCGTTAAAACCGTGGTGACGAACGTCGGCGGCACGCGCACGCTGCTCGTGACGAACATCAAAACCAACATCGCGCTGCCCGACGCCCGCTTCGTCCTTCCGGCGGGCGTGCAGATCATCGCCCCCAGCGCCGCCGGCGCGGGCGGCGGCTTTCCGGGCGGGCTGTAAACGAGAAACACGGACTTCAAAGGAGCGACAGAAAACGGTGACAACCATCATGAACAAGACCAAACGCAGCCAGGCGGCGCTTGCCGCCGTGGCGGCGAGCCTTTTGCCGGGCGTAGGCGGCGCGGCGGCTTTTTTGCTGGCAACGGCGGGCGCGCAGCCGGCCGCGGCCCAGGTGCCGTTCCGCGTCCTGCGGCCCCGAAACGGGGCGACGGTGCGCGAGATCGTGCGCATCCAGGTGCCGCGCGCGGCCGTCGGCGAGGCCGCATACCTCAGCATCTTCATTGACGACCGCTTCCGGGTCGGCGTCGAAAAGCCGGGCACGCCCGCGACCAGCAAGCCCCAGCGGCGCGGCGACCTGGAGTTCACGCCCAGCACGATCACGTTTTTGTGGGACACCAAGGAACCCGATCCCAGCCCGCTGATCCGTAACGACGCGGAGCGTCTCGCCAAGGACGGCCCGCACACCATCGAGGTGGTCGCCCTGGGCAGCAAGGGCAAGATCATCGGGTCGCAGCGCATCACGGTCAACCTGGCAAATCAGTCCGGTTTGGTCGCGCCCGCGAGCGGCATTCCGCTCGATTACAAGTTCAGCGTGGGTGACCTGGTTCGTTACCGCCAGCATACCGAGGTCGAATACGTCGGCGACCGGCAGGAAGGTTCAACCACCAGCGGCCGGGGCGCGCGCGGCGGCCGGCAAGGGGGCGGCGGCTACCCCGGCGGGGGCGGCGGCGGTTATCCGGGTGGTGGCAGTGGCGGCGGCTATCCGGGCGGCGGCGGCAGTGGTTATCCGGGTGGCGGTGGCAGTGGTTATCCGGGCGGTGGCGGCAGCGGCTACCCCGGCGGGGGCGGCGGCGGCGGCTATCAAGGGGGCGGCGGCGGCCTCCAGGGAGGTGGGGGCGGCCCGTCCGGGCCGTTCAGCATCCTGGTGCAGCGCGTGGACGCTAACTACGAGCGCACGACCGAGGACCGCCTCAGCCCGATCCGGTTCCTGCTGCGCGACAAGGTGACTCGGGGCACGATCCAGAACAACGGCGCGTCCGCGCGCCTCGAAGACGTGTTCCAGTTCAAGACGCGCTACCGCGAAGTTTTCACGTCCGGCGAGGTTGCTTCCACCGGCCCGGCGAGCGCGTCCAAGCCGGGCGCGTACATCGCGCTTCCGGTCATCAACCTGGGCGGCGGGCGCCGCCGCGTCGGCCAGCAGTGGCAAACCCAGTCGCCGATTCTGCTGGAATGGGCAACCGTGGACACGCCGCCAACCGTGCGCGTCACCAACACACTTGAAGGGTTGGAATGGCAAAGCGGCTACCAAACGGCCCGTATCCGGCAAACCTTCAAGGGAACGGTAGCCAAACTGCCCCTGTTCGGCGGCGCGGGCGCGATGAGCGGCGAGGCGGACATGCAGCGCATCGTCTGGTTCGCCTACAAACCGGGACGCATCATTCGCTCGCAAACGACGGTAAACGTCAGCGGCAACGCTCCCAGCGACCTCGTCTCGGCCCTCGTTCCCTCGGCGGGCCTGGGCGGTGCGGGCGGCGGCGGTGCGGGCGGCGGCTATGGTGGCGGTCTGGGGGGCGGCGTCGGCCAGAGCGGCTACCCTGGCGGTGGTGGAAGTGGTTATCCGGGCGGTGGCGGCGGCAGTGGCAGCGGCTATCCGGGCGGCGGGGGCGGTTTCCCCGGTGGTCTGCCCGGCGGCGGTGCGGGCGGCGAGCAGCAGGAAGCGCCCAAGGTACCCGTCAAGTTCAAGTCCACCACCACGGTGGAGTACGTTCCTTAGCAGCCAACGCCTCGGCGGTCCGTGCGCGCCTGGCGAGAAAGGCCTGCCGCTTGAACGAGCGGCAGGCTTTTCGCGTTTTTCCGCGCGCGCTTTTTGCCGCTGTATAATGGGGGGCGGAGAAAGAGCATGCTGAAGTTGAAAAAGAAAACGACGCCGCTTACCCCGGACGCTCAGATGGAACTCGTGGACCATCTCGCCGAACTGCGGACCCGGCTGTTTCGCACGGCCCTGTACGTTCTTGTCGGAATGGTAGTCACTTACCGGTTTTTCCCGGAGTTCCTGACCCTCCTCAAGCATCCTATCCAACCTTACATTGACCAGAAGCGCATCGAAGTCGTTTTCACCAACCTGCCGGAAGCGTTTCTGTTGCGGCTCCAGGTGTCTTTTCTATCCGGTCTTGCCGCTGCCTCACCCTTCGTGATCATGGAATTGTGGGGCTTTGTTTCGCCCGCCCTCACGCCTCAGGAGCGCAAGCCGGTTTTGTTCCTCGCCCCATTCTCGATCCTGCTTTTTCTGGCGGGCTTGGGGACGGGCTACGCGGCCCTACCCGCCGCTTATTCCTGGATGTTCGGCTACGTCGCCGACATCGCGGACGCTCGGCTTTTCCAGAACGCGCAGCAGTACATTTTGCTGACGGTTAAGATTTTGCTCGCGTTCGGCGTCTCGTACCAGCTGCCCATCGTGCTTCTTTTTCTCGCCCGTGTCGGCCTCATCAACGCCGAACTGATGGTCAAGTATTGGCGGCACGCAGTCGTGGGCATCTCGGCGGCGGCTGCTGTCCTGACCCCTTCGAACGACCCGCTGACGATGCTGATGATGGCCGTGCCGATGGCCGGTTTGTACGCTTTGTCCATCAGCCTGGTGCGCGCGTTCGAGCCGAAGCCGGACGGGTCCCGCTCGCTTTCCTTTATGACCATGCTGTTTGTTGCCCTCGCCCCCGTCGGCCTGCTGGTTGCCGTCGGCTACTGGCTGTGGCGGGCGGGTTAGCCAAAGCGCATGAAAACCCGCGCCGTCACGAACGCGACCCGCATCGTCACGCCCGAAGTGGTTCTCGAAGATGCAACGCTGATCGTGTCCGAAGGCCGCATTGTCGAAGTTGGCCTGGCGGCGATTGTTCGCGTGACGGCCGACGCCCACGTCATTGACGCGCGCGGCCTCAGCGTTTTGCCCGGCTTCCTCGACGTTCACGTTCACGGCGGCGGCGGGGCCGACACGATGGACGCGACCCCGGACGCCCTGCGCGCCGTTTGCCGCACCCACGCCGCGCACGGCACAACCGGCCTGCTGGCGACCACGATGACGCAGAGCCGGGATAAAATAACGGCCGCGCTCGTCAACGCTCGCGCGGCCTGCGAGGCCGGAGCGGCCTTTTGCCCGAACGGCGCGCAGGTGCTGGGCGTCCACCTCGAAGGCCCGTACATTTCGCCGGAAAAGCCCGGCGCGCAGCCCAAAGCCTTCGTGCGCGATTATGACGCGGCCGAGTTCGCGGGCTGGCTTGAGGCAGCGGGCGGGGCGATGAAACTCATCACGCTCGCGCCGGAGCAGCCGGGCGCGAACGAACTCATCCAGGCGTGCCGCGCGGCCGGCATCGTCGTGTCGCTCGGCCACACGAACGCGACGGCCGCGCAGATCGAATCTGCGCTCGCGGCCGGGGCAAGCCATGCCACGCACCTGTTCAACGCGATGCCCGGCCTGCACCACCGCGCGCCCGGTCCCATTGCCGTTTTCCTGACCGATGAACGTGCCCGAAGCGTCGAACTCATCGCCGACGGCCACCATGTCGCGCCGGAAGTCATCCGGCTCGCGCTGCGGGCGAAGGGCGCGCGCGGCGTCGTTCTCATCACCGACGCGATGGCCGGCGCGGGTGCGGGCGACGGCATGTACGATCTGGGCGGCAATGAAGTCACGGTCGCAAATGGCCGCGCCTTGCTTTCCGACGGAACGCTCGCTGGCTCGGTATTAACGATGGGACAATCTGCGGCCAACGTGCGCGCGTGGGCGGGCCTCGACTGGCCCGAAGTAGCGCGCGTCACATCCACGAATGCCGCCGACGAACTGGGCTGGACCCAAAAAGGCCGCCTCGCGCCCGCCGCCGCCGCCGACTTCGTTCTCGTGGACGACGATCTGACCGTTCACGCCACGTTCGTCGCGGGTCAGTGCGTTTTTGGCCGCTGAAACGCTTCAGGGGCGGCGGGCGAGCAGAAGGCAGGCGTCGTCGCGTAGCGCGCCGTCGGCGAAGGCGCGTGCGCCGTCCAAAATCGCCGTCCCCATGTCCGCAAGTGAGCCGCCCGTCGTCATGACGGCCTGAGCGGCCAAGTGAAGCAGGCCATCGTATTCCAGGAACGCGCCGGAGCGCGAGCGCGCCTCGGTGATTCCGTCCGTGACGAGCAGCAGGGTGTCGCCCGGCGCGAGAACGATTCGCTCCTCGTCGTAAGTCACGTCCGGCACGACACCCAGCGGCAGACCGGTGATCGTTACGGAATGGCAGATTGGCGTTTCCGCGCCCTTAGCGGCACAGGCGCGCAGCACGACCGGCGGTTCGCCGCCCGCGAGCGAACAAACGGTTTCGCCCGTCGCCGGGTCAAGCACCGCGAGCGCGGCCACGATGAAGCGCGGGGCAAAATCGCCGCTATTCTCGTCGTCGCGGTCTTCGCTAAATGCCGCATCGTGGGTGTGCGCCTGGCACAGATAGGCGTTCAGCAAGCCAAGCGTTCGAGCCGGCGATGACTGGTCCGAAGAAAGCAGGGCACGCAAAGCATACCGAACTTCGGCGGTGCGAACGGCGGCGGCCAGCCCCTTACCAGAAACGTCGCCGACCACAAGCGCGACGCGCCCATCGGCAAGCCGGAACGCATCATAGAAATCGCCCCCGACATTCGCCTCGTCCCACGCGGCCGCGTATTGCGGCTCGACCAGCAGATCCGGGAAGCGCAGCGCGCGGCGCGGCACGAGCAGCGCGCGCTGAAAGGTTTCGGCGATGCGTTTTTCGCGCTGGTACAGCCGCGAAATCTCCTCCTTGGCTTGCTCGCGGGCCGCGATGGTTTGGGCCTGCCGGGCGACCAGGCGGCGCAGTTCCATCTGGGTCATCACTTGCCGAGCAAGAACCGAAAGCGCCTCGCGCTGCGTATCGGAAAGACCCGCTGCGCGCGGCTTGTCGTCCAATACGCAAAGCGTTCCGAGCGGCTGGCCGTCGTCGCTTTCCAGCAGCGCGCCGGCGTAAAAGCGCAGGTGCGGTTTGGCGGTCACGAGCGGGTTGTCACGGAACCGGGCGTCCTCGAACAAGTCGGGCACGACCAGCAGTCCGGGCTGAAGAATGGCGTGCGCGCACAGCGAAACGTCAAGCGGGGTTTCCCGCATGCCCAAGCCGACCTCGGACTTGAACCATTGCCGGTCCCGGTCCACCAGGTTGATGACGGCAATCGGCGCGTCGCACAGATGCGCGACCAGGCGCGTGATGTCGTCGAACTCCTGCTCGGTCGACGTGTCCAAAATGTCGTAGCGCAGAAGCGCCGCGAGCCGATTTTCTTCGTCTGGATGTTTGTCGGGAGGAGGCATAAGCAGTACGCAGGCTATCTAACGCTTCGCTGTTTCATTATAGCGTTAAGACGCAAAGGCCCCGTCCGGTGCGCGTGCATCGGACGGGGCCTTTTGCCGCTCAGGCGGAGGGCAACAGTTTCGCGCGCTACGCTGCCGCTGGCGTGTTGAACTGGCCCTTGAAGGCGACGATGGCTTTGCGCAGCGTATCGGCCATGTCGTCGGCGAGCACCTTTTTCTGGGAGATCGAGGTCGGGATGTCCGGGTACTGATCCGCGATGTACGCATGAAGGCCGGTCTCGAAACGCTGAACGTGCTCGACGGGGATGTCGTCGAGGTAGCCCTGCGTGGCCGCGAAGAACGAGATCACCTGCTGCTCGACGAGCATTCCCGAATACTGCGGCTGCTTCAGAATTTCAACCAATCGCTGGCCGCGCGACAACTGATCGCGGGTCGCCTTGTCCAGGTCAGAAGCGAACTGCGCGAACGCCTGAACTTCCCGGTACTGGGCGAGTTCGAGCTTGACGCGCCCGGCGACCGACTTCATCGCCTTGGTCTGGGCCGCCCCGCCCACGCGCGACACGGAAAGGCCAACGTTGATGGCCGGCCGGACGCCCGAATAAAACAGGTCGGCTTCCAGGAAAATCTGGCCGTCGGTGATCGAAATCACGTTGGTCGGGATGTACGCGCTCACATCGCCGGCCTGCGTCTCGATGATAGGGAGCGCGGTGAGGCTCCCGCCGCCGCACGCATCGGACAATTTGGACGCTCGCTCCAGAAGGCGGGAGTGGAGGTAAAACACGTCGCCCGGATACGCCTCGCGGCCCGGCGGGCGGCGCAGCAAAAGCGACACCTGCCGGTAGGCGGCGGCCTGCTTGCTCAGGTCATCGTAGATGATGAGCGCGTGCCGGCCCGTGTCGCGGAAATACTCAGCCATCGCGCAGCCCGCGTAGGGCGCGATGAACTGCAAACTGGCCGGTTCGGAGGCGCTTGCGGCGATAACGGTCGTGTAGTCCATCGCGCCGTACTGGCGCAGCGTTTCGACCACGCCGCGCACGGTCGAGGCTTTTTGCCCGATGGCGACGTAGAAGCAGTAAACGTCCTGGCCCTTCTGGTTCAGGATCGCATCGAGGGCAACCGCCGTTTTGCCGGTCTGGCGGTCGCCGATGATCAGTTCGCGCTGGCCGCGCCCGATGGCGAGCATTCCGTCAATCGCCTTGATGCCCGTGTACAGCGGCTCCTTGACCGGCTGGCGGTCCACCACACCCGGCGCCATCGTTTCGAGCAGCCGGTACTCCTTGGCGACAATCGGGCCGCCGTCGTCAATCGGCTGACCCAGCGGGTTGACCACGCGCCCGACCAGACCCTCGCCGGCCGGCACTTCGACGATGCGCCCGGTCTGCTTGACCGTGTCGCCTTCCTTGATTTTGGTGTCTTCGCCCAAAATCACCGCGCCGATGTTATCCTCTTCGAGGTTGAGCGCCATGCCCATGACCCCGCCGGGGAACTCCAAAAGTTCGGCGACGGCGCAGTTTTTGAGGCCGTAGATGCGCGCGATGCCGTCCCCGACCTGGAGCACGGTGCCGACGCCCACCTCCTCGACCCCGCCCTGATAATCCTGAAGTTCACGCTCCAGGATGCTGGTTATCTCTTCCGGTCTGACTGCCACGATAATTTCGTTCCTTTATTTCCGTTCCAGCAGCTGCTCGCGCAGCCGCTCCAGGTTGCCCTTCACGGTCCCGTCCAGAACCGTGTCGCCGATGCGCACCAGCACGCCGCCCATCAGGGACGGGTCCACGTCGGTCTTGAGTTCGATGTCCTTGCCCGTGCGCGCTTCAAGCGAGCGTTCCAGCGACGCAAGCTGTTCGGGCGAAAGCGGGACCGCGCTGGTCGCCGTGGCGAACGCGATGTTCTTGACCTCGCGCACCATGCGCTCGAACTCGGCGGCCACTTCGGGCAGCAGGGTGATGCGCCGCTTGTCAATCAGCAGGTTCAGAAACGCGAGCGTTTGCGGCGACACGGTTGAGCCGAACTCGTTCCGGGCGACCTGCTTTTTGCGATCTTGAGTTACAAGCGGCTGGGCAAGCAGGGCGCGCAGGGCGCCCGTTTCGGCGACCTTCGCGGCGACCTGTTTTATTTCCGCCTGAGCCGCGTCGAGCGTATTTTGTTTTTGGGAAACGTCGAGAAGTGCGGCGGCGTAGCGGCGGGCGACGGACTCTTCACGCATGCTTGTTTACCGGTCCGCCGGGCCGGGAGCCGGGTAAACACCCGCCCCGCCGCCGCTGCTCGTTCCGTTCGCGCCCGTGCTCACCGCGCCCGCCGCCGGGACGTTGGGGGCGGTTGCAATGGTACTGGTCGTAATAAAATCGTCAATCAGACGGCGCTGGCGCGTCTCGTCGAGGCTGTCCCCGATGACCTTGGTTGCCGCTCCCATCGCCAAGTCCACGACCTGCTGGCGAATGGTAATCATCGCCTGTTCGCGCTCGTGGGCGACTTCGGCCTCAGCCCGCTGGATCATTTCACGGCTGCGGCCCGCAGCCTCGTTCACAATCTGGTCGCGCGCGGCCTGGGCGTCCTTGATCGCCGATTGAATCTTTTCGCGCGCCTCCGCCTCGATACCGGCGAGGCGCTGCTCGTAGTCGGCCTTGAGCGCGTCCATCTGACGCTGGTCGGTGTCGAGCCGGTCGTAGCGGCTGTTTACATCTTGCTCGCGCTCGACCAGAACCGTTCCGATAGGCTTGAAGACCAGTTTGTTCATCGCCCACAGGAGCAGAACGAACCCGACGATGTTGACGAGAATGGCGGCCGGGTTGATGTTGAGTTGGTCAAGAAGTGCCATGGTGGTGCTTTGCCCGTGAAAAAGGAAAAAGAAGGGTGCGCGGGCCTACAAAAGGCCCGGCACCAACAGACAGCGTCCTCGCGGACGCTCCGTCACGATAGGCGAACCGGTGCTACGGCGTGCGCGAACCGGCTGCCCCCGCGCTCTGCGACATCTGCATGGCCTGCTCGACGGTCACGGCGGGGAACTTGCCGTTTAGCAGAAAGAACGACAGCAGGGCGTAAATGACGAGCGACTCGATCAGCGCGAGCGCAATGATCATGGCCGTCTGGATGCGGCCTGCGGCCTCCGGCTGGCGGGCGATGCCTTCCAGCGCGGCAGCAGCGGCCTTCCCCTGGCCGAGTGCGCCCCCGAAAGCGGCGAGCGGCAGGCCGATTCCCGCCGCCAGTGCAAGCATTCCTAGATACAACATGGTGAACGATCCTCCTGAAGGTAGGTTGAGAGTAAAACGAGATTTGGTCAGTGAGCCGGCACGTGCGCGCCGAACTCGTCCTTGACGTCGTCGTGCTGGACGCCGTGACCGTGATCGTCATGGTCGCCCAGCGACAGCGAGATGTACGCGCAGGCAAGGATGGTGAACACGCCCGCCTGCACGAGCGACCCGAAGACGCCGAAGGCGAGCATCGGGAACTGGAACGGAATCGGCAAGATTTTGGGCAGTGACGTGACCGCCAGCCCGACCAGAACGGCGATAACGGTTTCCTCGCCGAACACGTTGCCGAAAAGACGAATCGAAAGCGATAGCGGCTTGGCGAACGCGCCGATGATTTCGAGGGGGAACATCAGCGGCGACAGGGCAGGAATAGGCCCGGCGAAGTGCTTCAAGTGACCGCCAATCCCGTTTTCCTTGATGCCGACCGCCTGAACCACGATGAAAACCACGAGCGCGAGCGCGATGGTCATGGAAAGATTCGAGGTCGGCGCGGGGATCAGGTGCAGCAGCCCCTCGTGAGTTTTGCCCACGACGGTCGGCAGCACGCCCATCAGGTTCGACACAAGCACGAAGATGAAAATCGTTCCGATCAGCGGCGTGAACTTTTCGCCGCCCGGCCCGATGGCGCTGCGGCAGAAAAAGTTCATGCTTTCAACGCCCTGTTCGAGCAGCGTCTGCCCCTTCGACCGCAGCCGCGTATGCAGCCCGCCCCGCCGGCAGATGAGGGCAAAAGCGATGAGGAACAGGGCAACGAACAGGCCGACGCTGCTGTAATACCAGGGCGAGTGCTCGGCGAGCGGGTTTTCCGGCTTTTCCTCGCCGCTCCCATGTTCGACGGCCGCGTGCGTCCCCGTCTCGCCCGGAGTCCCCTCCGCGCCCCCGCCTTGAGCGACAATGATGTAAGGCTTGTTCTGTTGCGGCACTCCAAGTTGTGGCAACGCTTTGCTCCTTCAATAACGATTATTGCGCGCACGCTGCCCGCTGACCGGCTTTGCTTCCGTGTCAGCGAGGCGCTCCACCAGAAACCGGCCCATGCCCCGCAGTGCGATGACGCTCTGCACCAGCACGAACCCACCCGCAAACGCCATCACCTCGCGCGCGCTCCAAAACCGCGTAACGGCCCACAGCAGGCCGGCCACCACCGGGTATTTTACCAGCGCGGCGACAACGAGCGCGGCCTTCGGCTTCCCCAATCTCGCTCCACGCGCCCGTCGGGCTTCGCGCGCCCGCTCCGGCGTGAACGCGCGCCGCACGCCCCATTCGAGCACACGCAGCAGCATGAGGCCGAGCAGAACGCCGCACGCGACCGGCGCGAGCGCCCAGAACTGATTGTACGAGGCCAGCACGAACAGCACGAAGGCCGCGACGAAAATTGTCATGCGGTACGTCCGTGCGACAAAATCCGCCCCATTTTTCTCACCGTTTTCGGTAACGTTATTCATTTTTGCGTTCACGTTCACGCTTCTCGTCGCGCGCGTTCAGCCGGTTCGAAACGCGCACCAGGTTGACGAAGCCGGAAGCCGTTCCCAGCAAAAACCCGACGATCAGCCCCCACGGCGTCGCCCCGCTGTGCAGAAGGAACCGATCCACGAGATAGCCCAGACCGGCCCCGATCACGACCGACAGCGCGAGGGTCCAGCCGATGGTGGACGCCTCGCCCAAACTGCGCAAGTCGCCTTCCCCGAACTCCGCCCCGCGCAGCGCGCCGAAGCCCACCCTGCTTGTTTTTTTCTCGTTTTCCCCCGGCGGGACGGGGCGCGAAATCTTCATCTGGGGCGGCGGCGGGAGCGCGCTTCCAGCCGGCACGCGCAGCCGCTCGTCAGTCTCCGGGTCCGTGAAGCGGGCGCGCAGGTCGTCCTCGTCTTGCTCGTCGTCCGTTCCCGTTTTCTGGCGCGCTGCTTCTTCGCGGGCGCGCAGTAATCGTTCGGCGGCCTGGCGGCGTTCTTCGTCGGGCGGCATCAGCCCAGCCTCCTCGTTTTTCCCTTTTCTTTACGCCGCGACCGGCGCGGCGGCGACCGGCTCGCGTTCCAGCCCGAAAACGTCGTGCAGCGCGCGCACCGCTTTTTGCGTGTCCGCTTCCGGCACGAGCACGGAAACGGAAAACTCCGAATCAGCCGTCTGGTACACGGGCACGCCCGCGCCGGTAAGCGTTCCCAATATCAAGGCCATCACGCCGGGCAGACCGTTGAAGCGGGCGGCGATAACCGAAACCATCGTGCAGTTTTCCCGCATGTCCGCCTGCATCGGGTGTACCTCCACCAGATGCGCGGTTTGCTCCAACAACGTGCGCTGCGCGTCGAAACCTTTTTTCCCGCCGCCCAGGCCCAGCAAATACAGCCGTCCGAACGGCGGCTTGCGCTTTCCCGTTTCTTTTCCGACGCCGACCGGGATAACCAGACCGTCCAGCAGTTCGCGCAAACGGGGCAAATGCTCGCGCGCTACCGCGAACGAAAATGCGCTGCCGCCCGTGCTGGTTAGGTAAATGGCGATGGCTTCGCGCTCCAGCATTCGGTAAATTTCAAGTTCGATTTGTCCCCGGTCCGGCTCGCTTTCGGACGGAACGGCAAAGCGCACGTAAACGACCTTGCCCGTGTGCGTCACGCCCGTGACGCGCAGCCGGATGGCCTCGCCCAGCTCGTCGCTCGACGCGATCCGCGTGCCCGGTTTGTCCTCGAACGTGCTTTTGACCCAGAGCGGAATGTCATACTGATCGGCGATTTCGGCCGCGCGCGGGTGAACGACTCTGGCCCCCTGGTGCGCCATTTCCGAAACCTCCTCGTACGTCGCCTGGGCCAGCGTGCGTGCGCCGGGAACCAGGCGCGGGTCGGCCGTCTTGACCCCGTCCACGTCCGTGTAAATCTCGACCTCGACCGCGTCCGCGTGCGGCTTCAGGGCTGCCCCCAGCGCGCTCGCGGTCGTGTCCGAGCCGCCGCGCCCCAGCGTGGTAATCGCCCCGTGGCTCGTCACCCCTTGAAAGCCGGCCACCAGAACGACCTTGTTCTGTTCCAGCATTCGCACCACGTAAAACGGGTCAATCGCCAGAATCCGGGCGTTGCCGAACTCGTAATCGGTTGCGATGCCCGCCTGCCCGCCCGTCAGCGCGACCGTATCGTGCCCGCGCGCGCGCAGCGTTTGGGCCAAAATGACCGTCGAGATAATCTCGCCGCAGGCCATCATCAGGTCCATTTCGCGCGCGGCCGGCGCGACCGAAACATCCACGTTTTTCAAGGTGCTGACCAGCGTGTCGGTCGCGTACGGCGCTCCCGCCCGCCCGATGGCCGAAACGACCACGACGACGTTCCATCCGGCCTGAACCGCGCGCGTTACTTTGTTGGCCGCCTGCGCGCGCCGCTCGTCGCCGTCCACCGACGTGCCGCCGAACTTCTGGACCAAAATCTTCACAGCGGCGGCAAACCTTCGCGCGGCCCGTTCGCTTCTTGCGCGTCGTCCGCGTCCTCGACGGCAAGCGCGAACGTTTGCCGCAGCGCGCGGGCCGCCGTGTCCAATTCGCTCCCGGCCACCAGCAAAATCACGGCGTTGTAAGCGTCGCCGGTTTGCCGCACGGCCACGCCGGCCTGCACGAGCGCCTCGTAAATGCGCGCCATCACGCCGCTCAAATCGCGCATCGCCCCGGCCAGCACCGTCAGCAGGCCCAGATCGCGCAGCAGCGTGAATCGCGCGCCGCTCTGCCCCGCCAACAACTCCTCGCACCGAGCAACCGCATCGGCGCGCACGGCAAACGAAAGCGCGCCGGGCGCGAGTTTGACCAGGAACACGGGCACGCCGGCCCCGGCGAGCGATTGAAGCAGCGCGAGCCGCGCGCTCGCTTCTTCCTCGGCGGGCAGATAAACCGTGACGTGGGCCAGGCCGCGCCGCGTCGCCACGCGCGTCACGCCGCGCTCCCGCTCGAAACTGACTGCTGCGCTGCCACGCGCCGGCCCGTTGCCGGCCCGCTCGCTGCTCGCCGTTTGCTCCGGTCCAGTCGGCTCGTGAACCATCCTGAGGACGCGCGCGCTCCCCTCATAAACTTTGTACCAAAATTCACAGACTGCGGCGTCTTTGGTGAATATAGCACACCCCAAAGGCCGCGTCAACCATTCGACGCGTTCTTGCAAGACAGCCGCCTCACTTCGGTTCAGCGAATTTGCCGGAGGAAAATGACGCGCGCGTGACGCACAACCAGCTGGCGGCTGCCTGATAAAGGAAAAACTTCAATGGCGAAACTGCGAATCGGGATCATCGGGGGCGGGGGAATCGCAAACGGCGCGCACCTGCCGGTTTTGAGCCAACGGCTCGATCAAATCGAACTCGTCGGCGTGGCTGACATAAACGAAGCGGCGGCCCGCGCGACCGCCGCGAAGTGGAACGCTGCGCGCACGTTTACGAACTACAACGACCTGCTGCCGGGCGTTGACGCCGTGTACGTGTGTGTGCCCACGCACGTTCACGCCGAAGCGACGATTGCCGCGCTCCAGGCGGGCAAGCCCGTGTTTTGCGAAAAGCCGATGGCGCGTACCCGCGCCCAGGCGGACGCGATGCAGGCGGCTTCCCAGGCGAGCGGCGCGGCCCTTCAACTCGGCTTCGTGCGCCGCTTCGACGACGAATGGCTTGCGTTCCGAAAGGAAATCCAGGCCGGCAAACTCGGCGAGCCGGTCGTGTGGCGCGACGTTCAGTCGCACGCCGGTCCGTGGCAAACGCACTGGTACACGCAGGACGAACAGGGCGGCGGCCCGTTCCTCGACGGCTGCATCCACAATCTTGACTTCGCCCTTTTTCTATTTGGTCCGGCCGAGTGGGTCTTCACGCACGGCCGCACGCTGCGCGAAGGCAGCACGGCGATTGACACCGGCACAGCCACCATTCACTTCGCGTCCGGCGACGAACTGCTGCTCGCTTGGTCGTGGGGCCTGCCCCCCGCCGTGAGCGGCGGGCGCGTGTTCGAGTTTTTGGGGCCGCGCGCGACGCTCACCTGGCCGCGCGACGAGCCGGCCGGCGCAACCGAAGCGCGCTTCACGATCAACGACGGCAAGACGCGCGAGGCCGTGTCGTTCCCCCGAAACGCGCTTTCGCAGGCCTTCGCGCGCCAGGTAGACGAGTTCCTTGATGTGGCGCAGGGAAAAACGCAGCCCCGCGCGGGCGCAAACGAGGGCATCGCCGCCCTCGACGTTGCCCTCGCCATCCTGGAATCCGGCCGGGCCGGGCAGGTCGTTCGTTTGTAAAAGCGAGGAAACGTGATGACGACCATCGAGCCAAAAGAAATAAACGATCTGCTTGCCAACCCGCACATGGGCTGGCAAACCTTTCACCGGTTCGCCGACGAGGACAAGAACTTAGCCGGTTTGCCGAGCGGCGCGGCGTATTTCCGGTTTTATTGGCGCGAGATCGAACCGGCCGAGGGGCGGATTGATTTTGCCAAGTTGGACGGCCTGCTGGCTCACGCTCAAAAGGCCGGGCAGCGGCTTTCGCTTCGCGTGATGTGCGCCGGCACGGACCAGGGCGTATCCTCGTCCGTGCCCGCGTGGCTCAAAGAAAGCGGCTGCAAAGGCTACGAATACCGCTACGACAACGGCAGCACGGTTTTCTGGGTGCCCGACTTCGACGATCCGCTTTTCCAAACCGCCCACACGCGGCTTATCAACGAACTTGGCAAACGCTACGACGGCCACCCCGCCCTGGACTGCGTGGACATCGGTTCGGTCGGCTTGTGGGGCGAGTGGCACATGAGCGGTACCAACGTCGAGGTGCCGCCGCTCAAAACGCGCCTCGCTATCGTTGATCGGTACCGGGCCGCTTTTCCCAAATCTCCCAAAGTCATGCTGATCGGCGACGTGGACGCGATGCAACGCGCCACCCAGCGCGGCTGCGGCTGGCGGGCGGACTGTTTGGGCGACATGGGGGGCTTTTCCAAAAAGTGGAGCCACATGGAAAACCTGTACCCGGAGCACATCGCCAAAAGCGGCGCGGGCGAGGCGTGGAAGCGCGGGCCGGTCGCCTTCGAGAGTTGCTGGGAGATGAACAAGTGGAAGCAGGAGGGTTGGGACATCCGCCATATTTTTGACTATGCCCTCGGCCTCCATGCCAGTTACCTGAACAACAAGTCCGCGCGCATTCCCGAAGGTACGCGCCCGGAGATCGAGCGGTTCCTGCGAAAATTGGGCTACCGGCTCGTGTTGCGCCGGCTCGAACACCCGCAAGCCGTCACGCGCGGCGCGTCGTTCCCGCTCGCCCTCGAATGGGAAAACATCGGCGTCGCGCCGCCCTACGGCCGCCAGCGCGTCGCGGTTCGCCTGACCGACGCGAACGGCAAAACCGCGCTCGTCGCGCCCGGCACGGCGATCACGGGCTGGTTGCCGGGCCGTCGCCGCGTCGCCGAAACCGTCAAAATCCCCCGGCGACTCCGACCCGGCCGCTACGCGCTCACTGTCGGCGTGATCGAACCGGCGACGAAAACGCCCGCCGTGCGCCTCGCCATCGCGGGCCGCGCGTCGGACGGCTGGTACCCACTCAGCCACGTTGAGGTGAAGTAAATCGTTATGCAAAAAATTGACGCGCACATCCACTTTGTCGGCGACCATCCGGACGCGCTGCAACTGCTCGCCGACCTGGACGTGAAATTGCTCAACATCTGCGTGGCCCACGACAACGCCGTGTGGCGGGCGGACGAGGCCGAGCCGTACCAAAAACTTGCCGCCACTCACCCCGACCGCTTCGCCTGGTGCGCCAGTTTCGACGTGCCCGAAGCCGATGATTTCCGAAAACCGGCCGACTATGCCGAGCGCGTGATCGCCGGCCTGGAACAGGATTTCACGCGCGGGGGCGCGCTGGCCTGCAAGGTGTGGAAGAACGTCGGGATGGAAGTTCGCAAGCCCGGCGGCGAGTTCGTTTTCGCCGACGATGCGCTTTTCGACCCGATCTGGGCGTATCTGGCGCGCGTGGGCAAGCCGCTTCTGTTTCATATCGGCGAGCCGCTGGCCTGCTGGCAGCCGCTGGTCGAGAACACGCCCCACTTCGGCTATTACACCAACAATCCCGAATGGCACATGCATGGCCGGACCGATTTTCCCTCCCACGCGGACCTGATCGCCTCGTGGGAGCGCCTGCTGAGCAACCATCCCGACCTGCGCGTGATTGGGGCGCACCTGGGCAGCCTGGAATTCGATGTGAGCGAAGTGGCTCACCGCCTCGACCGTTTCCCGAACTTCGCCGTGGACATTTCCGCCCGGTTGGGCGACCTCGCTTTTCAAAACTCAAACGCGGTGCGGCAGTTTTTCCTCGCCTATTCGGACCGGATTTTGTTCGGCACCGACCTCGTTTACCGCCGCTCGCAGGCGACGATGAGCGACGAGCAGCGTCAGGCCATCTACGCCGCCGTGCGCGCCGAGTACCAAGTGCACGTCGCGTATTTCGAGAACGACGGCCCGGCCCGGGTGCGGCAACAGAAAACGCGGGGCCTGAACCTGCCCGATCCGGTATTGAAAAAATTTTACGCCGCCAACGCCCGCGCCTGGTATCCCGGCCTGTAGCGCGAAGAAACGAAAAAGAGGCACGAAGCATGGAAGGACCGCGCGGGCTTCGCCCTGATGAATTGTCGTCACTGCGCGAACTGACCGGCCGGGTGTTCCGGCCAAGCCTGGTGGACGAGTACCCGCAACTCTTCCACGAAGGCAACTTTGAAAACCTGCGGGTCTGTGTGGACGAGGGCCGCTGCGTTTCGCATGTCGGCATGACCACGCGGCGCGCATCGTTTTTCGGCTGTTCCGTTCAGGTTGGCTGCATCGGGGCGGTTGCCACGCACCCCGATTATCGCGGGCAGGGCCTGGCGTCCCGCTGCTTCGACGATGCCGCCAAAAAAGCGTTCACGGACGGAACCGACCTGCTGCTCGTGTCCGGCGACCGCGCGTTGTACCGGCGGGCCGGCTGTTTGCGCGCGCCGTGCGGTGAAAACTTCACGCTCACGGCCGAGGCCGCCCGCGCTCTGCTCCCCGGCGCGCTCGTGACGGTCGAAACGATGACCGACGCCGATTTGCCGCTCGTGCGCGCGTGTTATCAAAACGAACCCGTTCGCTTTTTGCGGCCCGCCGAGGATTACGACCGGGCGATTGGGTGCGGCGTGGTGATGAATCGCCCGTCGGATTTTCTGGTGGTGCGGGGCGAAAACGGCGACTTGCGCGCCTACCTGATCGTCGGGCAGCGCGACGGAAAAGGGCGCGCGCGGATCGCCGAGTTCGCGGGCGACCGGCACGCGCTTCTTGCCGCGCTGCCAACCGTTCTTCGCCATTGCAACGCAAGCGCGCTCGGCTGGCAGGTTCCCGGTCACGACGTTTTGTTCCGCGCGCTGTGTGTGGGCGCGGGTCTGACGGGTGGCCCGGCCGCGTTCCCCGGAACGATTAAACTCATCCACTTCGCGCAACTCATGGAGCGTTTGCGGCCCCGCTGGGAAGAATTGCTGGGAACAAACCGCGCCGCCTGCCTTTCGTTCCGCCAACAAAACGACACTTTCGCCATTCGCTTCGGCGACGACGAACTTGCCGCCGACCGGGACACGATGACGCGGCTGCTGCTAGGCGCTCCCGACAGCGAGCAACAGGGGAAGATAGAGAGGGACCGCAAACTCACGCAGATACTGGAGGTGATCCTGCCGCTGCCCTGTTTGTGGTACGGCCTGAACTATGCCTGAGAGCAGCGAGGACAGCCGGGAGCGAACGGTCACGCCGCGTGCCGTTCTTCCGGGCCTGCTGATGATCGGCGTGATCGTCTTCATGCCATCCGGCAATCGGCGGCTGACATGGGCGGCGGCGCACCCCCGCCCGCGCCGACCTACCTGCTCTTTTTTTACGTTCTGCTTGCCGGCCCACTTCTCGAACGCATCGGCCGCCGGTTCGCCCTGTCGCGCGGCGAACTGCTGCTGATCTACGTTTTGATGCTGATCGCCGGGCCGATCACGCACCAGATCGGCATCGCGTTTTTGCTGCCCCACGCCGCCGCGCCCGCCTACTACATTAACCAGGAACCCGACTGGCAAAAGTTCTTGCCGCTGCTGCCCGTCTGGCTCGGCCCGCGCGACCCGAACGCGGTCCAGGCATTTTATCGCGGGACGACGGGGCCGATCCCGTGGCAGGCGTGGGCCGCGCCGATTGTCGCCTGGTCCTCCTTGCTCATCGCCCTGTTCTGGGTGACGCTGTGCATCAACGTGCTGCTGCGAAAACAGTACGTCGAGCACGAACGCCTTACCTTTCCGCTCATGGCGATCCCGCTCGCCCTGACGGAAAAAGGCGCTCCCCTTCTGCGTGAGCGTTTGTTCTGGCTCGGCCTGACAATCCCGCTGCTCGTTCAGGGACCCGCCGCGCTCAGCAGGTACATTCCCGCCGTGCCTGCCCTGCCGCTGCGCGAAGTGCTGCTGATTAATGCCGGCGAGGCGCTTCCGCCGCCCTGGAACGGCTTGGGCGAAATCTACTTTTCCCTCGTCTTCTGGCTGATCGGCATCGTGTATCTCGTCCCCAAGGAGATCGCCTTTAGCGCGTGGTTTTTTTACCTGCTCGCGCTCGCCCAGAACGTCTTAGCGGTCGCCATCGGCCACGCGGACGGCCTGCCCAACGTCTACACGAACGATTTTCCCGCCCTGTACGCGCAGGGGGCCGGCGCGGCCTTCGCTCTGACCGGGATCACGCTGTACGCCGCGCGCCGCCACCTGCGCGCCGTCGGGCGCAAGGTTTTCCAACGTGACCCCGACGTCGACGACCGGAACGAGTTTCTCTCGTACCGTACCGCCTTCTGGGGCATGGTCTTTGGAGTCGTTTTCGTCCTTTCCTGGCTCTGCCTGGCCGGGATGCACTTGTGGGTGGCCGTTTTGCTGCTCGCCCTGATCCTGGCGTACTTCTTCATCTTCGCGCGCCTGCGGGCCGAAACCGGCTTGGGCATGGGCGTCATCTTGTGGCCCAAGATGCTTGACGAAACGATGCTCACCCTGGTGGGCGCGCGTAACCTGGCCCTGTCCGACCTGACCATCCTTTTTTCGCTGCGCTGGCTGTACTTCACGCCGGCCATCGGCTCGGTCATGGCCTGCCAGTTGGAAGGCTTCAAGTTAGCCGACGGCGGCAGACTTCGGGGCCGCGCGGTCGGCGCGCTGCTCGCCGGGGGCGCGACCGTCACGGTTTTGCTCGCCCTGGCCGCCACCCTGCAAACGTACTACGCCGACGGCTTTGAACTGCTTCCTCTCGGACGCCGGGCGACGAGCATGGTCGCCAGTCAGAGTTTCTGGTCGTACACCAACCTGCTGGCCGCCCACGCAAGCGCCAAAGGCCCGGACGCGGGCGGCATCTTCGCCATCATCGCGGGCGCCCTCGTCACGCTCATTCTCAGCCTGCTCCGGGTCAACTTTCTGGGCTTCCCGCTCCATCCGGTCGGCTATCTCGCGGCCAACTCGTGGGGAATGCACCTGAACTGGATTACCTTCTTGATCGGCTGGCTCATCAAAGCCTCGGTCACGCGCTACGGCGGGCTGCGCCTGTACCGCGCGCTGCTGCCGCTGTTCCTGGGCATGATCATCGGCGACATGCTCCATCAAGGCCTTTGGGGCTTGGTCGCCTGGGCGACCGGCGGGGCGCAATAGAAAAATTCGCTCCTGACGCTCGCGCGGCGGCTCCTAACGGGCGCGCGGGCTTTCTTCGCGGGTACTGAGTGTGTACACGCGGGCGGGCGCGGGAGCGAACAAAAAAGCGTTGCTCGGCGTGGAACTCCCTTCGGAGGACGCGGCTGGAGCAACGCTTTCATCCCACCAAACACGGCCGCGCGCGCCGCGCGCGCCCGCGCGGGCTAACCGGCTACCGAATCGTGACCTCCACCGGGTCAGCGCTCAGGGTGCCGTAGGGAACAGGCACATTGTTCAACGTGGCTGATGTCAGGAACACATGGATGTGGTACTTGCCGGGCGGCACTTGTTGCCCCTGATCGTCTTTTTGGTCCCACGTGTCGTTGATGGTGAACGATCTGCCGCTCTCAAGCGCGAGTTCGGCGTAAACTCCTGCTCCCGCAACACCCCTGTCAAACACGACCACATCATCCCGCCTCACTTTCAGGGAGTCCGCAGGGCCGTTTACTAGGCTACGGGCTTGACTGCGTTTACTGTTGACCATCTGCTCGAACCGCGCTCCATCGTTTGAGGCACTGTCGGTTGTGCTGATCGCTCAGGAGCAGGAACCGTTGCGTCAAATCGTCCACCACGCGCCACGACACGCCGCAGGAGCGGCGCACCAGACCCGATTGGCGCTGCCGCCATTTGGTGTTGAGCGCCTCAACCACGCAGGTCTTGCCGCTACCCTTGTCACAAGCCTCGTGCAGTTCGGCAGCAAGCAGCCTCTGGTACGCTCCCCAGCCATCGGTGCAAACCGGCACGTCGCGCCAAGCGCGGGGTGGAGTTCCTCATCAAGCA
>JAABUN010001434.1_pt1 | contig 52509 bp, 50 predicted proteins | sample 5559311 | NCBI WGS metagenome assembly JAABUN01 (sample SAMN10711877, study PRJNA513370) | rock metagenome | isolation source: Antarctica rocks | place: Antarctica: Victoria Land, Siegfried Peak sud
TCGGTCTCGGCACCCGAGCTGGTCAAAATCCCCCGCGCCTTGCTGGAGCACATGACCGACGCGCTCTGCTACGCCGCCTGAGCTGGCCCGAACGGCCAAAGTCGAGATAAGAGCTGTCGCTCCACCACCTGATACCCAGCTTGCACCCGCTCCTCCCTTTCTCAAATCGTTCTTCTCCCGTCGTTCTCTGTGTCTCTGCGTCTCTGCGGCGACTCCGTTCCTTACCCCAGTTTGAGGAGCCGCGCGAGGTTGCCCCCCTTTACCTTGGCGCGTTCCGTCTCGGGAAGGTGCGCGAGGTGGGTATCGACGATGGCGGGGCTTCCCTCGCCCCAGACCAGCCGATCGGGGCCGAAGGCGTCGGCGACGCGGCGGGTGAGCGGCAGCGCGTCGGGGTACAGCGGCGCATCCGTGGCGAAGAAGCCCAGCCCGGAGAGCTTCATGTAGACGTTGTCGAACGCCGCCAGCGCCAGCACATCCTCATATTCCTCGGTGGTCCCGGTCACCGGCTCGGCGAGATGGTCGATCAGGACCGGGATCTGCGGATAGCGCGGCAGGACGGCGGCGAGATCGGCGGCGTAGTTCGGGCCGATGTGCAGCTCGATCAGCAGGCCGAGGTCGGCGGCGCGCTGCCAGATGGCGCGCACGCCCGACTCGCCGAAACTCTTCAGGTAGTGATCCTTGCCGCGCAGGGCGTGGAAGCGTACCGCCACGATCCGCGGCTCGCGCCAGGCGAGCGCGACGAGTTTTTGCGGCGCGTTGGGGTCGTCGGGATAGACGAATGCGGTGCCGCGCAGGCGCTGCGGGTCGCGCGCGATGCAGTCGATGACCAGGCTGTGATCATCGCCGTAGGGCTCGGGCTGCACGAGGACGCCGTAATCGATCCCCTCGGCGTCCAGCCGGTCGAGGTAGCCCGGGAGCGGATCGGCTTCCAGCATCTCGTCGCGCGGTGTGTAGGCCGCGCGGGGGTGGATCGGGTAGCGCTCGTGATCCCGGCTGAACATGTGGACGTTCCACTCGACGATCATCCCTACTCCCCCATGCCCACGCCCACCACGCTCCCCCCGCCGACGATGCGACAAGACGTGCGTGGGTGCCAGCCTGGCGCGTGTCTTGGCACAGGCTGCCGCTGGGGCGTCCCTGGCCGGTATTGTGCCCACAGCGTGCCCGTTGCCCCGTCGTCGTGATCGTTTGGCATTCTACCGCCGCTGCTCGGGTCGGCGCAATCGCGTGGCAACGGTACCATCGGCAGGTCCGACCCTGGTATATTTGGCCGTGATCGTGCCAGAGAGACCGGACGAGCGGGCCTTGCGAGGGGGAATGGTAGCCGGAGGCGAAGCGTCCGAAATTGAAGATGCGCTGATCGGGCAACTCCTGCGTGCGTACCGGGTCGCGGCGGGTTTGACACAAGGGATGCTGGCGGAGCGTGCCGGGGTGGGCGAGCAGACGATCGGCTACATGGAGCGCGATCGCGTCCGTCGTCCGCAGCAGGAGACGCTGGAGCGGTTGGCCGTCGCGCTGGGCCTTTCTGAGGAGGAGCGGCAGCGCCTGGGGAGCGCGCGCCGCCGCCAGCCCCCGCGTCGCGGGCGGCGGGCGGGGGTGCCCGGCGGGCAGCCGTCACCCGCCGCAGTCGATCCACGGGCGATCCCGATCGTTGACCTCTTCGTCCCCCCAGTCGGAGCGGCGCTCGCCACACCTCCGGCGCATCTGGTCACGCTGACGGGGCCGAGTCGCGAGACGACGGCGGTGGCCCTGGCGGCGCGCGACCTGTTCCACGCGCGGGGCTACGGGAACGTCTATCTCGTCGCGCTCGCCGGGATCGACACCGCCGCGCGCCTGCCGGGGGCGATCCGGGCGGCGATCACCCCGGGGACCGAGACAACGAGCAGCCAGCCCGCACTGCTGGACTACCTCCACTCGCAGCATCTGCTGCTGATCCTCGATCGTTGCGAGCAGCTGATCGATCCGTGCGCCGCGCTGATCGATGCCATCCTCCAGCATTGTTCGGCGGTGTGCGTGCTGGCGACGAGCATGGAGCCGCTGCACGTCGAGGGCGAGATCGTCCGCCGCATCGCCCCGCTCGCGTAGGACGATGGGAGCGCCTCACCGAACGATGGTGAAATGACGGACGGCGACCTGCCCATCGACCTACCAGGCGGTGTCGAACTCCACGGTGAACGCCTGGCTCGTCTCCCGATCGAGCGGGATCGTCGCCTCCGCCGCCGCAAACGAGAGCGTACCCGCCCATAGCGGCTCCCCCGCTCCTTCACCCCCATACACGCGCACCGCCACCGTCTCCGCTCCCGCCCCGCCGCGAAGGCGCAGCGCGAGGCGGGGCGTGTCGGTCCCGGCACCGGTGAGGCGCAGCGCGAGCGGCCCCACGATCTGTTGCCGTAAGGTCGTCTCCCCGATGCTGTCATCGCCGTCATACGCCGCTCTCTCGCGCACCCAACGGGTGGCGGAACCGCTGGGGAGCGGCATGAACGGCGGGGGCGACTCGCCACGCACGAAGGCGCGCGTCTCGTGGCGGGTCGCGGTGCCGGAGCCGCCGCTCTCCCGCCATTGCCAGACCCGCGTGAGGAGCGTGGTGGGTACGACCGGCGCGCGGTCTGGCAGACTGGTGGGGAGGTCCGCGAAGAGCGCTCGCCAGCCGAAATCGGCGCGCGGTCGGCGCGGCGGTGCTGGCCCGGGTGGGGCGAAGGCGACGACGCAGGCGGCGGCGAAATCAGCCTCGTCGTCGGGCAACCCGGCGAGGAAGGCGTAGAAGCCCCGACTCAGCGCCGGGTCCGGTTCCACGCCCGTGGCTGCCTCGGCGGCCATGCGGTCGAGCAGGGGGCGCGCCGTCGCGGCGGACAGCGATGCCCAGCCGCGCATGCGGGCCTCGGCGAGCCGCCAGCGTCGCCAACAGACCGGGCAACCGGCGATCGTCGCCGGATCGGGGAGGGCATCGGCGGCGGTCAGCGCGTGCGCGCAGAGGGGCGGCGGGGAGGCGGTGTCGTCATGCGCCATCGTCGCCCTCCTCCGTCGCGAAGGCCGCCAGATGGGCGCAGGAACGCCGCAACTGCCGCCGCCCCGCCTTCGCCAGATCTTTCACCCGTTGCACCCGCTGGTCTGTCGTCGGTGTCTGCCCCGGACGGGCGAGCGCGGGGGCGAGCGCGGGCAGCGCCGCGATCGCCGGGAAGCGCAGCCCGTGGAAATAGTGCAGGATCAGCACCGTCCGCTCGGCGCGACCCAGCGCGGCGAGGCAGGCGGCCAGTTGCGCGTGCAGCGCCCGGTCGAGGGTCGTCCGCACCGGCCCGGGCGCGGGGTCGTGTGGCTCGAAGCCCCGCTCGCGCAGGACGGCCAGATCGTCGGTGCGACCGTTCTGCGCCGCGAGCGGACGACGACCGTAATCGCTCAGGGTGTTGCGGTAGGTGGTCCAGCGCATCGCCGCCAATGGCACGAGATCGAGGACGCCCGTCGCGCCCGGATAGCGCCCGCCGCCGCCGAAGCGTGGGCCGTCGTCACCTGCCACCGTCGTCAGCCAGCCGCTCTCCGCGCACCGGGCCGCGCGGGTCGCCGCCAGCGCTCGATCGCCGCCGATCGCGAACGCGGCGGGCACGACCGGGCCACCCGCTTGCCGCTCGGCGGCCACGACCGCGCGCACCAGTGCGGTGTCGTCGCGGTAGCGCCGCGCGAGCTTGATGAACGCTTCTTGGGCGCAGTCCTCGGCGTTGGCACGGTCGCGCTCGCGGTAGAGGTTCCGCTCGAAGAAGCGCAACGCCTCGTCCCAATGGCGATCGACGAACGAGGCGAACGCCTCCTCGGCCTTGTCGATCCCCACCGTCGCCGCCACGCGCGCCCCCTCCGCACCGCCTGTCGCTGCCCTGCCGGATTGTACGCGATCGGAGCACGGGAAGCACCGCAGAGACGCAGAGACACCGAGAACGACGAGAGAATGCGGGGCGGAACAGGAGGGGCAGAGGACGGAAGGGAGAGATGAGAAGGGGGGGACGAGCAAGGGGGTAGGGTGCTTGGTTAACATGGGGAGCGCCCGCATCGGACCAGCCGATGCGGGCGCTCCCCGCGCTGGATGTGTTGTGACGCCGCGTTATGCGTCCGGTTTCGGATCGGGCAGTGCCTCGATGTTGCTCTTCTCCGCCTTCAGGTGGACCGTATCGCCCTCGACCGAGTCGACCAGATCGGCGGGGACCGAGTGCTCGTGGCTGAAGATCAGGCCGGTATCGACGACGACGTGCGTCAGCGAGCCGCTGACCGCGTCCGAGAGGACGTTCGTGACCTTGCCGATCTTGCCGCCATCATCGCCAACCACCGTCATGTCCTGATGGACCTGGTAGACCGGGGTCTGGATACCGGCGTTCGCATCGGAGAGGGTCTCGCGTGTCTGGGTTGCCGACGAACCGGCGATTTCCGTGTGGGAAAGGGCGCTGCGCGTCAACTCGCCGACGATCGCGCCGCTGCTGTCGACGACCGCGAGGCGATCGACGTCATACTCGGTCATCAGGCCGCTGACCTCGGTGAGCGACTGGTCGGGGGTGACCGTCGGGATACCGGCCACGGTGACCTCGCCGACCGTGCCGCCCGCCTCGGCGGTGCTGATGTCGTTATAGCGCACCGCACCGATCGGGCGATCGTTGTCGTCCACAACGACCAACGACTTCACGCGCATGTCGCCCTGCATCCGCTGGCGCGCGGCGATGAGGGTCTGCGAGGCGCGAATCGCCTGGGTCATCTCTACCATCACGTCGCGTACATACGTTTGCCCGGTCATGATGCCTCCTTCGTTGCGTCGAAGCGCACGCGGCTACCGCGTAACAGGGACCGCAAGGACGGTGCCAGGATACGAAAAAAGGCGTTCCCGATGCCCGATCCCATTCCCACGGGTCGGCGATGTGCGTCGTGCCCAACCGGGAGGGGCGTCACTGCATACACGAAGGCGGGCGGCGCAACCGCGCCGCCCGCCCCGGATCGTTGTCGTCTGTGCGGGGTGACTAGCTCTTGGCAGCGGCGTAGCGCTTGGCGACCGCGTCCCAGTTGATCGTGTTGAACCACGCCTCGACGTAATCGGGGCGCTTGTTCTGGTACTTCAGGTAGTAGGCGTGCTCCCAGACATCGACGCCGAGGATGGGGGTCTTGCCCTCCATCAGCGGGGTCTCCTGATTCGGGGTGCTGGTGATGCTGACCGTGCCATCCGGCGCGGCGACGAGCCAGGCCCAGCCGCTCCCGAAGCGTCCGGTCGTGGCGGCAGTCTTCAACTGCGTCTTGAAGGCATCGAACGAGCCGAAGGCGGAGTCGATCGCCTGCGCCACCTCGCCGGACGGCTGCCCGCCGCCGTTCGGCCCCATGATCTCCCAGAACATGCTGTGGTTCGCGTGACCACCGCCGTTGTTGATGACGGCCTGGCGCGCGCCCTGCGGCACCTTGTCGAGGTTCTGCATCAGCTCCTCGATGCCCATGTTCTGGAGTTCCGGGGAGTCCTTGAGGGCGGCGTTCAACCCCGTGACGTAGGTCGCGTGGTGGCGATCGTGGTGGATCTCCATCGTCAGCGCGTCGATGTTCGGCTCCAGCGCATTGTTCGCGTATGGCAGCGGCGGCAACTCGAAAGCCATTCCTCACACCTCCACAGGGGATTTGCGTCATTGGCGCACGGCAACTCGCCGCCGCTTGCTCATCCTAGCACCCGTACAACGGTGTAGCAAGACGGATGCCGAGAGTACTAATATCTGGAACTGGCGATAGCTGACGTTGGGCTTGACGTATTCAAGACTACACGGTCACAGTCGGTAGGAAATGCTACCGACTGTGACAACATACGGCTGTGCAGGTGCATTTTTGATTCGGCATCATCCATTGTGCGGAGGAGGAGACACACTGCAGATCTCCGGTGTCTTCAGTTCGGGTAAGAAAATACGTTCGGAGGCAGAGATCATCTCCGCCCCCGGCTCAGTGCGCTGTCTCACGGGCGTTGTGAACCAAGAGAGTGAGCGAGTCGAGCGCTACCCCGGCATACGTTGCGCCGACGCGCACTGCCAGCAGGAACGCTAGCAAGCGTGTCGAGGCGGCGTCCGATGTAGTCGGGCGAGAGTTGTCGCCGAGACTTGGCGATTCGGGCCATCCGCCTTGGCAGGGCGCGGCTACTCCTGCGGGTGCAGCACGATCTTCCCGTGCGTGGTGCGCGCGGCGACCCGGCGATACGCCTCACGCACCCGGTCCAGCGGGTACGCGGCGGCGATGGGGATGTCCAGCGCTCCGGAGGCGGCGAGGTCGGCCAGTTCTCGCAGGGTCGGCGTGCCGCCGGCCTCACGCGTACCCAGCGTGGTCACGCCGTGCTCCCGGGCGGCCCGGAAATCGACCGCCGTGTTGATGCGCCCCTTATGCACGCCCAGGGCCAGCGCGAGATCGACGTAGCCGCCGCCGACCGCGTCGATGAACGCGGCGATCCGCGCGCCGCCGGCCGCCGCGCGGATGCGCCCCTCCTGGCCTTCGCCGTAGGCCACGGGGGTGATGCCGCGGTCCCGCAGCCAGCCCGCATTGTCCGGGCCGGCCAGGCCGATCACCGTCGCGCCCGCGCGCCGGGCCAGTTGCGCGGCAACGAGGCCGACGCCGCCGGATGCGCCCGACACCACGACGATCTCCCCCGCCCCGGGGCTCACGGCCTTCACGCCGGCCAGGCCGGCCATCGCGGTCACGTGAAGGGCACCGGCCATGTCCCAGGACAACTCCGTCGGCTTGGGGATGAGCTGCTCCGCCGGGACGGCGACGAGTTCGGCGTGGGCCGACCAATCGTCGGACCAGCCGAGTACCGCGTCACCGACCGCGACGCCCGCCGCTCCCGCGCCCACAGCGACGACCTCGCCAGCCAAGTCGCGGGTCGGCGTGAATGGCGCACCCTGGAGCGCCGCCAGTGAGCCGGGGTTGATCCCGGTCGCCCGGACCCGCACCACCGCGTGTCCGGACGTGGTCTCCGGGTCGGGCACGTCAACGACGGCGATGTTCTCGATGCCGCCGTGGCGGTCGTAGCGTATCGCGCGCATATCTCATCCTTCCAGGCTTGATTACCCAATGTGTCCACTCCGCCGCTCGCCCACTCGTGGGGCCGCCTGCGCCAACGTTAGCACAGCGTCATACATTCCTCCACGGCTTCCTCTTGCTATACCTAACTGCCTTCAGTCTCGCCTTACCCCTAGCTATTGCAGCGCGTCGGCGGGCTTGATGAGTTAGGTCGGGTCGCAGGCTCCGTTGGTCCTTTTCCCGGCGAGCGGCGCTACATTATTGCCCTATTGCCCTCGGTTTTGACAGCTCTTACAGGGAGATCAAAGCCCGATACGCGGGTTTCAAGCTGCTCGGGCGGGAGGCCAGGGCGGTAGCACTGTCAGGGCACACTCCTGGGTGCGTCGAAAAGATGCACTCGACAGCACCTCATTGGCGCTGTAAAAGTCGGTAAGGGGCGTTACCGACTTTTAGCGCGCCCATTGAGGGCCTTGCCGATGCCTCCGTATATCGCTATGTCTGACTTGGCTGGTACTCCTTGAGTCCGCACCGCGCACCCACTATACTCCCCCTATGGTGGTGTACGTATACCAGGAAGGCGCTGAGGGGCGATGACAACGCCGGTGCGGCAGCAATATCTGGCGATCAAGCGCCAGTACCCCGATGTCCTCCTTTTTTTCCGTCTCGGCGACTTCTACGAGATGTTCGAGGAAGACGCCAAGATCGCCGCGCGCGTCCTCGACATCACCCTCACCTCGCGCGAGATGGGGCGCGGGCAGAAGCTCCCCCTGGCCGGGGTGCCGTATCACACTGCCGAGGCGCACATCGCCAAACTGATCGCCGCCGGGTACAAGGTGGCGGTCTGCGAGCAGATCGGGCAGCCCGTCAAGGGGCGCGATCTGGTCGAGCGGCGGGTCACGCGCGTCGTCACGCCCGGCACGGTGGTCGAGCCGAGCATGTTGCCCGGCCACGCCAATAACTACCTCGCCGCTGTGATCGTCGAGGGCGCGCGCGCCGGGATCGCCTACGCGGATATCACCACCGGCGAGTTCGCCGCCACGCAGATCGCGCGCGCCGACGCCGAGACGACCGAGGGGACGGTCGCGCAGGAACTCTTGCGCCTCGGCCCCGCCGAGATCCTGCTGCCGCGCGGCGAAGGGCCGGACGGCGACGCCCCGCCCTGGCTCCCGACGGACGCGTTCACCAGCCGCACCGACGCGCGCGAATGGCGGCTCGACTTGGCGGAGGAGGCGCTGCTCGGCCACTTTGCGGTCCCGACGCTCGAGGGCTTCGGGGTGGCGGGGCAGCCGCTGGCGATCCGCGCGGCAGGGGCGTTGCTGGGGTATCTCGGTGCGACCCAGCTCGACGGCCTGGGCCAGATCACCGAGCTGCACGGCTACAGCACCGACGCCTACATGCCGCTCGACGCGGCGACGCGCCGCAACCTCGAACTGACCGAGGGGAGCCGGGGCGGGCGCGGCGGCTCGCTGCTGGCGACGATCGACCGGACGCGGACGCCGCTCGGCGCGCGCCTGCTGCGCCGCTGGCTCGGGCAGCCGCTGGTCGAACTCGCGCCGCTGCTCGCGCGACAGGAGGCAGTCGCCCTCTTCGTGCGCGACGCCCTGCTGCGCGCCCGCGCGACGCCGCTGCTGGCGCGCGTGGGCGACCTGGAGCGCCTGATCAACCGGGCGGTAACCGGGGTGGCGACCCCGCGCGATCTCGCCACCCTCGCCCGCTCGCTCGGCATCCTCCCCGAGCTCCTGGCGGCGATCGGGGACGACGCGGCGGGGCCGCTCGCCGCCTGGACCCCACCCCTCGGCGCGGCGCGGCTCGGCGAGATCGCCGCGACGGTCGCCGCCGCGATCGCCGACGATCCCCCCGCCGCGCTCGGCCCGGAGGTGCCCGCGATCCGCGCCGGGTTCGCGCCCGATCTCGACGAGTTGCGGCGGAAGGCGCGCGAGGCGAAGGCGTACATCGCGGGGTTGGAGCGGACCGAGCGCGAGCGGACCGGCATCCGGGGCCTCAAGGTCGGCTACAACAAGGTCTTCGGGTACTACCTGGAGATCAGCAACGCCAACCGCGAGGCGATCCCCGCCGATTACATCCGCAAGCAGACCCTCGTCGGCGCGGAGCGCTACATCACCCCCGAATTAAAGGAGTACGAGACGCTGGTCAGCGGCGCGGAGGAGCGGATCGCCGCGCTGGAAGGGACGATCTACCGCGAGGTGGTGGGGCGCGTGGCGGGCGCCGCCCCCGCCGTCCTGCGCGCGGCGGAAGCGCTGGCGCACCTCGATCTCTTCGCGGCGCTGGCGACGGTCGCCGTGGAGCGTCGCTACGTGCGCCCGACTCTCAACGATGACCCCGAGCCGATCGTCTGCATCGAGGGGGGACGGCACCCGACGGTGGAGGCGTCGCTGGCGGTCGCGAGCGAAGGCTTCGTGCCGAACGACACGAACCTCGACACCGCCGATCGCCAGCTCGTGCTAATCACCGGGCCGAACATGGCCGGGAAGAGCACCTACCTGCGCCAGGTGGCCTTGATCGTCCTGCTGGCGCAGATCGGCGCGTTCGTCCCCGCCGACCGCGCGGAGATCGGCCTGGTCGACCGGATCTACACGCGGATCGGCGCGCAGGACGATCTGGCGGCGGGGCAGAGTACCTTCATGGTCGAGATGCTGGAGATGGCCGCGATCCTCAACTCCGCCACGCGCCGCAGCCTGATCGTCCTCGACGAGATCGGGCGCGGCACCAGCACGTATGATGGCCTGTCGATCGCGCGCGCCGTGACCGAGCACATCCACAACACGCCGCGCCTCGGTTGCCGCACCCTCTTCGCCACGCACTACCACGAGCTGACCGCGCTGGCCGATCTCCTGCCGCGCGTCCACAACGAACGCATGGACGTGTTGGAGGAGGGGGACCGGGTCGTCTTCCTGCGGCGGGTCGTGGCGGGCGGGGCGGACCGCTCCTACGGCATCCACGTCGCCGGGCTGGCCGGGATGCCGCGCGCGGTGGTGCGGCGCGCGGGGGAGATCCTGGCCGAGTTGGAGGGCGGCGGCGAGCCGACGCCCCGACGCGGCGCGGGCCGTCGCGCCGCCCCGCCACCCGCGCCCCAATTCCAACTCTCGCTCTTCGGCGCGCCCGATCCGGTCGTGGACGAACTGCGCGCGCTCGATGTCGAATCGCTCTCCCCGCTCGAAGCGATCACCAAGCTTTATGAGCTGAAACAGAAAGCTGGCACGGGGAAGTGATCGGCGAGCGTGGGGATCACCGCAGAGACGCAGAGACGCAGAGGACGAACGGGAGAAAAGAGAGAGGGAACGAGAGAACGGAACAGGAGGCACAGAGGCACAAAGGGGGATGGGAGGGAGAGCGGGTTGGGACGGGCCAGTCCGCGCAGGCGGATATTGTGCCCTTCACGGGTACATTGTGCCCTTCACGGGTATAATATGCCCCCCATAGGTAACTTCAGCCCAACGGCTACTCACGCCCGGTGGCTTTCTTAAGCCCTCACCCCGGCGAGCAGCCGCTCGCCACCCCTCTCCCAATCTGGGAGAGGGGTCTGTTGACTGAGGCGGTGCGGTGATAGGCGCTGGCCCCAGCCCGTGCAGGCGGGTATTATGCCCATCACGGGTACTTCACCGGTACCGCGAGGCACCCAGAGCCTGGGGTTTCAACCCCCGAAATCCTCTACGCGGGCAGCGGTGCTGCGTACGCCCTCACCCCGCCGCCTGCGGACGGCACCCCTCTCCCCATCCGAGGAGAAGGGAAGCGCCGTTGTGCAGGCCAGTGACCATTGCCGTACCCTCGGGCGCTGCCTATGTATCGGCACCACCCCCCTTAAATCGTGCCCTTCTCTCGTCCCCCTCTGTGCCTCTGTGTCTCCTGTTCCGTCCCCTCGTCCCTTCTCTCGCGTTCTCTGCGTCTCTGCGTCTCTGCGGCCAACGTCCCTCGTTTCCCACGCCGTGGCTTGTTGCGCGCGCCGCCGCGTGCTATCACTGTGGGCGGTAGAGATCGCTATGGGCGGGGTGGCCGTGCCGGACGATCGCCGGGGGGTGAGGGGGCACCATGAGCGGGACGGGCTGGGGGATCAAGGCGTCGCGGGCGCTGGCGCGCGTCGCCGAGCGGGTGCCGCTGATCCATCACATCACCAATATCGTCGTCACCAACGACGTCGCCAACATCACCCTCGCCTTCGGGGCCTCTCCGGTGATGGCCTACGCGCCCGAGGAGGTGGCGGAGATGGCGGCGCTCGCCGGGGCGCTGGCGCTGAATATCGGCACCCTCTCGCGCGGCGAGATCGACGCGATGCTGCTGGCCGGACGCGCCGCCGCCTCGCGCGGGGTGCCGATCGTCCTCGACCCGGTCGGCGCGGGCGCGACGGCGTTCCGCACCGAGAGCGCGCTACGCCTCCTCGACGACCTGCCGATCGCGGTGCTGCGCGGCAATCGCGGCGAGATCGGCGCGCTCGTCGGCTCCGGGCAGATGCGCGGCGTGGACGCGATCGGGAGCGAGGACCCGCGCGCTGTCGCGGAGGCCGCCGCCGCGCGCTTCGGCCTGACCGTCGCGGTGACCGGGGCGGTCGATCTGGTCGTCGGTGGCGGCAAGGTCTACGAGGTCCACAATGGCGATCCCCTGCTGGCGCGGATCACCGGCTCCGGCTGCATGGCGACCGCCGCGATCGCGATCTTCCTCGCGGCGGGGGGCGACCCGGCCACGCAGGCGGCGCTCGCCCTCGGCACCTACAGCCTCGCCGCCGAGCGCGCCGCCCTGCCGACGGACGGCCAGATACCGGGACCCGGCACCTTTCGCGCCCGCCTGATCGACGAGGTCGCGGCCTTGCACGAGCGTGGCACCGAAGGGGTGAGCATTCGCAACGCCTGAGAGAAGTACGAAGTGACGACCGGGAAGGTGAGTCGCCATAGCCCGTCGCCAAGACCAACTCGTACTCCGTCGTTCGTACTTCGTACTTTACCGTAGGTGGTATATGGCCTTCCGAGCGACGCAGGACGTGGTGCAGCGTGTCCGACCGCTCCTCGAACGATTGGCGACGCGGACGATCGACAAGGCGCGGCTGCTGCAATACCTCTCCGCGATGGCCGGGGTCGATTGGGGTGCCTTGCGCCTCGTCGCGCGGGGGGAGGTGATCGAGGACGGGGTGGCGCACGAGCGCCTGACCCTGGAGGACGTGGCGAGCGGCGCGATCTACCACCTGCCGTATCCGGCCTGCCTGCCGCGCACCATCGAAACGGCGGTGCGCGAGGAGTACAAACGCCTCGCGCTCGACCGCCGACTGACGGTGATGAATCGCCCGCTCTTCGACTACCTTTATGCCGCGAGCCACTGTGCGCGCTGCCGCTGGGCGGGACCGCAGCACGCGCAGGTCCACCTGGAATGTCAGTTCGCGGGGCATCCGGTCAATTTCGAGGCGGCGGAGCTACCCCTTCGATGACGCTCGTCAACTATCGCGAGATCGAGGAGCGTTTCTCCCACATCGATGCCGAATTCGTCAACGCCCATGTCGCGCTGCCAGAGCGCGAAGCACACTATAGCGTGCGCTTTTATCCCTGGTGGGAGCACCCGCGCTATGTCGAGGCAAGAGTGCAGGGCAATCCTTGGCGTTTTCAATATGATGAAGGTGCAAAACAGTTGGTAACGGTGATCGCTCAGGAGGTATTTGAAGCGCGCCTATCGCAAAGCGCCGGAACGGTGACCGATTGGTCTTTTCACGATGATCACCCGTTGCTTTGGGCGCATCGTCAAAGCCATCAAATTCTTTGTACTACGGCACTCACGACGCAACAGACTACCGCGATCATCGATCTGGTCCGCGCCGAGGTTGGACATCACGAGAATCCATATCGGTTCCTCAACATGCCGCGCGATACAGCGACGTTCTACGAGTGGGCTGCCAGTGGTGCTTTCGTACTCGGCGATTTCCCGGTGCCGCTCTACCACAAAGTGATCGCTTTCCTTGACCAGATTGGAGCGGAGTATCTCGGTCAGGGGCAAGTTGCGCTGATGATAGGTGGGCCGGTGCTATTTCTAGTCGACGATGACGATTACATCATCGCCGCCGATTTCACGCTTGATGTGCCAGAATTTGTCCATCAGTCTAAATGGTTCATTGGCGAGGAGCAGGTCGAGGACAAGGGGTAACGATTCAGCATTATTCCGTCCAATACTCAGCGCGAGGACATCAGGATCGTGCCGATGACGATCCCGAACACGATGCCGAGGCTGATTGTCGAGGCGAAATTTCCTATCAGCATTCCTACGATGGCACCCGCCAGCAAGCCGACGACGATACCACCGCCGATATATTGCGCGATCATCGCGTTTTGCCGCCGCTGATTCATCCCGTCCCCGTCTGCCCCACAACGTCCGTCGCCGCGTACGGTAGTGTTGCGACGTCTCAGCGTTCTTCCCGCCGCCCGCTCTTCGCCGCGATGACGATGGTGGCGCCCACGATGCCGAGCAGTACCCCCAGGCCGATCCAGAAGCCGTAGCCGCCGGTGAGGACGCCGATCGCCGCTCCGATCAACGCTCCTGCGACGATACCGATGCTGAGATAGCGGCTGAGGAGCTTATTCAGGCCCTCTTGGCTCATCGGCGCTCCTCTCCAGCGTTCGCAATCGTCGCGGCATCGTACGGAGTGCGGCGGTGACTGGTAATTGTCCCCCGCCCCGCCGCTTGTGCCGCCGCGTCGGCTCAGAAGGCGCGCTTCAGCAGGCCGAGCGCGCCCTGCTTCCAGGGGACGCGGTGGGAGACGCCCGACTGCGCGGCGAACTGATCGCGGTGGGCGATGTACCAGTCGAGGTTGCGGAGGAGGGCGTCCTTGTTGGAGTGTTGCGGCGCGTAGCCGAGCTGGCGCTGCGCCTTCTCGATCGAGACGAACGAATCCTTGGACGCCGTCTCGTAGACCCACTTGTAGAGCGGGGAGACGTGCAGCAGTTCGAGGAAACGCAGCGCCCAGATCGCCGGTTCGGCGGGGAAGCCGATGATCCGCTTGCCGAAACCCGCCTGGTCGAGGACGGCCTGGTAATCCTCGCCCATCGTCGTGAACTCCGCCGCGCCGATGTTGAAGGTGTCGTTGACCTTGTCGTCCGGCAGGGTCAGGCAGAGGCCGATCGCGGCGCAGAGGTCCTCCACGTCGAGGAACTGGTAGCGGTTCTTGCCGTTGCCGATCATCGGGAAGTTGCGCCCGTCGAGCGCCCAGTCGTAGAGGAGCGCGAAGACGCCGAGGCGCTCCGGGCCGACGAACGACTTGGGTCGGATGATCGGCACGATCATGCCCGCTGCGCGGAACTCCTGGCAGACCGCCTCCGCGTCGATCTTCGCCTGCCCGTAGGGGCCGACGCCATCGAGGCGGTCCTCCTCGACCAGCGGATGATGGTCGGGGATGCCGTAGACGGCGGTGGAGGAGATGTGGACCACGCGCGCCACGCCGTGCGCCCGCGCCACGTCGAGCACCAGTCGCGTCCCGACGACGTCGGTGGTGTAGATGTCCTCCTCGGAATAGAGGGGGAGCGCCGCCGCCGTGTGGACGACGAGATCGACCCCCTTCATCGCGTGCTCGACCGCCGCGCGGTCGCGGATGTCGCCCCGCACGACGAAGACCTTGTCGCGCAAATCGGCGTAATCGAAGTCGGCCATGTCGAGCGAGACGAGATCGTAGCCGCGCGCGTGCAGGTAGCGCAGCAGGTTGATTCCGAGGAAACCCGCGCCGCCGGTGACGAGCACGGCCTTGGTGGTGTTCTGGGGCATCGATCCTCCCTGTTCGGTGCGGCATGTGCGGAACGGAGCCCGTGCCCACAAGCGGGGATAGTGTACTCGGCTGGAATGGATAGGGTCTATGCGGATGTGAGGGAAGCCTAAAGGAGCAGTTGGGTGTAATGGCGCATGACGAATAGCGGGCGAGGGGGGAGCGGGCGGAGGGGACGAATCCACTCGTCCTCTGCCGGTCCACCTTGCCCCCGCGCCCACGCCCTGTCCGATCCCTTACCCTTCGTCGCCGCCGTGCTCCTCGTCGCTGTCGAGGAGCACCGTCTCGTTGCCGATCTGGAGGGTCGCCGACCAGCGGATCGGGATCGCGGCCTGGAGGCTCGCATGGACCGGGCAGCCAGCCGGATGCACCCGCAACGCCCGCTCGGTCGCGGCGCGGTGCTCGGTCGGGATCGTTAGGTCGTATCGGACGTGGATGCCCAGAATCCGAATGGTGGTCGAGTTCGGCCCGGCGATCCGACCCTCGACGGTGGCGGTGAAGGAATCGGTGTCGAATGGGATCCGGCGTCCTGCTAGCGCACCGCGCAGCGTGCCGTACATTCAACCACCGGCGGCGGCGACGATCTGGTCGAGGGTGGAGGCGACCGGCGGGCCATCGAACCGCTTGTAGTGCTCGCGCAGCTTGCCCTGTACCCCGTAGACGACCGGCGTGACCACCTCGCCGAGATAGGCGTGACGGTAGCCATGCCGAAACTCGATCCGCGCCTGCGAGAGGTATTCGAACTCCTCGGCCATCATTCTCTCCCTGCGGCCAGGCCGCCTCTGCTCATCCGCGCTATCCACGAGCGCGGCCAGCGGTGTCTGTAAACGATGTTGGACATCATACACGCAATCCGCGTGGCTTTCCTCGTAGTTAAACCACAGGGGTAGTAGAGCGCCCGAGCCTAGCGCCCTACCACGTTGCCGGGTTCGCTACAGTCGGGCTACGGACCCGTGATGGGAGCGCGATCGAGCGGGACGACCAGACCGGCATCGAGGTCCGGCGGTGGCGGCCCGCGCAGGGCCGCGCGGACCTCGGCCAGGAGTTGCGCGGCCTGGTCATCCGTCCCGGCGACGACTACGCTCGCCGCGTCGCCGAGCGGGAAGAAGATCGTCTGCGCCGCCACTGGCGCCCGCCGATCGGAACTCGTGAGGAAGAGGAGCACGCGCACGCCGACCGGGAGCCGCGGCAGGTTGCTGACGCTCGTCGTGCAGCCGCCGATCGTGCCGCCCGACGTGGCGAGGAAGAGCGGGTCGAAGGGGAGCCCGCGCGCCCGCTCCTCGACGCGCAGGACGGAGTAGGTCGCGATGGCGTCGCTGTCGCTTCGCGGGTCCCAGCGGGCCTCCTGCGCCGTCACCGTGCCGAGCACCACCTGCTCCGCGGCCCAGGCCCGCGCGGCGACACTCCGATACTGGATCGGCTCGGCGGCCACCTGGATGTTGCACGACGTCGGGGTGAACGACGCCGACTTCGTCGGGACCGGCAGCAGCGCCAGGTCGGCGGGCGGCGTCGCGCGCGGCGTCCCGCCGAGTGGCGTCACGACCGGTGTCCCTCCGCTCGGTGGGACGCCGACCGCGACGCCACCGAGCGAGGCGCACCCCGCCAGCGCCAGCGGCAGCGCCGCCAGGAGCAGGGCTGCCCAGCGGCGCGCGCGGCTCCGTGTTGCATGGCTTTGCGTTGCGCGCATCCGGTCCTCCGATCGGCGGTTGGTGTCGCCGCCGCGCCTGCAATCCGCCCTCGCGATGGCGGGCCGGGACATGGCGGTTGTTCTGAGTTCGGCGCGCCGATCAGCGGTGCGGATGACCCCCAGGTTGATCACTGGCGCGTCCTCTTCCCGCGCGATTGATCCGCTCGCAGCGCGGCGGCGCGGACCAGCTTGGTGGTGCTGTAGGAGGGGAAGCGGTCGTCGGCGCGTTGCGCGGTCATCCTGGCCAGATCGCGCGTGCCGAGCGCGACGGCGAAGGCGCGCTCCCCGCCGACCCGGACGTTGACGCTCGCGCCCGGTACCTCCTCGCGTGCCAGGCCCGACGCGATCAGTGGGCGGAGTAGGCCAGAAGGGGATCGCGTCGCGATCGGTTGGCCCCACTCACCTAACCCCCCTCGTACTTCGCCCTTCTCTCATCCACTCGACTACTCGCCTACTCCGCCTACTCGCCTACTCCGCCTACTCGCTCTACTCGCCCTACTCCGGCACGAAACTCGTCTCCGGACCGATCGCGCGGATAGCGGCGGCGAGGAGCTTGGCGCAGGTCTCGATATCGGCGAGGCTGACGACCTCGACCGGCGAGTGCATGTAGCGACAGGGGACCGAAACGACCGCCCCGGCGGTGCCGTGCCCGTTGATGACCAGGGCGTCGGCGTCGGTGCCGCTGCGCCCGCCGGACGGTTCGAGGGTGTAGGGCAGCCCCTCGCGCTCGGCGACCGCGACCAGCAGATCGACCAGCAGATCGTTCGCGACGCTGCCGCGCAGGATCGCCGCGCCGCTGCCGCAGCCGTGCTCGCCGACCTCCTGCGGCGCGACGCCGGGCCGGTCGCTGGCGTGCGTCACGTCGAGGGCGATCGCCACGTCCGGTGCGAGGGTCGCCGCGACGGTGTGCGCGCCGCGCAAGGTGATCTCCTCCTGCACCGTGGCGGCGGCGTAGACATCGCAAGAAGGGGGCTCGCCCTCGCTGAGGAGGCGCAGTGTTTCGAGCGCGATGAAGGCGCAGCAGCGATCATCGAGCGCGCGGGACGCGATCAGGTCGGCGGTCAGCATGATCGGCACCACGTCGATCACCGCCGCGTCGCCGACGCGCACGCGCGAGGCAGCCGCCTCTTTGTCCGTGGTCCCGATGTCGATCCAGAGATCATCGAGCCGCGCCGCACGGTCGCGGTCCTCGCCGCGCAGCAGATGAATCGCCTTGCGCCCGATCACCCCGGTCACGTCGCCGCCGCGCGCCAGGATGCGGATCCGCTGCCCGACCAACACCTGCGCGTCCCAGCCGCCGATCCCCCGGAAGGCGAGGGTGCCGTCGCCGTTGATGTGGGTGACGATCAGCCCGATCTCGTCGATGTGGCCGCAGAGGACGACTTTCTTCGCGCCCGCCGGGACATCGCTCCGCAGTCGCGCGATCGTGTTGCCGTTCACGTCGGGCGTCACCTCGGCGCAGAACTTCGCCGCTTCTGCACGCCAGACGCGCGCCGCCGCGATCTCGTAGTTCGACGGCCCCGCCGCCTCCAGAAGGCTATGCAGGAACGCCCGCGATTCGTCGCGCATCGTCGTACTCCTCGTCTGTTCCATCACTTCATTGTCCGATGTCGGCACGTACACCCGTGGGCAAATGCTTGCTCGCCGTTGTGGGGTAGCATCGTCACCCCGCTGGCATGAGCAGTTCGCGCAACTTGCGTGCGTAGGGCGCGCGCTCCTCCGGGGTCGTGTCGCGACGCTCATAAGTGCGCGCGTAGAGCCGATCCCCTCGGTAGCGCGGGAAGACATGGAGGTGATAATGCCACACCTCCTGATCGCCCCCCGGCTCGTTGTGCTGACGGAATGAGGTGCCTTCGCAACCGTAGCCCTCGCGCAGGGCCAGGGCGATCCGTTTTCCGGCGATCTGGATCGCCGCGAGGACATCATCAGGCGTGGCGTAGACATTCTCGTAGTGCTCGTTCGGCACCACCAGGACATGCCCGGCATTCTCCGGCCACCAGGCCGAGGAGATGAACGCCATGAGCGTCGCGTCGCGAAAGACTACATCGGTCTGCTTCGTATAATCGTCGCGCAAATCCTCCCCTGTCACGACTCGGCAAAAAGGGCAGCGATAGCCTTCCGGCTGATGTGACAGGCGCACTATGGCACTATTCCCCTTCGTCGTAACATGCCCTGGTCAGGGTATCGTTGGTTGCCTCCGCGCTCGCGTCCATTATATCCGGAAGGTGTCTTCAGCGGAGCCCCCAGACCGCCCCTTCGATCGAGCGTAACGCCGCCGCCTCAGGAGGCAAGACCTCGGCGGTCTGCCCCTCGCGGTGGAGGATCGCGGTCAGCAGGGCGATCAACGCATCGGAGGCGTCCGGGTCACGTCCGGGGGGGCGCACGGTGGTGTACTCCTCGCAGAAGCGGCAGAGCGCCGGGTCGAGCGCCACCGCGATGCCCCGGTCGGCGCAATACGCGAGGGCCGTGGCGATCGCGCCGACCGGGTCGCGCTTGTAGCCCCGGAAGCCGAGGCCGCGCATGGTGATGCCGGGATAGATCTCGATTACCTCGTTCATCGGGCCGGTCTCAACCGCCGCCCCACCGGTGCGATCAGCGCGATCGTCGAAGGGGCGGATGCGATAGCGCCCCGATGCGGCCAGCGCCGCCAGGAGCGCATTGCCGAGGAGGGTCATGTTGAAGAGGACCGGCATCACGCTCTTCAACGGTGGCTGCGCGCTGGCGGCGCGGTCGGTCGCGCGCCGCTGCCAGAGCGTCTTGTCGCGCCAGGGGGCGAGCGGGGTGAAATCGAGCGGCGGCGCGAGCGGCAACCGCGCCGCGACGAAGCGATTAAATGCCGCCCAGGAACCGAACTCCCCGTCGTGTCCGACCCGCGCAGCGAAGGCCGGATCGGCGAGCAGCGGCGCGGGGATCGAGAAAGGGAAGTCGAAGGCGACGACGCGCGCCGGTCCGCCGGTGATGAGCCTGTCGGCCAGTTCGGCGGCGGTCCAGCCCGGTTGCTTCGGGGAAGCGAGGACGCGCGCGTTGAAACCGTTGGGCGCGATCGTGTAACACCCGTCCGCCTCGCGGGTGGCGGCGAGCGCAATGATTTTCCTACGCTGGTCGCGCGCCCCACGCGCGCCGGAGAAATCGGAGCCGATGATCAGTTCTCGTTCGGCCAATGTCCTCCTTCCTGGCGTCTATCACGCACCTGTTCAGGCATCCGATGATCGCCCTATTGTACCCGTCGCGCGCCGCCAGCGATTGCCACGGCGTGCCCGCTCGGAGACAATGGAGGCGTGGTGCGCGCCGCGTGGTGGACGTCATCACGAGGGTTGATGCCTGGTATATGCGGAAGGATGCGACGATGCAATACAAGCGACTCGGACAGTCGGGACTGAAGGTGTCGGCGGTCGGACTCGGCGGCAACACCTTCGGGCGCTACGTGGATGTGCCGGGGACGGCGCGGATCGTCCATCATGCGCTCGACCTCGGGATCAACTTCTTCGATACCGCCGATGTCTACTCGAACGGCGTGTCGGAGGACCATCTCGGCAAGGCGCTGGCCGACCGTCGCGAGCGCGCGTTGATCGGCAGCAAGGTCGCGATGAAGATGGGTGATGGCCCGAATGATCGCGGCCTGTCGCGCGGGCACATCATCGCGGGGGTGGAGGCGAGCCTGCGCCGCCTCGGCACCGATTACCTCGACCTCCTCCAGGTCCACAGCTGGGATGACGAGGCTCCGATCGAGGAGACGATGCGCGCCCTCGACGATCTGGTGCGCGCCGGGAAGGTGCGCTATCTTGGCTGCTCGAACTTCGCGGCGTGGCAGCTGACCCAGGCGCTGTGGGTCTGCGACCGGCGCGGCTACGCCCCGTTCGTCTCGGTGCAGCCGCGTTACAGTTTGCTCGACCGCGCGATCGAGGCCGAATTGGTCCCGGCCTGTCGCACCTTCGGCGTCGGCGTGATCCCCTACAGTCCCCTGGCGGGTGGCATCCTCACCGGGAAGTATCGCGGCGGCGCGCGCCCGGAGGGATCGCGCGGGGCCGATCAGGAGGGGGCGGGCTTCTTCGCGCGGCAACTGGCTGGGAAGGACGAGGCGTCGGTCGAGCGCCTGGCCGGGTGGGCCGAGGCGCGCGGCAAGACGATCGGCGAGCTGGCGATCGCCTGGCTGACCTCGCAGCCGGAGGTCTCCACCGTGATCGCCGGGGTCACCGCGCCCGAGCAGATGGCGGCGAACGTGCGCGCTGCGGAGTGGAGCCTCACCGCCGACGAGATCAAGGAAGTTGGCGCGCTCGTCGGGTAGTGGCGGCGCTGGCGCGGGGGGTAGGGGCGATGGTGAGGCCGGGTCACGGTGATGATCCGAGCGGGTTCGGCGTGGCGTATGCCGCGCCAGCAGGCGTACTTCGTTCGTCTGCTGGCACTGTGCCGCCCGGCTTCGTGTGCCCTCGCGCCTCCGCTGTCCCAGATGTGGCGCGCGAGAGCGATCTGCAAGCGTTGCACGAGCGCTTCCCGCCCTATCGGGTGATCCTGCACAACGACGATCATCACAGCATGGACGAGGTCGTGCTGGCGCTGATCAAGTTCGTGCCCGGCCTCAACGAGCGCAAGGCGATCCTGATCATGTTAGGGGCGCACCTCCACGGGCGCGCGACGGTGATCGTCTGCCTGCGCGAGCAGGCCGAATACTACGCCGAGCGGATCGGCACCTACGGCCTGACGGCGACGATCGAGCGGGCGGAGTGAGCGACGACCCGACGTTCGGAGGCGCGATGGACGAGCAGTCCAGCGATTTTGGCGACACCACCTATGCCCTGATCGTCCGGCGCTATCGCGCGCTCGCCGCCTATCTCGCGGAGGCGATCGGCTCGCTCAGCGAGTCGGGGCGCGATTGGGGCTTCGGGGTGGATCGGCTCAACCCGGAGGCGCAATATCGCTGGCTGGAGGAGGTCCGCGAGATGCAGCGCGAGCGCACGGCCCTGGAGGATCTCATCATCGCCGGTGCGCGGTCGGGCTTGCCGTACCGCTCCCTTCCCTCGCCCGGGCCGGACGAGGGCGAATCGCGATGAGCGCGGGGGAAGGGAGGGTGCCGGATGTGGCCGCCCTCGCCGACGATCCGCTGGCGCGCTGGCGTTTTCTCGCGGCGCGGCGGGAGGCGGTCATCGGCGCGATCCGGGCGCGACAGGGCGATCCGGGCGACTACTGGACCGCGCGCGCCGCGACGATGGGGCCGACGATGCGCGTCGATCCCGACGCCGTCCCCGCGCCGCTCGAGCGGCTGCTGCCCCACGTCGATGGCGCGACCAGCGTGCTCGATGTGGGCGCGGGCTGGGGGCGCTTCGCGATCCCGCTGGCGCGCGTCGCCCGCACGGTAACTGCGGTCGAGCCGTCGGCGGCGTTGCTGGCGCACCTGCGCGCGAACGCCGAGGTGGCGGGGCTGGCCGAGGGGCGGCTGCGGATCGTGGCGGCGAATTGGGAAGAGGCGACGGTAGCCCCCACCGACCTGGTCCTCTGCGCCAATGTCCTGACGCCGCTCGCCGATGTCGAGCCGTTCCTCCGCAAGCTCGACGCGCACACCCTGCGGCGGGGCGTGATCGTCCTGCGCGCCGTGGCGATGGACGGGCCGCTCGTCGCACTCTGGGAGGCGATTCACGGCGTGCCGTATCCGCGCGAGACCGATCACACCGATGCGCTGGCGGCGCTCCACGCGCTCGGCATCCCCGCCCGCCTCGAACTCGCCCCGTCGTCCGGCCCGATCTGGGCGTTCGCGTCGCCGGACGACGCGCGCGCCTTCGCCCGGCAGCGCCTCTGGCTCGGTGCGCCCGGCCACGATCCGCGCGCCGATGCGCTCCTCGACGAGTGGCTCGCCACGACCCTGATCCGCGATGGCGAGCGCTGGCGCGTCCCCGCGCCGCAGCCGCAACAGGCGCTCCTCTGGTGGGAGCGCTGAGGGGGTCGCGTTATACTCGACCTATCACGTTTGACCGGCGCGAGGGAGGTGGATTATGCGACAGGTGACGCGTGACGAGGCGCAGGAACACTTGGCGGAGTTACTCGATGCGGCTTTGGGCGGCGAAGAGATCTATATCGAAGGCGCGGGTACGGTGCGGGTACGTCTGATGCCGGTGAAGGCCGAGGACGAGCCCGATCGTGTCGACCATGAATATGGGCGACCGCGCTTCGGTAGTGCCCGTGGTCTGATCCACATGTCCGATGATTTCGACGATCCACTCCCCGAGTTCGAAGAATACATGCGATGAGGTTGTTGCTCGATACCCACGCATTCTTATGGTTCATCGGTGGCGATCGGCAGTTGAGCATGAGTGCGCGTCGTTTGATCGAGGATGAGAGCAATATTCGCTATCTGAGCATCGCAAGCGCCTGGGAGATCGCGATCAAGGTTGGTGTCGGCAAGCTCGATCTGCGAATGCCCCTCGCGGCTTTCTGGGATCAGATCCCTGGGAATGGCATCACCCTCTTATCGATCGGGATCGAGCAACTGAGCGTCGTCGCCGAATTACCGTTGCACCACCGCGACCCCTTCGACCGCCTCCTGATCGCCCAGACGCTGGCCGAGCGGTTGCCGATCGTCAGCGCCGACGCGCTCTTCGACGCCTATCCGATCACGCGCCTCTGGTGACTCGCCGCGGCACCATTGCATACCGCCGCGTCTCGTGCTAGTCTGACAATACGACGACACTGGTGTAAGTGTACTGGTCTGACAATGACCTTGCGAGGTGGTTGTCGGCGGTATCCCCCCACTGCGCCAGGGCCGATCCGTTGCGAGGTGCGACGCGCCCGGCGGACGCCTAGCCTGTCGAGCGCGATCGCACACGAGCTAGCGTGTGGAGGATCGTGATGCAGCTGCGGCAGTACGCCCCCGAACGGATTCGCAATGTCGGCCTCTTCGCGCATGGTGGCGCGGGGAAGACCTCCCTGGCCGAGGCTTTGCTCTTCGATAGCGGCGCGCTCGGTCGGCTGGGGCGCGTGGAGGAGGGCACCACCGCCTCCGATCATGACCCCGATGAGATCCGGCGCCATACCTCGATCAGCGCCGCCGTCCTGCCCCTCGCCTGGCGCGACCACAAGATCAACCTGATCGACGCCCCCGGCGTGGCCGATTTCGCGGGCGACATGCGCGCCGCCCTGCGCGTGGTCGATGCCGCCGTGATCGTGCTCGACGCGGCGGCGGGGGTGGAGGTAGGGACCGAAGAGGCGTGGCGACTGGCCGAGGAGCACGGGGTCTCGCGCCTCCTCTACGTCAACAAGATGGACCGGGAGAACGCCGACTTCGCCGCCGCCATCGCCAGCGCCCGGGCGCGGCTCGGTGCCAGCGTTGTCCCACTGGAGATGCCGATCGGGGCGGCGGGCACGTTCCGAGGGATCGTGGAGATCCTGCACCGCCGCGCGTACATCTACGCCGGGCGCGACGGTCAGGCGAGCGAGGTGCCGATCCCCGCCGAACTGGCGGACGAGGTCGAGGCATACCGCGCGCAGCTGATCGAGCGGATCGCCGAGTGCGACGACGCGCTGATCGAGAAGTTCCTGGGCGGCGAGCCGATCGAGGAGGATGAGCTGGCGCGCGCGCTGAAAGCGGCGGTCTGTTGCGGCACCCTCGTCCCGGCCCTCTGCGGCGCGGCGACCGGCAACACCGGCATCCAGGTGCTGCTCGATGCGATCGTGGACTATCTCCCCGCGCCGACCGAGAAGGACGCCGCGCGCGGCACCGCGCCGCAGAGCGGGGATGCGCTCTCGCTCCCCTGCGACCCGGACGGGCCGACCGCCGCGCTCGTCTTCAAGACGGTTGCCGATCGCTTCGGCACCCTCAGCATTTTCCGCGTCTACTCCGGTACCGTCCACGCCGATACGCATCTGCTGAACGCCAATCGCGATCAAGATGAACGCCTCGGCCAGCTCCAGCAGCTGCGCGGCAAGGAGCAGTCGCCGACCGTCACCGTGGTCGCCGGGGATATCGGCGCGGTGGTGAAGCTGACCGCCACGCGGACCGGCGATACCCTCTGCGATGCGGCACGCCCGGTCGTCCTGCCCGGCATCAACTTCCCGCGCCCGCTCTTCTCGGCGGCGTTGGTGCCGCACGCCAAGGGGGACGTGGACAGGCTGGGGGCCGGGCTGGCGCAACTGGCGCGGGAGGATCCGACACTGCTGCTCAGCCGCGATCCGGCCAGCGGCGAACTCCTCCTCTCCGGCCTGGGGGAGTCGCACATCCAGGTCGCGACCGAGCGGCTGGCGCGCAAATCGGGGGTCCATGTCGATGTGCAGCTGCCGCGTATCCCCTATCGGGAGACGATCGCGACGGCGGCGCACGGCGTGAAGTATCGTCACAAGAAGCAGACCGGCGGCTCGGGGCAGTTCGGCGAGGTGGTGATCGACATGGACCCACTGCCCGACCAGGACTTCCTCTTCGCCGAGGCGATCGTCGGCGGCACGGTGCCGCGCCAGTACATCCCCGGCGTGGAGAAGGGGGTGCGCGAGGCGCTCGATCACGGGCCGGTGGCGGGCTTCCCGGTCGTCAACGTCAAGGTGACGCTGATCGACGGGGCGTACCACACGGTGGACTCGAACGAGATGGCCTTCAAGATCGCGTCGGCACAGGCGTTCAAGGAGGCGATGCAACGGGCGCACCCGACCCTGCTGGAGCCGCTGATGGCGCTGCGGATCACCGTGCCGACGGGGTACACCGGCGACATCATCGGTGATCTGAACGCCAAGCGCGCCCACGTCACCGCCGCGAATCCCGGCGAGGGGGGCGACACGACGATCGAAGCCTGCGCCCCGCTGGCGGAGATCCAGCGCTACGCCACCGATCTGCGCCAGTTGACGCAGGGGCAGGGCACGTTCGAGATGGCCTTCGACCACTACCAGCGGGTGCCGCCGCATATGCTAGAGCAGATCGTCGCCAGCGCGCGGGCGGCGGGATAGCGTGAGCCGGTGGTCGGCGATCGGCGGCGGGGCGGGGGAGTATTACCCCGTCCCGCCTTTTGTTTGACATAATCCAAATCGTCAGCGCGCGTCTTGTCGCCACCAGTCGGCGGCGTTCCAGGTCGGTGGGGCATCGTGTGTGGGGGCGAGTCCTCGGATCTTCGTGTTGCCTCCCGCTGGGGCGAAGAACGTCCGCGCGTCGGGGGTGAGGAGGAGATCGATCCGGCCCTCGCGGAGGGCTGTCTCCGCCGCCGCCTGATCGGGGAACGCCAGGAAGAGGAGCGTGTCGAGGTACGGGAGGTCGGTGCAGCGATAGCTGGCGCTGCGCGTCAGCAGCAGCGACTCACCCGGTGTCCAGTCCGCCAGGCGGAATGGGCCGGTGCCGAACGGCGCGCGCGCATAGGGGCTGCCCATGAGCCCGGTGTGCCCGTTGAAGAGGTGCGCCGGGAAGACCGGCGAGAAGGCGCGGAGATACTCGTCGCTCGGCGCGCCGAGGCCGAGGCGCACGGTGTACGGATCGAGCGCGTCGGCGGTGCGGATCGTCGCGTAGGCGGCGGCGAGCTCCAGCGCAAACCCGTTGGCGGGGTCGCGCGCCGCCGCCAGCGTGAAGAGGACGTCGGCGGCGGTGAAGGCGCGCCCATCCTCCCAGGCGACCCCCTGGCGCAGGCGAACGATCACGGTCGTGCCGTCGTCCGACACCCCCCGACCACGCGCGGGCACCGCCTCGGCCAGCCAGGGGCGCGGCTGCCCGCTCGCGTCGAAGTCGAACAACCCCTCGACGATCGGGCGGAAGATCGTCGCCGCGAGGCCGACCGTGGCGAAGGCCGGATCGATCGCCCGGAGATCACCGACGACCCCGATCGTCGCGCGACCCCCGCGCTGCGGGGTGACGGTGGGCGTTGCGGCGGACGCAGCGGTTCGTGGCTGCGTGCTCTGTGGCGCGGGAGTTGTCGAGGACGCGCCGACGCAGGCGCTCAACGCCAGGAGCGCGAGCAGCAGCACGCCGATTCTGCTCCGCAACGTGCCCTGGCTCACCGTGTCCGCCGCTTCCTATGCGCCACTTCGTATGGCCTCCGCCCACTCCGCCACGGGTATGGTAACAGACCATCCGACGCAGCCCCCGCGCGACCATGCGCTGTCCGGCGCGTTCTGTAGCAGGGTCCGATGTGGGGATTCCGCGCGCGGGATGGTATCATCGTCCGCGTTAGAAAAGCCGAAGGCGCGGGCGGTCGCGCGGTCGCCGGGGGCGTTGCAAGACGCGGTGCCGACCGGGCCGGGCGAATGTGTGAAGGAAGGGTAGGCGTGTGGCTGGCGAGTTGACCTTTTCGCGCGTGCTGGTGACCGGGGGCGCAGGCTTCATCGGGTCCAACTACGTACACCTCCTGCTGGAACAGTACCCGGACTGCGAAGTCGTGGTCGTCGATAAGCTGACCTACGCGGGGAACCTCGCCAACCTCGCCGACATCGCGAACGACCCGCGCTACTCGTTCGTGGAGGCGGACATCGCCGACCCGGACGCGATGGAGCGGGCGATGGCCGGGTGCGACGCGGTCGTCAACTTCGCCGCCGACAGCCATGTGGACCGCTCGCTGCACGATCCGGGCGGCTTCATCCGCACCGACGTCCACGGCGTCTTCGTGCTGCTGGAAGCGGCGCGCAAGCACGGCGTCAAGCGCTTCCTCCAGATCAGCACCGACGAGGTCTACGGCCACTTCCCGGAGGGGGGCGAGTCGCGCGAGGGGGATCGGCTCCGCCCGCGCAACCCCTACTCGGCGGCGAAGGCGGGCGGCGAGATGATGGTCAACGCCTACGTCGAGACCCACGGCCTCGATTGCGTGATCACGCGCGGCTCCAACACCTTCGGCCCTTTCCAGTACCCGGAGAAGTTCATCCCCTTGATGATCACGAACGCCATCGAGGGGCAACCGCTGCCGATCTACGGCGACGGCCAGCAGCGGCGCGACTGGCTCTACGCTCGTGACCACGCCGCCGGTGTCGACATCGTCCTGCACCGGGGCGTGCGGGGCGAGGCGTACAACATCGGCGGCGGCAACGAGCAGGTCAATCTCGACGTGGCGACGATGATCCTCGACCGCCTCGGCAAGTCGCACGACCTGATGCAGCATGTCGGCGACCGCCCCGGCCACGACCGCCGCTACGCGCTCGATACGAGCAAGGCAGAGGCGCTCGGGTGGGAGCCGCGCCACGACTTCAGCAGCATGCTCGCGGAGACGATCGACTGGTACGCCGCCAACGAGGGGTGGTGGCGCGCGATCAAGTCCGGCGAGTTCCGGGAGTGGTACCAGCGCAACTACGGCGCGCGCGGCCTGCACGTCGGATAGCTTGCGCACGCCCGATCGGAATGACAGCGCCCTCGCCCTGATACGGCGAGGGCGCTGCGGTGTGCGCCGTTGCCTCTTCCCGCACGAACGAGGTCTCGGTACGCAGGATCGCCGACACGAAGGGCGGAGCCGTAGCGCCCCCGGTCTTCGCCTATGCCGCCGCTCCTTCGCGAGGGGCAGTGCCAACAGCGGCCATCAGTCGAGCGCGGCCTCCCAGAGGTCGTGTATCGGGAAACTGAATCCGGGAAGCAGCGGCGAGGTGAGCAGGTCGGCGTCGCCAAGGAGCAGCGCCGGTTCGAGGGTGTCGCCATCGCGGCGGTAGATCGCGATCTGCTTCGCGCGCCAATCGACGATCCAGTATTCCTCGACCCCTTCGCGTGCGTAGAGCTTGCGCTTGAGGTCGCGATCCCGGCGCTCATTGACGCTGCCAGGGGAGAGTATTTCGACGGCGATCTCCGGGGCGATGTAAAGCTTCCCATCGGGTCGTAAGCCCTGTGCCCGTCGCTCACGACTGATCCAGACCAGGTCCGGCGCGACGCCATCTTCCGGCGAGAAGATCACCCCGGGCGCGAGATTGGCTACGCCGAGGCGTGTTCGCCTACTCCATTCGTGGAGCGCGGCCCCGAGGGTGAGATTGACAAACTGATGCTCCCAGTGCGGCTGATGCGCCACCTGCAATTCCCCCTCGATCAATTCGTAGCGCGTGTCATCGAGTGCGTCGGGGAAGGATTCGAGATCGGCATTGGTAAAGCGAAGGGTGCTTGCCATCAGGCACTGCTCCTCTATCCGAGTACGGAAACTGCGATCAGTATAACGTGGTATGGCAAGAGATCCGCGCATCACGCCAGGAGAATGAACAAGTGGACCACGTAACATGCGATCTCTGGGGCGCGTCGTCGCCACAACGTTACCACGCGGTGGTGAAGGCCGGATTGTTTCTCACCGTTTCCTCACGAATTCGTGACTCCTTGTTCACACTTCCCCGCTATAGTTGAAAGCAGCAACGATAGCGGCGGCGAACACGGCAGGGTTCGCGGGTCGGTATCGCCGGACCAAATTCTTCACCTCCGTACCCCATACGGAGTCACCAGCCCTCCTCTTCCCTTCCCCACCCTGCCTCCCTCCAAATACGACGCCCCCGGCATCATTGCCGGGGGCGTTCTTCCCGTCTGAGACTATTCGAGGGGCCGCCGATCGTGCCTTGAGCGGTTGATGCCGGGAAACACGCCGGGGCATCCCCCCAGGGGGATGCCCCATGTCGCGCCGCTGCGAATGATGGTGCGAGTATCTACCTGACGGAGGCGTTGTACAGGTCGAGCGCCTGATTGATGTCGCCGGTGGCCTTGTCGAGCGCCGCCTTGGGGGTGGCCTTGCCGAGCAGGGCCTCTTCGATCGCCGTATTGACCAGGGCGCGGGCCTGGGTAAATGGCCCCATCACCGCCCCCGCCGTCGCCGGGGTCTGCTTGCTCGCGCGCAGTTGCTCGATCGCGGTGGTGAACTGCGGGTACTTCTTGTTGTTCTCCTGTACCACCGCGAGGCTGTAGGATTCCTTGCGGACGGGGTAGTAGCCGGTGGCGACGTGCCAGGCCGCCTGCTGCTCCGGCTGCACCAGCCACTGCACGAACTTCCAGGTCGCCTCTTTCTCCCGGTCGGCCTTGTCCTTCATGATATAGACCGCCGCGCCGCCGATCGTCACGCCGCCCTGGTCGATCGTCGCGGCGGGGCGCAGCAGGTAACCGCTCCCCACCTCGAACTTGTCGCCGACCCCGTTGACGATCCCGCGCATCGAGGCGGTCGAGTCGAAAGTCATCGCGATCTGGCTGGCGGCGAACGCCTTCTGCGTCTCGGACGTGCCGCGACCGAGGTTCGTGCCGACCCCCTTGTCGATCGTGCTCTTCCACCACTCGAGGATCTTGACGCCATTCTCGCCGTTGAGGAACGTCTTCGCCGCGCGGTTCGCCCGCCCATTCTCATTGTCGACCAGCAGCGCGTTCTGCGCGTTCATCCACTGCTCGAAGTACCAGCTGTCGATCGGGATGGCCATCCCGTACTGGCTGACTTTCCCCGCCGCGTCCTTCTTGGTCAGCTTCTCACCGAGGGTCAGCGCCTCCTCCCAGGTCTTCGGCGGCGTGTTCGGGTCGAGCCCCGCCTCGCCGAAGAGCTTCTTGTTGTAATAGAGGAGCGGCGTTGAGGAGTTGAACGGCATGCCTACCAGCTTCTTATCGATCGAGTAGTAGTTCAGCAGCGCGGGCTCGAAGTTCGACGTGTCGAACTTGCTGGCGTCGACCAGCGTCTGCATCGGCTCGACCGACTTCGAGTCGAGCATGAACCGCAGCCCGACATCGTACACCTGGAGCAGATTCGGCGTCTGCTTCCCTGGCAGCCCGGCCTTGTACTTGTTCAGCGTGTCGTCGTAGTTCCCTTGATAGATCGCCTCGACGTAGATCTCGCTCTGGCTGTCGTTGTACTGCTCGGTGAGCGTCTCGATGGCCTTGCCGAGCACCCCGCCCAGGCCGAACCACCAGGAGATCTTGATCGCGTTCGGATTCTTCGGCGGCTTAAGATTCGAGACGCCGACCGGTGTGCCCTGCGCCGCCGCAGTCGAGCCGGGGGCCGCGCCGCCACCCGCAGGGGCGCCGCTGCCCGACGGGGCGGTGCTGCCGACCGCCGCCGTCGCGCTGGCGGGGGCCGTAGTCGCCGCGCCCCCCGACGCGCCGGAGCCGCTCGCCGTGGTTGCGGTGCCCACGCCGCCGCAGGCGCTGAGCAGCGCGGCGAGCGCGCCGGTACCGAAGGCCGCGCCGCCGGCCTTGAGGAGGAATCGCCGCGTGATCGGTGTCTGTCGGTCCATTGTTCTCTGTCCTTCCGTATCTGACGAGGATGGCCCGCTGCCGCCCTCGATGCTCGTTAGCCCTTCACTGCGCCTGCGGTGAGACCACGCACCAATTGGCGCTGCCCGATAATGAGCAGTAACACCGTCGGGATGATGGCGAGCATGACCCCCGCCATCGTGTTGTTGAACGAGATCGTCTCTTCGTTGAGCAGATAGTTCAGCCCGATCTGGATCGTGCGCATCTCCTTCTGATTGGTGACCAACAGCGGCCAGAGAAACTGGTTCCACGTCTGGAGGAACCCGTAGATCGCCAGCGTCCCGAGGGCGGGACGCGAGAGCGGCAGGACGATCTGGATCAGATACCGCAGGCTGCCACAGCCGTCGATCGTCGCCGCGTCGTGCAGCTCCTGCGGGATCGTCAGGAAGAATTGGCGCAGCATGAACGTACCGAAGGCGGTCGCGGTGAACGGGGCGATCAGACTCAGGTAATTGTCGGTCCAGCCCCACGCCTGTACCGTCTGAAAGTTCGGGATCAGCGTCACTTCCCAGGGGATCATCAGCGTGGAGAGGAAGAGGCCGAAGATCAGGCCGCGACCCCGGAAGCGGCGGATCGCGAAGGCGTAGGCCGCCAGGCTCGCCGTGATCAGTTGTCCGATCATGACGGTCGTCGAGATGAGCAGTGAGTTGAATAAGTAGCGCGGGATCGGCAGCCGACTCAGCACCGTCTGGTAGCTCGTCAGGTTCAGGCCGTTCGGCAGGAATTTCGGCGGATAGACGGTGATCTCGTCGGCGGTCATGAAGCTGATCGCTAGGCCGTAGAGCAAGGGGAAGAGCAGGAAAAGAGCGGTCGCGATCAAGAGCGCGTAGATGATCGTCAGCTGGAGGGCGCGTCGCCCGAGTGTCTGCGGCTGATTCATGCGTAATGTACCCTTCGTTCGATCACCAGGAACTGGATGGCGGTGAGGATGAGGATGATGACGAACAGGATGACCGCCTGTGCCGAGGCGTAGCCGGTCTGGAAGTTGAAGAAGGCCTCGCGGTAGATCGAATAGACGACGACGTTCGTCGCGTTTGCCGGGCCACCTTTGGTCAGGATGTGGATCTGGGCGAACGATTGGAAGGCACCGATCGTCGAGACGATCAGGACGAAGAAGAGGGTCGGCATCAGCATCGGCAGGGTGACGCTCCGAAAGATGCGGAGATTGGTCGCCCCATCGATCCGCGCGCTCTCGTAGAGTTCTTCGGGGACCCCCTGGAGCCCGCTGAGGAGGACGATGAAGTTGAAACCGATCCCCGCCCAGATGGAGAGGATCGCGATCGCCCAGAGGGCGGAGCGCGGCTCGGTAAGCCATTCGACGCTGGCGAGGCCGAGCGAGTTCAGGAAGTAATTGAGTACCCCGGCCCGGCTATTATAGAGGAGCAGGAAGACGATCGAGGCGGCCCCGACCGAGACGCCGATCGATAGCGCGTAGACGGTGCGGAAGAAACCGATACCGCGCACGCGGGCGTTCGCAAGTACCGCCAGTCCGAGGGCGATCAGGATGCCGAGCGGTACGGTGTAGAGCGTATAGAGGATCGTCACCCCCAGCCCGTCGCGATACGATTGCGAGTGCAGCGCGATGTCGTACTGCTTGAGTCCGACAAATGGCGTGCTGCCGAGCCCGAACGGATCGCTGGCGAAGAGGCTGAGGTAGACCGACTTGAAAAGCGGGTAGAAGATGAAGATGCCGAAGACAATCAGTGAAGGCACAAGATACAGTAGTGAGATCGCCGTCTCGCGTCGCGCCCGCGCCCGCGCACTGCTCGCGTGCGTCCGTGAATCCGCCTCCATTGCGCGTTGACCGCGCGCTAAACGCTCGCCGTCCGCTAGTCGCATCCCTCTCCCCTCCTTTCTCTCGCGAATTCGTGACCTGGCTGTGCACCCCGACCTGTGCGGCGCGATCGTCTCCTGCGGCTATGCGGGGCCGTACGCCTTGCTTCTTTCCTATCGTCTGGATGTGTCTCAGCCGACCCTCGCTCACCCTCGCGTCGCCAGTCGCCCGGTGGCCGCATCGGTGACGAGATTGCTATTGTCCTAACGGCCCAACTGTAACGAGACGATCTTAAGGGGGTGTTAATGCCGCGTTAGTGGAGGGTAAAATCTTGGATCGCGGGTCCGGGACTGCCCACGGCACTTTTGCGGAAGGTGCGCCAGCGCGGGTGCCACCCTCGACGAAGGGAGTGGACGGGAGGAAGTAACGCCCTTCCACAACTGAGGACACCACGCTGGAAATGACAATGTCGGGAGCATAGGCCATACTATTGGCGATAGGGAACTGTAGCGGCGGTGATAGGTTTTACGGCGGCGCAACGGGGAGCGGCACCATCGCCGCGCGATGACGGGTGGTGCGAGGGGAAATGATGCGCAGGGAGGACAATCTCGCGCGCCTCGACCGGCACTTCGATGTGCTGGTGATCGGCGGGGGTGCGACGGGGTTAGGGGTGGCCGTCGACAGTGCCGCGCGTGGCTATAGCACCCTCCTGGTCGAGGCGCGCGACTTCGCCCAGGGCACAAGCTCGCGCAGCACCAAGCTCGTGCACGGCGGGGTGCGGTACCTACAACAGGGGAATATCGGCCTCGTACGCGAGGCGTTGCGCGAGCGGGGGCGTCTCCTGCGCAACGCCCCGCATCTCGCGTACGAGTTGCGCTTTCTGGTACCGGCCTATCGCTGGTGGCACAAGTTCTTCTACGGCACCGGGCTTATGCTGTACGACCTGCTCGCGGGGCGACTACGACTCCACCGCGCGCAACTCGTCGGCGCGGACACGGCCCGTCACCTCGTGCCCACCCTGGCACAAGACGGCCTGCGCGGCGGCATCGTCTACAGCGACGCGCAGTTCAACGATGCCCGCCTGGCGCTCAGTCTGGCGCATACCGCCAGCGATCTCGGTGCGACGCTGCTCAATCACGCCCCCGTGACCGCCCTGACCAAGGAGGGGGGGCGGATCGTCGGCGCGACCGTGACCGACACGCCGGCTGGCCGCGAATATGCCGTGCGGGCGCGGGCGATCGTGAATGCCACTGGCGTCTTCACCGACACCCTCCTTACGATGGACGACCCGGCGGCTGGGGGGGTGATCGCGGTCAGCCAGGGGATCCACCTGGTCCTCGAACGGGAGTTCCTGCCCGGTGACACCGCGATCATGGTCCCACGGACGGACGATGGTCGCGTGGTCTTCATCATCCCCTGGCAGGGGCGTACCCTGGTCGGCACGACCGACACGCCGCGCCCGGCACCGAGCGTCGAGCCCACGGCATTGGAGGAGGAGATCGCGTTCGTGTTGCGGTACGCCGGCCTCTACCTCTCCCGCAAGCCGACGCGCGCGGATGTCCTCGCCGTCTACACGGGGCTGCGTCCGCTCGTGCGGGGAAAGGACAGCGGCGACAATCAGGGCGACAGCGGCGAGGCGACGTCGAAGCTCGGTCGGGATCACACGTTGCTCGAGAGCGCGTCGGGATTGTTGACGATCACGGGCGGGAAGTGGACCACCTATCGCCGGATGGCGGAGGAGACGGTTGACCGTGCGGCGGCCCTTGCGGGATTGCCCAACTGCCCTTCCCGCACACGGGAGCTGCGACTCCACGGCGCAACGGGCCGTAACCCCGCCTGGTTGGAGTTCGGCGCGACCGAGGCGGAGATCGCGGCGTATGAGGAGCGTTATCCGGGGCTGCTCAATCTCCGCCTGCCGTACAGCCTCGCGATGGCGGCCTACACCATCGAACGCGAGATGCCTGTGCGGCTGGAGGACGTGCTGTCGCGCCGCTTGCGCGCCTTGCTCCTCGATGCGCGCGCGGCGCTGGCGGCGGCACCGCGCGTGGCGGCGCTGATGGCAACCCTACAAGGCCGGGACGAGGACTGGGTCCATGCTGAGGTCGACGCCTTCCGGCAACTCGCTGAGGGACACTACCTGGTAGGGGCGGCACCGGAGTCGGGCGACGGGACCGTGAGCGGCCAACCATCCGCCGCGAGCGACAGCCGGTGAGGGGGTGCGCGCGGATAGGCCGCGTCGGCCTGCCTCCAGGGTCGCCCGGAACGGCGCTCAGTGGATCAGGGCATCGCGCTTGAGGGACGCCGCGAGATCGCCGGGGAGGGCGTAGTCGTTCCCTCGGATCGGGGTGCCCTCCGCGAAGCGCGCGAGGCGGAAGGGGGCGAGCGGGGCGGTGACCGCCGCGCCTGCGGTGACCAGCTCCGCCACGCAGGCACCGATCGCGGGGGCCTTCTTGAAGCCGCTGCCGCTCATCCCCACCGCCAGATACAGCCCTTCCACGCCGGGGGCGCGGTCGATGATCGCCTTGCCATCGGCGGTGACATCGAGCGGTCCGGCATGGCCACGCACAGTCCGCGCCCCCCTCAGCGCGGGGATGCGGTGCCCGACCTGCTGTGCGGCCAGCGCGGGGAAGGCGGGATCGAGCGCGCGGTCGTAGCCGTCGAGCGCCGCGGCGGGATCGTCGCCGGGCGTGGCCAGGGCGTCGTGGAAGCCGCTGAGCCCGACCAGCGTCTCGCCCTCCCCCTGCGGGCGGGCGTAAAAGCCGTTGGCGCGGTCGATGATCGCGGGGCCGCCCGCGCGCCCGCGCGGGAAGTTGCCGGCGCGTTCCAGAAAGGCGATCTGCACGCGCACCGGAGCGATCGGTAGGTCGAGGCCGAGCGGGCGCGCGAGGCTGACCGCCCAGCCGCCGTTCGCCAGGGCGACGATCGGCGCGTCGATCGGCCCCGCGTTGGTATCAACGCCGACGACCCGCCCGCCCGCGACGCGCAGGGCGGTCACGGCGATCCCCTCGCGGAGGGTCGCCCCGCCGCGCCGCGCCGCCGCGACCAGTCCTGCCACCGTCATCGCCGGGTCGGCGTAGCCGCTGTCGGGCTCGTAGGCGGCGATCTCCGCCGCGCCGACCCAGAGTTGCGGCGCGAGCGACTCGATCTCGTTCGCCCCGACGAGGCGCGTGTTCACGCCGAGTCCGGTGAGCATCGCCGTGTTCTCGCGTAGCCGTTCGGTGTCCTGCGGTCCGACGAACTGGAAGAAGCCGGTCCTGGTGAAGGGGCTGGGGCCGCCGATCAGCTCCTCCCAATCGTGGAACCAGCGCTGTGCGGCGAGCGCCAGCGCGGCCTCCGGGGCGTTGGTGTAGTGCGCCCGCACGAGCGCCCCGGAGCGCCCGGACGCCTCGCCCCCGGCGGTCCCCCTGTCGAGCATGAGGACATCGCGCAGCCCGTGCGCCGTCAGCGCGTGGGCGATCGCCGCCCCCACCACGCCCGCCCCCACCACGATCGCCTCGGCACCCCGCTCGGCCATCAACCTCGTCCTCCCGGCCCGCAGGGCCGCTCGCTCGCTACAGCGATTCTTCGTCAGAGCCGCTTGACCAGCCTCAACGTTTCTTCCTCGTAGCCGCCGTGCGCGTAGAAGTCGCGCGCGCGGCGATTGCCGCCGAACGTCTCGAGCGCCAGCAGCCGGAAGCCACGCCGTCGCGCCCACCCCTCGCCCGCCGCCAGCAACGCGCGCCCGATCCCCTGCCCCTCGGCCTCGGTGGTCGTCGCCAGGGCGTTGATGTACCCCTGCGGCTCCAGGGTCAGCCCGCTCGTCTCGGAGCGTAGGTGGATGAAACCGACCGGCAGCCCGGCCACGCTGGCGATCAGGATCGTCTCGTCGGGGGGGACCCGGTCGGCGGCGACCGCCTCGGCGATCTCGCCGAGGCCGCGCTCGAAGAGGATCGCCATGCGCGCGGGATCGGGCCAGGTGGGCGCACCCGCCCCCGCGAAGCGCGCGGTGAGGCCGACGATGAACGGCGCATCCCCCGGCGCGGCGAGACGGATCTCCGGGGCGGTGGGCGATCCTGGCGCGATCATGTCCTTTCCTCCCGGTGCCCTGTCGGCGACCCATTATGGTGGGACTCTACCGGATCGGTGGGCGAATGTCATGCGGCGCGCGGCGACGCGGCGAGGGGCGGCCAGGACCGCCCCTCGCCGCGTCGCACGCTGTATTGCGGTGCGCCTTAGCTGGCGCGATCCGCCGCCGTGGGGATGTCCAGGCGGTCGATGATCGCGCGGAGATCGGTGCGATCCTTGTCGGTGAGGTGGCCGAGCGGCGGGCGTACCGGCCCAGCCGGGTGGCCGAGCATCGCCATCGCCTCTTTCATCACCGTGACCTCGAAGCCCTTGCCGCGCTCGCGCAGGGCGTAGAAGGGGCGCACGACGCGCGCGTGCAATTCGGCCAGGCCCTGCATATCCCCCGCCGCCGCGACCTTGTAGAGTTCCACCGAGGCCTCGGGCCAGAAGCAGGCGAGCGACGACGTGAAGCCGATCGCGCCGGACGCGAAGTAAGGGGCGATCAGATCGTCGCCGACCCCCGCCAGCCAGGCGATCCGCTCCTCACCGAAGATGGCGATGCAGTGCTCGCGGATCGAGCGGAAGAGGCGCACATCGCCGCGCCCATCCTTGAACGCGACGAGGTTCGGCACGGTGCGGATCAGGTTCTCGGTGATCGTCGGGGTGAAATAGGCCGAGTCGCGCGCGTAGGGCATCACGCCGAGGGAGGTCGCCGCCGCGATCGTCGCGTAATACTCGACCAGGCCCTGCGGATCGGGGTTGGCGTAGTAGGGCGGGAGGATCAGGATCCCATCCGCGCCCGCCGCCTCGGCCCGCCGCGCGAGGTCGCTGGCGATGGCGACGCCGTGCCCGACCGCCGCGATCACCGGCGTGCGCCCGCCGACCGCCTCGACGGTGGCGCGGGTGATGTTGGCGCACTCGTCCGGGGTCAGGGCGAAGAGTTCCCCGGTGCCGCTCGGGGAGACGAGCGCGCAAATCCCCGATTCCGGCAGCCAGCGCGCGTTGGCCTTCACCCCTTCCAGATCGACCGAGCCGTCCGGCGCGTAGGGGGTGATCGGGAAGGCCAACGCTCCCCGCATGTGTCCCTTCAGTTCATCCGGGCTCATCAGCGCCCGCTTCGCCTCGACCGCCATGTCGTCCGCTCCTCTCGCTGTCGCGACTGCCGACGGGCAGCGTATCTTGCCGTGTCGCGCCCCCACTCCCACGTTGTCGACATCCTGCTATTTAGCATACACCGCACTTGCAATCAGGGCAAGAGTCTGCAAATCCGCTTGCAATAATGCGCCCTGAGTCGTAGAATGGGCAGCATTGTTGGACAACGGATCCTATATGCTGTCGGGTTGGCACGTCGGCGGATCGGCGCGCAGTGCATCGCGAGACGGGCGCCTGCGACGATACAGTTTGCGAGAAGAACGCGCTGCATCGATGGCGCTGCGGGGGCGTGATAGGGAGGCGAGGGTGGGAGCGAGTGCGACGAGGCGCGATCTGACGATCACCGAGATGATCGTCACCCCGGTGGCGTGCCCCGATCCGCCGCTGCTGAACCATCACGGCATTCACGAGCCGCAATTCCTGCGCGCGGTCGTCCGCCTGCGGACCGCCGACGGCCTCGAAGGGCTCGGCGAGGGGCCGGGCGGCGGCCTCTTCGTGCAGGAACTGCGCGCCGCCGCGAAGCAGATCGTCGGCGCGGACGTCTACCAGATCGAGCGGTTGCGCGTGCTGCTTGGGCGTAACCCGCGCGCGTTGGCCGCGATCGAGGTCGCCTGCCTGGACCTGATCGGCAAGGCGACGGGGCGCTCGGTCGCCGATCTGCTCGGTGGCGCGGTGCGGCGGCGGGTGCCCTTCGCGGCCTACCTCTTCTTCAAGGAGGAGGGGGACGACGATTGGGGGGCGGCGCTGACCCCCGAGGCGCTGCTGCGGCAGGCGGAACGCTTCCACGAGCGCTTCGGGATGGCCGTCTTCAAGCTGAAGGCCGGTGTCCTCGACCCGTGGGAGGAGGTTCGTGCGATCAAATTGATGCGCGAGCGCTTCGGACCGAAGGCGGGGTTGCGGATCGATCCGAACGCCGCCTGGTCGGTGGAGACCTCGATCCGGGTCGCGGAGTTGCTGCGCGACACCCACATCGAGTACCTGGAAGATCCGACCGCCGGGATCGAGGGGATGGCCCAGGTGGCGCTGCACACGCCGATCCCGCTCAGCACCAACATGTGCGTCACCGCCTTCCCGCACATCCCGGTCGCCTTCCGGCAGCGCGCCGTGCAGGTCGTCCTCGGCGATCATCACGCCTGGGGCGGGCTGACTGCCTTCCGCGAGCTGGGCGCGGTCTGCCGCACCCTCGGCTGGGGACTGTCGCAGCACTCGAACAGCCACCTGGGGATCAGCTTCGCCGCGATGATCCACGCGGGCGCGGCGATCCCGAACCTGACCTACGCCAGCGACACCCACTACCCCTGGAATCCCGCCGATGTCATCAACGAGACCGACCGCTTCCGCTTCCGCGACGGGATGATCGATCTCTGGGATGCGCCGGGACTCGGCGTCAGCATCGACGAGGACAAGCTCGCCGCCGCCGCCGACGCCTACAGCCAGCGCGGCAGCCTCGCGCGCGACGATGTCGCCGCGATGCGCGAGCGCAACCCGGACTGGTTGCCGCTGATGCCGAAGTGGTGAACGAGTGGGCCAGTGGGCCAGTAGCGAGGACGCGATTTACTGATACGGTCGGCTAACCCCGCTCCTTAGATACTGGCCCACTCCACCTACTTGCCTACTTCGCCTACTGATCGAGGGGCTATGGCACTACTGAACGGCACGTCCGGTGGCGGGTTACGCGAGGTCACGACGGCGGTCGCCGAGAGTTACGACCGGCTGAGTGCCGGGCAGCGGCGCGTGATCGATCGACTGCTCGACGATCCGCGCTTGGGCGCGGTGATCTCGGCGGCGGAGTTGGCCCGCGAGGCTGGGGTTAGCGAATCGACCGTGACGCGCGCCGCCCAGGCGCTCGGTTTCGCGGGATACCCCGACCTCCAGGGCCGCCTGCGCGAGCCGTTCCTCGAAGCGTCGGGGATGCCCGAACGAGTGGAGCAAGGACTGTCCGACCTGGGCGACACGCCCGAGGCGGTCGCCCTGCGGGTGATGCTCGAAGATGCCGAGAACATCCGCGCCACCGCCGCCAATCTGCAACCGGAGACGCTACGCGCCGCCGTCGATTGCCTGATCGCGGCGCGGCGGGTTTACGTCTTCGGCTCGCGCGGCTCCTACGGCCTCGCCACGATCCTCTCGCTCGGCTTCCGGCTGATCCTGCCCGATATCAGGCTCCTCCAGCAGACGGTCGGCGACCTCGCCGATCAGTTGGTCCCCCTCACGGCGGAGGATGCGGTGGTGGTGGTCAGCTTCCGCCGCGTCGATCGGGTCACGATGGCCGTCCTGCGGCACGCCGCGCGCGTCCACGCGGGGCGGATCGCCCTGACCGATGGCCTCTCGAACCCGATCGCGCGCCTCGCGCAGATTGTCCTGGTGGCGCGTGTCGGGCCGTTGCGCCTCCAGCCGCCGTATGCGCCCGGCGCGAGCCTGGCGAATGCCCTGCTGACCGCCGTCTCGCTCCGCACCCACATCGTGGCGCAGCCGCACCTCCAGACCGCCGAGCGTCTCTGGCAGGACTTCGAGCTACACGCCGAACGCTGATGCGCCGCTGCCTCTTTCCCGCATGGGAGGCGTGACCAGATGATCCCGATGCGGGGCGGGGACGACCAATGCCGGTCGTCCCCGCCCCGCATGCGGCTCGTGCTTGTTGGTCTGTGCAGCGGTACCCTGCTCAACCCCCGGCTGGGGCGCGACTCGGCGTGGCGGGAATCCGTGGCGTGGCGGGCAGGGGCGGGCTGATGATCAGTCGCTGCTCGGGGAGTTGCTGGATGATGAAGCGATCGCCCTGCCGATCGAGCGGCCCGATGATGCCGTCGATCACCTCCCCGGCGGCGACGCTGTAGCGCGTGCCGCTCGCCGCGCCGATCGTCAGCGCCCCGGTCGCGCGCGGCCCGCCGCCATCCGCGCGCACGACGACGAAACTGCCGCGCTCATCGGTCGCGGCGCTGGCGACCGCGCGCGGCACGCTCACCAGCATCCCTTCGTATTGGATTAAGTAGCGCCGCGCCTCGGATTCGTTCGCGGGTGGGCGCAGTTCTATCGGCGGCGGTAAGGGATTGCCGGACGACGTGACGATCAGGCCGCTGCCGACGCGGCTGATGTCGAGGACCGTGCCGCTGTTGCGCTCGATCACGATGCCCACCGCCGTGATCTCGTCGCCGACCTTGATTTCGGGGGTGGGATGTTCACCCTGCGCGACCTGGATGCCGGTGGAGGCGGCGGTGCGCGGCGATTCTCCTTCCTGGATGTAGAAGCTGCGCGACGGCGTCTCCTGGAAGTTCGCGGTGACGATCCCCTTGACGCGGACCACCTCGCCCAATAGCGGCGAGTTCTGCTCGGTCCCCTGCACCTGATCGATCGTCGCCTCGCGCCCGCTCACGGAGGGGGTGGGGATGGCGGTGGGGGTAATCCGGGGGCGGGCGGGGGTGCCGGGCGGGTTCAGGTCGAGTCGCGGCTCGGTCGGGGCGGGCGTGGGGGCGACCGGCGCGGGCGGGATGGTGCTGGTCGGTATAGGGCGCGGGGGCGCTGTCGCGGCGGTGGTCCGGACGCTTGTGGCGGCGCTCGGCGTCGCGGGATCGCCGCTCGCCGTGACGGCGCGCGGCGGCGTGGCCGTTGCCGCGAGCGGCGGTGCCGGAGGGCCGCCCCAGCAGGCGACGCTGCCGAGGGCGACGATGAGGCAGGTAACGAGCAGGGATGAGCGCTGGCGCATCGGCGATTCTTTCTCCTCTGGCTAGTGAACGCCCGATAATGATAGCAGGCTCCGCCGCTGGGCGGGACTCGTGCTCGACTGCGGGCGGTCCGGGGCCGCTGTATCCCTTCGTGACGTATCTCGGCGTGCCGATCGCCAACGCGGGGATCGGTCGCCCGGGGAGCGATGCCCACGCGCCGAACGAGCACGTTTACGTCGAGGAGTTTCTGCGCGGCGCGAAGCACATCGCCCGCATCCTGGCCGGGATGGCCGACCTTCTGCTCTCCCGCTCCCGGCGGAGTTTATACGCTCCCTCGCGCCGCCGCCCGCCGATATCGGGCGGCGGCGCTACGTTTTCTTGGCCGTGTCGGCAGGGTCTATTCAAGTTCACGAATCGGGCGCGGAATGCGGGCTGGATGAGGCCCGCCCTTTGTCTTCGCGTGCGCGGTCGATCCGGTACTGTCGTATGCGGGTTGACCCGCGTCGCGGATCGCGCACGCCAGAACAGCGCTGCGAACCTGCCGAGAACACCGCGATTGACTTTGCATAGAATCCTGGCCGTGCCAGGGTGGCACCCCGCCTTGTGATTCGCTACCATGTACGCTGATCGTCATCTCCACACGATCGTCCTACCCCTGAGGAGCGAGCCTTGCCCCGGCGTTTATTCTGTGTCACCCTGCTTTGTCTCGCGGTGCTGCTCGGCGGCGCTGGCGGGGGCGTGCGGGCGACCCGAGCCGCCGAGATGCCCCCGTTGGACGGGGCCTTCGCGCGCTATTGGGCGGCGAATGGGGGCGTGACACGCTTCGGTCTGCCGCTCAGCCCGGCGATTCGCGATCCGCGCAGCGGCGATCTGATCGTGCAGTACTTCGAGCGTGCGCGCTTCGAGGCGCACCCCGAGGCCCCCGCGCGCGCTTTCGTGCAGCTTTCCCTCTTCGGGAGCGCGGCGCTCGGGTCGCGCCCGGAGCGTGCCGCCCCGCCCGTGCCATGCGGCGCGGACTGCGCGCGCTTCGCGGAGACCGATCACACCCTGCGCGGCACATTCCATGCGTATTGGCTCGCCAATGGGGGGCTGCCGATCTTCGGCTATCCGCTCACCGAGGAGTTCCGCGAGACCAGCGCGACCGACGGGCGCGAGTACACTGTGCAGTGGTTCGAGCGCGCCCGTTTCGAGTACCATCCCGAGTACGCTGGCACCGCCTATGTGGTGCTGCTCGGGCAATTGGGGCGCGAAGCCCTGGTCGCACGTCCCGATGTGGCGACCCTCCCGCCTGTCACGCCCCCCGTCGGACCCGCCGCCACGCCGGGGGCGGGGCGGACGATCGTCCTCGATCCGGGACACGAGCGCACGACGGGTGGCGCGCTCGGTGTCGAGTACCGCGACACGCTGGCACTGGCGCTGGCGATCGCGCCCCTCCTGGAGGCGCGCGGCTACACCGTTCGCCTGACCCGCCCCGACGCCGATACGAGCCTCGTGGGCGACCCGGCGTTGTTGCCCGCCGAACCCGTCCGGTATGACGCGGGGTATCTCGAGGGCTACGCGCACGCCTCGCAGATCCTGGCACTGAAGCCCGATCTCGCGATCTCGATCCATTACAATGCCGTTGCCAGCGGTCCGGGTGGGGGCTCGGAGACGTTCTATTGCGACTTCGGCGGGCCGCAGAGTCTGCGCCTAGCGACGCTGTTGCAAGCCGAGATCGCGCTGGCGCTGAAAGACCGGGGCTATACGCCGCCGTATAGCCGGGTCAGCGAAGATGGCGGGATCGGCAAGACCTATGGGCACCTCGCGACCCTCGGGAATGTGAGCGACCCGGCGGGGCGGGCGATCGGGAATCGGCTGGTGGGGCTGCCGATCGTCCTGACCGAGGCGCTTTTCGAGACGAACCCGACCGAGCGGGCGTTGATCGTCGATGATACGACGATCGCGCGACTGGCCGAAGGCTACGTGCGCGCGGTCGACGCATATTTCGCGGTCGCGCCCTGAGCGCGTCGCGGTGGTCGAATGACGTAGGGGAGGAATGAGTGACACGATCGATACGACGGGGGCGTTTGCACGCCCTCCTGCTGATACTCCTGGTCGGCCTGCTCGCCGCGTGTGGCACGCCCGCAACGCCGACGCCGGTCGCGGAGGAGCCGACTGCGGTGGTGGCGGGGAACCCGGCGGCATCGACAGCGGCCACGGAAGCGCCGACCCAGGCACCACCCGCGCCGAATCCCACGTCGGCACCGACGAGCGCGCCGGTCGTACCGCCGACGGCGGCGAGCCCCTCCGCTGGCGTGCCGACGGTCGCCCCCAAATCCCCGACCATCGCGCCGACCGTCCGCCCAGTGACGACGAGCGCCCTGGCGACGTATCGGCTCGTCACCTACTACGGGCATCCTTTCGACGACCGGATGGGCATCCTCGGCGAGTACGACCCGTTGGTGATGATCCAGAAGTTGAAGGAGCAGACCGCCGCCTACACCGCCGCCGATCCCTCGCGCCCCGGCCTCTGCACCGTCGAGTTGATCGCCTCGGTGGCGCAGGGTTCCCCCGGTGCGGATGGCCTCTACATCGCGCGCACCCCGACCGCCGAGATCGAGAAGTGGGCGCAGCTGACGCAACAGCAAGGCTGCTTGCTGATGCTCGACATCCAGATGGGCTACGACACGGTGGACAACGACATCAAGGCGATCCTGCCCTTCTTGCAACGTCCGAATGTCCATCTGGCGATCGACCCGGAGTTCCATGTCAAGCGGGGGCAGATCCCCGGTGAGAGCTTCGGCAGCGTTACCTCCGGCGAGGTGATGGGGGCGATGCAGACCCTTCAGGGGCTGGTGAAGCAATACAATCTCCCGGATAAGATTCTGGTGCTGCACCAGTTCCGCGAGGATATGCTCCCCGACAAGGGCAACATCAAGCCGATGGCGAACATCGATCTGGTGGTGATGATGGATGGCTGGGGGCTGCCCCAGGCGAAGATCGCCAATTACGGTGCCTTCGTGCGCGACGAGCCGATCCAGTACGGCGGGATCAAACTCTTCTATAAGCAGGACGATCCGGTGATGACCCCCGCCGAGGTGATCAAGCTCGATCCGACGCCACTGGTGATCATCTACCAGTAGGGCGAAGTACGAGCGACGAAGTATAGAGTACGAACCGAGGGGCCGGGGGCAGGAATAACGCCTCCGGCCCCTCCGCTTGCCGACGACTTCCCGCATCGTTCGTACCGTAGTTCGTACTTCATCCCAAGTTGAGCAGCAGCGGGGCCAGGACCCGCTGACCGCCGGGGATGCGGGCGACGAGTTGGCCGAAGCGGTCGAAGGCGGCGGGGTCGCGCAGGCGACTCTGCGCCCATCCTTCGAGTTGGAGGCGTCGCCCGAGGAGGCGGTGGCAATGCCGGTCGTGCGCGCGGAGGGCGCGGGCGCTCGTGTCGCCGCCCCGCAGGGCGTGCGCGGCGACGCGCCCGGCGCTGATACCGCTGGCGAGGGCGCTGTGGATGCCGGAGCCGCTGAGCGGGCTGACGAGCGACCCGGCGTCGCCGACGAGCAAGACGCCCGCCGCGCTGAGCGGCGTGCCGCGCCAGCCGAAGGCGAGGGGCCAACTCCTGGCCGCGCCGAGCGGCGTCGCCGCCGCGAGCAGGGGGGAGGCCGGGGAGGCCGGGTCGCGCAGGAAGCGCTCGAGGAGCGCGGCGAGGCGCTCTGCGCCCGGCTCATCGGCGACGAGACCGAGGCCGACATTCGCGCCGCCATCCGGCAAGGGGAAGACCCAACCGTAGCCCTGCCCCGGCCCCATCACGAAGAAGTGCATTCGGTTCGCCAGCCCGTGCGCGCCGCGCACGTAGATGCGCGCCGCCACTCCCCGCTCCCGTCGCGCGCCATGCGCGAGCCCCAGGCCGCGCGCCACGATCGAGGTCCAGCCGTCCGCGCCGATCGTCAGCGGCGCGCGCAACTCGCCGTCGCCGTCCGGCCCCACGACGCGGACCCCGCAGACCGCGCCCTGCCCGTCGCGTAGCAGCGCGGTGGCACCGGCGTGCAGCAAGGTCGCGCCGGCGCGTCGGGCCTCGTCCACCAGGATCGCGTCGAGGGCGTGGCGCGGGACCACGCGCGCATCGAGTCGCCCGAAGCGGCCTTCGTCACCGCGCCCGCGCGCCACGTCCGCGCCGATCGTGCGCCCGTTCGGGGTATGGAGGATCGCGCCGTGGAGGGCCGGCCAGGGGGCGAAGCGTGCCGGATCGATCCGCAAGCGGCGCAGGAGCCCGATCGCCCAGGTGCCGAGGAGATCGCCGCAGGTTTTGTCGCGCGGGAAGGTGGCGCGATCGAGGAGGGCCACGCGCGCCCCGGCGCGCGCCAGCGTCAGCGCCGTCGCCGCACCGCCCGGCCCCGCGCCGACCACGATCGCGTCATAGTGTCTATCCACTGACCCTCACTGCCACGATGGTCTCTGTTGGTCCAGGGAATACCGGTATAGGATTCCGCCCCGCGACGCTCAGTCGGTCTCTGTCGGCTCCTTGATCGCCAACGGCGTCACCTCGACGTGCGGTTGGGCGCGCGCCTGCCGCTGCCAGAGGGTGCGGACGAGCAGCACGAGCAGCACGATGGCGATCGCCGCGACGGCCAGGGCTTGCGCTGCCTGGCCGAGGATGTCGGCGAGCACGTCCCAACTGGCGCTGAAGAGATAGCCCAGCGCGAGGTAGAGGATGACCCAGATCGCCTCACCGAGGACATCATAGGCGATGAAGCGGCGGTACGGGTAGCGCCCGATCCCGGCGACGATGTTGATCACCGGGCCGAGCGGGGTGAGCAGGAAGCGCGTGAGGAGGATCGCCGCGCCTCCCCAGCGCCCCAGGAACGCATCGGCCTGGGCGAGTGCCGTCGACTTCATGCCGATACGCGGCCCGAATCGCTCCAGCGCCGCCACGCCGCCGCGCCGCCCCAGCCAGTAGCCGAGGCTGTCGCCCACGCTGGTGGCGATGATCCCGACGATGACGAGGGGCAGGAAGGACAACTGGCCGCTCCCGGCGAACGCGCCGCCCGCCAGGAGGAGCAAGGAGGAGGGGATGGGCAGGCCGAGCGCCGAGGCCGCAAGGATCGGGGCGAGGGCGACGACGCCGTAGGTCAGGAGGAGGTCGAGGAGTTGGGCGTTCATGGGGCCGTGCCGGGCGTGCCGCGCGGATTCCGTGGCATGAAGGGCAGTCCCGGGCGCGCCGGGGCCGCGTGCGGGGTGCCGCGCGCGGCGATCAAGGCGTTGGTGGTGGTGATATCGGCGTTGAGATCGCGCCCCTCGCGTGTCGCGATCGCTTCGAGCGGGGCGCGGCGATGGGGCGGCGTATCGGAGAGATTCAGCGTGGCGAGGAGGTCGGCCTGGGTGACGCCATAGTTGGCTGAGATATAGTCTACCGACATCCAGGGGCGCACGCTGGTGGTCGCGCCGGGCCGCAGCTGATCGCGACGATGGGCGTCGGCGATCGCGCGGGCGGTGCGCCCGCCGATCACGCCGAGGACGATCAGCGTCAGCAGCAGCAACACCACCAGGGAGAAAGCGCGTCGCCAGCGCTCCCCGCCACCGGGCCCCTGTCCCGGTACCCGCGCCGCCCCGCTCGTCACCGCGCCCACCCTCCACGTCGTCGCTCATCGCCGCTCAGGCGAGTATAGCGTCGCACACATGAGAAGTGGATGAAAAAATGATGAACGTTTCGCGCGCTGTGGGGTGCGACGTGGGGTGATCGCTCTATCGGGGTAGGTGAGTAGGAAACGCCCGGCGATGCTGTAGGGGGCTTCGCTAGCGCTCCCACTACGCTGGATTACGACGTATCGGTAAGGATGTTCCCTGCGATACTGTTGTAACTCGTCAGGGTATTCAAAAGGGTAATACCATTTTTGTCTCAATACCATCTTGCCCAAGGTAAGATGCGTAACCTTCTCGCACGATGCGGCAGCCAATCGGCGAGTATGTCTGTTTGGCGAGTATTACTGCGCGCTCCAACTCATGCTGATCCTCATCGCATAGAGCGCGGGCGATCGCGTGCCAGGCCCCTCGCAGCCTATAATCTTCCTGCACGACGACTTCAGGGCTCCAACGCGAAACCTCGCTGGTGCTGATCGCCTCGAACAGGCGTAGTGCAAGAGCGACGTTAGCGGGTGCGATGCGCCATTTCAGCGATCGCCAAGCGCAAGCGCAGGCGAGAGCGGGATCACCCTGGCGTAGTTCCGTATTAAGTGGCAAGAAACGCGCATCATGGTCGAAGTCGGCAAGTTCCCGACTCGTCCAGCCGATGAAGCTGCTTGGTGCGGCATTATTTAGCTCAGGAACGCCTGTTTCCCCTGGATGGAGCAGAAGACCCCACGAGAGATCGTGTGGCGCCAACGTATAGCGAGTTAAGGATGTCCTTAGTTTGGAGCCATGCCTCGCGTAGATACGCGGCGGAGCTACGCCTCAGTATCAACTCGAACGGATCGGCAAGGACAAAGCCGCCAACGTCCAATCGCCGCCCAATGATCGTCGGCTCCAAAACGCGATCGAGGTCGTCATAAAATCCCTGCTGACGCTGACCCCACAGCACTTCTTGTATCTCCAGGTAGACCAGCGATAGTGACCAGCTGGCTCACCTACCGAAACGGCGTGCACCGCTAACGTGACGGCATGGTCACCGCGCCGTGCAAGGCCGCGAGTGTGTAAGCTTCGTACTCATGCTCGTCGGGCGGGCCGTCGGTGATGGCGAGGGTCTGCGCGTGCAGATCCATGATGATCGAGACGACCGTGGCGTAGCGCTCCTCGGGCTGCTGGGTCAGGTCGGGGTGGCGGCAGATCGCGTCGGGCGCGCCCGCAGGATCGCGCAGCGCCGCCGCCACGTCGGCGAAGGCGAGCGGGTGCGGGACCGCCAGGAGTTCGCGCATCCGGGCGAGGCGGTCCTCCGAGTCGGGGCCGCGCTCGATCTCCGGCTCCACGACGCCGAGGGCGCGCGGCGCGAGGAAATGGTTGGTGTGGCAGAGGCGGCCCCCTTCGGCGGGCCAGGCACGCGCGCGGTCGGGCGCGGCTTCGATGTCCACGATCCGGTCGGGGGCCTGCGCGAGGAGGAAGTTCGCGGCGCAGGCGCGCGGCGCGGCGGCGATGATGGCGGTCGCCGCGTCGAGATCGCGGGCGCGCAGGATCGCGCGGCAGCGGGCGTGGAAGGGGCGACTGAGGCGCGACCAATCGTCGGTCGTCGTGGTCATGCCGTTGATGACGAGGCCGAGGCCGGCGCTGTTCAAGCCGATCTTGCCGCCGAAAATCCCCGCCTCGGTGAAGGCGAGGGTCGCGAACCCATCATCCTCGACCGTGTGGAGGAGCGCGCCGCGCACCTCCGGGATCCAGTCCCAGTTCTCGCCGAGCAGCAGGTGGCCGTTCGCGCTCGCCTCCGGTGCGACCGCAAAGGCGGTGCAGCCATCCGGCACGCGGACGGCGGTCGCGTTCTGCCCGAACTGGTAGTAGAGGATCTCGTAGCGGACGTTGAGGGCGGCGATCCGATCGAGGGGCTGCCCCGCGCCGTCCGCGATGCCGCGCATCCCGGCGTGATAGTCGGGGTCGCCCGCCGCGATCGCCGCCGCGTAGCGCCGCGCGCGCGCCAGCGCCTCGTCCGGTGCCAGCTTGGCCTCGCGCTCGAAGCGCGCGAAGTAGAGATCGAGATTGTGGGCGATCGCCGCGCGCAACGCCGCGCCGTGTGCCGCGCCTTGCGCGTAGGGGGAACCGGTCGGGTGGACGAGCGGCAGGGTCATCGGGCGCTCCCTCCAACGGGCGTGTCCGCCGCCTCGTCTTCATCGCGCAGGCTCTCGCTGGTGGTCACGTCCTCATCGCGCAGGCTCTTGCTGAAGTCGAGCCAGACCGGCCCTTTCACGAAGCCGAGCGCCTCGTTGATCGCCAGCATCCCGCGATTGTTCATCTCGTTCCAGGTCTTGATCGTCGGCGCACCGACCGCCTGGGCGTAGGCGATGCCGCGCAGCTTCAGCGCCAGCGCGATCCCGCGCCGCCGATACGCGCGCCGGACGGCGGTGAGGCCATTGTAGAGGTCGGCGCTCGCGCTGTTACGCCAGAGCTGGCCCATCCCGGCGTACTCACCGGTCGCGTCGTCGAGCGCGATGAAGTACGCCTCGGGGATCATGTCGGGGTCGCCGAGGCGGCGGGCGACGAACTGCTCAAAGGGAACCGGCGTGTGCGGCTCCGGTGAGGGCACGTCCGCGAGGAGTTCTTCGTCAAGCTCGTAGAGTTGGCGGTCGCGGTCGGGATCGCCTGCGAGTTCGGGGATCGTGCGGATCGTGATGCCACCCGCCGCCGTGCGGTCCGTCGCCCCGGCGAAGGGGCTAGGGTCGAAGTCGGCCACCGCGAGGCGCGACTCCCACGAGCGCATCCCCGCCACGAAGCCGCGCGCCTGGAGGAAGCGGATGCCGCGCTCCAGGTCGGCGCGGCCCTGGCTGCGGACCGCGAGGGGTGAGAACGGTTCGAGCGCGGCCATCACCTGATCGTAGAGGGCCGTGCCGATCCCCCGCCCCTGCCACTGCGGCGGCACCGTCACGTCGATCGCGAATTTGCGCGGATGGTACATGCCCGCCCATTGATCGTAGCTGCCGACGCCGACGATCGCCCCCGCTGCCTCGGCGAGGAAGCGCCTCTGGCGGCAGTGCGGATCGCGGTGGTCATCCCCGAAGCGGAGCGTCTCGACGCTGGTCGGGTAGTCCGGGAAGGCGGCGTTGACGACCGTCACGTAGGTCGGGTAGTCCCGCTCGGTGAACGGGCGGATCGTGATCCGCGTCTGGGTCGGTGCGATCATCCTTGCCTTGCCTATCGCTGTCGTTGTGCTCGCACCGCCCTCGCGTCGCCCGCTGGCGTGCCGCACTCCTCGCTCAACTATAGTCGCAACCTGGCGCGCGAACATCGGCGGGCGGGACAGCGCGCGGGCTGGACGATCGATCAGGTGGCGCGTGATGGCGGGCGAATGGTCGGGACATGGGCGGTCCGCATAGGGAATCGACGATGTAATCGTCGTACTGACGTGCGTGCCAGCGGGCTGAAGGCTGCGGCACCCCGGTTTGCCGACGCAGACCGGGTGCTCGAGGCGCGCGTTCGCCCGATACCGGCACGTATTCCGCCCGCCACCCCTGCGACCTCGGCGGGGAAACGTGCGGTTGGAACAGTACGGCAAGCTGCCTCGCGAGCCATCGCGGTCCTTGTCCCCACCGGCTGCGCTAGCGGCGGCGCCGGCGGTGGGTTGCCTGGGGCGGTCGGGTGGTATAGTCGTTCGGAAGACGGGCGTTCGTCTGGCGGTGGGGAGGGGCTGATGGACGGTGCGAGGGGGGCGTTGCCACGCGCGGCGTCGACGATCCTGCTGCGCGAGGCCGGTGGCGACGAGCCGTTCGAGGTCTACCTGTTGCGCCGCCCGGATGCAGCGCGCTTCGCGCCGGGGGCCTACAGCTTCCCCGGCGGCGTCCTCGACCCGGCGGACCTCGCGGCGGCGCGGACGGCGGTTGCGGCGTTGCCGGGCGGGCTCGACACGGCGGCGTTGCAGCGGCGGATGGGTGCCGGGCCGGATTTCCCCGTGCCGGACGCCGCGTTGAGCGCCGCACTGCTGGTCTGCGCCGCGCGGGAACTCTTCGAGGAGGCGGGCGTTCTGGTGGCGCGCGAGGAGACCGGCGGGCTCGTGCCGCTCGACAACGAGGCGCGCTGGGCGGCGGTGCGTGAGGATCTGCTCGCCGCGCGAGTCGGCTTCGGCGCGACCCTCTACGAGGACGGCCTGACGATCGCCCCGGACGATCTCCCCTATTTCTCGCACTGGGTCACGCCGGAGGGACCGACGCTGCGCTTCGACACCCACTTCTTCCTGGCGGTCCTGCCGCCGGGGCAGCAGGCAGGTTTCTGGTCCGGCGAGATGGCCGGGGAGGCCTGGCTGGGGCCACGCGCCGCGCTGGCGCGACACGCGGCGGGGAAGTTGCCGATGCTGGCGGTGCAGACGCATCACCTGGAGCGCTTCGCGCGGTTCGCGTCGCTCGCGGCGCTGCTGGACCATGCGCGCGCGAAAGGGGTGCCGCCGGTCCTGCCGGTGCGCGGTGCGGATGGCACCGTCTCGCTCGCTGCAGAGGTCGCCGAATGCTGGTGACGGAACCGGTGGCGCTGGCCGCCTAGTGATGATTGAACCGGAGGAGGTCGCCGCATGCTGGTGATGGAGCGCCCCTACATCGGTCGCCTGACCGCGCCGAACCCCTCGCTGATGACCGGCAAGGGGACGAATACCTACATCTTCGGCGGGGACGACCTGGCGATCATCGATCCCGGCCCGGACGACGACGCGCATGTCGCGGCGATCGTGGACGGGATCGCGGAATTGGGCGGCACCCCCGCCGTGATCCTGGTGACCCATTCGCACCTCGATCACCTGCCGGGCGCGTTCTCGCTCCAGCGCCGGATCGGCGTGCCGATCGCCGCCTACGCGCCGATCCTGGGGGTGGACATCGCCCTGCGTCACAATCAACAGCTCACGATCAGCGGCCACCCGCTACGCGCGCTGCACACCCCCGGCCACGCGCCGGATCACCTCTGCTTCCTCCTCGAAAGTGACGGCACCCTCTTCTCCGGCGACCTGATCGCGGGCTCGGGGACGATTGTGATCGGGCGCGACGGTGACCTGAACGAGTATCTGCGCTCGCTCGAAAGCCTCCTCGCGCTCGATCTGGGCCTGATCCTCCCCGGCCACGGCCCGGCGATCACCGACCCGCGCGAGCGGATCGAGGGCTACATCGCCCATCGCCACGAGCGCGAAGCGGAGATCCTGGCCGCGCTCGCCGCCGAGATCGCCACGCGCGACGAACTGGTGGAGGAAATCTACGCCGATGTCGATTCGCGCCTCCACCCGATCGCCGCGCAGTCGGTGGAGTCGCACCTCCGCAAGCTGATCCGCGAGGGGCGCGTGGAACGCTACGAGGAGGACGGCGAGGAGAAGTATCGGCTGACGAGCAATGACGGGTGACGAATAAGTACGAGCGACGAAGTACGAAGCGATGTGAGCAGGGGTGGTGGGAGTGTGGCGAATCGGGGGAGCGGTCGCGCGAACGGGAAGGTACAGCACTATCCGACGGAAGGGCGCTGAGGAGGACCGTGAAAGCGAGGGCGTAGCTATGAGACAGTCGTTCTGCTATCTCGCGCTCGCTCTGATCGGCGCGTTGGCACTTACAGCCTGTCCCGAAAGTCGCGATTAGGGTAAACTTGGCGCATGGATATGCACAACGCCGCGACTGCGGTACCCACCACCACACCAAAGGATGACCCGACGATCTGGCGCGTGGACGACGCGCT
>JAABUN010001435.1_pt1 | contig 52465 bp, 48 predicted proteins | sample 5559311 | NCBI WGS metagenome assembly JAABUN01 (sample SAMN10711877, study PRJNA513370) | rock metagenome | isolation source: Antarctica rocks | place: Antarctica: Victoria Land, Siegfried Peak sud
GACCGATGAGCGGGTTTTGCAGAAAGTGCTCGGTGTCGTGGGTGATGAAGATGTCGGCGTCGCACTCGACGGCGGCGGCGAGCACGCGCGCGTCGGGCAGGTAGCCCGTCATGTCCAGACACCGTTCGATGGTTTCCCGGTTCGGGTCGGGCGTGGTGGCGACATCGGCGGCGTCCAGGATGAGGGCAAATTGGGGCAGCAGGCTGGGGCGGCGCTGGCGGATGACGTATTCGGCGTCGCGCAGCACCTCGCGGCTGACCCGCAAATCCACCGCGCCCGCCTCGCCCAGGCGCAGCAGTTGGCGGCCCGGCGACTCGGCGCTGGGGGACAGGACGGCGGCGATGAGGCCGCTGCTGTCCCAGAACAGTTTGGGTTTGCGAACGGGCATGAGGCGGGACTATTCGGCGGCGCGGCCTTCGCGCCGCGCGCGCAGGGTCGCCAGCATGTCTTCCAGCGTCGCGCCCGCGTCGAGGAGGCCGTCGCGCAGGTCATCGCAAAGCGCGTCCACGCGGGACTCCTGCGGGCTGAGGACGAACACGCCGCCCAGGTCGAGCAGGGTGAACCGCCGCCCCGCTTCGATGTTGTAGCGGTCACGCAGGCTTTTGGGCAGCGTCACCTGACCGCGCTGCGCCATCTCGACCGCGAGTTTCGTCATGGCAGGCTTGTCTCCGATTTCTGAAATCAGTATAGCACGGGGATCATCGGAGGAAGCAGCGCGCTGCGCCGCGTTACTCACCCGCCGCGCCGAACAGGTTTTCCTGAGCGTAGTCAAAAAGGTGCTGCTGGTCCGATTTTTTCGGTAAAGGCCGCACATCTCGCTGCCACGAGGAGACCAACTCACCTGACTTCTCAACGGTGATGCGCTCTGCTGCCTCCACCAATCCCGCCGCAGCGTCGTCGTACAACGGTTCACCCTCGCAAGCGGAGTAGCCGCCCGCTTGGGCGAAGTAGTCGAAATTGGTGTACGAATCACTGCCGACCCCTGCGTCGGACGTGTAGCCATTGCTCTTCGCACGGAACGTGGTTTCTGACAGGGAGACATGGACAAAGTGGCTTGGCCGTAGTTCAACGGCAAAACCAGCGCTTACGCCTCGGGTCGGCAAGGGCAGCCGCTTCAAAGCCGTGTTCAATTCGTTCAACAATTCCGCGACTTCAGGGCTGACTTCAGGCTGCACAGCGAGGCGTGCCGCCATCTCTGCGGCGAACTGCGCCACGATGAAGTCGTCGGTATCCTCGGGGAAAGAGTTTTCCTCTTCCCACGTTTCTTGGTCAATCTCGTCAAACCTGTCGTCCAGTGCCCAAGGTTCTATTTTCGACCAGGAAACGTTTTCGTTGAACGTTTTCAAAGCGGCCTCACACCTGCGAAGGTAGTTCTTGGGAGCGGGCACTCCCTCGTCGCAAAGCAAAGCCATCTCTGCGTAATCACCCATTTCATGCTCGGACCACTTGAGCGAAATCTCGCAGCCGTCGGGTTCGGGGCCGCAAACGCGCCGCAGGTAGGCGGTCGTCATGTCCGCCACGAACGAAAACCACTTCCTATCTTCGCTCGGGTTGCCCTCGCAGTCGCCGATAATCTCCCAGGGCATGGCTACTCTTCCGTTGGTCCGAACAGGCCGCCCTCGATGACCGAGCCCGCCGCGCCTGGTTCTTGGGACGCGGCCTCGATGTCGGTCCAGGAGGCGACCAAGGCATTGTAGGGCCGCGCTTCCTGCGCCCATTTCTTGGCCTCGCACAGGGCGAACAGGCGGTAGGCCAGGTCGCGGGCGCGTTCGACCTCGTGGTCGGGGTGGGCGTTGCGGAAGCGGGCCATGAGCCGCCCCGCCGCCTCGATGCCCTTCTGGTCCAGGGCGCGGGCGAGGTGCTGGGTGACTTCCCAAACCGTGACGCGCTCGTCCTTTGCGGGGTCGTAGTCGGCGGGCAGTTCGTCGCGCGACAGCAGTTTGACCTTGCCGCCGCCCGAGCGCACGATGCCGTCCTGGGCGAGGCCCGACACGGCCACCGCCGTTGCCGTCGCCAGGGTTTCCGCCGTGCCGTACAGCCCTTCGGCGAAGCCGTGCTGGGCGAACCAGCGCATGGCCCAGCGGGTCGGCTCGTCGTACCAGCCTTCCTGCTCGGCCAGGGTTTCGTCTAAGACCTGGTTGATGATTTGCAGCGCGGTGCGCACGCTCATCGGTTTGCCGCTGGCTTCGAGCACGGCCTTGTAGCGGGAAAAGACGGCCATGCCTGGGCCGATGGCGGATTGGGCCAGGTCCACGGGGGCGACGTTGCCCGATTGAAGGTTGCGGAGCGCAGTGGGTAGTTCGCGCTTGAGGACGCGCTGGAACTCGGGGCGCGTGACGGTGGCGGCGGTGTCGGGGCGCGGGCGGCACACGAGCGCGATGGAAGACGCGAGGGCATTGCTATTCTGATTGCGGACGCGGTTTTCGCGCTCTGTTCGCATAGGCCATGTGCCAGTGATCTGGTGGCCCGCGCCGATGAGGGCGTCGAGCATGGTTTCCCAGCCCGTGGAGGCGACCGTCGTTCCCGTGTTGCCGTCCTCGTCGGGCGCGTCGTCGCCGTCCTCGCTTTCGCTCTGCTTGAAGGCGTAGATGACGGTGAGCGGGTAGTCGGGGTGGGCGGTTTCGCACATGCGGGCGAAGACGCGGCCCATTCCCTGCTCGAAGAACTGGCGCGAGGCTTCCTTGCCGCCCTGCCGGAACGGGTCGGCGATGAGTTCGGGGCCTTTGGGCGTGAGCAGCGTGCCGAACAGGTCGGGGTACGTGCCGCCGAGGGTGTGGCGAAGCCACGTATAAAAGAAGTCGGACAAGTCGGCGTAGGGCACGTTATCGTAGTACGGCGGGTCGGTGACGATGAGGAAGCGATTGGCCTCGTCGCCGTGTGCCGCCGCGTCTTGCTGATGTGCCCTACCGATGTGAGAAGGTCCGAAGGCGATAGATTCCAGCCCCGCTGCCGTGTTAGAAACCATGCTGGTAAACGATCCGCTTGGGCCGTTTAGCACGTTGCTTTCTGCATAGTCCCAAGCCATGGACAGAGCGTTCCGAGTGAATACATCTCCTGGACATTCGACTGTAATCTTCCAGGTGGCAAGCGAACTAGCCCTGTTGCTTGCTTTGGATGTTCCGAGCGCCAAATATGTCGCTATGGCGTCGGCGTAATCGGAGACGGGCCAGCCGCTTTCGCCGCAGGCTTCGCCCGTGTTGTCCTCGTCCGCCGCTTGCCCGCGCGTCCACGCTTTCACGGCGTCGCAACGCACCTTTTCCCGCGCCTCGCCGACGAGTTCCGAAAACGTCGAAAGCGCCGTCAACTGCCGCGCCGTGAACAGGTCGGACCAATGCGTCATGCCGTAGACGGTCGGCGTCATGTGGCGACTGTTCTTGACCAACTCGCCGTCGGGCTTCCAGGTCGGGACGGCGGAAAGGGCGGTTTGCTCGTGCTCCTCGGTCGGCGCAAGGTAAATGCGCCCGCGCTGCCCTTCGGCGACAACGGCCATCAGCCGCGCCCCCATGCGACCCGCCATCGCCTCGGCCCGCACGTACTTCAAGTCCATCGGCGCACCCGTGAGCAGGCACACACCGCCCTTCTTGCCGATGGTTGCCGCACGCGGCGTGCCCACGGCGTGGTCCTTCGCCGTCCGCACCGTGAAGCGGTAGGTCATCGTCTGAGCGTCCACCACAGGCTCGACCCACGCCTCCTTGCCCTTCTTCGTGGACAGCGCGAACGAGCGCACCAGCGGAACGTGCGCCCCGCGCGCGGCGGGGTTCGGACTCGCCACCGTGCGCGCCCAAATCCAGGCAATCACCGTCGCCTCACCCCCGCCGTACTCCTTCGGCAACCGCGCCTTCGGGTACAGGTGGCCGATCCGCTTTTCGGCCTCGTCGCGCATCCACTTGCCGTAGTAGCGCACGTCGTCGGCCAATCCCTGCGCCCCGCGCCAGGATTGAAGGTCCTTGCCGCCCGCGCCCCGCGCCGACGGGTTCACGGGCGGCTGACCCGCGAACCGGGGCGGAATCTCGATCATCGCCTTGTTGATGAGAACGGCCACAGGGTTCAGGTCCGAGGCGTGCGCTTCCAGGCCCAGCCGCTGCGCTTCCAGGGGAATGCTGCCCCCACCCGCGAACGGGTCCAGGAACGGGGGCGGGTTGCCGTCCGTCGCGGCGTGGATGAGTTCGTGCGCCGTTTGGAGCGTGTCCGCGTCGTTGCTGTTTTCCCACCGCACCAGCCCGGCGATGAACCCGAACAGTTTCTTTCGCCGCCGCTCGCCCTCGGACAGCCCTTCCCATTCGGGCCTGTACTGGTGCGGGATGGGCAGACGGTCAATACGGGCCAGCAGCGCCTGGGGAACGCCTTCCTGGTCCGGGTCGTCAATGATCGAGGCGAAAAGCACCGCGCGGCAGGACGCGAGCGGTCGCCGCGCCCACCACAGGTGCAGCGTGGAGGGGTGGCCGTGGCGGATGGATTTCTCCCGCGCCGCCGCCACGTTGATCTCCTCCAGCGGCAGGGCGACTTCGATCATCTTCTTACGATAAGTCATGGTTTCGGTGCTCGTTTCATCTTGTCGTCCACCAGGGTGCGCAGTTCGGCCCGCGTCACCCCGAACTCGCCCAGTGCCCCGAGTGCCTGCCCGATGAGGGCGTCACGGCGCTTTTCGGCAGCGGCGACTGCTTCCTTCAGCCCCGCCTTCTCGATGTCGTCGGGCGTGTAGTGGTAGGCCACCCCCAAGACCGTCGTAAAGGGCGGGTTGAGTGGCAGGCGGATACGCGCGCCCGCGTCCTCTTCCCAGGTACAGGGCGTTGTGGAACTGCCCACACGCAGACGGTCCCCTTCCACCGTGAAGACAACAGGGTCGCCCGTCGGAGGCATCTTGGCGAGCATCTGGATGAACTGAGCCGGCACACGCACGCGGCCCGCCAGATCGCCCGTGGCCGCCGCGCCGACCTCCATGCCAGGCAGCGCAATGGACAGCGCGCCGCCCTCAAACGACAGGACCGCTTCCGCCTTCTCGCCTGCGCGGGTCAGCCTTTTGATGGACTTGAACGCCTGCAACAACTCACTTCGGTCTACCTGGACCTGCGGCACTTGTTTCGTCTTCCTTCAGTTTGGCGGCGCGGCGCGCGCGAGCAGGTCCGTCATCTGGTAGTTCACCGAGGCCACGCCGAAGTCAGGCTCCGTTTGGAACGGCTGGCGCACGTAGCGAGGCGTCGCCGCCTCACCGTCCACTTCCACCAGTGCCAGGATGAACTCGTCGGGCTTGTTCAGCGCGGTCAGGATTTCGTTCTTCGTCACCGTCACGGTATCCGCACCTTTGGCGCGCCCCTTGACCTCGATGAAGCGCAGCCGTCCCTCCTCGGGAACCCGCGACTCGATGTCATAGCCCACCTTCGCCGCACTCACATCGCGTGGCTCGTAGCCCAGGGCGCGCTCCGCGTCCATCACGGCCTGCATGGCGAGTGCCTCAACGCGGGCGGTGTCCCTGGCGAACAGGGCGGGTTTGTGCGCGGTCTCACCTGTTGACCGCGAACGCAGGTAGCCGATGGGCACGATTAGCGCGCCGCCCAGGACAACGGGCGCGCCGCGTGAGATACGCCGCTCCTGGTCCAGTTCCTCCATGCGCCGCTGGAGCCGCACGGTCAACTCGTCGCGCCGCCGCCGCGCCATCTCGGAACTGAGCCGCGTCTGCTGACCCGCCTGCTCCCGAAGGCGCAATTCCTCGGCGCGGTGGTCCCAGTACGAAATCTCCGTCGTCAGGCGGTGGTGGACGGCGGCCCGCGTCTTGTCCAGGTGCCGCTCGCGCCGCTGGCGTACCTCCTCGTAATGGGCGGGCACCAGGTGCTGGATGGCGTGGGATACGGCCTGGGGTTCCACGTCCTGTTTCAGCCACGGATCGGCGAGCAGCGGCTGCACGAGCGCCGTCTCCTCGGACTCCAGCGGGCGGTAGTCCAGGTAGGGCGCATAGCCCGCGTCCCGTCCCGCGCCGTCCCGCCCCATCTCCACGAACTGGAGCCGCTTGGAAATAATGCGGCGGTTCCCGTCCGTGCCCTGGCGCGCGTCGCGTATCTCGTGCTCCAGCGCGAACAGCAGGCGCGGCTCCTCGTTCTCGTCCGCCATATCAACCAGCACTGCGCCCTGTTTCAGCAGCCCGCGATACTTCTCCACAACGAGGCTGACGGTCGCGTCCAGCAGGGGATGGGCGGGGCTGAGCAGGGCGGCGAGGGGTTTGCCCGCCACGGTCACGCTGTCACGCTCGAACGTCACCCGCTCGTAGCGGTCCAGCACCTTCTCGCGCAGGCCGATCTCGCGGTCGCGGCGCTTGATGGAGGGCGGGACGTGCGTGATCTCGTAGCGCCTGCCTTCGCGCGGCTTGATGGTTCCGCCCAGATGGGGAAAGGCGTGAAGAAAAAAGCCCTCGATGAAGTGGGGCTGCAAGCGGCGCGCTTCGGCGCGCTCCATGTCTTCGCGCACCTTGCGCACGAGGGACAGGTCCATCGTGTCGTCCACCAGGGCGCGCTGCTCGATCAGGGCCTGCAAGTGCTCGTGGTCCAGCGCGCCCTCGACCCGCTCGAACAGGCGGGCGCGCACCTCGGGGCTGTCCCCGTAGCGAATGGCTTCCACCAGCAGTTTCCACAGCGGCTCGTCGCCGAACAGGAGTTGCCCCAGCACGTCGAAGACCTGCCCGTTCAGCGCCTTGCACTCCTCCTCGATCTTTTTGAGCAGCCGCTCATAGACGACGCCCTCGCGCGTTTCGCTGGCGACCAGGTTCCACAGGTGGCACACCTCGGTCTGCCCGATACGGTGGATGCGCCCGAAGCGTTGTTCCAAACGGTTGGGGTTCCACGGCAGGTCATAGTTGACCATCAGGTGCGCGCGCTGCAAGTTGATGCCCTCGCCCGCCGCGTCGGTGGCGACGAGGATGCGCACCGTCTTGTCCTGGGTGAAGGCTTCCTGGGCCGCGCGCCGCTCCTCGCGGCCCATGCCCCCGTGGATACAGGCGACCGCTTCGGGCCTGCCCAGCGCGTTGCCGATCCGCTCGACCAGATAGTTGAGCGTGTCGCGGTGCTCGGAAAAGATCACCATCTTGTGCCGCTCGCCGCCCGCGTCGAACATCTCCTTCTGGTTCTGGAGCAGGCGGGACAACTCTTCCCATTTCTTGTCCGTGCCGCTCGCGCGCACCGCCTGGGCCAGCGCCACCAGATGAGCGAGGGTGGCGATCTCCGCCTCCAGTTCGGCGATGGTGCGCGCCGCCGACGCCTCGTCGATCAGGCGGTTTTCCGTCTGGTCGCGCTCCGCCTCGGGCGCGTCATCCAGGTCGTCCTCATCGTCCAGAGCAGCGACGCCCGCCACCTCGGCCAGGTCGAGGTGGGCCACACCCCCGCGCGCCTTGAGTTTCTCCTCGCGCAGCCGCTGCTCCAGTCGCTCGCGCCGGCGGCGCAGCGACTGGTAAATGGCTTCGGGCGAGGAGGCCAGGCGGCGCTGGAGCGACGTGAGCGCGAAGCCGACGTTGCCGCGCGATTTGCCGCTGCCCAGCGTGTCGGCCCGGTTGAACTCTTCGGACACGTAGGCCGACACCGCCGCGTACAGTTTGGCCTCCGCGTCGGACAGGGCGTAGGAAACGGTGTAAGCGAGGCGCTCGGGAAACAGGCGCGTGCCGTCGAACTTGAGCAGGCGCTCCTTGACCAGACGGCGCATGAGGTCGCTGGCGTCCGCCTGATGCACCCCGTCGCGGAACTTGCCCTCGAAGCGGTCGCCGTCCAGCAGCGCGAGGAAGAGTTGGAAGTCGGCCTCCTTGCCGTTGTGCGGGGTCGCGCTCATCAGCAGGAAGTTGCGCGTCGCCTGGGACAGGAGTTGGCCCAGGCGGTACCGCTTGGTGTAGCGCACTTCGGAGGCGAAGTAGGAGGCGCTCATCTTGTGCGCTTCGTCGCACACGATCAGGTCCCAGTCCACCTGCTGGAGTTGGAGTTGGGCGTCCTCGTCGCGGGCGAGTTTGTCCAGGCGGGCGATGGCGAGGGGGTTTTCCCGGAACCAGTTGCCGGTTCGCGCGGCCTCGGCGTCCGCGCTGGTCAGAATCGAGAAGGGCAGGTCGAACTTGCGGGAAAGTTCGTCCTGCCATTGCTCCACGAGCACGCCCGGGCACACGATCAGGCAGCGGCGCAGGTCGCCTCGGGCGATCATCTCCTTGATGAACAGGCCGGCCATGATGGTTTTCCCCGCGCCCGGATCGTCGGCGAGCAGGAAGCGCAGCGGCTGGCGCGGCAGCATCTCCTCGTAAACGGCGGTGATCTGGTGGGGCAGGGGAATGACCTGGGACGAGTGGACGGCGAGGAGCGGGTCGAACAGGTGGGCCAGGCGGATGCGCAGCGCCTCGAAGACCAGGCGGAACGTGTCGCCGTCGGCGGAAAAGGACCAGGTCGTGCCCGGCTCGGCGATCTCCAGGTCGCCTTCCTGGTCACGGTACACGAGTTCCGCGCCTGGTTTTCCCAGGGCGTCCTTGTAAAAGACCTCGACCACATCCCCGCTATGCCACTTCACGTCGGCAACGGCCACGGCCTCCCGGGGCACGATGCCGCGCACGAGGGTTCCTTTGGTGATCTCTTCTAATCGTGCCATGCTGCTGCGGACCTTGCCATGCGTGGACCAAGCGTCTTCCTGCGCGCGAGCGAGCGCCGCGCCGCGTCTTGTCGTGCCAAACCGGGCGCGCGCGAAACGGCCTTAAAGGAGGGAGGGCGCGAGCACGCGATGTTTTGCGCGCGCGTGCGCCAAATGAACGCGAACGCTTCCTATTCGCCGCGTCCGCAGGCAAGTCCTTCGGACGCGCGCGCGCGCGGGCCGGCCCTGTTTCTTGTGCAACCCTTTCACGTTTGCGCCGCTTTACGCCTTCTTGGAGCCAACCCACGCGCGCGCCACGGCGACTGAGACCAACAGCGCCGCGCGCGCGCGCGCGTTGGATCGACGCGGCCCGAGTCCCCCAACCTGGCAGCAGGGCGGGAGAGCGTGGCAGCAGCGTGGGCGAGCAGAGCGACTCGTGTCCCATCTCGCGCCCGTGCTCGCGCCCGTGATTCCGCCGCTTCGCCGAATTATCAGCGCGCACAGGTTGACGGTTAAAAAGTGGAGCGTGTATAATCCCCAAAACTCATCCTTGCACCAAGTGCGATCATCTTGCTATACGAGGAAAAGGATTCTATTTCGTTGAGCCTGTACCTGAAGCACTTTGGCCTAGCCGCTCCGCCCTTCTCAACCTCACCAGACCCCGAGTTTGCCTTCGAGACGCAGGAGCACCAGCTCGCTGTCACCAAGATCGCCTACTCGGTAAGCGAGCGACGAGGAATCTTCCTGCTAATGGGTTTGATCGGAACGGGTAAGACGACCATCAGCCAGCTGCTCCTCAACGCATGGGAGCAGGAACCCGAGCAGTACCGCGTCGCCCACATCACCGATCCTTCGGCCGCCACTCCGGCCGCCTTCTTGCGCGTCGCTCTGACCTCCTTTGGCATCGAGCCGACGCGCAACCTCCAGGACCTAAAAGACCGGCTGCGCCTTTTTCTGATCGAGCAGTACGAGGCGGGTAAAATCGTCGTCCTCATGCTCGACGAGGCGCAGACCATCTCCCGAGCCAACCTGGACCTGTTGCAAATGCTCGCCAACGAGCAGACGCAAAAGGTGAAACTGCTTCAAATTGTCCTGTTCGGGCAACCAAACTTTGCCAACAAGCTGGCCCAGAAGCCTGCCCTGCGTTCGCGCATTACCGGCGGAGCAAACCTGAACCCCCTGGCCATCGAAGATGCACTGGCCATGCTGCGCTATCGCGTCTCGGTAGCGCAGGGCGACTTCGACCGACTATTTCCCGAAGAAACGCAGAAGCCGCTGTTCAACGCGGGCGCGGGCATCCCACGCGAATTGTGCGTGCTTTCCGACGCCGCCCTTGTCAACGCCTTTGCATTGCGCCGCCCCGCCGTCGATCTGGAGTGTCTAGACATGGCTATCCATGACCTGCGCTTCAAGGGTTTCCGACTTCAGGAGGCCAAGTAGCCCTTTTTCCACTCAAGCGCGTTCACGAAATTACCCACGACATAAACACGAGTACAGGAGTCATTCCATGCCCGACAATCCAGCCAGCGGCAAGGGCCTGAGCGTTCCCAAGAACCCTGCCCTGGCGCTTCGTGCCCTGAACGCGCGCCATGCCCCTCCGGTACCGCAAGCGCAGGCGGAATCGGAGGCACCTAACCTATCCGACAGATCAGAAGAAGATAATACAAAACTACAAACCGACAAACAAACCAAACAACCTACTAACCAACAAGACGACACACAATCAAACCGACCATCCGACCAACAAACCGACCATCCGACCAACCGCCCAGAAGCGCGGGCAGAGCGAGTGTCGTTTCTTCCCCAGCCCGCCCAGGGCAGCCGCAGTGCTGCACCAGCCCCCGCCGCGCCGTCATCTGCCGAGGCCAGCTGGCCGCCACGCGTGGATGGACGAACCATGCGCGTGCGCCAAGAAACCTCCGATCGAACAATGGTTACCTCGATGCGCCTTGCCGTCGCCACTGTGGAGCAGCTCGACGAGTTCTGCTGGCGCTACCGCAAGCGCAAGCAGGACGTGGTGCAGGAGGCGCTCGCATTTTACTTCGCCGCCGTGGCCGCCAAGGAAGGCGAAGAGGCCGCCTAGTGCCTGCTAAGTGCCCTCGCTCCAAAATCACACCGAACGACTAAGAAGACAATGGCAATAACGCCGTCCAGGAAATCCATCGAAGAAGCCGCGCACGACGGACCCACCCCAGGTACAAGCGCCAGCCGCCTGACCTTTTCCCAAAAGTGGGGGGACGATCCGTTCACTCAGATGGGCCACACGCAGGTACCAAACGCCTTGGTAGAGTACGCCGCGCGCCTGGGCCTCAAGTCCGAAGAGTGTTGGCTGATCTGCTGCGTACTGCGCTTCAAGTACTCGGCAGACAACCCACGGCCCACACAGGAGACACTGGCGCGCCTCTTTGGTCAGAGCGTTGACACGGTGCAACGAACTGTGAAGAAGATCATGGCTAAGAATTTGCTCAAGGTCGAGCGGGCGCGGAGTGATGGGGGTACTTTCACGCACACTATCTACGACTTTACGCCGCTCCGGTTCGCCCTGAACGAGTGCTACTACCAGGATCACCCCCAGGACAGGCCAAAAAAGCCTATCGTTCCCCAAATCACCACACCGCAGAATTGCGGCATGGATAACTTCCACCACACCGCAGAATTGCGGCCTGGCCCCTCGCATGAGCCAGGCCGCAATTCTGCGGCTCGGACCACACCGCAGAATTGCGGCCCTAATAAGAAGACAGAACAGCAAGAAGAGAAGAAAGACAGCAGCAGAGCCACTTTTGATCAACGCCCCAACAGCCCCGATACGTCTGTTGCTGCTGTTCGCGTCGAAGAACCTGAGGAAGACAAATCACTCGTTGCTTATCTGCGCGAGCACGGCGTCAATCGGGCGGACGCTGTGCGGTTGGTGAACGAGGAACCCGATGAGTGCCGTCGGCAACTGGAGTATCTGCCCTTTGTGACAGCCTTCAAGACCAGCAAGGGGGCGTACTTACGGAGTGCCATCGAGCAAGGGTTTGGACCCCCTTCGGCATACATTAAAGCGCGACAACGGCAAGAGCATGCACACGAGCAAACGACAGGCGCGGCTGCCGATCGAGCGGCAATGCAACGGAAACGTCGGGAGGCACTCGTGAGTAGCTTGCGGGGCTTTGCTGCCCAGATGGAGCTGGAGCAGCCGGAAGCGTTCTCCCGGTTTACGGCATACCTAGAGGGCGAACTACACCTGATGATGCAACGCTTCAGCGCGCGCGCAGCACAGGAGAGTTATCGCAAACTGTACTCTGGCGAGGCCAAGCGCCTGGAACGATTCGCCACCTACTTCGCCGCTAACCCCTGCCCCCTGCCTGCACTCGCCGCGTGGCTAGTGGAACATCCGCCCCTTACTGTGGCTGCACTACTTCAGGACGGGCGGTAACGCTGGAAAATTACGCGTTCACCTCAACACGAGCGCGCAGATCGGCTCGGTAGTTGATAAGGGTATGGCGCGAGGCCCCACCCGTTTCGCGGTCCAGCAGGAAGTCCTCGACCAGCACCGGCAGCCGCGGCCCAGCAGTAGCGCCCCCGGCCACAAGGCGCAAAGCGGCCCCATTATCCCCACCAGGGGCGGGATCAACCGTATCGGCAGTGGAGGCCGCATCTGGTCTAATCACGGGTCCAGCAACCCGACTCTTCCCATTTTTCATATAACCGTAAGATTCGCCCGTGCCCGGCCTACTTCCTCCCGACGGGTGCCACGAAGAAGAACGGACCTTTGCAACGGCCAACTTTGCATATAATGATTCTTATAGGAAATCTGGCCCGGTGCGGTGGCCCAGAGTCGGGAAGCTGGTGGCAGGGTACTTCTGCCTCAGAATAATCGGCCAAGGAGACGCTATGGCGGAACTAAATGCATTGAGCGGCGACTCGAATGATCTGTACAGCCTGGATCGCTTCGTGCAGGCGCAGAAGGCTGACTACAACCAGGCGCTTTCGGAAATCAAGAAGGGCCGCAAACGCTCGCACTGGATGTGGTACGTTTTCCCCCAGTTTGCCGGACTGGGGCGCAGCCGCACTTCCCAGCTCTACGCCATCAAGAGCGTTGCGGAAGCCAAAGCCTACCTGAGCCACCCGGTTCTGGGACCGCGGCTCAGGGCGTGCGCCGAGGCGCTCCTCCAGGTGGAGGGGCGTTCCGCCTCCGAGATACTCGGCTCGCCCGACGACAATAAACTCAGGTATAGCATGACGCTGTTCGCGCACGTCTCGCCCCCAGGCTCCGTGTTCGAGCGGCTGCTGGGCAAGTACTTTCAGGGTAGGCCGGATCGGCTCACGCTCGATCTGCTGAGCGTGGCACCCGAGAAGTTGTAGGTGCTCAAGGGATGTCAAAAACGAGCGTTTTCGGTAGTGCCAAGAACGTCGGTTTCTCAATCCAAAAGCGCGGGAAGAAGACCAGCGATAGCCCAAACGCGATGGGGCAAGTGGGAAAGGATCAACGTTATGCCAGCAGCGGTAAGTACATTTGAAGAATTGTCCCTGGCGGGACTCAAGGACATCTACGACGCCGAACACCAGATCACCGAAGCGTTACCCAAGATGACCGAAGCGGCCACATCGGCCGACCTAAAGCAGGCGTTTCAGAACCATCTGGAACAAACGCGCAACCAGATCAAGCGGCTCGACCAGGTTTTCGAACATCTGGGGCAGAAGGCGGAGCGAAAACCCTGTGTCGCAACCAAAGGATTGATCGCCGAGGCCAACGAGCATTTGAAGGAAACCGAAAAGGGGGCGTTGCGCGACGCCGCCCTGATCGAGTCGGCGCAGAAGGTGGAGCACTACGAGATCGCCTCGTATGGAACGGCCCGAACCTATGCCAAGCAGGCCGGTCAAGCCGAGGTTGCACGGCTTCTGGAGGAAACCCTTCAGGAAGAGGAGGCGACGGATCGACTGCTGACAAAGATCGCCGAGTCCGTGGTGAACCCAAAGGCTGCTGCCCAAGGATAGGACTTAAATGCGATATAAACGCGAGCGCGGGCACTGATCGTTCCGATCATCGGGTTATCTTTTGGTGAGAAAAGGAGAGGGCCGGGGACAATTCCCCGGCCCTTTTCGCGCCGGCCGTTTTTATCCTTGCGCGCCGCCGCGCCTTTGGGGAAGGGATCGCTTCAATGACGAGAGTAGGCTTCCCACACGGGCCGGCTGACCCGCACCCGGAAACTGATTCTCCCGCAGGTTTGGTGATCATGATCGGGGTAGTTCCCGAAGGCGATAATTCGGCAGGTGGGTAACACCGGCCCATAAGCCTGTTACCGGATTCATCCTGCCTAACGCTGGAGGCCGTTCAATCGCGCGGAGACGGTATCGTGATCGCTGCACGGACCAAAATTGGACCGGGTAGTCCGGAAAGTAGGGGTAAACGTCCGACATTGGTGCTTACGCGGTGCGCTGCTACTTTTCTGCCGATTTTGTTCCCCTCAGCGTACACCCAGCCGCCGCATTGCTCAATCGTATTGCTCATTCGGCGTCGGACGCGGCCGGGTTGTTCGGGGAAGGGCGAGCGGCGCTGCGTACGTAGGTGACCAGAAGCGTGTCCAGGTTCCCGTCGTTATCGTCGTCGCGCAGTTCGTACAGCACGCGCCAGGCGCTGCCGCCGTGCGTTTGGTAGCGCAGGACACGTAGATCGCGGCCGGGAAAGTTCGCCGCGTCGGGCGCTACGTAGCGGCGCCCCGGAAGGGCGGCGTGGTCGCCGGCGCGCTGCAAAAGAGCGGTGTGCAGTCCCGCGAGCCAGCGTTCGGCAGCCGCGAAATCGTGCGAGACGATCCAGCCATACGCGGCTTCGATCTCCGCGTCAGCGGAATCGGCGTAGCGGATAGAGTAGGGGGTCGGGGAAGAACCTTCGTCGTTGTTCATGCCGCTTCTGCGGCGGCGGCGGGTTGCAAATGGGCGTAGGTGGCGCGAATGCGCGCGTACACCTCTTCGGCAGGCTTGGTGCGGCCGGCGTTGATGTCGGCCAGGCCACGTCGCAGGGCGGTTCGTTCGGCTTCCTGCTCCTCCGGGGTGAGTTGGTTCCACCAGGCGAGGTCGTCGGAATCTACTTCGATCGCACTCGCGCTCGCACTGGCGGCGGTATCGTGGGGCGCGGGCAGAGTGGCGAGGGCAGCAAGGCCGGCGCGCAGAGCGGCGGTAGCGAACTGTGCCGGGTCGGTCCTGCGGCGCCGTGCTTCGGCGAGCAGCAGCACCTCGTCCTGTTCCTGGAGGGTTATGGTCATCGTCTTCGTTCCTTATAACCTTGATTGTAGCCCGCCCATTGTGTCATCGGCTCGCCCATACGCTTACGCTTCGCCCGGATTCGGTGGCTGCTGATCGCACGACGGCATTAACAGCGCGCGGTTACAAAGAGCCAGCGCAAACAAAGTAGCGGCCGCTTCGTGCCTACCGTATTGGCTCTTACAATTTCTTCCCGTTGACACAACATCCCAGGAACCGCTCTCTGACGTCCCGAAAACGAGGGGATATTGTTGGCGAAGTCAGGCCATCATGATCCCACCCGGTTTGCTGCGGGCAAAACGCGAAACCTGCGTCTTGGCTGGCTTGACCCCTTCCAAGTGTGCGACCATACGCCCGATGTTCAGTGCGGCGGCGGTGGCCACATGCTGCAGGTGCGTCTTGCTCAGGCCCCAATAGCGCGACCGCCTCATCCCGCTGCGCCGCACGCCCTGGGAAAGAGTTCCCTCCACTCCCGCGCGCTTGCGGTACTCCGTTCGTCCTTCCTCACTCGTGATCCGCTCCCGTGCCTGCCGCAGTGCCTCGTGCTGTGCCTGGTTGTAGAGAACCAACGTTCGGGCCTGACCCGTCTTCGAGCGAACGCACTTATCCCGCCGCTGGCAACAAGCGCAGTCCTGCCGGGCGAAGCGCACTTTGAGGCGCGCCGGGGTGCTCGGACTTCCGGGTTCCGCCGTGTCGGCTCCCCACCAGACCGAGATCTTGCCTTGTGGACAAGTCGCTTGCTGCTTTGCCCAGTCCACCACAAAGCGCGTCTGGTCATAGCCACCCTCCCGAGCCTGCCAACTGGGGTTGGGGCGCGTCGGCCCCAGCAGATGGACATCAAACGCGTCCTTGCTGCTCACCAGAAGGTCCGCGTCCACGTAGCCCGCGTCTACCAGGTGCGTGCCCGGCAGCAGGTCTTTGCCCCGCAGCCCCTGGTGAATGTCTTTGGTGCAACTAACGTCCTGGGTCGTGGCTACCGTGGTGTGGACATGTGTGATCAGATGAACTTCTTCCGGTTCGCAGGTTTCGCTCACATGCACCTTGTAGCCGGTCCAAATGGTGTCACGCTTGCTGCTGTGCCGGGCTTGCGTGTCATAAGGTGACTCGATGGCCGCTGCCGCGCGGGACAACTCCGGCCCGGCGCGCCACCTGGCCTTGCCCTCAGCCGTGCGCTCGTAGTGCCGGTCCCACACCGCGCGCAGCGTTTGCACCGAAGCCAAGGAAGCCAGACCCGCGGGGGCATCCGAAGGGACAATAGCATCCAAAACAGCCAAGCCGTCCTGGCCCACCTGCTCGGCAAAACTCTTTCGCGCCGCTTCGCTCTTGGGCAGGCGCGACTCCTCAACGCGCTGGCCGTAGCGCCCGTACCACTCGGCCGGAGCCAGGGTCCGCAGCCAGTCCGGTGCCACCTCGGCCAGGTCGTTCAGAGTAGCGCGCAGCGTCTCAGCGACGAGTTCCAGACGGTTCATCACCCGGATTGCCGCCAAGACATGCGTGGAGTCGGTGCGCTGGCGACCTCGGGCCTTGAGCAGTCCCTTGTCCTTGAAGTGCGCCAGCATTCGATCCAACAGGATCTGCTCAGCTTCACCCCCGATCAGCCGGTCCCGGAACTCGGAGAGGACCGAGAAGTCGAAGCCGGTATCGGTCAGTTCCATTCCCAGGGCATACTTCCAGTCGATCCGAGCACGCACTGCTTCGGCGGCCTGTCGGTCCGACAGGTTCTCCAGGAACTGCATGAGTGTGACCAGCGCCAGCCGCCAGGCGGGCAAACCGGGCTGCCCCCGCTTGGGATAAAGGGCGGCGAAATCTTCATCCGTGTAGAGCGTGCCCAACTCGTCGCGCAGTCGCAGGTAGAGGTTGCCTTTGGGGAAGGCGGCTTTAGCAATCCGGGCGGTCATCTCGGGGATGGGCGCAATGGGAACCGGTTTGAGTGACATGCCCGATTATGGCGCAGGCGACGGTCAGGGACGCCGCGAAAGGCGAGCGCCATTTCGCCAACAATATCCGAGGGTTAGTGGGACACGCCGCGCCCGTTGCTTCAGCCGCTCCGCTCACGCTCCGGGCCGTGTTCCAAAATCCGTGCCACAAACAACGCTCCACTTGTTCGGGTTGCGCCTGAGTTGTGGCAACCAGACCAAGGTTGCCATGCCGCCGAAGCGGCATCGGTGTATCCTTTGGCAAAGACAGCGGCCGGCGAAAGCGGCGCACTTCCTCAGGGCGCGAGCGCGCGGGGGCATGGTCGCGCGCCGGCTGCCTGGCCTCTGTGAAAAAGATTGAAAGTTGAATCGGCCGCTTCGCCTCGGCTCGCGCTCGCGCTTGGTTACTTTCGGCGATCCGTGCCCGCCCTCCGGCCGAAGTCGGACCCGTCGAGCAGCGCCATGCCCGACACGCGCACTACCGCCGGATGGCGCGCCGCAGTTTCTGGCCCTATGGTGTCGATGAGGGGTGCAGCGAGACCGGGTTGCTGGGCACGGGACGGCCGCGGGGGGAGTTGAGTGGCCATAGAGAGGGTTGGAGGGCGAGGGAACATGATTAAGAAAACGCCGGCACGAAAAGGTCGGCCCCCTATGGTGCTCTTGCTGCTCCTGCTCCTGTTGCTGGGGGCGGCAGTCGCCGTGACTGTGCTTAACCAGCGGAGCGTGGCGGTCTACGACACCCATGACCACGATCGCGACGGCAGGCCCGACCACGGTCCGCAAGCTCACCGTTGAGCAGGCTTTGTTGCATGAATGGCTGGGTTAGTGCGCTGCTGACAAACAGTTGCGGAGGCGAGCAGGTGAGGGTATCGTCTGGTTATCCCTACCATGAAGCAACCGACCACCTACCGCCTCCGCAACTGGCATCAGTATACCGACGCGCTCAAGCAGCGCGGCAGCATCACCTTTCACTTTGCCGATGAGGTGACACAAACATGGCTCAACCCGAACAAGACGGGCAAGCCGGGTGCTTCCAACACCTACTCTGAACAGGCAATTGCGGCGTGTTTGTCGGTCAAGATCGTGTTTGGGCTGCCATTGCGCCAGGCCCAGGGCTTCGTTCAGAGCGTGTTCCGGTTGCTGAGTTTAGACCTGCCCACGCCCGATTACAGCACGCTGTGCCGACGCCAGAAGGACTTGAGCGTCCCGCTGCCGCGCTCCCGCTCCCAAAGCGAGCCGATCCATGTGGTGATTGACTCGACGGGCTTGAAGGTCTTTGGCGAGGGCGAATGGAAGGTCAAGAAACATGGCGCGAGCAAGCGTCGCACCTGGCGCAAGTTGCACCTGGGGGTGGACGAGGCCACGGGGGAGATCGTGGCGGTGGTGACAACCGAAGCGAGCGTTGCCGATGGAAGCGCTTTTCCCGACGTGCTGGTTCAGGTCGAGTCACCGCTTACGCAGTGCTCTTGTGACGGCGCTTACGACTGGTGGGAGATTTGGCACGCCATTGCGGCGCGCGGGGCTATTGCCACGATTCCGCCAAGAGCGGGTGCCGTGATTCGTCACCATGGCAACTGCAAAGCGGGGCCGCCTCTGCCGCGCGACGAAGCGTTGCGGGCAATACGGCGCGGCGGCTTGCGCCAGTGGAAACAGCACAGCGGCTACTCGCGTCGCAGTTTGGCTGAGACCGCCATGATGCGCCAGAAGGTGATCTTTGGGCCGTGCCTGTCGTCTCGCTCTTTGGCCCGCCAAGCCGTGGAGTGCCGTCTGCGCTGCGCCTTGCTGAACCGCTTTACCGCTCTGGGGATGCCAGAAAGTTATGCTGTGGAGCGGGCGTAACAGGTAAGCAGTCAGCGAGAGCGTTTATGAAAGGGCCGAAGATGACTCCCCCAATCATTCATGCAACAAAGCCCGTTGAGCACAAAGAAACAGGCCCTTCCGCCCCTTCGGCCGACATCTGCTTACCCCGGTGTCCGCCAAAAGGGCTTTTCCGCGCTTTTGATGCTGGTGGTGTTTTCAGTCTTGGCCGCTCGCTTTTTCTACCGAGTCAAGGATTTTGCGTCGCGTTGCTGTGCAACCCCTTTCCTGGTTCGCCAACCACATCCGCACGTTTTAGCGACACCATAAACCCTCTTTGTGGGACTCGGGGTCGCGCCCCAGGTGGGTAAGAGTAAGAACTCATGCCGACCTTGACGTTACCGCCGTCGCCATTGTCCCTCCTGCTTTTCGCTGGCGTGCTGGCGCTGCTCGGCGGCGCGTCCGCTCGGGGCTGGTGGGCACGGGGCAAGCCTCCCCCCCCTGTCTATCCGTGGAGACGGCCTTTCTTCTTCTGTAAGACAGTGGGGCGGCAAAGAACGCTCGGCCTGCGGCGCCCGCTTTAGCGGCTTGAAAGCGCACTGCCGCAGTTAGGCGCGCGCGCGCACCCTGCACAATCATCGGGACACCAGGAAGAGACGAGAAAAGGAGCGGCAAGTATCATGTTGACGTTCGCTTACATGGGTAGCCAGGAATGGCTGATCCTGGCCGGCCTTGCCGTTCTGCTGTTCGGCGGCGCTAAACTTCCTCAATTGGCGAAGGGCTTGGGCCAGGGAATACGCGAGTTCAAAAAGTCCGTTAACGGCGATGACGAACCCACCCCGTTGCCCGGACCCACAACAGAAACCAAGGAGAGCGCCTGATGTATCCCCGTATTCTGGTCCCCACCAACGGTTCATCGGCGCGTCGCGCATCCTGGTGCGGCCACTATTGCCATCACCCCGAACGTGCCGGCCGTCGTACCTTTGCTAATTTTGCGGGTTGATTCAGTAGTCCGCGCGCGCCCCCGTATAGGACCGATGCCCCTCGGGTATGCCACCCATGAACCGCCTTCAAATGCGTTCCTTGGCAGGGGCTTTACTCTGCCAGACGGCGGTTCGAGTGTCACCTGCTTACCAGACATCGGCCATTGAGGGGTTGGCACGCGCTTTTTGTTACCTTCCCCGTTCGACTTCCATCTATCGCGCTTACGCGCAGCCCCTATGTTCCGCCACTTCGGCGTTGCGCCAGCCAGAAAGAGTTGAAATGAAAGCACCAAAAGCCTTTTCATCGCTCGCCGCGTTTGCCGTTTCCTTGCTTCTGCTCTGCGGGCTCTCGCCTTCGGCGGGAGCACAAAGAACGGGCGCCCGCAGAACGAGCCAGCAGCAGCCAAGCGTCTTGGTCGTGGGCGGCCGCCGGGCGATGAGCGGAAACTACCCGGTCAACGGCAGGAGGGTACGGGTGATTGGGAACGGCAACCGTATCGTTTTGTACGGGCGATGTCCGAGCCTGTATGTGAGTGGGTTGAACAACCACGTGTACACCGATAGCGTCCGCTTCGTTTCTTTGGAGGGCCGAAACAACCGCGTGTATTGGAGGCGCCTCTACAACGGACGCAGCAGGCCCCGCGTCAGCGGTGCGACAGCCGGCAACCGGGTTCTGCGGCGCACCCGCGTCTGAAAGAGTCGCGGCACAGGAAGCGCAGCGCGCGGCCGAGCACCGTCACTGAGGCCTGTCCGGCAGCGCCGGGGCGGAGGCCGTGACAGCCCCTTCGGTGCTGCTCCCGAACGTGCGGCGCGTGAGGGAATACTGGTTCAGCGAGCCGTCGAGGACCACCTGGTCGATGAAGAGCAGGCGCGGTCGCCGCTGCCGCTGCTCATCATCGGCGCGGGCGAAGTGCAGGATGGCCGCCGAAAAGGCGACTCCTTCCGGCTTCTCAAAATAGCGCGCGCCCGCCGCCCCTGTCGTCCCCGCGTTGCACACCACTGTGTTGCCCTCGACTTGCACGTAAGCGCGGTGCACGTGGCCACACAAAATGAGCGGGGCGACGCCCACCAGCGGCGCGGCCTGCCGCGGGTTATGGACGCAAACGAGGTCCGGCGGCGGGTCGCCGCTGCCGCGGTAGCGGGCCAGCAACGTCTCGCCGGCGGCGCGCAAGGCCTCCTCCGACGTGTCCACGTCGCCCGCGCCGGGGCGCTCGGCGGCCGGGTCGGGCGCCCCGAGGATGCGCAGCCCCGCGACCGAAACGATCTCGCCTCCCAGCACCACACCGCCGGGAAAGCGGGCGACGGCGTCCATCGTCGCGCGCGAGTCATGGTTGCCGGCGACGAACACGTAGGGAACGCCCAGTGCGCCTAACGCGCGCACGGCCTGGTTCTCCAGCGGCGTGCCGAAGTCGGTCAGGTCGCCCGTGTCGATCACGGCCTCGACCTGGAACTGCCGGGCAAGGTCGCGCACGAAGCCGACCGCGAGCGCGTTGTTGTGGATGTCGGACACGTGCAGCACCTTGAGGGTGTCGGCGTCGCCGGCGGGGAGCGGCGCGCTGCTCGCGCTGATCCGTCCGTACAGCGCCTGAAGGCCCGTGGCGACGTTGCGGAGCCGGCTGCCCAGCGCCTCGCTGTTGCTGACGGCGTTGCGGGCGAGCGCGATGGCCCACGGCGCTTGCTGGAGCGACCCGGTGTAGGTCGGGCTGCGGAACGCTTCGGCCCGGAACGTTCGCTGCGTCCAAAAAAGCATGCCGGCGATGAACAAAGCGCCGGTAAGCGGCGCGAGCAGCCAGTCGCGGGCACGCCGCGCCCGCAGAAGGAGCGGGGCGGCGAGCGCGCCTAAGGCCCCCAGCCCGATCAGGCGCAGGGCGAAGTCACGCACCGCCCGCCCGGCGGCGCGGCGAAAATCGCGCTCCAACGCGTTCCGGGGCGGCGGCTTGAGGGCCAGACGGCGCATCTCGTCAAAGCCGATGGCGTCCAGGCCCACCCGGAGCGTGACGGGTGCCGCATGGGTGCGGGCGCGCACTTCGCCCAGCGGGGCGAACGCCAGCCGCGTTTGCCCGCCGCCGATCACGCGCGAGGCAGGCTGAACGCTCAGGCGCAGCGTGAAGGCGCGCCACCGGTACGCGCGCGCGCCGAATAGGCTGGCCGCCGCGCCAGCACCAACGGTGGACAGGAGTAGAAGGGCGAGAACAAAGACGAACCGGCGGCGCCTCTGCTTTTTCGGCGTCGCAACGGCACGAGCGGGTTCGTCAGCCACGCCTTCAAGCCTCATTTTGGCAGTAGAGTACCCAACAGCGGCGGGAACAGTGCCACGGGAAACCGGATACAAGGAGATATCCGGGTACACCTCCCGCGGCATGGACAAAAACCGCATCCGGACCAAGTGGGAGTCGCTGGACGGGCACAGGGTGCGGCTGCGCGTGGTATTGCCCGCGAACGTACGCTCGCAGGACGCGCCGACATCCCCACCTCTGTTGCTGATCCACGGGCTGGCAGGCTCGGCGGATGCCTGGGAGCCGATGCTGCGCTGTTTGCAGCACGGCGCGCTCGGTCGCCCCGTGTACGGCGTGGACCTGCCCGGCTTCGGACATTCGCAGGGGCCGCCGTACGCGATGGGCATGACGGAACTGGCGGACTGGGTGGCGCGGCTGCTGGATCTTCTGGGGATCACGCGCGCCCACGTCGCCGGCATCTCCATGGGCTGCCAGGTGGCGCTCGCGCTGGCGCACCGCCACCCCGAGCGTGTGGGCGCGCTCGTGCTGGTGGGGCCGACGCTGGGCGGCCGTGCCGTGCCCTTGTGGCGCTACATCCTGGGCATGGCGCTCAACTCCCCGCGCGAGCCGTGGTTCTACAAGGCGCTCGCCATTCGGATGTTTTTCCAGATGGGGCCGCTGCGGTACGCGGCGACGGTGCGCGAAATGATGTCCGACGACACGCTCGCGCGGGCCGTTCAGGTCGCCGCGCCGACGTTGGTGGTGCGCGGTTCTGCGGACGGGCTGGTGCCCGAGGCGTCCGTACGCCGCTTGACGGTGGCCCTGCCGAACGGCGCCTTCGCCGCCATCTTAGGAGCGGGACACGTGGTGCAGTACCACCGCGCGCAGGACCTTGCGCGCTTGGTGCAGGCGCACTGCTGGGGCGATGCGGAACCGGAAGTGGGTCAAGCCCTGTGGAGGAGACCGGACATACCGGGGAAGCGATAGAGCACCGGTAGACAACGGCAAGAATCAACCAAGTGCCGGGAGGCGTGTCGGAAGGGTGGTCGCGGGAGGGGAACTGGAAATGCTTGTGACGGTGCTTTTGTTCGTACTGGGTCTGGTGCTGCTCATCGCCGGCTCGGAACTGCTGGTGCGCGGGGCGTCCCGGCTGGCCGCCGCCCTGGGCGTCTCGCCGCTCGTCGTCGGCCTCACGGTCGTGGCGCTGGGCACCAGCGCGCCGGAATTGGCGGTGGGCATCCAATCCGCTCTCGCCGGACAGGCGGACCTGGCCGTGGGCAACGTGGTGGGCAGCAACATCCTCAACGTGCTCCTCATCCTGGGAGCCGCCGCACTCATCGCCCCCCTCGTCGTCGCCCAGCAACTCGTGCGGCTGGAAGTGCCCCTCCTGATCGGCGTCTCGCTCCTGTTCTTTGCGCTGGCACGCGACGGGGCGGTCGGGCGCTCCGACGGCGCCGTCCTCCTCCTGGGTGGCGTGGCCTACACGCTCTTCAGCGTCCGGCAAAGCCGCAAAGAAAGCGCCGCCGTCAAGAAAGAGTATGCCGACGAGTTTGCGCTCTCGGCACGAGAAAAGCGTCGCCCCGGCTTCGTCCTGGGGCAGATTCTGCTCATCGCCTCGGGGCTGGTGCTGCTGGTGCTGGGAGCACGGTGGCTGGTGGACGGGGCGGTCACGTTCGCCCGGCTGCTGGGGGTGAGCGAGTTGGTCATCGGGCTGACCGTGATTGCCGTGGGCACCTCGCTCCCGGAGATCGCCACCACCGTCGTGGCCAGCCTCAAGGGGGAGCGCGACATCGCCGTGGGCAACGTAGTGGGCAGCAACCTGTTGAACATCCTGGTCGTGCTGGGGCTGACCGCCATGGTCGCGCCCGGCGGGGTTCCCGTGTCCCGCGGCGCGCTCACCTTCGACATCCCGATCATGATCGCGGTGGCGGCGGCGTGCCTGCCGGTCTTCTTCATCGGCGGGCGCATCGCGCGCTGGGAAGGTGCGCTTTTCCTGGCCTACTACGGCGCGTACACGGCCTACCTGCTGCTGAGCGCGGGCCAGCACGCGCTGCTGCCCGGCTTCCGGGGGGCGATGTTCTACTTCATTCTGCCGCTAACGGCAGTGACGCTGCTCGTGCTCAGCGCGCGTACTGCCCGCGCGAACCGCCTGAACCGGCGGCGCCGTGCCGGTTAACCCGGCGGTTAACACCGGGGCGGCACGCAAAGCAAAGACCCAGCGCGCAGGGCACCGCCACGACTCTCGTAATGAGCGAAACTCGAGCCTTTGGGCGATTCACAGGCTGAGGCTCAGCAGATATGCACCCATGACGAGGCCGATCAGCGCGAGCGCGAGCGCCAGGATCGTCCCGGGCGACACCAGCGGGGGGATGTAAGGCTCGCCACAGCGCAGCCGGCGTACGGTTCGGGTGTGCTGGACGGCCGCCAGCAGGTTCACGATCACGCCCAGCGCGACCAGCACCGTGCCGATTCCAAGCGACCAGCGGTGCGGCGGCGGCGCCGTGGCCCCGGCGGCCGCCACATGGGCCGTCGCCATCTCGCGCAGGAACAGGGCGAAGCGAGCGACCACGAACCCGAAGCCCATCAGCGCCAGGCCCGTGCGGATCCAGGCGAGCAGCGTGCGTTCCGCGGCGAAGTAGATGCGCGGGTCAGTTTCGGCCGGGGATGGCGTCGGTGTCATGGCACTCCTGCTTGGTGGCGCGCGGCAACCGCAGCCCTCGACTCGCGGTGCCTTTGGGACGCGGCTCCGTTTTAGGTCGACCCCGCGGGGTCAGCGTCGTGGAGACGTCCGAGATCGGCGGCGTGCGCCTGGCGGAACTCGTCCACGAGGGCCAGGATGCGCGGGATGCGCGGCCCGCGCAGCGAGTAACAGCGCGCCGCCCCCGCCCGCGTCACCTTGACGACGCCCGCCCGTTGCAGCGCGGCGAGGTGCTGGGAGGCGTTGGGCTGCAGGAGCTCCAGCGCTTGCGCCACCTCACCCACCGTCTTCTCACCTTCGGTGAGCAGCTCCATGATCCGCAGCCGCGTCGGGTGCGCCAGCGCCGCGAACAGCGCGACGGCGAACGACAAAGTCACCGCATCCATGGATGGCATAGCATCAGAAGGCACAGTGTCAATCCTTTTCGCGCCCCATCGGCGGTCCCCTCCACCTCTGCCCTCCACCAAGTAAGCACGCGCCGCGCATGCACACGCATGCGGCTGCTCCGTGTTGTTTAGGCTCGTTAGTATAAGGATATTCTTATATAAAGATACACCAGAAGAGTAGATCCTAAACCCGGGAACGGAATCACGCTCCCGGCGCAGCAGGGGGTCCCCACGAACGGCGATCGGAGGCGAAGATCGTGCCATTCGTAGGCAGCCCACGTTTGCGCGGAAAAGAAGAGAAAAACAACGATGAAACGCTTTGACACGGTACGCACGGCGGCAGTCGCGGCAGTCTTTTTGGCGCTGGCCGCACTGCTGATTCTGTTGGGCGCTCAGGAGAGCCGCGCGCAGCAGGAGGAGCAGCCGGCGCGCCGTAGCGGGCGCCGCTCGTCCCCGTTCGCCATCGTGGTAAGCAATCCTCACGTCTCCACATCCCGCAGGGTGCGACCGGGCCAGGTCGTGCGGGTGACGTTGACTCTGCGCAACCAGGGGCCGCTCGTCGCCCGCTCGCAGGGACCCGCGCCGCGAACCGTGTACACGCAGGACGAGACGTACGCAGACAAGGGCATGCGCACCGTGCGCCCGGGCCGCTTCAGCGTGGTGATGGCGCTTTCCGGTCCGCGCGGGCAGGAGTGGCCCTACCGCTGGGGACTGGGCGGCGACCTGAAACTCGGTGACACGCGACGCGTGTCGTACCCGCTGCGCCTGACGGAGCCAGGCATCTACACCATCTACGTGGGCGTGGCCGCCGGCGAGCGCGTGGAGCAAGCATCCGGCGGACGGCTGGCCGGGGTCGAGGTGGCCGCGCGCGGGCGCGCGTTCCGCACGCGACGGGGCTACCTCGCCACACCGCCGCCGGCGCGGATCACGGTCAACGGCAAGGCGGTCTCGACGGATCAGCCGCCCATCTTCTACCGTTCTGAGATCACCGTCTCCAACGTGCAGATCATGGTGCCCATCCGGTTTGTGGCCGAGGCCATGGGCGCGCAAGTGGGATGGAACCGGCGAACGCGAACCGCGCACATCCAGCGGGGAACGTACGACCTGCGGTTGCGTGCGGGTCGCGAGGGCCACCGGGTCAACGGGAAGAGAGTTTTCTCGCACACTGCGCTGCGCGTCGTGAACGGGCGCACCATGGTGCCGATCCGGTTCGTGAGCGAAAACATGGGGGGCACGGTGAACTGGAACGAGCGCACCCGTACCGTGGCGATCACCCTGCCGCCGCTCGATGCCGCCGCCGTCCAGCAGGGCACAAGGGAGTAGAGATGACGATGGCGCGGCAAGGCGCACCGCCCTCCGGCAACGAACCGGAGTTCGGTTCGTGCCAGTGGTCACCGTCGGCAGGCAACCAGCACACAGGCGTCGTCTTTGAGTTTGCCGCCAGCGAATGCTTTCGCCCCTTTCAGAACAGTCCCGGCGATCTGGCAAGCCCCGGCATGTCTCATCGCCTGCTCCGCCAGCCCTTTGAGGCCCGCCACGTCGAGAAAGTCGCTACCCCGACGCGCTTCGGTGATGCCGTCGCTGACCAGAAGGATCCCCTCGCCCGGCGCGATCTGCACGGTGAGCGCCTCGTAAGCCGCTTCGGGGTCTACGCCCAAGGGCATCCCGCGCGCTTCCACCACCTCCGCGCTTCCGTGCTGGCGAAGGACGAGCGGCGAGTCCATGCCCGCGACCGCCAGCACCGCCTCGCCGGAAACGGGATCCAGAACCGCGAGGGACACGGCGGCAAATCCTTCCCGGTTCTGCCCTTCGGCGCGCTGCGCGTCCACAAGGAAACGATTGAGCCGCAGAAGTGCTTGGGCGGGGTGCCACGTCTCGCTCAGGAAGGCGCGCAGTGCGAACCGGACCTCGGCCGTGCGGGCAGCGGCGGCGAGCCCCTTGCCGGACAGATCGCCCACCACGAGCGCGACCCTGCCCTCAGTCAGGGGCAGAACGTCCAGGAAGTCGCCCCCGACCTCCGCGTCGTCCCAGGCGGGCTCATAGCACGCGTCGATATCCAAACCGGGCAGCGCCTCGGGCGAAGGCTTGAAGAGCAGCACGTTTTGCAGCGTTTCGGCGATCTGGTGCTCGCGCTCGTAACGTGCGGCCATCTTCGTTTCGGCGATGGCTCGGGAGATCTGGGCCTGGGTCAATTGGTCGTTGCGGCTTTTGAGGAGTCCCACGAGCACGGCCATCAGGGGGGCGGTGACACCGATGATGACTGTCCGTACGATGTCCTGATGGTTGAGTTGAAGTAGTGGCCCCGGCAGCGAGGACACCAGGAGTGCCCAGATGAAGGCAAGCGCGGCACTGATGAGGCCCGGGACGATTCCGCCGCGGTGGGCGGCAAACGCGACGGCCATGAGGTAAATCGCCGCCGAGCCGGGGAGTGCGTAGGTCGCCGAGTCCGGCGTGGCCAGCCAGGTGCGCGACAGCACCTCGGTTATTCCCAGCACGACAAGCGTGGTGCAGGGTCCGATGAAGTGGTGTGTGGTAAGCATTCCGCTCCATAGTACGTGCAAAAGGAACCGAATAAAGCCGCGCCGGACCAACTTCTCGCTTCTAAAACGCCTGTTTGGAGAACGTGTGGACCTGTGTTGCCGTTTCGAGCACAACGTTTCGGCCGCACAGGTGGGGGTAGCAGGGCACCGGTGCCAGTCACCTTCCTGCCAAACACCGTAGTACTGTAGGACACCTGTCGCGCTCTTCTGGTGGCTCCCGGGAGCGCACCTGGAAATACGTTGCCATCCATGAACATCGACACCTCGCGCACGTTAGGGACGATCCGCGGCCTGGCCGAGAGTTTCCTGGCCCAGTTGCCCCACATCGCCATCGGCCTGGTCGTCTTCCTGCTCTTCTTTTTCGCCGCCACGGGCGTGCGCACGCTGATCCGCAACGTCAACCAGCGATTGGGACGCCAGCACAACGTGGGCCTGGTGCTCGGAAGGCTCGCGCAGGGCGCCATCGTGCTGGTCGGCCTGCTCGTGGCGCTGGTGATCGCCGTGCCCGGCTTCAAGCCGGGACAACTCATCCAGGTGCTGGGACTGTCCACCGTCGCCATCGGCTTCGCGTTCCAAGACATCTTCAAGAACTTCCTGGCCGGCATCCTGATCCTGCTCTCACAACCCTTCCGGATCGGCGACCAGATCATCGTGGGCAAGGGCGGCTTCGAGGGCACGGTCGAGGAGATACAAACCCGCGCCACCTTTATCAAGACCTACGACGGGCGGCGCGTGGTCATCCCCAACGCCGACCTGTTCAGCGACAGCGTGATCGTCAACACCGCCTATGACAAGCGGCGTCTCGAGTACGACTTCGGGATCGGTTACGGCGACGATGTGGAGCGAGCCCGAGGGATCATCCAGGATGTGCTGAGTCGTACGGAGGGGGTGCTGGCGGACCCGGCGCCCGAGGTGCTGCTCGTGGGCTTGGGTGACTTCGCGGTGAATCTGCGGGCCCGCTGGTGGATCCACCCGCCGCGCCAGGCGGACCTGTTCGCCGTCAAGGACCACGTGATCTCGGCGGTGAAGAAGGCGCTGACCGAAGGTGGGGTCGACCTGCCGTTCCCGACGCAGCAGATCCTGCTGCACGACCAGAGCGAAGAAACCGACGGTGACCGCGCCCGGCAGCGGGAGGGATGGCCCGCGGGAAATACACAGCCGCCCCCGCCGCGCCCGATCGCAGCGGGCAGGGAGCGCCTGGCCCGCGCCCTTCCGGAGCAGCCCGAACGGGATCCCAGCACCCGTGATGGCCGGTAATGAAAGCGCGTCTTCTGCTTCTTCTGGACACGGTCCGCTCTTCCTACTGGTTCATTCCGTCCCTCATGCTTCTGGGCAGCGCCGCGCTCGCGGTTGCGCTGGTCGCTGTGGACCAGCGCGTGGAGGCGCGGAGCCTGAAGGGACTATGGTGGGTCTTTTCGGGCGGCGCGGAAGGGGCGCGCGCGCTCCTTTCCACGGTGGCCGGCTCCGTGATCGCGGTCGCGGGCACCACCTTCTCCATCACAACTGCGGTCCTGTCGCTCACGAGTTCCCAGTTCGGCCCGCGCCTGCTGCGCGGGTTCCTGCGGGACCGGGGCAACCAGTTCGTGCTCGGCACGTTTGTCGCCACCTTCCTGTATTGCCTGCTGGTGCTGCGCAGGGTCCGCAGCGTGGAGGAGGCCCTGTTCGTGCCCCACATCGCGGTGACGGGCGGCGTTGTCCTCGCCATCGCCAGCGTGTGCGTGCTCATCTTCTTCATCCACCATGTCTCGGTCTCCATCCAGGCGAGCCGCATCATCGCGGGCGTCGCCAGGGAGTTGGAGGAGGCGATCGACCGGCTTTTCCCGGAACCGATCGGCAAAGAAGACACGTCCCTGTCCGTCACCGCTCGTCTTCCCTCCGAGGAAAACGAGCAGACGTGCGCTGTCTGCGCGCACGAGAGCGGCTACGTGCAGGCAGTCGACGGGAAGGCGCTCCTTGCCCTGGCCGAGGAGAAAGACCTGCGCCTTACGCTCCCACACGCGCCCGGGCAGTTCGTTCGGCGCGGCGGCGTCATCGTCCATATCTCGGGGTCCGGGACGGTCGACGTGGACACCGCCGAGCGGGTGCGGGCCGCCTTCAGCCTGGGGGAGGAGCGCACGGCCGCGCAGGATGTCGAGTTTCTGGTGCTGGAACTGGTCGAGGTGGCCGTGCGCGCTCTGTCGCCCGGTATCAACGACCCGTTTACCGCGATCCTGTGCCTGGACCGGCTCAGCGCCGCGCTGTGCCACCTGGCCGGGCGCGTGCTCCCTTCCGCACTGCGCTACGACACGCAGGGCACACTGCGCCTCATCGTCCGACCCGTTTCCTTCGCCGGCCTGGTCGAGACCGCGTTCGGCGAGATCCGGCACTACGGCAAAGACGACCCGGCGGTCGCGCGGCGCCTTCGGGAGGCGGTGCGCGAGATCGCGCAGTGCGCCCGTACCGAGGAGCAGCGCGACATTCTGCGAAAGGAAGCCGCGAGCCTTGGTGGGGAGGGACAGGATGTTCTTCGATAGCTGGAGCGGACTGGGACGGGTCATCGTGGTGGGCGTGCTGGCCTACGGCGCCCTGGTGTTTCTGTTGCGCGTCTCCGGTAAGCGTACGCTTTCGAAGATGAACGCCTTCGACCTGATCGTCACGGTGGCGCTCGGATCGACGTTCGCGACGGTGCTCCTTTCCAAAGACGTGGCGCTTCTGGAAGGCGCGCTCGCCTTCGCGCTGCTTATCGTCCTTCAGTTCGTTCTCACCTGGCTGTCGGTACGCTCAAAGGCCGTGCGCAGGGCTTCGTCAAGTCGGAACCGACCCTTCTGTTACAGCGGGGACGGCTTCTGCGCCGCGCGATGAAGGCGGAGCGCGTAACCGAGGAGGAAATCCGCGCCGCGGTGCGCGCGCAGGGCATAGGCAGCCTGGAAGACGTGGCGGCCCTGGTGCTGGAAACGGACGGGACCTTTACCGTCCTGCGCTCTATGGGAGGCGGGGACGGTTCCGCCTTGAAGGGCGTCGCGACCGTTTCCGCCCCGGACGGATCCGTCGGGCTTGGCGGTGAGGAACAGCACGGCAACAGAAGTCAGAGCGAGCATGCCCATGCAAAACACGAACACACACGAGGTCGGTAACGCTCCAGCGCCGCCGCTGGAGCGGGAGCGGCGAGAACTGCTCGACCAGCTGGAGGACTGGCTCGAAACCCCGATGCTGGTGCTCGGCCTGGCGTGGCTGGCCCTCTTGATCGTGGACCTGACGCGCGGGCTCACCCCGCTGCTGGAGGGGATCAGCACGCTTCTCTGGGGGCTGTTCGTGCTCGACTTCGCCGTGAAGTTCGTGCTCGCGCCGCGCAAGCGCGCTTACCTCGCCGGCAACTGGCTGACGGCCCTGGCGCTCCTGCTGCCGGCGCTGCGGGTCCTGCGGTTCGCTCGCGTGCTGCGCCTGCTGCGCGCGGCGCGGGCGGCGCGCGGGCTGCGGCTGTTCCGGCTCCTCTCCTCGCTCAACCGCGGCATGCGGGCGCTGCGCGCTACGCTGGGGCGGCGCGGCTTCGGCTACGTGGTCGCGCTCACCCTCGTGGTAACGCTGGCCGGTGCGGCGGGCATGTACGCCTTCGAGGGCGGCGGGGCGGGGGCGATCGGCAACTTCGGCGACGCGCTCTGGTGGACCGCGATGCTGATGACCACCATGGGGTCGGAGTACTGGCCCCAAACGGCCGAAGGACGCATGCTCTGCCTGCTTTTGTCCGTGTACGCCTTCGCCGTGTTCGGTTACGTGACGGCGACGCTCGCCACCTTCTTCATCGGGCGCGACGCCCAGAACGAAGAAGCCGAGGTGGCCGGCGCGCAGGCGCTGGAGGCGCTCCGGGGTGAGGTTCAGGCCCTACGCGCGGATCTCCGCGCGCACTTTGCCATGCAACCGACCGACACGGCGGGGGGAACCGGCACGATAGGGGGAAGCGAGGAATAAAGGCTTCCATGCTCCAGGCGAAGAGTTCTGCAATGCACAGGAAGGCCGGGGTTTCCCGGCCGAGTGGCAGCACCTTGCTCCCTTGCTTTGCCGTATAGACTTGTAGGAGGGGGCCTTCCCCTCTTGAGGAGCGAAAATCGGACCGTTTCAGATGGTCCGAAACCGTACTGGCGTGCTCCCCCCTTCCCAAGGAAAGTTAAGGCGAAAATGTACCCTAAACGCGGGGCGCAACGCTGCTGCGCCGGCCTCGTGTCCTGTTTTCTCGCTGCCGCCGCGCTCTGCGTGACCCTTACACCCCGTTCTGCCCGAGCGGCCGATAAGCTGCTGTTCTGCAACCAGCCCGAAAAGTTGCTCGCCGCCGGCGCCCACGCCGACACGCACCTGACGGGGGGCCGGACGTACCGGATCTTCTTTCATTATCGCAACGGCTCCGGCGCGACCGGGCCGCTGGTGGTCGCTCTGCACGGCTCGCGGGGCAAGCCCCTCACGCTCGCCGTGCAAAAGGGTATCGCCACCCCGCAAAAGGACCCCTCGGAGGCGGGCAAACAGGCTATGGCTCGCTTCCTCAAGTCGCCCCAGAAGCGCTATGTGGCGCCCAAAGGAAGCGCCCGCTTTCCCGTGACGCTCAAACATAATCAGGTGGCCTCGGGCGTGCTTACCCTGCGCACGGACCAGGACGTGCGGCTGCGCATCTATTTCCGGCACAACAAGACCGTGGTGCCGGGGGCGCGGGTGGTCGCGGTGGACGCCCCGCGCCGCGATTACACGCTCACCCTCACGCCCGGTGCGCGCCAGCAGTACTTCCGCATCGGGGTGCCCGAATCCGGGATGAGCAAGCACCTGGACGGCACCTACGGGCTGATCTACTCCTTCCGGGTGAACGCCGCACCCGGCAGCAAGGTGCGTGTGGCCTTCTCGCCGCGCGGCGGCAAGGCGGGACTGGTGGGGACCATAAACGGTGTCATGCAGCAGAGCCGCATCGTGGGGGCGGCGGCCTGGGCGGTGTTCAGCGAGGCCGTGGTCGGCAAAAACGGCGTGGTCGTCACCACGCTCCCGTTCGGCGGCGTGTTTTATCCGGTGGAAATGGCCTTTCTTCTGCTGTAAGACGGGCGGGCGGCAAAGGGGGGCACTCGCTCAAACCCTGGTATCCTGTGCTGCCCGCCCGTGCAGGACACATTCGGCCCGCGACTCGAAGGCCTGAAGCGCAAAGCGCTGATTGCCAGTGGCCGCGCGATTCACGAGTTGTCGCAGCGGCGTTAACCGATTTTTGCCGGGAAGAGTGAGTGAAAAGGCGCTATGCTACGCTGCCTGCTCCGTGCTCATGGTCCGGCCTGATGGCGGTAATACCAAAAGGGAGCAAGAAAAAGATAACGATGAGGAAAAGCGCGTCGCGCCGCCCGGAACCATGGTGGTTGGCTGAGACGCGGCAACGGCCATGATCCACTACCAGGCCCGGCCCAAGGGGCAGTCGCCAGACGGAGATTCTGCGGCCTAAACGGTTTCATGCCGTCATCATGGCCGCTGACCTGGGGGAACTATCTCTTCTACCAAGCCAGAAACGGCCAGCGCGCCGTTGGCAAAACGTTTCGACGGGTGTAAAATGTTCGATAGCAGACGAAACTTTTTTCAGGCAGACGGAGGTGCGCGCGCCATGACCGAAACCAACCCTGTAAACCAAGCCCTCGACATTGCTGCCATCTTCAAGGCGCTGGCCGACCCGACGCGGCTTGCCGTTTACAACTGCATCCGCTGCTGCGGCGGCGACTGCGGCTACGACACCGCGACGGGTTCGTGTTCGGGCTGCTCGTGCGACGGCGTGGCGGCGTGTCAGGTGCGCTGCCAAGTGCCGTGCGCCCCCAGCACCCTGTCGCACCACCTGAACGAGTTGCGGGCGGCGGGTCTGATCACGACCGAAAAGCGCGGGCGCGTCGTGTACTGCCACGTGCGCCTCGAAGCCCTGGCGCACATCGCCCAGTTCGTGTCGGGGAAGTAGACCCGACCAGACCGACCAGGAAAGGAACCACCATGGACGTTACGACCAACACGATTGAACGGCGGGAAGCGGCCTGTTGCGCTTGCTGCCCCGCCGACTGCCCGTGCTGCGCGAACGGCTGCTGCTGTTCGGGCGGGCAGTGCGACTGCGCCTGCTGCAAAAAGTAGAAGGGAAAGCCAGCACACGTGTCTTCGGCACTCCGATCTTTGGGGCTGGCGGCGGGGGTGACGCTTGCGGCGACGGGATTGGCCCGCGCCCAGGCAACCACGCCCACCGAACCCGCCGCGCCTGTTCCCCAGGCGACCGCACCCGCGCCTGCGCCCGCCCAGGAAGGCGACGCGCAAAACGGACGGCAACGCCTGCGCTCGACCTTGCCCCCGTGAACGGGCTGACCTGGCGAAGGGTCGCCGCTCCGTGCGAGCGGCGTTCAAGGCCGCTGGCAATTCGCCCAGCGTTACGTCAACACCGAGCAGGAGCGCCCGCGCTTTCGCACCACGCTTTCGGCGCGGGTCACACCGCGCTTCCAAGTAGGCGTCGAGTACAACCCGCTCGCGCCCGAAACCAAGATCAACCCCATCGGCAACTACTTTCTCCAGCGCGAAACGGACACGCGCCCTGGGCTGGTGGCGGGCTTTTCCAGCGACCGCATCGGCACGCCGCACGGCATGGCTTACTTCATCACCGCCCAAAAGCAACTGGGCGGCGAAAACGGGCGGATCGCGCCTTATCTGGGCTTGTCGTATTCCGAGTTCGGGCGCGAGGTGTTGATGCCGTTCGGGGCGTCCATCGCGTTGCGCGACAACCTGACGCTCACCCCGATGTGCGATGGCAAGTACGGCCACACCACCTTGTCGTTGTCGGACACGCAGGGGCGCACGTTTTCGCTGGTGGCCGCGTTCAACAAGCGCCTGGGCGTCGCGTTCGCCCAGAACTTCTGATCAGAACATTGAACAGGAAGAGAACGAACATGAAGACGACCATCGGCAGGGTCGGAGCAGCAACGGCGGCGGTCGCCACTGCCCTGGGCCTGCTCGTGGCTGCACCCTTCGCGGCGCTGGCCGCCCAGGACACGCCGAGCGTGGTGAAGGACAAACTGCCCGCCAAGGCGGTTTGCTTCATCTGCTCGAACAACGGCGAATCGCACGGTGAGGAGAAGCCCGCAGCGGCGGTCGCCTACAAGGGCAAGACCTACTTCTTCTGCTCCAAAAAGGAGGCCGAGGCGTTCGTCAAAGAACCCGAAGACTACATCCCCGCGCCGCTGCCGCGCCCCGCGCCCGCGTTTACGCTGAAAACCGTGGGGGGCCAGGCGGCGACGCTGAGGCAGTTGTCCCAGGGCAGGGTGCTGCTGGTGGACTTTTGGGCGACCTGGTGCGGCCCGTGCATCAAGGCCATGCCCGATCTGCAAAAACTGCACGACCAGTACGACGGCAAAGGCTTTTCGGTCGTGGGCGTGTCCATCGACGAGAAGGGCGCGCAGACCGTCCAGCCGTTCCTCGCCAAACAGCGCACGAAGTACACCTACCCGATCCTGCTGGACACGGGTGACACGTGGACACGGTGGGGCGTGAAGGCGTTGCCTGGGATGTTCCTGGTCAAGGACGGCCAGATCGTGCGCCAGTGGACGGGCAAGATCGACAAAAAGGAAGTTGAGAGCGCCGTCGCCCAGGCGCTCGGCGCATGAACGGCGTTCGCTTGGATCGGCTCGACGCGGGCACATAGGCCCTGATCTTGTGTTCCACAAGCGGGAACGTTTGCGACCAAACGATGCGGGGCCAGGTGGATCGCCACCTGGCCCCGCATCGTTTTGACCAAGCAACCCGCTTAAAAAGGCCTTTTCCTGGGTCCAAAAAGCAAAAAGGCGACGTTACCCCTCGGGTAGCGTCGCCGTGTCTTTTCCGCTTCAAGTGCGCTTTTGGGCGCTTGTGCGGTCAAGTATGCATTCATGATACCGCGCTCTGGAGCCGCCGCGCCAACCACGCTGCGAGCCGCCCCGCCACAGCGACAGGGCGCACGGCGCGGCGCAAACAGCGCGACGCACGGGGACTGCCCCAGCGTGCTGCGGCGAATTCCGGTTGGCAGGAACAAACGGCGTCTCATAATCGTGCCGCAGCCATCCGCATCCCTGTTGTGGCGCGCGCCAGCGAGAGAGCATCCCGTGTTACCGAAAGTCAATCCATCGGCACATAGATTTCGGTGACGCGTTTCGGTTGCATCGGTTGCACTTGGGGACGAAGCAGCGCCGCACGGACCGGGGGCTGGAGCCGCGCCGCGCCCTCGGCAGGAAGTGTCCCTGAAAACGTACGTTTATTGGCACGGTCATAGCAGTGCTGTTAACTACCCTGGCAACAGAGGGCAACAGAGCAGGAAAAGCCAGAGAAGCCGCGGAAGGTGCCGCTGGGACGGTGCTGGCGGGGTTGCCAGGTGCGAACCGTATTCTTTAGTGTTCGCCCCACAAGAGAGCGTCCCTAAAGGCATCCCGAGTAGTCGGCTAAATGCGTGGTCGGCTAAATGCGTCCTTGGGCCGTCCATTGGGCCGTCCATTCCGACCATCCGTTCGGACCATCTATTGCGAGGCGAGGAACATGCAAAGCAACAGCGACGTGGTGCGTGGATTCATCGAGCAAGTTCTGAATCAAGGCAACATTGAGGCCGCCGGGCAGTTCTTTTGGGAGGACATGGTCGAGCAGGTTCCGTTTCCCGGCCAGGGACCCGGTCTTGCAGGGTTGAAGGACGTGCTGCGTGGCTTGCGGGCGGCGTTTCCGGACATGCACTGGACAATCCAGGAGCAGATTGCTCAGGGCGACAAGGTGCTGACCCGCTTCGAGTGGACGGGTACGCACCGCGGCGCGTTTCTGGGCGTGCCCGCCACGGATCGACCAGTGAGGGTTTGGGGTATGGTGATCGACCGGCTCGAAGGGGGCAAGATCAAGGAGACGCGCATCCTCATGGACACGCTCGGCCTCATGATGCAATTGGGCGTGGTTCCGCCGCCGCCAACACCCTGAGAAAAGGCACAGCACAACCGTCCATAACCACCACAGAAACGGGCCGGGAACGTTTTCGGGAACAAAGGGTAGGCGAGCTGGCTGTAACCGAAAACCTCCCTTTATGGCACAGTCGGGAACGAACCGGCAACGGACCAGGACGGAGAAAGACGGAGCGGGGAGGCGGGATTTCGCGCGGCAACACCGTATCGGTTGGACCGTTGCACGTTCTGCTCAGTTCCTCTGCTCTTTGGGAGGGTCAGGCACTAGCACAAACCATGTGTCAGCCACGAAGGGGGATGAAATCTTGACAATGATGTCGCTAGGGTCTGCATGCGTACGGGTTTGGCCATCCAGGTCGCGCACTGGCTTGCCCATCGCCTTGAACTTGACGTTTACTTGGAACCAAGGGCAATTACGGTACTCGAACCATTCCGGCGGTACCGCATGAGAGCCACCCGCGTTGGTGAACACCGTCAGCAGTTGCTGGCGTGTCATTCCCGCCTTGATAGTCTTCATCTGTTCCAGCGACTGCTGTACCCAAAGCCAATGCTGCGTGGCCGCCTGTGGGCTTGTTGCTGGCGTAGGCAACGCTGGGACGGTTCGTCGTTGCTGCACCGGCGGGTTACCAGTCTGCGTCCAGCCTGCTACGCCGAAACAGGCTGCTATCACTGTTCCGAAAGTCGCACCGAAGACTAAGCGTCGCTTTGGGATCTTCACTGGGGTTCTCCTGCGCTTCTGTTCTGATCGCGCGGACCACGCTTGACGCTTGATTGTAGGTACGGTCCAAAAAGAACCTTCCACAACGACTCTTTACGCAGCCCGGTTGTACGTTTGCAGTTTGTGCTTGACCAACTCCGCTTCTTCAACCAAGCGGCGTGGGTCAGAGCGAACGAGCCGGCTGCCGTTAGAGTTTACAGGCGGAACGCGCGAAAAAGCCTTGTCGGATCCGGGCCTTTTTTTATGCCGCGAAGTTTCGCGGCTTCGGGGCACGGCGGAGCGACTTTTGCGGCACTCCACGCGCACGCACGGGTTGAGGGCGGGGGGTAGCTATGCGCAAACTGCTGATGATTGCGGTTGGGGTGCTAAAACCGCAGCACCCCTGATCTCGATCCTGGTTCTGCTCCCGTTCGCGGTGTCAAAGAAAAGGAACGGTTTTGGAGTGCCCGAAAACCTCCGTTTTTAGAAACACCGAGGAGGTGCTGGATGCGCTGCTGCCGCGTTCGGTGCAAGCACTGTTTAGGCCGCTTTCGCTTCCGGTTCTGCTGGTGGACTCCAACGTAGGCAGAGGGCGATGGGTGCCGAAACGCCGCAAACGAGCGTCGCCACCCACGCAAGCGGATTGTGCGGCCCTGCCAGACGTACCACGACAAAAGCGGCCCAAAAACACGCATAGGCTGTCCACCAAAGACGGCCGATCCGAGTACCGAGCATATACGGCGAGGTCAGAAAGGGCAGAATCAGCAGCCACAGGTAGATGAAGTTGGGCGGCGTACGCCACAGCAAAGCCAGAGCGGGCAGCAGCAATCCCGAACCAAGCCCGGTAAGTACATAGCCCTTACGCCGGGCGAAGTAGTCTTTGGTTAGCAAGTTGGTTTGCATGGGACATTAACTTTTGAACCTTCAGTGAACTCGCGCGGCCTTGTGTGTTGAGTGTTTAGATGTAACCGAAATGGGTCCTTTTCGGACACAGTTGGAGACAGGCTACGATACGGTGGCGCGCGGAAGGACCGGCGAGACAGTATCGGTTGGGCCGCTTGCTTGGTGCTGCTACTCTTTGGCTCCGGCTCCGCGAAGCCTAGGGACAAAGCCTTGCCGCACGTCTGAATTCGAGGCAATCATTAGTGCCGTCAATCCATCCTTGTACGGTATGCCTCTGCAAATCGTCTTTGCATTCGGGTCTGCCCCGGCGTCAAGCAACGCTTCTACGATGTCAACATAACCATGTCCTCGGCTGACCGCCTCCACCAGAACCGGCACTTCGTAAGGAATCTTGGCCTCTGCATTTTCGGTCAAGTCCCACCACGCCGCTTGGTAAACAACCCGGGCGTTCGGGTCTGCACCTTGACCAAGCGTCGCTTTCACTGCTGCTGTGTCTCCCTGCTTGACGGCATGGATGAGCCGGTTAGTCGGTGACCTGGATGCAGCAAGCAGGCTCAAATAATAGCCTAGCGCTATCAGACTGATCAGAACTGCTGAACCAATCATGATGAGCGGTTTGCCTTTTGCTCTGCCTGTCATACGTCTTCCCTTCGTTACCCGCTACAACCTTCGTGTTCCAGAGCAGCCCAACATATTAGTATGCCGCACCGCTGCGGGATGCGGGATACCGCTTGCCGGCTCAGTGCCCGCTCCGTGCCCCCGAGTGTCACGGAAAACCAACGATTGCGGGAACACTCGATGGCAGGCGTGCAACGTGGCAGGAGTTTGGACGCGCCCGGACGCACCGGCACCCAATGTAACAGAAAATCCACCTTTTTGGGAACAGGCGCAAACGGGAGGGAAAACGTCCGCAGGACCATCGCAGCCGGCTGTGGTAACGTATCTCGTTCGTTGAGGCGCGTGCGTGCATGCCTGCTCCAATGGACGGATGGAGGTAATCGCGTGGGGAAAGGTTCCCGTTCCCTTGTTGCTGGAGTGGTTTGCGCCTTGTTGCTGGCCCATCCAGGCGCGTCCTCAGTGGCAGGACAGAGAGTGCCAACACTGCAAGGTAAGAGGGCAGCAAAGAACTACCCGCTGTCCTGTGCCGGCATCCGGGTCGGCGTTTCCACGGACGCGCAGGTACAACGGCACTATGGTAAGGGGTACTTCGTTGAGAGCGAGGGACACGGGGGCGGCAGGTACTTTGTGGACAGCCGGCATCGGGTCACGCTGCACACCGAGATTGGCGTGGACCAGATCATCGAGTCTTTGGAGTACCAGCAGGGTGTCCATCTGCCGCGCCAGCCCACAACAGCGGTTTGGAGGCAAGCAACGGCAGCCCGGCTGAGTGCCCATGAGAAGGTGCAAGGGGGCATTCAGTTAGGCGCGCGAGCACAGGCAGTGCTTGGGCACTACGGCAGGCCCACAACGAACCGCCTCAACAGCAGCACGGGTGTGCGTATTATTACGTACACCGCCGATGAGAAGGCGATGGCGGATGTGCTATTTTACGAGGCCGAGTTCCGCTTCCGTAACGACCGGCTCGTTGGTGTATCGCTCTACAACGGGGAATAAGCCCTAACGAAAAAACAAGCGGACGGGAGGTTAGGTCTGCGCCTGCGTCGGTGGTGATGTGACGCGGCGGCGCTATGATGCAGCGCCGCCATGGAGGCAGTTCGAACTCACCGGCTGTAACCGAAACCGCTCGTTTTCTGGCACAGGCGCACAACGCCGCCCGGAGGACCACCCCAATCGGCTGTGGTAACGTACTTCGCCTTTATACACAAAGAGCGAAGTCCGACGAGCCGGTCAAAAGCGATGCCTTTTCTTCCCGACCTGAGTCTGTTCCGCCGCCGCCTTGCCCAGACCATCGCCTGGTGCCGCCCGCGCGCCGCGATCAGCGATCCCAGGAACTCGCTGCGAACACCCGCCCTGCGGCCCGCGAACCTGAGTTCCACGCCAGATCGGTGGGGTACCCCCGACTACGACTGGGGGACGTACGAGGATAGCACAACAGCGGTTTCCACCGTGGAGGCACTGGCACAGACGCGGGCACAACTGCTGCGCCAGCGCCAGCACGTCAGTGACACGGAGGTGCTGCCTCCCGACTTGGCAGGCGGACGCCTGCTGATCGCCGATCCCCTGGATAGCGACCAGTGCGGCCTGTCCGTGGAAGAGGCGCTGGGCTTTATCGACGAGGTGGATGTGCCTGCCTGGGATACATGGGTGTGTTACATCAGTGAAGCGACCACTCCGGATCCCGAGGCGGTGCGCCGGACACAGGCGCAGTACCGTGCTTATTACAACAAGGCGCGTGCCCCGGATTTCGTTGACTGGCAGCCACGCCCCCACGTCTCTTACCTGCTGTGCTGGATACCGCCGCAGTTCCTTTCGCTTGTGGACGAAGGCATCCAGGTCAATCCGGTCGAGTGCTTCTTCTGGGCGGTGGAGTACAAGCAGCGCCACTACAACACGGAACTACTTCGACAACTCGATGCAGAAGGGCTGCTGACGTAACCTCGGCACGAAGCGCGACTTCGCCTTTCTCCCCCAAGAGCGAAGTCGCGGCCCCAGGAGTGGCGCATGACACTCGCGCGCAGATGAGGGGGACTGCGGTAAAAGAGGGCGGAAGCCACCGTATCCCGCGCAGACGCGCCACGATACCTGTCACACGACGGATTAGACGACCGAGCGCACCATATGCCACTTACAACGCCGGCTCTCTTCTTCGCGCGAGCGACGAACCGGCTGTTCGCGTCCGATTATGTCGAGTGGGCCCTCTCCCTGCTGGAGCGCGGCTTTGACTGCCCGTCCCTTTGCATCCTCGTGGGCATCACCCTTTGAATAGTACCAACCGGAGGCAGAGTCTCGGCCCTTGCAGAAAGGGACCAGATGAAGCAGGGACAGTTTTCGAACGAGCAGATCGTGACCATTTTGCAGGAGGCCGAGAAGGGCGATAAGCCCGTCGTTGAACTCTGCAAAGACAAGGGCATCAGCGAAGCGACCTTTTACGCCTGGCGCAAAAAGTTCGGCGGAATGCAGACCCGAGACGTGCAGCGCCTCAGAGAACTGGAAAAGGAAAACGCGCGTCTGAAACGGCTGCTGGCCGAGCGTGTTCTGGAACTCGACGTGGTTAAGGAGGCGCTCACAAAAAACTGGTGACCGCTCCCCAGAAACGGCAGTTCATTGTTTTGGCCAAAGAACGAGGCATTTCCGAGCGACAGGCGTGCCGCTTGGCAAGTCTCTCCCGGACGGTGGCGCGCTACCGCGCCCGTCCGAAACGTCATGCTCAAGACAATGAAACTCTGGTGGAGCGGCTTAAAGAGATTGCCCGGAAGAAACGACGGCGTGGGTATCGCCTGGCGTATCAACAGTTGCGTCAGGAAGGCTGGCCGGTCAACCATAAGCGCGTGCATCGGCTTTGGAAAGCGACGGGATTGTCAGTGCCTGCCCGCAAAAGCCGGAAGCGGCTGCGTCGCGTGGCGACAGCACGGGCGGTCGAAGCCCGCCATCCCAATAGCGTTTGGTGCCTTGACTTTGCCCAGGATCGAACGCTGCAGGGCACGAAGGTACGAATTTTGTGTGTCACTGATGAGTTCACCAGGGAATCGCTGGCTCTGGAAGTAGGGCACTCGTTCCGAGCCGAGCGGGTATGCCAGGTGCTGGAAGCGTTGTTTGTGGCTCGCGCAAAGCCGACGGCCTTGCGGATGGACAATGGGCCTGAATTCGTTGCTTTGGCTTTGAAAGGGCTGTGTTATCGACACGGCATCGACGGAGCGTACATCGAGCCGGGCAAGCCGTGGCAGAATGGCTTTGCCGAGAGTTTTGTGTCGCGCCTTCGAGACGAGTTCTTGGAGGGGGAGGTACTGCGATCGGTGGTGGACGCGCAGGTGCGTTTGGGTATGTGGCGTCGCTACTACAACAAGGAGCGACTGCATTCGCGCCTCGGTTATCAGACGCCGCAGCAGTTCGCGGCAGGTTGGTTAGAAGCGGACCGAAAACAGGGCGAGACCAAGGAATTCGTTGGTACTACGTGAGGGGGCCTTTCACTCGCCGGTCTTGACGGCAGCCGCCTGTCCGAGGCCGACGAGTACTTCCGGCGCGTCCTGCGCGAGTTGCACCTGCCCGAGCCTGACTTCGACACGAGCGTTCGTGCGTACGCCTGCGAACTTTGCGCGCGCATCATCGCGGGCACGCTCGACCCCAAGAGTGGCGTTCGCCAGCTCTACAAGACGTGCCTCGCTGCCGACTACGCCCAAGACTTCCTGGTTTGGCTTTACCTCGATGACTGTTGAACCGCGTTTAGAAGTGAGCCGTTTTACCGCGTGAAAAACTGAGCCACCCCGAATCGAAACAGTCTGCCGTGCTGCCCTTCAAGCAGCGCGGCCTTCAACAGCGCTTTCGGTGTCTTCCCCCGTCTTCCAAGATGACGGGGGAGGACGCCCACCGTGATCGATTCGGAGCAGTGGATGGACATCAAAGAACTTTACCGACAGGGAATGTCGCAACGCCAAATTGCCCAGCGCACCGGCCATTCCCGCAACACCGTCGCCAGGATCCTGGGCCAGAGCGCTCCCCAGCCCTTCCACAAACCGGAGCAGCGGCCCTCCACGCTTGACCCGTTCAAGCCCTACCTGCAAGAGCGCTACCGCCTGTATCAACTTTCGGGCGTGCGGCTCCATGAGGAGATTGTCGCCCAGGGCTTCCACGGGTCTGTGGACATCGTGCAGCGTTACCTCAAGACCCTCAAAGACAAGCACGTCGCCAGTGCCCGCGCCACCGTGCGCTTCGAGACCGCGCCCGGCGAGCAAGCACAAGCCGACTGGGCGCAGGTCGGCATGCTCGAGAACAGGAAAGTCTACGCCTTCGTGCTGGTGCTGGGCTTTTCGCGCCTGTGCTTTGTCGCCTTTGCCCACAGCATGGCTCTGCCTGATCTGCTGCGCTGCCATCAGGAAGCCTTTACCTATCTGGGCGGCGTTCCCGCCAAGATCCTCTACGACAACATGGCTCAGGTGCGGCTGCCCCACAGCAAAGAGTTGCACCCCCTTATGGCCGATTTCGCGGCCCACTACGGCTTTGCGGTCCGAACGCACCGGCCCTACCGGCCGCGCACCAAGGGCAAGGTCGAGCGCAGCGTCCGCTTCGTGGAGGACAACTTCCTCAAAGGCCGTGCCTTCGCCGACTTTACCGATCTGGCCGCCCAAGGCAATCACTGGCTGGAAAAGGCCAATCAACGCGTGCATGCCACCACGGGAGAGAGGCCCGTAGATACGCTCCTGCGCGAAAAGTTGACGCCCATCGGCTCGTTCGTGCCTTATGTACTGGCGCAACGCCATGAGCGGCGCGTGGATGCGGAAGGGTTCGTCCAGGTGCAGCGCGCGCGCTACTCGGTTCCGCCCCAGTTCGTGGGCAAGCGCGTCGTGGTGGCCGTGGGCGAGCAGCAGGTGATGGTGCGTTTGGGTGAGGCGATCATCGCCGAGCACCACCCCGTTGCGCCCGGCCAATCGGCCGTGGATGCCCAGCATGTTGCCGCATTCTGGAAACTTGCCACACAGCAGCCGGCTTCGGCTCGTCGCGTTCCGCCGCCGATGAACGCGGCATTGTGCACTGCTGCCGCTCCTGAGGTTGAGGTACGGCCTTTGGCGGTTTATGAGGAGATGAGCACATGAGCAGCAATAGCGTCAAGCAAAGCCCCGAACTGCTCTTTGAAGAGAAAGCAAGGGCGGCGCTGGCCTCGCTGGGGCTGGCCGTTGCCGCGCAGCATCTGGACACGCTGTGCCAACAGGCTGCCGCGCAGGATTGGTCCTACACCCGTCTGGTCGCGGCGCTGCTATCAGGCGAGGTGGAAGCACGGCACAAGCGTGCGGTCGAGTTGAACGTCAAGTTCGCCAAGTTCCCGCTCATCAAACGCTTGGAGGACTTCGACTTTGCCGCGCAGCCCGGCCTGGACCGCCGTCTCCTGGACGAGTTGGCAACGGGGCGCTACCTGTCGGAAGGTCGGAACCTGATCTTTCTGGGTCCGCCGGGCGTAGGCAAAACGCACCTGGCGCTGTCGCTGGGCTATCTGGCCTGCACGATGGGACACCGCGCCTACTTCGCCAACGTCATGGACCTTGCCCGGCGCCTGTCCACCGCACTGGCGCAGAACCGGCTTCACCAGGAGATGAGGAAACTGGTTCATCCCAAAGTGCTGATCCTGGACGAGGTGGGCTACCTGTCTCTGGACAGCACGCAGGCAAGCCTGGTGTTTCAAGTGCTGTGCCATCGCTACGACCGGAACCAATCCATCATTCTGACCAGCAACAAGGCCTTTGGCGAGTGGGGCGAGGTGTTTGCCGGGGACGCGGTGATGGCCTCGGCCGCCCTGGATCGTCTGCTGCACCGCTCGACCGTGCTCAACATTCGCGGCGAGAGTTACCGCTTGAAGGAGAAGCGCCAGGCCGGCATCTCCTGGGTAGAGCCTGTGATGGAGCCGCCGGTCAAGCCGAGTGGCTCGGGGGAGGGTAAAATGCCGACACCCTGAGCCGGGGTGGCTCGGTTCTTGGCGCGGTTTTCTGGCTCAGATCCTCGCGCGGTTTAACAATGACGGCCTGGACAGCATCGAGGCAGGCGAATACCCGTGGACTTATGAGGGGCTTACCCCCGACAACTTCGAGGAGACCGTGCGCACGGAAGCGACCCGGTTCACGAAGGTCTTCTGCCATCAGGACGTGTGATGCCGGTCATCGCCCGTCATCGGATGGCAACCGCTTGGCGCAGGACAGGCGCGCGGCAACGTAGGAATACGAAGTCGGGCCAACAGCCGGATTCGCCAGAGTGTCAACGTCGGGGCAGAACCCGCCCAAGCCACGTCGCCGAGTTCGCCTTTCTCCCCAAAGAGCGAAGGCGGGGTGGTGTTCGCTCCACCAGACGAAAAAGCGAAGTCGGATGCCCGTGAGCAGTACCATTCCGGGGCTAGAAACGACGTGTCCGACTGTGCCCGAAAACCTCCGTTTTATGGCACAGACAGGGACGGGTTGTAACGAGACACTATCGTTTGGGCCGTGACAGGTAAGCCTTTTGTTACCCTTTGGTCTTCTGCATCACCTGCTGCCGCCCTCGGTGAATGGACAGCAGCAAGGCAAGCACTCCTGTTCCCATCAGCACTGGTGCGGCCCACGAAGCAATCACAGTGCCAAGCGAGACCTGACCCGGCGGGTCAAGCGACCGGAAGTGTTTTTCTAAACTGAGCGCACCCAAAGAAAGGGCGCTCAAGACCATTGGCCAAATCTGCTTGCGTTCTGCGCGCGGGCGTACCTTCAACAAGTACACGGCCAGACAAAGGATAGCAACGCAGTTCAGAGCGAAGAAAACGCTTGTCATTTTGCTTTTTCACCACGGCTGCTACGCGTGGCCTTCTGGGCAGCATCGCAGCACGAAGAGCCGCTTTCATGCCTTTCGCCCACTGGCGCTCGCCGTCCCGAGTGTCACCGAAATGGGTCGTTTTCGGATACAGTCGCAAAAGCCGTTGCGAGTCGGTTGCGATAGAGCGGCGCGCGGATGGACCGGCGAGACAGTAGCGGTTAGGCGCTCTTTCCCGTGGCGGAGTGACTTCGTGCTAGGCTGTGTCCTATGCTGATGGCGACTCCAACGGCGGCGGCAAAGACACCAATCGGCCCGGCGTTCAGTCGTGCGGCCATGAATGCAACGCTTCCGCATAGCGCCAAAACGCAGATTACCAGCCATACCGGCCATGACATCGTCCGCGTCAACCAGTACGAAAGGCCGAAGAGGATAGGCGGAAGGGCTATAAAGCACAACAGGGTCAGCCCCAAGGTCATCTCCTTTCGATGCAGGAGTTGCGTCTGGCCTATCAGGAGGCCTAACTTGTATTATGTCGCACGGCTGCGCCATAGCGCGGGGCGGCGGCCGGCATCGTCGCCGTTTCCCTCGTGAGCGGTCACACGGGCCAAGCAGCACAAAAGTGCGGTAGAAGCCGCTTCTGGCACGTACTATACCGCCTGCCCGCCCAGTGTCACCGAGTGTCACCGAAAAGGAACGATTTCGGGGACATCCGGGGACAGGGCGACTCCTGGACGCTCCTGGGGCAACCGTAGCGCGCGCGCCCGTGAACAGGTTGCGCGCGCGGAACAGGCCCGTTTCCGAGAACGGGCGCTGCTGGCGAGGAGTGAGCAGCACGCCATCGAGCAGAAGGCCGAACGTGTCGAAGGCCAGCGGCGCGACGCCATCGCGCCACAAGGGAGCGGGGGCGCGGGCGACCTCGTAGACTTCGGCCAGGAACGCGGTGCGGCGCTCCGGCGGGCAGCGCGGGCGAGCAAGTCGTCCAGCGCGCGCGTATCACGCGCGTTTTGCTGGCGGGGCGCGATCCGCACGGGGACCCAGACACCTCTACAGAGATCACCTCCGGTGATCGGTCTGGTGTCGCAGGCGCGAGCGTCGGGGCTGCTCATCGTGCAAACCCATACTTGCGCGCGACAATCGTGGCCGCATCCGCGAAACGATCATCGTTGTTGGGCACGACCTCGGCCTGCTTCTCCTCGTGGGAAACCTCGCTGCGCTTGGGCGCGTCCAGGCCGAACAGCGCGCACTCGCGCTTGAGCGCGTTGTTCAGGGCCTTCATATCGTTGGTGGCGTAGGCGATCCGGCGCATTTCGGCGAAGTGGGCGTCCAGCCTGGCCCGGCGCGCCTCAATCTCGTGCGCAACGCCCGCATCCCACTGGTCGCGCACGGCCTGCACGTCGAAGCCGATGGTCGCCATGCACCAGGGCTGCCCCGTGTCCGGGTTCACGCACACACGATGCTTGCCGCCCCTCACCGGGTCCGTCGCGGTCAGGGACGCCAGCCCAGCGTGTATCTCCCGGATGTTCATGCCGCGCAGGAAGAAGCGCCCGACGTAGTGACGCCGCGCATGTCTATCGCCCGCTGCTGCGCTCCTCGCTCACCACGCTGCACGCTCCAATTTTCCAGGCATCACGCTTAATTTTCCAACCATCGGCGCTTTTCCCCCTTACTCCCCCCCCGCTTTTGGGCACCGCGTGCGCAGGCACCGGCGCGCTTCGCAGACGCGCCCGCGCGTCCCGGCTTGGGGACCGCGTGCGCGCGCAGGCACCGCGTGCGCAGGCACCGGGTTGGTGAACGTGCAGCCACATTCGGGGCACTGGCACTGGGCGGCAGCCGGTGCGCTTCCTTCCAACCCGCGCGCGCAGGAACGGGGCGTCCTCGCCAATGGTCGTCAGGCGCTCCACGCCTTGCCCGTTGCCTTGCCCGTGTCCGGGTTGCGGCACGCGGGCACCGGCGCTCCGCCCGGCGCTCCTCCCGGCCCGGCGAGCGTCAGGCCCCGCACCAGATGCCGCGCGACCCACTGCCGCCGCACGTCTATCGCGCGCTGCTGCTCCTCGCTCACCACGCTGCACGCTCCATTTTTCTAAGCATCACGCTTGAATTTCTAATCATCGGGGCTTTCCCCCCTTACCGCGTGCGCAGGCACCGGCGCGCTTCTTGGGGACCGGGTTGGTGAACACGCAGCCGCACTCGAGCCTGGGCGTGTCGTCCCACGCGCGATCTTCGTGCCGGCGCTGCGCTGCACAGTGCCCGCGTTAGGGCAGCCTGCGCGCCGGCGCGGGCGCGCGCGCTCTACTCCGCGTCGAAACCCTGCGTGTGGAACTTGAGCACGCGGCAGTTCTCGCTCACCGTGCGCACCACGGCATCGGAAAAGCCAGCCTCGTTCGCCGCCTGTATCTCGATGGTGATCTCCACATCCGACCCCAGCAGGCCCAGCAGGTGCTGGACCACCTCCTGGCTTACCTTGCCCGCGCCCGTTGAAAGTTGGCGCGGGTCGAGTTTCACCGAGCCGTAAAACCGCTTGGGCGGGGCCGGGGCCGGGGCGGGGCGCGGAGGCACGGGAGCGATTGTCGTCCCCTCGCCGTTCCCGCCCGAACCTGTCCCCTGGGACGATCCCCCTATGCCGACCGCCGCTGTCCCGTTGCCCGTAGTTCCCGTAACCGTCGGGAGCGGCGGGGCCGTGAGCAGAGCCGTCGCTACCTCGGGCTTGACCAGCACGCCCGTAAGCGGTCGCCCCGGCTCCAACAGAGCGCCCCGGCGCAGGTTCGTGTACGTGCCGCCCTCCGCTTCGTCGGCGTAGCCGTCGGCGTAGGCGAGGCCGTCGTCCAGGCGCTCGACGGCGTTGCGAACCGCTTCGTGCAGCACGGACACGCCCGTCAGGCGCGGCAAATACAGGTAGCGGGCGTAGAACTCTTCCAGGTCCGACACACTCACGTGGTCGCCGCGCCACAAGGGAACGCGCTCGATGTCGTGGCGCAGCACGTTGCCCCCGTACAGCGGCTGGAGCGCCTGCTCGTTCTTGAGTTTCTTGGCCGCGCGCACGGCGAGCGGGTCGGCGCTGGGGGCCACCCGAAACTCGTCCCAGACGGCGATCTGGTCGGGGCTGCCGCCCCCTTCGGGCGGCGCGGGCGCGAGCAGCCAGGTGTACACCTCGCCGATCTTCTGCTCGATGGCCGCCTCGAACTGCGCCTTTTTCGTCTGCGCCTGGGCGGCGGCGCTGGGGGTCAGGTCCAGGTCTTTGGTCTGGCAGCAGATGTGGTCCCACGCAAGATACGAGCGCACGGCCTGGTCCAGTTCGGGCGCGCGCGTCTGGTCACAGGCAAGGAAGACCAGCGTATTGCGGTAGTCGCGCTGGCCCGTGCCGTGGAACTTCAGCAGGTCGGTCGCCTCCAGCGCGGCGGCGCTTTCCCCGTTGCCCCCCTTGTGCGGGCGGTCGGGGCCGAGAACGATGAGGCGCACGTTCTTGTCGTTGGGCACATCCTGCGGGGGCGGGGCGACGTGGACGCCCGCGAACTCGCCCCGGTTGCGTACGTTTTGGCGCAGGCGGCGAATGATCTCGCCATGCGCCTGCTGCTTAATCGTGTCGCGCTCGGCAAGTTCGGCGGCCAGTTTGTTCACGGACGCGGCCGTGCTGTACCAGTAGCGCGTGCCCGACACGTACAGGTACGTGGTGCGGTCGGACAATTTGCGCAGCGCGTCGCCGAAGGTGGGCACGCTTTCGCCGGGCTGGGCGCAGCCCAGTTTGACCCGCTTGTCTTCCAGGCCCTGAGCAGCGGCGCGCAGCGTCGGGGCCGATCCCAGGAACACGGTGCGGGCGACGCGCCGGCACGCGGAGTACCTGCCAAAATTCACGTTTTCGCCGTCGAGTTTGAGCGGCTCGGCGTGCGGGCCGTCCACGTCGCGGTCGATCACCGCCGCCCAGCGGTCTTCCAGGTAGCGCGTGAGTTCCGCCTGGACGGCAGGATCGTCTATGGGAACCATCGCGGGCAGCAGCAGCGTGCTGCGGTCGTCGCGCTTCCACAGCGCGTGGATGGCGGAGGCCATCAGGCGCAGCACGCCGCGCGTCCTTTGGAACTTTTCCAGCGTGGACCAGTCGTTGTACAGACGCTCGAACAACTCGGGGTGGATGGGGTAGGCGGACACCATGCGCCGCTCGTAGTCGGCCTCGCGGCACTCGGACGGGAACTCCTGGGGGTTGGCGCGGTACAGGTCCATAAACGCCTTGACCACGGCGTCCCGGTGTTTTGGGTCAAGCACGTCGCCGAACAGCCGCCGCCGCACGATCTCGAACGACTCATCGCTCGTGGCGGGCCGCCACACCAGGTTGGAGCGGCCGACCGCCTGCTTGAGGCTGTCCAGTGCGGCCTGACCGCCCAGGTCGCCCTGCTCGGACACGGACGCGGGGATGGAAACCAGCACGAGCACGTTGGGGGCGCGGCGGGCCGCCTCACACAGGGTCTGGGCGAACGTGAACTGCGTGTCGAACGTGCCTGCCGGGAGCATCTTGTCGCGCCCGAAGAGTTGACGGGCGTAGGCGACCCACTCGTCAATCAGGATCAGGCTCGCGCCGCACATTTGGAACACCTGGTCGAGCGCGCCGCCGGGGTTGGTCGCGGTCTCGTCGGCGGGGCGGACCAGATCGTAGGCTTCGCGCCCGCCCAGTTGCCACGCGAGTTCGCCCCACAGCGTGTTCACGGTCGTGCCGTCGTCCTTTCGGGACGGCGCGCCCGGCGTGAGCGAGTTGCCCACCAGCACGGCGCGGCGCACGGGCGGAGGCTGGGCAACGCCGCTCGTTTTGAGCATCGCCTCCACGCCCGGCAGGTCGGTCGCCGTGACCCCGCTGAACAGGTGGTACAGCGCCAGCATGGAGTGCGTCTTGCCGCCGCCGAAGTTGATCTGGAGTTCCACCACGGGGTCGCCGCCCACTCCGGACAGGCGCTTCAGGGCGTTGACCAGGAGTTCGCTCAGGCCCGCCGTCAGGTAGGTGCGGCGATAGAACTCGCGCGGGTCGCGGTATTCGGCGCTGCCCGCGCCCTGGTAGACCTGCCACAGGTCGGCGGCGAACTCGGCCTGCTGGTACGTGCCCCGGGCCACGTCCTGGTGCGGGGCGATGACCTCGCGCCACGGCTTCAGCCCCCCGCTATTACTTCCTTCGATGGGGGCGCTACTCGCTTTGCGCTGCTCACGGCGGGCCTGCTCCTCGTACTTTTGGCGCAGCAGGTCCATCTTGAGTTTTTCGACCTCCTCGGTTGCCTGGGCGTTCGCGCCGAGGGCTTCGAGCAGGTTCTGGAGGCCGTGCAGGGCGGCAAAGGCGTCGTCGGTCTCGAACGGTTCGTCGTGGGCATGGCGGTTGCGGGTCTTGCGGGCCTCGTGCGCCAGTTGCAGCACTTCGCGTGGGTAGCGGCGGGAAAAGATGCCATCCCACCCGCCGATGACGACGCGCAGCAGCGCCTGGGTGTCGAACACAGGCTCGTCGTTCTCCCAGCGAACGCCTGCGTCGGCGGGAATGCTGTCCTGCCAACTGTCTCCGAGCAGCGCGCGCATCTCCTGCTCGACCAGGGGACGCAGCGCCCCGCGCAGCACGTCCAGCCCGCGCCCGACCCGCTCTTTGTTGCTCACGGCCACAAATTTTCTCCTAATTTTTCGCCAACGCCGAATGTGGCACGTAGACTTTGTGCCTATTGGTACAATCTTGACGTGGAACTCATGACAATTGGATACGAGGGAATTGACCTCGACCGCTTCTTTTGTTTACTTCAGGCAGGGGGCGTGGACACCATCATGGATGTCCGCCAGAACCCCTTCAGCCGCAAAAAAGGTTTTTCCAAGAACGCCCTTGCGACGGCCGCCTGCGAGCGCGGCTTCGGCTACGTCCACCGACCCGAGTTCGGCTGCCCCCGCACGATCCGCGATGATTACCGACGCGACGGCGACTGGGCGCACTATACGGCCCGCTTCCTCTCCCACCTTGACACGCTGGACGCCCCGATCCTCCTCCTTGCGCGTCAGGCGCTCACGAGCCGCTGCTGCCTGCTTTGTTTCGAGGCCGACCCTGCCCTGTGCCATCGTTCCTTCGTGGCGGCGCGGGTATCAGAAACGGCGGACGCCCCGCTGAATGTAATCCATCTCGGCGTTACAGATCGAGTGCCGACTGCATAGTGGCGGCAGTCGTCGTCGTTTGGGGCGGGAAGATCAGGCTGATGATCAGCCACTGGCTCGGAAAGCGGTGCTGGGTTCCCAGCAGGAACACGAGATTCCGCCCCGCCATCCACGTTTCCAGTTTCGCACGAAACGGCTCTTGCCAGTTCTCGCCGTGACTTTGCAGGCAGTTGCGGTAGAGTGCCCCCGCTTCCCAGTCGGTGACGAGGTGTTTCTTCTGCTCGACGCCGCTTGGTGTGTCGATCTCATAGCGGTAGTGGACGTGAAACGGCAGTTTTTCCAGCATCGCGCGCCGCTGCTTGCCTGTCTCGCCTGTCGCCGTGAAAAGGTCATCTTGCTCCAGGTCACGCGAAAGGTTGGCGCGCTCCTTTTCATTCCAGTCCCGTTCGGCGGCGGGAAGCGGCGTAATCTCCAGGCCGACAAGGCGCGACGGGCGCAGGAAGCCCAAAGTCTCGCCCGTGGCCTGCCGCCGCGCCTCCAAATCCGCGAAACAAGGCAGGATGTGCGGCTCGATCCAGCGCATGCGCTCGGCCCACGTGCGCCCCGTTGGCACCTGTTGCCCCACCGCCAGCGTGTCCACGTCGATGCGGCGGCTTTCGGGCCGCTTGTCGTCGTTCGGCAGGCGAAAGTCGGCCGTGATCCACTGCCACTTGGTGAAGTGCTTCTCGTCGGGAAGCAGGCGAAACGGGACGGGAAACACGCGGCGTAACTCCCCGCCCTCGCTCACCGCCGCGACGCAGGTTGTTTCGACGTACCCCTTGCTCGGTGTCGGATACGTTTTCGCCAGGATGAGCATTCGCTCGGGCTGACCAAGCGTCGTCCCGCGCCGTGCCATCTTGCTATACTTCCTCGTTCTCGTCGCTGCCTGATGCCGTGTCCATCTGGCGCAGGCGCTCGGCGCACCAGTCCAGGGCCTGGCGCGGCGTCATCACGCGCAGCCGCGTGTCGGGCGGACCGATGAGCGGGTTTTGCAGAAAGTGCTCGGTGTCGTGGGTGATGAAGATGTCGGCGTCGCACTCGACGGCGGCGGCGAGCACGCGCGC